>Ga0255058_10000526_pt1 | contig 22575 bp, 27 predicted proteins | sample Cases_109_9_MG_FD_188637 | JGI IMG/M metagenome (GOLD analysis project Ga0255058, IMG submission 188637) | Seawater microbial communities from Amundsen Gulf, Northwest Territories, Canada - Cases_109_9 | ecosystem: Environmental > Aquatic > Marine > Gulf | place: Canada: Northwest Territories... | reverse complement strand
TCAGGCCTTCCTGTATGCGGTCACCGGCGACGAGCGCCTGATCAAATGGTCGCTGGTACAAAGCGACGTCGATACGATGGATCTGTTCACCGAGATCACCGTGTCGGAGTTCCCGCCCAAGGCGGTGGCCTTCCCGGTGATGAAGGCCGAACTCGCCGAGATCGAGCGGCAGATCGGCTGGACGCCGAACCGGGCCGGGACCTATTTTGTCAGCGCGCGGGCCTGTCGCACCGACGGCGATCTCAGTACCGAGCCCGAGGCCGAACCGCACCCGACGCACGGCACGATCCTCTGCTCGATTCTAATCTCTAGCCTCGACCCGGCACACGTCGATCCGACGGTGTATCCTCGCGGATTCGTGATGCTGATAAAGCTCGCCCCGGCTACCGGCGGCGGCATCGAATAGGAACCATTCATGGCTAAAGTAAAAGCGAAAAAACTCACCGTCGACGCTGCTCCTGGCGCCGACTTCTATGACTGGTATCAACGCGACGCGGCACCCGATGTCGCCGACTGGATGGCCGGTATCGATGCGGGAGACGTAACCGACCGCTTCGCCACCACCGATATTCCTGAAGCATCCATCCCGGAGATCGAGGGGACCTTCGATTTCTGCGTCATCCAGAAAGACGCTGCCGGCAACGAGAGCGACCCGGCGACGTTCGGAGGATGGGTGGGTGTCCCTTTGGACCTAAGCCCCCCGGCCCCGGCGACGGGCGGCCAGATTGTAGACGCCTGATTATCGCAATCGTGATCCTCGCGATCGCGCTTGCCGTTTGCTGGTTTTCATAGAGGAGCAGATCCATGTTTGGACTCGACCTGACGACACTCATCCTCGGTATTCTGATCGGCCTTGTACTGGTGCAGCTGTACCCGCCGAGCGCGCGTATCGGCGCCTGGCTTGTTGCCCGGGCCAAGGGCCTCTATAACCGGATCGGATAGCCATGCGGAAGGGATTCATCTGGCTAATCGTGATCCTGGTCGTGGTGGTGCTGTTGATGATATTCGTGCCGGCACTGATCACCGGCTTCACCGGCGGGCACCCGTGACGGTACCGGAGCCGGCCGTAAGGACTATCCACAGCCACTGGTACGAGATCACGCCTTGCCCGGCGCCCCGACAAACGCGTCGAGATAAATGGGCACCGAGCGCGGCCGTGAAACGTTACCGGACCTTTCGCGATCACGTCGCGCTGGAGCGCCTGGAGCTACCGGGCGACTTCTTCCACGCGCTGTTCCTGATCGAGTGCCCGCGATCCTGGTCGCAAAAGAAGCGCCAGCAGCACGTGGGCTATCCGCATCTGCAGACGCCGGACGGCGATAACCTGGTCAAGGCCCTGATCGATGCGGTGTACCGCGGGCTCGACGACGCGCACGTCTGGAACTATGCCGTGACGAAACTCTGGTCCGGGATGCCCGGCATCATCATTGCCGACGGCCACCTGCCCTTCCCCGAACTCCCGGTCGATTTGCCGCTGCTCATCCGCAGCACCATCGATAGCGTCTAATCCGTCCCATTCCGATCCGTTTTGCGCGTTTTTCGTCTCGAAGGGTGCAGGAACGACGCCGTTCCGTTACCCTTTGGATCACAACTGCACAGAAAGGCGCGGTTGAGTGATTCAACTGGAGAGCCGTGATGGCTGATACCGCTTCAAACCCGCCGGGCTCGACGGCCGAGATCGTCTATCGCCCGGTCGAGGCCCTGCTACCTTACGAGCGCAACCCGCGCACCCACACCGACGACCAGGTCGATAAGGTCGCCGCCTCCATTCGCAAGTTCGGCTTTACCAACCCGGTCCTCATACGGGACGACGGGGAGGGGCGCCTGGTAATCATCGCCGGCCACGCCCGTTGCCAAGCCGCCGCCCGGCTCGGGCTGGCCGAGGTACCGACGCTGGACCTGAACTATATGACGGCGGACGAGGCCCGGGCCTACATCATCGCGGACAACCGCCTGGCCGAATTAGCCGGATGGGATCTCGAAATCCTCGACATAGAGTTTTCGGATTTGGAGGCCGCGCAGTTTGACCTGGACCTGACGGGCTTCAGCCACAAGGACCGGATCAAGATAGTCAACGAGCTAGAGCGCCGCGCCGAATCGAACCGGCGGGCCGACGAGGACGATCCCACGACGGTACCTGTAGAGAGCCAAATCCAGCCCGGCCAAATGATCGAGCTAGGACCCCACAAGATTATCTGCGGCGACGCTACCGACAAGGCCGTTCACTTCGAGCTACTCGGCGCCGAAAAGCCGCAGCTGATGGTGACCGACCCGCCTTACGGCGTGAACCTAGACGCGAACTGGCGCGACAAAAACAAGCCGCACCCGCACCGGGAGATAATCAAAAACGACGACCGCTCCGATTGGCGGGAGGCGTGGCAGCATTTCAAAGGGACCGCTGCATACGTTTGGCACAGCGGCCTGCACTCCAGCGAGGTAGCGGACGGCCTGGCATCCGCCGGCTTTCAAATCCGGTCGCAGATCATCTGGCGGAAGAATCGCTTCGCGATGAGCCGCGGCAACTATCACTGGCAGCACGAGCCCTGCTGGTATGCCGTCCGCAAGGGCGGCGACGCGGGCTGGACGGGTAGCCGCAAGGAGGCCACCGTGTGGGATATCGATATCCTGCAGGTCCTGGAGCTAGAGCATCCGAACCAGAAACCCGTCGAATGTATGCGCCGCCCCATCCTCAATAATTCGAGCCCCGGCCAGCTGATCCTGGATCCGTTCGCCGGCACCGGCACCACGCTTATCGCCGCCGAGCTAACCGGGCGGATAGCCCGCTGCATAGAAATCGATCCGCTGTTTTGCCAGCTGGTGGTCGACCGCTACCGGCAGCTGTTCGAGGAGGATCTAGTCGGCCAGGCCAAGGGCGATGGCTCGTAAAAAGGCCATCACCAAACGACGCCGGGCGCTGTTCCTGGATCGGCTACACAGCACCGGCTCGGTAACAAAGGCCGCCGTTGCCGGCGAGATATCCCGGCGGGCCTGGTACGCCCTGCGGGACCGGGATCCGCTATTCGCCGACGCCTGGGACGAGGAGGAGGCGTTTTTCCTGGACAACTGCGAGGCCGAATCTATCAAGCGCAGCATATTCGGCGAGGACGAGGAGGCCCCGTACACCCACGTGAAACAGGACGGCTCGAAGGAGACGCGCTTCCGGACGATCACCCGCAAGAGCGATCGCCTGCTCGAGCTAACTTTGAAAAGCCGGCACCCGCTATACAAGCCCACCAAGGCCCTGGAGGTAACGAGCCCGGACCGCAGCATGACCCCGGTGGCAGGCCTGCCGGATTTCAGCGCCCTCGACGACGAGGAACTGCGGCTCTACACGGTGCTGCAGCGGAAACTCCATGCCGCAGCCGCTGGCGAAGCCTAAACTCGAACACCTCCCGCATCTCGAATCGATGCTGGCGGAGCGGTGCGAGGATTCGCTTTATACATTCACCAAGTGCGCCTGGGAATGGCTCGACCCGGCGCCCTTCGTTGACGGCCGGCACCTGGCCCTGCAGGACGAGTACCTGGAGGCCTTCATAGCCGGCGAGATCCCGCGGCTGCTGCTCAACGTGCCGCCCGGGCACATGAAGAGCCTGTCCGTATCGGTACTGCTGAACGCCTGGTGCTGGACCCGGCCCGACCGCGTCAGTAAACGATTCATGGCGACCTCCTACCGGGCCGACCTGGCGCTGCGGGACGCGGACAAGACCCGGCAGCTGATCCGGTCGCCCTGGTACCAAGAGCGGTGGGGCAACGTGGTCGGATCGCTGCGCGAAACCAAACTGCAGATCCGGCGAGACCAGGATCAAAAGACGCGCTTCGCCAACGAGCGCGGCGGCTACCGTTTCTCGACGTCGGTCGCCGGCATCATGGGCGAGGGCGGGGATTTCGTTATCCTGGACGACCCGCACAACGTCGAGCAGGCCGAGAGCGACGACTACCGGGACAACACCGTCGACCGGCTACGCATGGCCCTGCCGACCCGGGTGCGCTCCCTGGACGGAGGCGTGTGCGTGATGATGCAGCGCCTGCACGAGCGCGACTATGCCGGCCACATGATCGCGGACGAGGCCGAGCTAGTTCACCTGTGCCTGCCGGCGCGGTACGAGAAAAAACACCCGTTTGTATCCGTGCCGATCACGCTCAAGAAGAGCGGCCGGGCACTGCGCGGGGATTTCCGCGAGGAAGAGGGGCAGCTGATCTGGCCCGAGCTATTCAACGAGCAGCGCCTTCACGCCCTGGAGATAGAGCTTGGCGGGTACGCCCGGGCGGGCCAGCTGCAGCAGCGGCCGCACCCACGGGAGGGCGGGCTATTCAAGCGCGACTGGTTCAAGGACAAGTTCGTCGAGCTGGCCGACGTGCCGAAGGGCGGCTGGCGGGTGCGCGGCTACGACCTCGCCGCTACCGACGCATCTGCCTCGGGAGCCAGCAGGGCTGCGTACACCGTCGGTTTGCTATTGCACTATGTGGGGCGCAAAATCTACATCGAGGACGTGGTTCGTTTTCGCGGTTCGCCCGGTAAAGTTCGATCAACAATGAGAAACGTGGGCGACCAGGACGGGAGAGGCGTAACAATCGATTTCCCGCAGGACCCCGGCCAAGCAGGGAAGGCCCAGGCGGAGGATATTGCCGCCGACTTTCCCCGCCATCGGATCTTCTACTCGCCTGAATCCGGCGACAAGACAGTCCGGGCCGAAGCACCTGCGGCCCAGGCGGAAGCCGGGAATGTCTACATTGTGCGCGCCTCGTGGAACACGCCGTTTATGGATGAGCTTTGCGCTTTTCCGGGCGGCGCGTTTGCCGACCAGGTCGACGCTTTCTCGCGCGCTTACCACCGTGCCGTAAGGCAACCACGCCCGCCAACGTCCGGAGCCCTTATAGGAGCGCACTAATGCCGCACAACGACCCGAGCATACTCGCCAACACCACCGCCCCGTTTCAGCCGGGCATTACCACCGCTCCGCAAAGCACCCAGGGCGGCTCGAACATATCCGACCCGCACCCGGACTACGTTTCCCGGCGCCCCGATTGGGTGCTGATGTTTGACAGCAACGAGGGCCAGCGGCATATCAAATCCAAGACCACGCTCTACCTCCCGGCCACCTCCGGTATGCGCGCCCTTTCCGCGTCGCCGAACAAGCTGTCGGACGAGGGCCTGGCGCTTTACGTCGCATACATCACGCGGGCGTTTTTCCCGGAGCTAGTCAAGGAGACGACGCGCGCCCTCACCGGCATCCTGGATCGGGAGGCCTCCAACATCGAACTGCCCAAGGCGCTGGAGGATATGCGGGAACTGGCGACGCCGAAGGGCGAATCGCTGAACGACCTGCTCGTGCAGATCCACCTGGACCAGCTGCTGTACGGCCGCCTCGGGCTGCTGCTCGACGTGGATCCGAACCGGGACCTGCCGCTGATCATCCGCTACCCGGCGCCGCAGATCCTGAATTGGGACGACCTCACCGAGACCCTGGACGTAAAGCAGCAGGACGACGCCAAGCGCTCCCAGGCCGTCCGCCGGCTACTGCTTACCGTGCTGGACGAGACCCGCTTCGAGCGCGATACGGGTAACCGTTTCACGTGGAACCTGGTGCCGCGCTTCCGGGCGCTGTCCCTGGGCGACGCCGGAGCGAATGTCTACACGAGCGTCGTCGAGCGCGACGGCAATTTGCAGGCAGCCATCCAGCCGTCCATCCGGGGCAAGACGCTGGACGAGATACCGTTTACGTTTATCAACACCACCGACCTGGCGACGCAGCCGGCCGACGTGCCGCTGATCAATCTGGCGAACCTATCGCTGGCGATCTACCGGGGCGAGGCCGACCACCGGGCCGCCCTGTTTATGTCCGGGCAGGATACGCTGGTCATCCTCGGCCAGGACATCAGCGGCGGCGACGAAAACCCGTCCGCCGACGCCAAGCCGATCATCGGCTCGGGCGCCTACCTCAACCTGCCGGACGAGGGCGCCGACGCGAAGTTTATCGGCCCCAATTCGCAGGCGCTTTCCGAGCAGCGCACCTCCCTGGAGGACGACTATCGCCGGGCCGGCGAGGAGGGCATCAAACTGCTGTCCAGCGGTGCCGGCGCCGAGGCCGCCGAGACGCTGCGGATCCGGGTAGCCGCCAGGACCGCCACGCTGCAGACCATCGCCATGACGTCCGCTACCGGGCTCGAAACGGCCCTGCGCCAGTGCGCCGTATGGGTCGGCGCGGATCCGGACGAGGTGAAGGTCGAGGCCAACCTGGATTTCATTACGGAGGACCAGGACCCGGCGCAGCTGGTTCAGTTCGCCGCGGCCAAATCGAAAAAGGTGCCGCTATCCTGGAAGAGCGTCCACAACTGGATGCGCCAGAAGGATTACACCGAGCTTACGTTCGAGGAGGAGCTGGAGGCTATCGACGAGGAATCCAACATGGACGCGTTCGACACCGGGGCCGACGCCTTCCTGGGCGTGGACGGCGCGGGCGATCTCAACGACCCACGGATGGTGGCAGCCCGCGACGCCGCGATGGGCCAGGCGGCCGGCGGCCCACCGGGAGGCCTGCCAGGAGGACCGCCCGCCGATGACGGCGATGACGACGGCGATGACGCCGGCGATGACGCCTAATGGCGCACACCAGCAACGACGAGATCCAGGACGCGATGCTGCGGCACCAGATAGGCCTGCTGCGTTTCAGCAAGGGCCTGGCCGCCCGGGTCGTCGCGCTCCTGAATAGGGCCGAGCCTGAACTGCGGGCCCGGCTGAACGCCCGCCTGGAACGCATCGCCCACCTGGGATGGGATCCCGGGCCGGCTACGACCAAGCGCATGATCAAAACCTCGCTGCTGATCGCCGAGATAAACCGGCCCACGTTCAAGGGCATCAACGAGCAGATCCGCAAGGAACTGGTCGCCCTGGCCGTCGCCGAGACAGCGTTTACGGCCAACCTGATCCAGGACAGCCTGCCGGTAGTCGCCACGCTGGCGCTACCGACCGCACGGGAACTGCGCGGCATCGTGTTCGCGCGGCCGTTCGAGCGGAATATCCTCCGCGATTGGCTCCGCACATACGAGGTAGGCGACCGGCGCCGGATGATGGGCGAGATCCGGCAGGGCCTGGTTTTCAACGAGACGCCCCGGGCAATCAGCCAGCGGATATTCGGCACCCGTGCCCTGGGCGGGACCGATGGCGTCCGCCAGATAACCAGGCGCGGCGCATTGACGCTGGCGAACACCGCGATGGCGGCGATCACCAACGGCGTCCGCTCGGAGCTATTCAAGAAAAATAAACGCTTCATCAAGCGCGAGAGCTACAACGCCACGCTCGACGCTCGCACCACGGCCATCTGCTCGTCCCTGGACGGCGATATATTCAAGACCGGCGAAGGCCCGCACCCGCCTCTGCACATCAACTGCCGGTCGCAACGCATCCCGGTAGTCGAGGGGCGCGCATTGGGCTCGCGTCCGTTCACCACGGCGACGCAGCGGCAGCTAGGCGATCTGAAGGGCCCGGCCCGGCGCCGGGCGATCGACAAGCTGGTCGGCAAGGTCCCGGCCGACGTCAATTACACCGAATGGCTGCGCCGGCAAAACGCCGCGTTCCAGAACGAGGTATTAGGCCCGACGCGAGGCAGGCTCTTTCGTTCAGGCGAACTGGACCTGAAGGGCTTCGTGGACAACAGCGGGCAGCGACTGACCCTTCGGCAACTGTACGACCAGGATCCCGGCACGTTCCAACGCGCGAATCTTCCCGCGCCGCGGCTACCCGGGGCGCCCGTGCCGGCGACGTAAACCTTTGTCCTTTTCCGTCGACGGCGTTATAGTCCCGCCGACCCGTATGCTCACTGTGAGAGGAGCGCTCCACGATGCTCGAAGCGATTATCAGCGCGAAGGCGGACGTACCCGAGGGCCTCGCGGCCCACTACAAGGAATCCGACGGCAAATTTGTCCTGGACGTGAAGGGGATGAAGACGCAGCAGGATTTCGACAAATACGCTGAAGCACTGAAAAAACGCCTCGAGGATGCCGGCACCGATTTCGCCCGTAAGGCGGGCGCCGGCCTTAGTCGTGACGACATAGTAGACATCGTGGAAGGGGCGCTGAAGAAGTTCGCACCGCCTGGCGTGAAGCCGGACGGCGGGAACGGAAAAGGGACCGGCGGCGGCGAGATTGATGGAGACGTATCCGTGCGACTCCATGACCTCGAACGGAACGTGGCCTCCCTGACCGAGGCGAATGGCAAACTCGAAAAAGAGCGCGACGCAGCGCTCGGCAAGAGCCGCAATACAACAATTAGAAACAAGCTGACCGAGGCCGCGAGTACCGCGGGCGCGACGCCAGAGGGCGTCAGCAACCTGGTCACATTGGTGGAGCCGAATTTCGAGGTAGCGCAGGACGGGTCGGTAGTCACGAAGCTAGAGGCCGGCAACGGGGTGAGCCCGAACATGAAGCCGGACGATTACTTTTCCGGGATAGCAAGAGAAAAGGCCTTCAGGATGTTTTGGCCTGCCTCCGTTGGCGCGGGCGCTGACGGGGAAGGGGCCGGGGCCGGCGCCGGAGGTGATCTCGGCAAAGGGAATCCGTGGACGAAGGCCGGTTGGAATATGACCAAGCAGTCGCAGGCGTACACCGCTGACAAGGCGAACGCGATGCGTTTGATGAAGGTCGCAGGTGTTGAGCTAGGCGCGACCGAACCAGTAAGGTAAGATCGCGAAGTAACTGCCGGCCGTGAGGGTTCGGCTCTTTGTAATTTCAAGGAGAATCTCATGGCCGAGGTACGCATTGCGGACGTAGTAGTCCCGGAAATCTTCGCCCCTTACGTCCGGACACTCACGGAGCAGAAAACGGCGCTGGTCGACAGCGGCGTGGTCGTTCGCGACCCTGCCCTGGACGGTTTCCTCGTAGGCGGTGGCACAACCTTCAACGCGCCCTCATGGCGTGATATCGACGACGACTCGAATATCCTCGCGGATCGAGTATCGAGCGACGACCCGGCGCAGATAGCAGTGCCGGCCAAGATCCAGACGAACCAGGAACTCGCCACGCGCTTGTCGCGAAACCAGTCCTGGAAAACGATGGACCTGGTCAGCGCGCTTGCCGGCGACGACCCGTCAAACGCAATCGCAGCCAACGTGGCGTCTTACTGGCGTCGGCGCCTACAGGCTGTGTTCGTGTCTACCTGGACCGGCATCTTTGCCGACAACGCCCAGGTGACTCCGAACGACGACCCGCGGGCGGGCATCACCAACAACGCTGCCCAGGACGACCTGTCGGTCGATATCAGCGGAGCGTTTACCCCAGGCGTGACGGACTTTTCTGCCGAGGCATTCATCGATGCCATCACTACCGCAGGCGATTCGCAGAGCGACTTCGTGGCGGTATTCATGCATTCGATTGTTTTCTCGAAGGCGCAGAAAAACAACCTGATCGATTTCATTCCGGATAGCACGAACGCGGCGGCGGCCGATATTCCGACCTTCCTCGGCCGGCGTGTCATCGTCGACGATTCGATGCCGAACGCCGCGGGCGTATTCGACACCTGGATCTTCGGAGCGATGGCGTCCCGGTGGGGCGTCGGCAATCCCAAGGTGCCGGCAGAGATCGATCGCGATCCGGACCAGGGCAACGGCGGCGGCGGCGAGAGCCTCTTCAGCCGGATCGAATGGACCATGCATCCGGTCGGTCACCGATTCCTTTCCGGGTCGGTTGCCAATACGGACGGCGGCCCGACCAACGCCGAAATTACCGATGGCGTGAATAACTGGGCGCGGACCTTCCCCGAGCGGAAGCAGATCAAGGCCGCGCGCCTGGTGACGACCGAGTTCTAAGCAGCCCTCGCAATCACCGTGTCGGAGGCCGGGCGTGATGCCCGGCTCCCCTTAAACCAGGACCAGGAGGCCCGACTAATGTCAGAAACGAACGAGCCCGAAGAAGGGCAGGAAAGCGCCGCATCGCCGGATTCCGGCGGATCGGGGCCGGAACACGCCAGTGACGAGGCCGCCAGTGCCCCGCTGCCGGCGCCGACCGAGGTAGCCCCTACCGCTGACCCTCCCCAAACTGCCGCCCCGGACACGGGCGCACACGGCGCGCTTCCGGTCGTAGACCGGGCCCGGCGCGACCCGCTGGCCGACAAACGGGCCGCCGACAAGGTACGCCACGACGACGCGCTCGTAGCCCCGCCGACGCCTACCGAACAGGACATCGCCGAGGAAAAGCGCAAGACCGGCATCCGGGAAAAGCTAGTCGGCGTCCAGGACAGGCTAGAGGCCGCCCTGGCGGAGATCGACGCCTGCAAGGAGGAGGCCCGCGCGCTCATGGCGGACCTGTATCCGTCCCTGGTGAAGAGCGACCGCCCGGTCGACGCCGTGAAGGGATACGTCGAGAGCCAGAAAGCGCTGCGGAAAAACCGTGCGCTGGAGCCGGCCCGACTTAAAGCGCTGCTTGAGGCAGCCGGCAAGGCTCCCATCGACGCCGCCTTCCACCGCCAGCGAGCCCGTGGCATGGCCCGGCCGCTTCGCAGTGCGGTGAAGCCTGAAGCCTCGGCTGCCGCGGACCACGCGAAGGGAGCCGTCCCGGACGCAGCTGCCGCCGGCCAGGACTAGTCATGGCAACGCCGACCGGGGCCAGCGCGGACGACGCGCGTGGATGGTTTGCCCGTGAGAGGCGCCGAAAAAAGCAGGACCAGACGGACTTCGCGTCCCTGGTAGCGACACCACATGATTTCGGTTCGGCCGCTGCGTCGGCCGTGTTTCCGAACGATCTCACCCTCCCGGCAAACGTCCGCATCCTGGTCGAGGTGCTTGCCGCTTCGGCGGCAATACCAGCTGGCGACACGCTGTTTAGCGACGGCATTTCGCAAGCGCGCAATGCGGAGGACCTTGCAAACCTGACGACCATCCGGGCGCTCTTCGGGGAGGGGCGAGATCTCCAAATTACTCGAGGTGCGGCGGTAGCAACCGGCACACTGCAGGTTTATTTTTTCGGGCCGAAAAGCCAGCGACTATTGGTCGCAACCGGAACGCTCACATGATCAACTCGACGTGTAAGCGTGTTTTCTGTGATAATCACCAAGCAGCGGCCGTGAGGGCTCCAGCTATGCCATCAACTTAGGAGCCGAAAATGTCAGCACAAGATTTTTGGGAAGATGATCTGCTCGATCTGATCATGACAAACGTGGCAGCGCCGAACGTCGGTGATGCCGGTGGCCTGCAACCCTCCGTCGGCGCGGGCAGCTTTTTCACCAGCCTATTGACGGCATTGCCCGCCGAATCGGTCAGCGACCAAACGGTCAACGAGGCGACATACACACCGTATGCACGCGTCGGTGTTGCGCGTAGCACTGCCGGCTGGACCGTCGCGTCCGGCGTGGCGGATAACGATGCCGCGATTACATACCCGCAAGCGACCGCCGGCTCGGATACGATCACCCATTTCGGGCTCGGCTTCGCCTCGACGGGCGTCGGCTTCCTGAATATGGTGGGCGCACTTGCCGCCAGCCTCGCAGTCAGCACAGGCATTACGCCCGAATTCGCTGCCGGCGATTTGGATGTTAGCCTGGACTAGGAGACCAAAATGCAACTCTCGTCATTTCTGAAAAACGTAAAACGTCAGGCGCGCATTGAATTGCGGCTGACCCGGGTCGCTACCTTGACGGATCGCGCGAAGGCTGCCGGCAACGACAGCCAGGTCGCCGCGTTCGCCAAAGAGGCGGTCCGACGAAACGCCGAGCTTAACTATCGCGCAACCCGTAACGAAGCTGACCTCGATGACAATCCCGAGTGGAAGGACGCGCACGAAGCCATGCGCGCCGCGACGCTTGCGGGTAGCCGTGGGGCCAAGGACACGAAGGCGATGCTGGCAGCCTCGCTCGCCGCGTGAGCGAGCTGGCAAAACGTGAGGACGTATCGGTAGCGACTGACGACGACGTGGTGGTATTCACCGTCGGCAAGCACGCCGCACGGTTTTCCTATCACTCGGCTTTCCTGATCGCGCAGCGCCTGCGCCTATCTGCCAACGTAGCCGGCCGGCTCTCCGGTTGCACGCGGCAGGAGGTAACGGACATGAAGCGCCAGCCCGTCCGTCCCGAGCAGCTGTCCGAGGTAATACTCGACGACGGCCACGGGAGCCACGGCAATCACCCGTGGCAGGTACGGGCGCAAGGCGAACTGGTCGTGTTTCAGATCAGCGATCAGATTATCCAGTGGTCGGCGCCTGGCGCGATGCAGATCGCGGCCTGGTTCCGGGAGGCAGGAAAGCAGGCCAAGCGGTGGGCGGGAGATACCAGCAGGACGCTGAATATCGCCGGCATCCTAACCGACGCGAATGCCAATGCCCGTCTAAATTGAACAGGGGTCGGCAACATGGCGCTTGCGAACAATATCGTCTGGATATTCACGCCTGACCTCGGCGATACGCACGAGCTGGCCGATCTCGCCCATTCGGATCACGACAACAAAACCCGGTGGCCGGCGGATACCCGCTTCGATCCGGCGGACGACACGCTGTCCGAGATACAGAGGGCCCTGGTTCAATATTTCCCCGCCCTTACCTCCGCGCAGGTAGCCGACATCCAGTCGTTTGAACGGGTCGCAATCGACCCCGCCTGGAACGACAAAGCCGTGCAAATTATGATCGGTATCCACCGCCTGTTCGCCGGCGCGAACGAGGCCAACCTGCCGGCGCGGGCGCGCAACCGACTGCGCTCCCTGCGGAGCGGCAATCCGAATGTCGGGAAGCCGCGTCCGTGAGTACCGTTTATGAAAGCGTGACGGCCGCGCTCATGACGGTCCCGGACGATTTCCTTGACGTCCCGAGCGTCCCCGGCGGGACCGACCAGTTCTACCTCGTCAGCGTCGTGTTTTGGACGAGCAACGGGACGCCCGGAACGAGCGAGGTACTTTCGATGACCGGCGGCGGCCTTACCTGGGCGCTGGTGTCGGGGACGGTCGCGTGTGGCGGACGGCTCTCCGAGCCGCGCGCCGAGTTCTGGTGGGCGTTCGGCTCGCCGTCGAGCTTCACTTTGGTGACCACGTTCAACGGCGACCCGCTGGACAGCGGCGCGCATATCACCGTTAACCGAATCTCCGGTGCTGAAAACCAGGCGCCCATCAACGGCGACTATGGCAACACAAACGGCACCAGCGCCTCGCCGACGTGCGGCGGCGGGACCGATAACACCGACGCGGAACTCGTCATTACTGTCGACAATGCCGGCTCGCTCATTCTGAATATGGGCTATCCCAGGAACGACGACTTCGTGACGATCGACGCCGACTACACGCAGCAGTATTTCGTCGAGAATATCGACGGCGGCAACGCCTCGACGATGGGGATTTTTACGCGGATCAATCCGCCAACCGGCACCGACACGATCACCCACGTCGTCGACAACGACAAGGACTGGATGATGGTCGGCGTCGAAATCATCGAGCTACAGGCCGGGGAGATTTCCGGCTCGCTGGATATGACGATCACGCCCGCGGGCACGCTCGTCGGCCGGGGCGAGCTTGCCGGCTCCGTCGCTCTGGCCATCGCGCCGACGGCAACCATGCAGGCGCTCGGCACGCTGCTCGGATCCACCGACCTGGTCCTTACGCCGACGGCCACGCTGCTCGGTCGCGGTGCGCTTGCCGGGTCGGCGGCCCTCCTGATCACGCCGGCCGGGGCCATACAGGCGACCGGCGCACTTACCGGATCGGCCTCCCTGGTATTGACGCCCGCCGGTACGCTACAGGCCCTCGGAGCCCTGCTTGGCAGCAGCGCCATCGTATTAACACCCACGGGCACCCTTGGCGCGCAAGGTGAACTGGCCGGCTCCGTCGCGCTCCTGCTTACGCCTGCGGCGACGCTTGTCGGCCGGGGCGATTTGGTAGGCACGGCGGCGCTGGTTTTCGACGTTACGGGCAACGCGGTCGACGCGGCGGGCGGGGCCATTGCCGGCACGGTGCCGCTGGTTATCACCGCCACGGGGACGCTGGCCGGTCTAGGCGCGCTGGCTGGCGCTGCCAGCCTCACGATCACGCCTGCCGGCACGCTGGTAGCCACCGGCGGTTTGTTGGGCGCAGCGAGCCTCACGTTTACGCTCGCGGGCAATTTGACGGCCTTGGCGGCCATCGCCGGCAGCGCCGATTTAGTGCTTACGCCCGCCGGGACCTTGGCGGGCCTGGGCTCTTTGACCGGTAGCCTGGGCCTTGCTATCGATCCGGCGGGCGTTCTTGCTGGCATCGGTGGGCTGGCCGGCACCGTACCGCTGACGCTGGACGCCGCCGGTACGCTGCTGGCTACCGGGGCGCTGGCCGGCGGCCTGACGATGACCATCACGGCCGACGGCACCATGATCGCCACGGCCAATATCCTCGGAAGCGCCAGCCTGGTAATTACGCCGACCGGCACCCTCGCCGCGCCCGGATTCATTCAGGGGACGGCCGACCTTACAATCGACGCCGCAGGCGATATCCTCGGTGTCGGTGCGCTCGCCGGCAGCGCCGATATGGTCGTCACCGCATCCGGCAACCTGGTCGGGCTCGGCGCGATGCAGGGCTCGGCGCAGTTGACTATCGATGCGGACGGTACGCTGCGCGGCGTCGGCGAATTGAGCGGGCTCGCCGAACTGGCGTTTACGCTTGCCGGCTCGATGTTCGATCAGACCGCACGACGCATTCCTAACTCGCTGCAGTCCTTGCTGGTATTCTTGCAAAATACCCGGCAAACGATCTCAATAGATCAGGACAACTCCACGCAATCGGTCCCATAGGAGACGACGATGGCCTCATGCGACACAGACCGAGCGGGAATATGCATCGCCCGCAAACGCGGCGACACCGCTCCCGATAAGATTTTCGTCTTGGACCCGGAGAGCAGCCCCGTCGTGGCCCTGGACGTCACCGGCTTCGGTTTCAAGATGACCGTGAACACCGAGGAGGACCCGGACCCGGGCGTGCCTATCGGCACGGAGATCGCCAGCATCGTCGGCACGATAACCGACGGGCCCGCCGGCGAGGTGGAGTTCCCCTGGTCGCCCGGCGACGCGGATCAGGAGCCAGAGGAGTATTTTTACGATATCGAACAGACGGATACCGCCGGCAAGATTCTGACCGTTGCCAAGGAGCGGTATATCTTCCAGCAGGACATCACGAAATAGGAAATCGAAATGGCGATCACCCTGGTAAAAGAGGACGGCACCGGGCTCGACGACGCGAACGTTTACGCGAACCTCGACGACGCCGATCAGTACCTCGAAAACTCCGACCGGAAAACGGCGTGGAAAGCCTTCTCATCGAAGGAGCGCAGCTCGGCTTTGATACAGGGCGCGGACTACCTGGACCAGACCTACCGGCGCCGCTACAAGGGAGAGCGCTTTTCCTCAAGCCAGCGGCTCGAATGGCCGCGCAACCGGGTGTTCGACGAGCTTGGCGTCCTGGTCCCGGCGGACGAGATACCGGAGGAGGTCGGCAACGCCTCCATCGAGTATGCGTTTGAGGCAGCCCCGTCAGCGCTGGCCCCGACCCCGCAGTACGATGAGACCGGCCGGGAGATCGGCAGCATCAGCGAGAAGGTGGATGTCCTGGCGACGGCCACGTCCTATAAAAACACGAGCCCGCGACGGTTTAAGCCCTTCCCGCGCGCCGAGCTAGTGATACGCCGCTGGCTACGCGTCGGCATCGCAGGCCTTACGGCCCGGGCCGGGTAGCATGGCGCTCGAAGATACCGCTCTGCGTTTGATTCGGAAGTTCGGCGAGGACCGCCAGGTCACCGTGCAGATCCCTATCGGGCAGCCGGCCGACCCGACCAAGCCCTGGGAGGTAAACGAGAAAAGCGAGACCACCGATATCGTCGTGCCGGCGGTGGTGGTTCCTATTGCGCGCAGCCTGATCGACGGCAATATCGTGCAGCAGGGCGACGAGACGGTATTGGTCGCGGGGCTCTCCCTGGGCAGTACCGTGCCGCCGGCCGGCTCCGCTATCGTCGACGAGGGCACCACGAAGGAGGTGCTGGACGTCATCCGGGTACACCCGGGCAAGACGGATTTCCTGTATAAATTCCAGGTGAGGGCACCGTAGTGGCCTCCAAGCGATTCAACGCGCGCGAGATCCTCCGGCAGATCGAACTCGAGCTATTCGAGGACATCGGCGAAACGTCCCTGGCGATACTGCGAAACGTGGTCGCCGCCTCACCCGTCGGCAACCCGGACAATTGGGTCAACCCTGCCGGCGCCCCGGCCGGCTACGTCGGTGGGCATTTCAAACGCAACTGGCTGGTGTCAGTCGGCGGCTTTAACGAGGCCGAGGTGGAGGGCACCGATTCCAACGGCGCGACTACCATAGCGGGCGGCCAGGGCGTGATCGAAGGGCACAGTCGCGGGCGCTCGAAAGCCCGCCTGGTGATTCAAAACAACGTGCCTTACGCGGGCGTCCTTGCCGCGGGCGGCCATGCCGTATCGCCGCCGGCCAGTGAGCCCGGTTGGATCGACGATCAAATCGACGCCGCGCTGTCGGTCCCGGGCGGCAGGCGAGACTTACGCTAATGGGTGCTTCGACACGAACGCCGGCAGAGTTCCGCGATACGTTCCGCACCGCTTTCGGCGCGCACTGGACGACGGCAGGCGAGAGCCTTGATATAGTGGCCTGGGATAACGTCAGTTTTAATCCGCGCAATCAGCAAGCCTATGTTTCTGCTGGATTAGCTCACGCGACAGGGGACCTAGCGTCGCTCGGCGCGGGCGCAAGTGTACAGGTGAGGAGGGTGGTAGTATTCGCAGCGCAGGTTTTCGTTCGGTTCAATACCGGCCAGGAAGAGGCAGATCGGCTGGCGGAAATACTGCTCGACTTTTGCGAGTCAACGCACCTCACCGGCATCCGAATTCGCAACACAGGCCTGACGGAAATCGGACGCGTGAACCAATGGTTCCAAGTGAATGTTAACGCTCAGGTCGAATACGATTCATTCCGCTCGGTGTGAGACCGGCTAACAGGAGACCGCCATGTCTGACACAAATCGAGTAGGGCTTCGTTTTTTCAGAAGTTCACAGCGGACTGCCCCGATACCCGGCGGTCCCTTCAACCTAGACCAGCTGCGCTTTACCGGCACGCCGAATCTAGCCTTCGCCCCGAACACCATCGTGTCGAACGAGATCCGGCCCGACCGCCAGATCACCGACCTGATCCTGGTGGGCGCCGAGGCCGGCGGCGATACCGGCATCGAGCTATCGTTCGAGGCCTTCGACAGCCTCATCGAGGACGCGCTTTTCTCGACGTACAACGCCACCATCGAGAAGCTAGGCACGGGCGAGATCACGGCCTTCGGGGTCGGTACCGTTACCGTTGACGATGGCGCCGACTTCATTGTCGGCCAGATCATCCGGCTGCAGAAACTGCTGACCGGGGACGTAGGCGACGGCATCTATGAGATCACCGGCATCGCGGTCAACGTCCTCACCGTCAACCCGCTGGCCGGCACGGCGACCGACGCCCTGCTCGGCACGGAGACGGCCGACGCCGATACCCGCATCAACGTCACGGGCTTCGCGGCCCAGGGCAACGGCGACGTTTCGGTGACGGTAGGCGGCGGCGACGCCGTGTTCCAGTTCCCGGCGGGCGCCCTGGACAATGCCTTCGGCCCTGGCCTACCGACGCTCATCGGGCAGTGGTTCAAATTCGCGGACTTCGCTACCGCCGGCAATAACGTGTGGGCGCGGGCGCGCGAGATCGACCTTACCAACGACACCATGACCAGCGACGCGCAGACGGGTATGGCAACGGACGCCGCGGCTACCGAACAGGTGCAGGCCTTCTACGGCAGCCGGGTAGAGAACGGTGCCGAGAATATCGACGCCCACCAGAACGCGGTCGAGCGGCGGTTCGAGGATCACACCCCGATCACCCGCGAGCTATTCCTCGGCATGGCGCTGAACAACTTCAACATGACCCTTGCGCCCCAGGCGATAGCCGTCGGCTCGTTGACCTGGTTCGGCTTCAACTCTGCGGTGTCGGATAACTCACCGACGTACCCGGAACTGTATGCAGCCCTCCCGGTGGACGTACCCGCCGAGCAGTTCGACGTGTACAACACCTCGAACGATATCGGGCGGCTCGGGCGGGGCGTGGATCCCATCGACGCCGCGGGCGTCAACTTCGTGCTGGAGGCGACGATTGAAATCAACAACAACCTGCGCCGCCAACCGGCCGTGGGCGTGTTCGGCGCATCCGGAATCGGCGTCGGGGAGCTATCGGTAACGGGCACCCTGTCGACGTATTTCGACAACGACGAGATCCTGCAAATCATACTGACCAACGCGGAGACGTCGCTGGATCTAATCACCCAGGGCGGGGACGGGCGATCCATGATCTTCGACCTGCCGCGCATCAAGTTTTCCGGTGGAGCGCCGGACGTCCCAGGCAAAAACGCGGACGTCACGATCCCCGGAACCTACCAGGCGATTCTCGACTCGACGCTCGGATACACGATATCCGCGCAGCGCGTGAACTTCGCCCGGTAGTTAACAGCGACCGGGCCGGCAAAGGCCCAGGAGGAAACCGTGAGGGTTTATGAGGCTTTTGAAACATCGGAACGGCTTATTAGCGAGGGGCGGCAGTGTCAGATCGAGTTCGCGGGGAAGGTCATCTGCTTGGTCAAGGTCCGGCCAGCCGACGCCGCGCTCAACGCCGACTATCGGCGGGAGCTGTCGGAACTATCCATCGGGCTGAAGGGCAACGGCCTGGACGACATGGACGAGGACGCAGACCGGGAAATGCTCTGGAAGATCTACGCCAAGACCGTTATTTCGGAATGGGAGTGGGTCGACCCGGCCGACAAGAAGGATCCCAAACTGAAGTTCAGCGAGAAGAATGCGGTGGCCCTCTTCAAACGGGTGCCCAAGTTCTTCCAGGGCATCCAGCGCGTGGCGCTGCAGTGGTCGAACTTCCGCGTGGAACACGAAGAGGCCGCGGCGGGAAACTGACAGCGGTCCTCGATCACGCGCTCCGGATCGGGGATGCCGAAGTCTCGGACAAGATCATCGCCGCCTACAAGGAGCGCGGCCTTACGGCGCCCGAGCATATCGAGGAGCCGCCGCAGATCGATGCGCGGTTTTTCGTCTATTGGGAGGCGTACCAGGATCTCCAAACCGAGCGCCGGACGCCGCGCGGGCGCATCCCCGTGATGGCCATCGTCGAGTACTGCCTGGCATACGGCCTGGACCCGGATACCGTGAAACGGATCGTCTGGAAGGTCGACACCGTCCTGCTCACGCATTGGAAGGGCATCGATGAATCGAAAGAGCGCCAGCGCAAACAGAAGAAGGGGCTAGGCGGTGACTGATCGCGTAATCCGCATCGTCGTAGATCCCTCGGGGATCCAGCGCGGGCTTCGTGCCGGCGGGGCAGCCCTGCAGCGGTTCGGCGGACGCGTCCGTGGCGTCGGGCAGCGGATCTTCACGCTCCGAAACGCGCTCGTCGGCGTGGTTGGCGCGCTCGGTATCCGCCAGCTTATCCGCACGGCCGACGCCTACCAACAGGTCCAGAACCGCCTCCGTATTGTCACCGATAGTACCGACGAACTGACTGCGGCCAACGAGCGCCTGTTCGCCATCGCCCAGGACACGCGGCAGGAGTTCGGCGCGACGGTCTCGCTCTTCAGCCGCGCCAGCATCGCTGCCGGCGAGCTAGGCGCCTCCCAGGAGGAGCTATTCGAGCTTGTCGAGATCACCGGCCAGGCCCTCGCCGTTCAGGGCGGGGCGGCCTCTGAGGCATCCGGTGCGCTGCGCCAACTATCGCAGGCCTTCTCGTCGGGCATCGTCCGGGCCGAGGAATTCAACTCCATCCTCGAGGGCGCGTTCCCGCTGGCCCAGGCGGTAGCCCGCGGCCTCGACGAAGCCGGCGGCTCGGTCGGCCGTCTGCGGAACCTGGTCATCGAGGGCAAGGTAACGTCCGAGGAGTTCTTCAGGGCGATCCTGGAGGGAGGCGAGGGCCTCGGCGCGCAATTTGCAAAGACGATCCCGACCGTATCGCAGTCGATCACCAACCTTAAAAACTCGTTTCAGTTCCTCGTCGGCGGCATCGATCAGGCCACCGGGGCGACGGGTGCGATCTCCGTGGCCATCCGCGATTTCTCGCTGTTCCTGGACGAGAACCGGGAGGAAATAATCGAGTGGGTCAACACCACCGTCGAGGGCGTTATCGTTGGCGGCCGGGCCATCTTCGATTTCGTCACCAGCCTGGACACGCAGCTTGCCGGCCTGGTAGCCGACGTCATCGGCACGACCGGCGTTATCGGGGAGCGCTTCGGGGCGGCGCTGGAGTTCGTTTCGTTCGGCCAGATAACGGGCGTCCGAGAGTTTTTCGACGAGCAGGTAGAAACGGCCATCGGCGCCCGCGCCGAAATCGACGCGGAGCTTAAGGGGATCGAGGACCGCTTTCTGGCCTTCACGGATCGCTTGGCAACCCGAGAGGAGTTCTCGGATCCCACGGCCGGCGAGGAATTCCGCATCCCGGTCGATCCCAATGCCGCCGACGACATCACCGAGGCGCGAGACGCCATCGAGGAGTTCGGTATAGCGCTGGCTCAGGAGCAGGCCGCACTCCAGCTTCAAGCCGAACTCGGCGACGATGCCGACGTGGCGATCCGACGCCTGCAGGAGGACTTCGCCCTCGCCGCGGCCGAGGCCGAGATATTCGGCGATCTACTGCCCTCGGAGGCGGTCGATGAGCTTCGCGCGAATTTCGTCAGGCTGCGCGACGAAGGGGTCGCGGCCAATCGCGCGCTGCGGGACGAGATCGAAGCAGCCGACTTGGCGCAAGAATTCGACGACGAGATCGCAGCGCTGGAGGAGGAGATACTCCTGCTCGACGCCACCAACATAGCCATCGCGGTCAACGCCGAGGTCCGGGCGCTGGCAGCCGGGGCTACCGAGGAGCAGGCCGCCAAGATCCGTGATCTAACCCAAACGCTGCTCGACGAAAAGGCCGCCCTCGACGACGCCCTGCCGTCCCTGCAGGATTTCTTCGACGACGTATCCGAGACGGCGGAAACCACGCTCACCGGGATCATCGCGGACCCGCTCAACGAGGGCCTGGACGAGCTACCGTTTAAGTTCGCGCAGCTATTGCAGCAGCTGGCGGCCGAGGCCCTTGCCGCGGAGGTGTTCGATATCCTCGGCAACCTGGGCGGCGACGGCGGAGGCGGCTTCGGCGGCTTCCTGTCGTTCGTCGGCGGGCTCTTCGGCGGCGGCAAGCAGGCGGGCGGGACCGTCCGCGGCGGCCAGCCCGTGCTGGTCGGGGAGCGCGGGCCAGAGATATTCAATCCAGTGGGCTCTGGATCCATCGAACCGAATGTGAATATCAGCCAGGCGGCGCAGGCGGCGCCCACGGTCAACGTGGTCAACGTCACCGACCCGGCCGATATCCCCTCGGGGATCGAGACGCCGGAAGGTACCCAGGCGATCATCAACGTAATTCAGAAAAACCCGAACGCCGTCAGGCAGGTCCTGGGCTAGGAGGAGCAGTGAGCGCCACACACAATGTAACGGTCACCGGATACGACGAGGCCCTGCTTCGGCTGCTGGATCTCGCCACGAACGACAACGGCGTCGCGGTAGCCGTCAACGCGGGCGGTACCGGGTATGCCATCGGGGATATCCTGGACGTTACCGGCGGCACGGTCGTCAACAGCCTATCGCTTACCCTGGAGGTGACCAGCGTCGCCGCGGGCGTGGTCGACGGGGTCCGGATATTTAACTGCGGCGCCTACTCGGCGCAGCCCGGCAACCCGGTCGCCGTCACGGGCGGTACCGGCAACGACGATGCCACGTTTGACCTGACCTTCGAGACGCAGAACTGGGTCATCAACCGGAACGACGCGGCCTCTGCCTCGAACATCAACAACGTCCTCATCGCCGGCGGGACCGGCACCCAGGTCCTGGAGCGCGAGGTCCTCCTCGAGGGGCCAGGCAACGCCGGCGCCGACCAGATCTTCATCGGGATCCTCGAGGTCCGCGACACCGACATCGCGGTATTCAACTGGCAGCTTTTCGGCATGACCGGCTTCAACACCATCCTCGCCCTCGAGGACCAGCCGGGCTTCTCCTACCTCTCGCCGAACGAGATCGCGTCGTTCACGCCGCTCACCGACGGCTCGATCGAGTGCTGGCTGCACGTCACGCCGCGCGCCCTCTCCGGCATCTTCCGGATCGGCTCGACCTACACGTCCTTCTACCAGGGCTTTCTGAACACGTTCGCGACGCCGGTCGAGTTCCCTTATCCGTTATACATCTCCGGCTCGACTTCAAAGTGGAACCGGAGCTTCTCCGCGTCCGGGCCCAGCCAGTCGGGGCTCGCGGACCCTGGCGCCGCGACCGAGACCGGCGGCAACACGCGCGGCCCGGCCGGCGTCCGCTTCTTCGATGGTCAGTGGAGATACTTCAAGAACTGGAGCTTCGCCGGCACGAACCGGACGTCGTTCCAGGAGCGATGCGTGTACCCTTGCCGCCAGCTCATCCCGACCTTCACCGGCTACAACGACGCCTCGAAGTTCGTCCCGAATAACCCGACCCGCCAGTGGGACGGCGTCATCCCCTCGACCGGGAACCCTGGCTTCGTCCAGACGACGATC
>Ga0255058_10000525_pt1 | contig 22589 bp, 43 predicted proteins | sample Cases_109_9_MG_FD_188637 | JGI IMG/M metagenome (GOLD analysis project Ga0255058, IMG submission 188637) | Seawater microbial communities from Amundsen Gulf, Northwest Territories, Canada - Cases_109_9 | ecosystem: Environmental > Aquatic > Marine > Gulf | place: Canada: Northwest Territories... | reverse complement strand
CCCCTTGGAGCACCCGGCATGCTTGACGATCCACCGGCCGCGCCATTTCCACGCGGTCCCCGCGCCTTTTTCGACGGCCGTGCGGCAGTAGCAGCACTGGCCTGGGTACCTGTTTTTCATATCACTACCTTAGACGGGGGCCGGTCTAATGTTATTCTCACTTTGGCCAAAGAATCTCACTTTGGGAAAACTCGAGTAGTTTCGGGCACTTGGAGGCCACCATACCTCGAGCTAGTTGGCACGAAAAGTATAACGTGATTATCTCGCCCTATCGTGAATAGCATTAGACGGCCCCCCGTCTCACCATGGAAGGATGATGACCCATGAAAAACAGCACCTTGACACTAGGGCCCCCAGAGCGGGCTCTGATAGCCGCGGCCGGTCGCGGCTCTATATCCTTGGACTGGCGCTATTATGCTGCAGCGCGGACCCTGGAGTCCCACGGGCTGGCCTATCTCCATCGATCCACATTTTGGCTGTCAACGGCCGGGGTCGCGCTTTTGGGGGGCTGCTAGCATGACGATCTTGTCACTAGAGTTACAGGCCGACGAAATCGGCGACTCGGCCGATGGCGAGGCCCGCGGGTTCTCATACGACGCCGATGCAACTGTGAGGATCGCGAACGACGCGGCCGAGAACGGTTACCCGCAGGAGCCCGGGCCGCTCACATGGCTCAACTCGGCCCGGATCACTACCGATCCCGCAGACGACGCGGTCCATTGCCTGGTTAGCGTTGGCGACCCGCGCGGGGCCTTTTGCTTCACTGTCCGTCGGACACCGGACGGTCGGATCTTGATCCACATGCCACGGCCCGGGGAAGGTATGGCCCACGTCGAAACGCGCGAGTTGCACCCGGGCACGTTGGAGCTAATCGATCGACCCCAGGACACTTTTCCACGGCCGATCGACTTCTCGGATTCCGAACCAGAGGAGGAGGACGACGCATGACGATCTCGGAAAACATGGCCGGCGAATTCCGCCAATTTCTCAAAGCTAACGCGGACGGCGGCTCACTGTTCGATCTGGCCTTCGACTTCGCGATGAATTACGAGGCCGCCGATACGCCCAAGGAATTGGCTACGGCCCGCCTCCGCTTCGGCGACGACTCGGCCGAGGCTACTGAGGAAACCCGCGAGTGTGCCTACGCGCTACTCGCCGCGGTCGGGAGCCCCTTCAAACATGACCGATAGGAGGACCATGGATCACCACTAGACCACAGCGGGGCCAGCTGGCCCCGTCCCATGCCCCGCGAGCTCGCTTGCGGAATAGGCTCGAGATGCGCGCGGCATGGGACGGCGCAAGCCGGGAGGATGAGATGCAACCTGTGTTTTTCAATAGTGAGAATCGGCCGTTTCGGATGCGGCTAGTGCCAGAGGGCGAGCGCTACGGTCGCGAGGACTGCCTCACCCACGACGAGGTCGACCCGCTGGTCGAGTTCTACGATGCCAGTCAGGACCCCGAGAAATTCGGGGAGCGCGGCCAGTTTGTGGCGCGCTACTACCTGTCCACGCTTCGCGAGCGCGACGGCGCGCTGGGGCTCTGCCTGGACGGCGGGATCCCGTCGTGGTCCGTTGACGCCGCGTTCATGACGCAAGTCGTGCGCTGGCTCGAAAGCGAAGGCCAATGGGTCCGGGGGCACAACCGATGACCGTTTCCAACGAGCCCGAATTCGGGCGCGTGATCAGGATCGCGACCGGCCTGTCAGAGTCGCAGAGATTCTACATGCTAGCTGGCACCAGCTTTGCGGTGCGTGGCGTCGGGGCCGGCAGGGGAGCGGCCGCCACTGGCCGCTCGCTTGAGCGCAAGGGCCTCGTGCGGATCAACCGCAAACACTGGCGCGACCACACGGCCGTCCTCACCCCGCTGGGCTTCGCGGTCCATCGCGCGCTCCAAGGGGGGCAGCCATGAGTAAATATCAAGAGACCTGGGGAGTCGACCGCTACGTCGCGGCAGCCTGCGACGACGTCGACGAGGACGGCAAGCCGATCCGCAACTGGGACGTATTGCGAAACAACGCCTGCGTCGCGAGCGGGTTTCGCACCCGTGCGGAGGCCCGCCGCCACGCGGCCGAGCTGAACGCCAAGGGCCCTCCGGCCGACCCGGAGCCGGAGCCGGCCAAGCCGGAGCCGCCCCGGTCGAGCGTCCGCAAGATCAAGCTGAAGGCGCCCCAGGAGCGCCAGGAGCACGCCAAGCGGATCGACGAGCGGGTGGCCGCAGGCAAGCAACGGGCTGCGGAGGAGCTAGTAGCTCGCCGCAAGGCGCTGCTCTCGAAGCGTGAGCGCGAGCAGCTGGAGCGCGCGCGGGACTTGCTGGAGCGGGTCCGCGATCGCCAGCTGGCCGCGCTCGGGATCGCCATCGGCGCCGACTTCGACGCCGAGGAGCCTATCGCGTACGCGGCGCTGGTCGCTGAGACGCGGATCTCGACGGTGCTCGAAGAGACCGAGAGCGAACGCGCGTCCATCGACCGCGAGGCCGAAGGCATGCGGTTGCGCCTCTGGCTCGACGGGGGAGGGTGGTCCGAGTTGCCATGACGATCCGATACCTCGACCCCGCCGAGCAGGCCATGATGGCATGGCTGCTCGAGAGAGCGCTGCGGCACTGGGCCCCGGCCACGAGCGCGGCGCGGCAACAGGAGCGCCGCGATCTGGCTTACGCACTGGCCTGGTTTCGCGCCAAGTGTGAATAGCACTAGAACCCCTAACGTCAAACGACTGGAGGATGAGAAGATGACCCACGAAGCAAAACGAGAAGACAGCTGGACGGCCTACGGCCGCGAACACCTGGAGGGCCGCACGATCAAGGCGGTTCGATACTTGACCCAGGGGGAGACGACAGCGCTGGGCTGGTACAAGCGCCCGCTCGTGCTCGAACTAGACGACCACACGCTGGTGTTTCCGTCCGTGGACGACGAGGGCAACGACGGCGGCGCACTGTTCGGCCAGACGGCCAAGGGCAAAGAGCTTACGTTCCCGGTGCTGTCATGATCTACATCCAACGCAAGGGCCAAGGCTACCTGGAGACCGTCGACGAGTGCGACACTCGCCGCGAGGCCAACTACCTGCTCGGCGAGTACCGCTTGTCAGACCCGAGCGCCGAGTACTACCTGTCACAGCGGCCGTGCCGCGACTGGAGCGCCGCATCGTGACCCACCGAGAAGCACTAGACGTCAGGCTCGGCGATCGCGTTTGGCTCGCGCCCGAGCTGCCGGTTCCCCGCGGCCCCGCGTTCGCCATGGCGCCGCTCAACAAAGACGAGTGGTTCGAGATCGAGGTCCGCGCATCGATCTACGGGCGCGTCACTTGGGCCGGCTGGGTCCACTACGGCACCTGCGAGCGCGCAGAGTGGGAGCGGGGCTAAATGAGCCTTGAGAACGCAGTGGCCGCGCTCGAGCGCTTGGCGTCCGACGAGGACCCGATCCGCTACCGCGGCGCGGACACCACCCCGCGCGACCTGGCCGACCTGCTGAACCCGCAGCTACCCGCGAGCAGCGTGCGGATCGGTTACTACAGCGAGCACGGCTATGTGCGAAACGGTACCGTCTCCGGCATGGTGAAGGACCGCGAACGACTGATGAAGAAAGAGGGACCCCAATGGTAGTCAGACCAGACATAAATCACGCTGAGAACCAGGCCGCCAAGCTGGCCGAAAACGGCGACCTGATCGCCTGGCGCGGCAAGCTCGATCGCGAGGACAGCCGCGCGGCCTACGTAACGCGGGCCGGGGTTCCGGTCGCCTCATTTTGGCGGGAGGAGCAGGCGATCCGCTACGTTCGCCAGGAGGGTTCCTCGCAGGCCCCGCTCCCGCCCAAGCGCTACCACGGCGGCCGCAGCCTCGAAGGGCCCACGCATGGCGCCACGCGCAACTACCGGCTGGAGCGCGAGCTCGCACGCGAAGACTTCGAGCTGCCTGACGACGTGCGGCTCCTCGGCACCGTGTCCGTCGGCGGCGGCGGCCAAAAGGCGGTCGCGGTCGAGTACGTGGGCAGCGAGTGCTCGGTCCAGGAGCGCTACTGTTCCCATTGCGAGGAGTGGGTCGAGTGCCGCGGCGTGACCGGGGCGATCGGCTGGCTTGCGCGGCACCGCGACGGGGACTGCGTCAGCCTCGCGCAAGTCAAGGCCATGACCACGTCCGCGCTGGAGGCCGCCGTCGAGTCACAGACCCGCGCGAGCATGGACGGACTGGGCAACCCGGGCTACCTGGGCGTGCTCCGAACCGAGCTGATGAGCCGGCGGGCGGCCGGACTCTGAGGGGTAGGCTGCGGAAGGTGATAGGCTCCATGCCATGGCACGCTTTCACATCATCCACCCCACGGACCCGAACGACTCGCGCAACGGCCATCTGATCGCCGAGTTCGACACGCTCGAGGAGGCCGAGGCCCGCATCGCGTTAGAGACCGTGGGCCAAGAGAGCCGCGATCGGCTGATCGATCGGCGCATCCAGCCCTGCGCATGGGTGATCGTCGATACCGATCCCGAGGACGATCCCGCCGAGCCCGAAAAAACCGCCTTCGCACGCGAGCTCGAAGAAGGCCCACCGCCTGCGCCGTCCACAGGCCCCGAGGTCCCCGACGACGATTCCCCCAAATGGCGGTTAGGATAGGTTCCCGTGCTCGAAACTCGCGGGAATGGGTCCGCCCGAGTAGCCTGACGCTTCGGGGTCATCCACAGGTTATTCACAGCTGGCCTTCGCGGCCGTCCGTAATCATGCGGACGGCCGCTTTTTTCTTGCGATCGTTCGTCGCGCGGGCGTACGGTGGGTGCCCCGCCGAACCAAAGACAACGGCCCATCCCCTCCAAAACTGCGTTGCACCGCGGAGAAAATGGGCCGGTTCCCCAGGCGCCGAAACGCCCGAAAGATCTACCTTGCCCGACAACCCTACGGCCGAATTCCCCCCCCGTCAACCTGCGCAGTCTGCGGATGCGACACTTGGCACGGCGTTTGCCTGTGCCTCCTCCTCCCCCAATTTGGAAAGAAAGATCTCTGAGGCGGAGGAGGTAAAAGCAAAGATCATCTCCGGCTGCGGACCGGGTTTTAGCGAGCGACATTGTGAGTTAGCTCGCTTGGGCCAGCGGGCCTTCGCAGAGCACTTGCTTCGACTCATGAACAAGATCCGGCCGCCCGGCGCCACGCGGTACTACGGCGGCCGCAGCCTCGACCCCATCCGCGATTTCATCGAGCTTCCGATCGCGTGGCCGCTCGAGGAGGTCGAGCAGTACATCGAGGACGCCGCCGAGCTCGTGCGCAAGGGGCTCGAACCGACCCGCTACTGGTCACCGTGGAATCTGTTCGGCGAAGCGTTCCGCGGCTGGATGACCAACATCGTCGATCACCGCGTCAAGGAGGCGCGCCGCAATGCCCATGACACAAATCGCACTTTGGACCGTCCGCCAGCTCGACGTGCCGAGCCCACCGAGGCCGAGCTTGCCGACCAGGCGGATTGGGATCGACGCTGTCGCGTTGCGCTCGGACTTCGAGGCAATGATGGCGCACTTTGACGTCCGCAACCCGTCCGCCCTGCGGCTCCACCTGGCGATCCACCGCCTGGTTCGCCGCGCGCTGATAGCCCAGGCGACGCCGGCCGAGATCGAGGCCCGCTTTGCCGAACGCGCCTACGGCGAGGAGTATCCGGGCATGCTGTCGCGGTGCTTCCGCGAGCTCGCGAAGCGTGCGCTCGGTCGCTCAGTGCGAATCCACGAGGCCGATCCGCACGAGCTGCGTTTGGTCGCGATCAGCATTGCGCGTGAGATCGACGACGAAGACTGGCGGCACCCCTGGTACCCCGACGGCTGGCGCGACTCGCTGATCTACGTGCGTGGCCAGGAGGCCGCGAACAAGCGCCCGGAGCTAGAGGCGCCCACATGAGGCCTCCGTTCGTTCGGCGTTGCAACGGCGGCCCACAAGGGCCCTGGTGCGGTGCGCATGCCACTGTCGTGGTGACCGCTGATGGGCTGCAGTGGTTCGCGTGCGACGAGCACAGGGACCGGGGGTGCATGGAACCGATTGACGTGTTTTTCGCCCGCGTCTGGAAGTGGCCGATCGCCGACGTCCGTTTCGAGCTGGAACGAGGCCGGCGCCAAGAGGAGCACAATGGCGTGTGAGTTCATTTGCGACGGATGCGACAAGCGAGCGCCTGGCTCGCAGGGCGAGCTTGGCACTTGGCACAAGCCGCGGTCCTGGTTCGAGCGATCCGACGGCGACGGCATCCAGACCGCGTGCTCGCGCGAGTGCGTCGGGCGAATCGCTGAGCGCACGGGCAAAACGTCGGTGGTGCTGCCGGTATGAGCGACGTCGACAACGCCCTGCGGCGGTGGTGGGAGCATGATCGTCCGTCGATCGAGCGCGAGCTCCGAAAGTACTATTGCGTAGGTAGGCTCGCTGACAACGCGCTCGGCCTGCTTGCTCGGGCGATGCGCCACGCTTTTTTCGCGGGATGGAAGGCGCGCGACCGTGCCCAGGTCGACCAGCTCGAAGTGGAGGGGACGTGAACGCATCCCGACTCGCCGACCTTGCGTGGCAAGCGGTCGACAACCGCTGCGCCGAGGGAGCCCCTATGCTCGTCGGTATTGATGCGGATGAGATGGAGTGGTTGCTCCAACGCTGGCCACGAGGACGAAAGGCACTCGAGCGAGCCCGAGCAGAGGACCGAAAGCTGGAGAGTCCGTGAGCGACGACGGCAAAGTGATCGAGCTGGGGTCGTGGCGCGAGGCCCACCAGTCACCGATCCGTACGAGCGGCTACCAGGCCCAGTGTCGCCATACGCGATTCTTGGTCGACCCCAAGCTCCGCACGGTTGAATGCACGCACTGCGGCGCGACTGTCGACCCCGTCGATGCCATGCTCACGGTCGGGAACGACTGGGAGCGCTACGCAGGCTGGGTGGCCCACGCCAAAAGCGAACGCACCCGCCTCGAGAAGCTCGTTTTGGAGCTGAAGGCCGAAGAGAAACGCGTCAAGTCGCGGCTGCGCCGAGCTCAGCGGAGGCTCGACGACGTCGGCGGCTGGAAGCTGCTCGAATGATGCCCCCAACACGAGCGCTGACGCTCTGGCAGCCGATGGCCTGGGCGATCTCGGACTACACGAAGCGCATCGAGAATCGACCATGGAAGCCGTGGGCGATCGCCAAGCGCATCGCGATCCATGCCGGCAAGACCTATCACGCCGACCACGCCGCGCAGATCGAGGACGTGTTCGGGGTCGTGGTGCCGCGAGGCGTTCCGCAGGGCGCCATCGTGGCCGTCGTCTCCGTGGTCGACTGCGTCGAGCAAAGCGACGACCCCTGGTTCTCGGGGCCGTTTGGGTGGGTCCTCGGCGACGTGGTGAAGCTCCGCCACCCGGTCCCGGCCAAAGGTGCCCAGGGCCTCTGGCGGATCCCGAGCGCGATCCTGGCAGCCGTCGAGCGCCAACTTTAGACAAGCGCAGTCGCGACGATCTTGGCGAGGAGCTTTTGCTGCGGCGCCCGGAACACGCCCGATAGCTTTTGGGTCTTGCCGGAGTCGCGCAGCATGATGTGCAGCTGCTGGACGAGCTCCTTGGCCTCGTCGTTGTCGTCGGGGTCGACGTCGAGGATCTGCTCGAAGACCGCGAATTCGTCGGCGGTGAGCTTGGCTTTGACGCGCTCGAGCTGTTTTTCACTGATCAGGTTCGCAAAGGCTTCGCAGGCCGCCGCGAGCTTGTCCTCGGCAGTCGTCCTGACCTTGTGCTTTTTCTTGCCGCCCTTCTTCTTCTTCTTGTCCTTTTTGCCCTTCTTCTTGCCCTTCTTTTTGCCGTCCTTGCCCTCGACCACCTCCGCATTTGGATCCTTGCCGTTGCCCTCGGCCTCGATCACGCGCGCGGTCTCGTCGTCCTCCTCCTCGGTCTCGTCGTCGTCGTCCTCGTCGTCCTCGTCCTCGTCGGCCAGGAATCCCTTCTTGCGCATCCACTGCTGGACCGCCGGCGGCGCGAATTCCTTCAGAATGTCCATGCCGTCTTTCCACTTTTGCGCTTCGAGCTCGGCCTCCTTGGTCGTCGACGACGACTCGGCCTGCATCCACAGTGCGTAGGTGAGCTGGGCGTAGGCCTGGGCGACGACGTTGCCCATCTCGCGCATGGCGTCCTTCATCGGCGTGGCGGTCTCCTGGACGACCTTGGAGAGCGCGAGCAGCTGCTCGTGGAGCTCGGAGTTCTGCTCGCCCATCTTGCCGACGAAGTCGAGCGCAGCGCGCAGGATCGTATCGACTTCGGACTGGTCTTTCTCGAAGGTCGCCCCCTCGCCCCACTCGTCGATCTTGAAGCGGATGTATTTCGGCTCCTTGCCGCCCTTCTTTATGCTGTCGACTTCGCACATGGCCTCGTAGCCGTCCGCAGCGTCCTCCTTGGCCGCCGCCTCGGAGTAGGCCATGTGCATGATCATCTCGGCGATCTCCTCGACCTCGTCCGTAGGAGCCTCGCCGACCTTGCGCGCTATGCCGAACGCGTTGACCTTCTTCGGCGACTTCGAGCCCCCTCGGAAGACGCGGACGATCACGCGCTGCAGCTTGGAGTGGAGTTTCGCAAGACGGTCCGCCAGCTTTCTGGGGATGGCGACCTCGTCCGCAACGACCTCAAAGTCCTTGTCGAGCTTCACGAAACACACATATCGTGTCTAGTTTGCTACGTAAAGTGGCAAACGGATCCAAGTGATCCCGATGGGTTCCCAAAACAATGCAACAATCTCACACATTTGCTTGCAAAGGGCTGTTTACACCCCCTAGGCTTTGCGAAACCCGAGCCAAAGCGCTGCGGCGCAGGAGACCTACGAATGGCAGACAGAGATCTCATGCAGTACTCCAAGGAGGAGCTCGCCAGCGGCGTCGAGCGCCTGCGCAAGACCGCGCGGCGCTATCGCGACAAAGCGAAAGAGACCGCCGAGGAGTTCATGGGCCTTGCGCTCGAGGCCGGCGGGGCCTTCGGCGTAGGCTACTGGATCGGAACCATCAAAAAGGCGCCCGATTTCACCGAGGAGGATCTGCAGATCTGGGGCATCGACATCGATCTGGCGGTCGGTCTCGGTCTCGTCCTGGTCGGCCTCTCCGGCATGGGCGGCAAGCAGGCATCGACCTTCGCCAAGCAGATCGGTCGCGGGGTACTCGCGTACTGGGCCGGTTCGCAGGGTGAGGCAATCGGCGAAGAGTCCGAATAGGACCCTCGCCGTTTGTCGTTCGAGCGCCCGAGGAGAGCTGCGCGAAGCGCATTTTGGAGCGCAGCCGTGGAAGTGGCGCAACGGGCCCCCATGCCCCCAGCCATGGGAACGCACAAAGCACACCAACAGGGGAAACCCACAACATGACGCTCAAGACCCATCAACCCGCTTCGGTCGTCGACTACGTCCGTAGCCAAATGGTCCGTCCCATGATCGAGGGACGGCACAACGTACAGCACTTTGGCCGCTACCAGGGCCCCGACTTCGAGGGGAAACAAGCCGCTTTCGCACCCGTCGAGGTTGGCGGGGGTCGGCAGCTCGATGCGCTCGTGCCGATGGAAATCGGTTCGCGCGGTCGCCTGGTCGGACAACCCCAGGGGTCGCAATACCCCGGGGGCTCGGCGCCGATGCCGGGAGCGTTCGTGCAAGCGCAGCAGATGCCTCCGGGCGGGGACTGGTGTCCTCCGTCGCAAGGTCTGCCCGATCCTCGACCTGGATGCCCGCTCAAGCCGCCTCCGTGCGACTGCTCGGTCATGGGTGCCACCACTCTGAACACGGCCGGAGTCGCGATTGCGACTGCGAACGGAGACGGCACCAACCTCGTGATCACGCCCGGCGACGCGCCGGCCTTCGTGGTTCACTGGGTCTGGTTCGAGTTCCTCGGCGTCGGTGCCAACAACTTCACCGTCGCAGCGGGTAATGCCGCGATTGCTGGTCTCCTGACCAGCGTCACGGTCGGAACCCGTCCCCAGGGCGTGCGCTTCACGTCTCAGGGATCCGAGGGCATCTCGGCGAACGCCTACGCCGCAACGCGCGAGCCGCTTTGTGTCGACTGGGCGCCCTTCGAGCCCACCAACGGCCGTGGCCTCACGGTCCGTATGTACAACCCCAGTACCGTCGTAACCCAGGGCTTCTGGGTTTTCTGGGGCCAGATCGTCGCTCCCGGGACCTATTCGCCACTCGGCGGGTAACCCCAGCACACGGTCCCCCGTCCTCCTCCGGGGGCGGGGGGACCACCAACTTCCCGAATGCCTCCGTACGACCCGCAACAGCAGTGCCCGCCCATCAACTGCCCACCTGGGCAGCGGCGCGAGGGCGAGGTCCAGTGCCACAGCCGCTGGGCTGCGAATGACGTTGACGCGGTCACGCCCAACCTGATCCCGGTCAAGCCGATCCTCTCGGCCTACTCCGACGTCTCCAAGTGGTGGAACGTCAGCCTTTGGGGCTTCGAGGTCGCCCGCAACGAGGTCGGCGTCAACACGCCGCTCTCGAAGACCGACATCGAGAACGCTGGTACTGCCCTAACGCGCCTAAAGGTGCGCGTGTTCTCCCAGGACATCGGCAACGGCTTTTTCCGCGACGTCGACATTGCGCATGGAGCTCGGTTCGCGATTCGAGCTCGGTCCTTGCGCGTAATGCTGCTTGGCCCCGAAAACGAGTGCTTCGTCGAGCAGCCCGAGAGCGTGCTCCCGGCCGGCCTGATCCTCGATACGTTCATCGATGGCGCCGTGAGCGAGGGCGAGGCCGCGGTCTCGAGGGGCCGGGTCACCAACACGATCGTAACCGGCGTCGCGGCCACGGTCGCAGGGGCCACGATCCCGATCACCCCAGGCTCCATCAACATCCAGATCTTCCAGACCAGCGCAGGGAACGTCCCCGCCGACGCGAGCTTTGTGGGCTCGATCCCAGTCGGTGGCGCCGGGCCCAACCTTGGCCAGATTGACTTCAACGCCGGCGGCCGCCGGACCGACGTTTTGGGGCTGCCGGCTTGGTCCGCATTTTGGGCGACGGGAGCGGCCGACCCGATCACCCCCCGCGTCTTCACCACCATCTACGAGATCGACCTGTAGGGAAGGAAATCGATGCCACTTTTGAGCTACAAGATCACGGTCACCGGCCAGCTCGACGGCGCCGGCGTCCTGCCTGCCCAGCCCAAGCCCTTGGCCCAGGTCGGCAGGCTCATCGAGATCGCGGCCGTGGGACCAATCGGGATCATCGATCCCGACTTCAACGGCGCCGAGTCCATCCAGGCCTACTTCTTGTCGTACATCCGCATCAGCCTGGGTGCGGCTGCTGGCGGCGCCGGGACCATTGACGTGGTCGACGAAAACGGGGCGGTCGTCATCAACATCCCGGGCCTCGCGGGCAACCAGCTGTTTTTCACCGACGCCGGGGTCTACTTCCCGCCGGGGTGTCGCCTGCTCATCGACGACAACGTCGCCAACGCCGGACCCCACGAGATCTGGCTCAACTTCTGGCCCATCGATAGCACCAAGGCCGGCATCTTGGCCTCGGCCTCGGTCGCATAAGGAGCACACATGCCCGCACCAGTCGAAAAATTCTATCCGATCCGGCTCACCGTCACTGGCGAGCTCGACGGCGCGACCGTGCTGCCTGCCCAGACCACGCCGATCGTGCGAGCCGCGGGCACGATCGACATCACCACCGTGAACCTCGGCGTCTTGGACCCGTCGCTCCTCGGCGCCGACTCCAACGACTCCTATTTCTTGTCGCTGTTCTACTGGCGCGGTGTGGGCAACGGCGGCGTCGGCGGCTCGGTCGACGTCATCGATGCGAACGGCGACGTCATCGAGCAGGTCGCCGACCTGAACGGCGTTGCGGCGATCTCGACCCAGGCGGGCTTCATCATCCCGCCCGAGGCCCGGTTTCTGCTCGACGACCAGGCGGTCCAGGTCGGGCACGTGCTCTGGTTCGACCTTTGGCGCCTCGACACCACGGAAGACGGGATCTTTTCGAGCGGTGGCGTGACGTAGTGTTCAGCCGACACAGAGCCGTCCGTGACCGCCAGCGCAAGACCCGACGGTCTCGGCGGTGGTCGGTCATGCGCGACACCCCCGGCCGCGTCAACCCAAGAGACGTGGGTCCAGGGCGCACTTCAATGTTTCGGCTGCGGATCACGCCGGACGATGAGGCCATGGCCGTCGACCAATGCTGTGACATCATTACGGGATTCGCAGAAGCCAACCTGCGCTGGATCTCCAAGCACCCCGAGGTCCCCTGCTGCCTGAGCTGCGCTGGCGTCCAGTACGTGCCGCCGCAAAAATGCACGCCGAGTGGCCTCTGCCAAGATCTCTACGACGCCGCGACGATCCTGCGGCTGAACAAGGCCACCTGCGCCGACGCGGTTGCGTACGAGGTCGCCGCCCACGCGGCCAAGGGCGAGCCGTGCCGAGTGGTCATCGTCCACCAGCGCGACGAGCTCGGCAACCCGATCCCGCGCCGCTACCATGCGCTGCTCGAGCACGAAAACGGCCGCATCGAGGACGTCGCTCAAAAGCTCATCGAGCACGCTGACGGGAGTTGCCAGACGCCGGCATGTCCAGGTCCCGCGTACGGGAGGGCCGCCTAATGCCTGTCCCCGTTGCAGTCGTCATCCTGGGCCTCGGTCTTGCCGGCGCGGCCTACGTGCGCTCGAAGCGTCTCAGGGACGCCGACGAAGAGGAGGAGCAGCAAGCCGGGGTCCAGCAGCCCGAGGGCGTGATCAAGCCGGGCCTCGGTCCAGACCCAGACCCGCTGCCCCCGGGTGGCGCGGGCGGTGGCCACTTCAGGGTCCCTGGTCGGCCGCCGCGGCCGCCGGGCAAACCGACGCTCAAGGGACTTCGACTGCCGGGTCCGCCGCCACGTCCAGGGGAGCCGAAGATATTGGCGGAGCCGTCGCCGTTCCCGCCAATGCTCGTGGGCAAAGAGCGCCTCTTTCGCGTAAGCGGGACGCTCCAGCAGCCCTACCTGCTCGAGATCCCACTTGGCGCTGGCGACATGGAGATCGACGCGATCGTCCGCGTCCACGGCATCCTGTTCAATGACGTGCCGCCGCGCATGACGCCGGAGTATTGCCAGACGATGCGCCAGGTCGCCGACTGCGCCGGGGCAGAGTGCAGAAACGTCCACGCTGAAATGGCCCCGGCCGGGGTCTCGGACGAGTTCAAGTGCCTTTTCATGCCGCGGTTCCCGGCCGAAGACAGCCCCCGCGACAACAGCCACGGCTACCAGGGGCCGGCGTACGTCTCGACCGCGATCGCGCGCAAGGGTTACAGCGCCGTCGTCCCCGGCTCGGGGACCAACGTCCTGCAGATCTGGATCGCGACCGGCTACTACGTCGACCACAACAAGGAGGCCTCGTTGCGCTGGGCCGAGCTCAACATCCGCTACTCGGTCCGCTTCGGGCCGATCGGAGGAGGAATCTGATGGCAGTTGGGATCCTAGCGATCGCCGCATTGGGCATCGCCGCGTTTGCGTTCACGAAACGTAGGACGCGGTCGAACCTTCGAGCGCGCCAGATCATCGACGACGAGTGTGCGCAGCTGTTCCCGTTCGAGAACATCGAAACCGGCAAGCAGTGGGTCAAGCTGGTCTTCGTGCCGCTCTACGCCCAGGCGCTCGAGGTCGTCCGGTACGACTTCGAGGCCCAGCCGCTGGTGGCAGTCAACCGGCTGACCAGCTACGTGGCGGGCGAGCTCGCGCCGCACTGCAAGGCCATGTTTGGCCAAGGTGACATCGGCCAGGCTGCGGCTCAAATGTGGAAGGGCATCTGGTGCGAGATCGCGTTCAACGCCGCGGTTCGCGGGCTCATCGACGAGGAGCCCACCGACATCGCCGAAAAGTGCGTGGACCCGTTCTTTGACCCGCGGACGCTCAAGGTCGAGCCCATCCCGGAGGGCGGCCCCTGATGGCACTTGGAACAATCGCACTCATGGCCGCTGCGGGAATCGGCGCGTTTGCATTCGCACGAGCTCGGGGGCGTGGGGCTAAGCGCAAGAAGCTCGTCGCGATCTGTGCCGAGATCGTGGACTGGACCCGCGAGGAGCAAAACGACTTCGTCCGCAACGTCGTCCGGCCCCAGTTCGATCTGATGTTCAGCGAAAGGGCCATCACCATGGCCGACGCCGCCAATTGGACGACGCCCGAGGGCCACGAGTTCATGGCTGAGCTGTTTGGCCGGGTGACGGGAGCGGACTGCAACCCAGCCGTCGACCGCGCCGCCTACAAGGTCATCTGGTGCGCCGCGATGTTCTGGCTCACCAACGACGACGACCTACAGGCGCTGGTCGACGCCTGCGACGAACCCGAATTTGACCCGTGGTTCCAGGAGACTGGGCAATGAAAGGAGCATCCTGATGGCCGTTGGAGGACTTGGGGGCCTGGTCCCCGTATTCATCGCGATCGCGGCGCTCGCATTTGGCAAGAAGGCCAAGGCCAAGGGTAAAGCCGACTGCTCCCCGTTCGAGTGGAAGGCCGAAGAGGTCGAGCTCCTGGCCCAGCAGCTCATCGATGGCGGCATGCGCGGCGAGGCCGAGATCGTCGAGACCATCCTGCTCACCGTCTACCCGCTCGACCCGGACGGACAACCAGCGCCGTGGCCGGCTGCGCCGACGTCCGCCCACCGCTGCATCGTCGACCGGATCGTGATCGTCGTCCGCGTTTTGATCAAGGACGCGCCGCCGGTCGTGGAGCCGCCGGGGCCGGCCATCAAGCCGTTGCCCAAGGAGGTTCTCGACGACTTGCTCAGCGACACCCCCATCCCCGGCCACTTCTTCAAGGTCACAAAGAAAATCAGAGCCGCACTTGGGAAGAAGGGGATCACGGGACGGGCCCTCGATGCTGCCGAGCCCGGCGCCGGAAGCAACTCGCGCAACCGGCTCGAATACCTCCACTGCATGACCGGCGATCCGCGCTGGAACCTGCCCCTCTACGGCAGCAGTCGGACGACCGACAAGTACCCGGCCTGGGCAGGGGTCGGTGGCCAAACGCTCTGGGCCGCATTCATGGGCCGGAACAAGAACGCGATCAAGTCGATCCTCGAGGCCCGGATGCCCGAGCGTAACATCGACGATGCTGGCAACAAGCTCGGCTCGGGGCCGTTTTTCGGGCTGCTCTGGCTGCCGCCGATTGACGAGGCCGCGCTCCGCGAGTTCGGCACCGTCGCGTGCGCCACCGACAACTGGCCGGACGGCTCGAGCACGATCTCCCCACCCCCAAGGTTCTTCGAGGCGATTGGAGTCCAGTAGGTGGCCAAGCAGCCCCGCCCGCGCATCAACGTCGTTGCGTACGTGAACCTGCTACGTGCGGTCTATGAGAAGTGGCCGAGCAAGGCGGCGATGATCCTGGTGCTGCGCGTGAACGCCAACATTTTGGAGTCGGCGTCGAAGCTCCGCGGCGGGGTCACGAAGGTTTCTCAGATCCGCGAGCTCACGAAGTGGGACGAGAAATTCAAGATGGCCGTGGGGCGCATGAGCCAGTACGTCGGCGACCTGGCCGCCTTGCCCGCCGAGGGGCCCGACGGCTGGGGCGAGTGGGTCTTGTGGCCGCTCGTTTACGGCAAGTGGCCCGAGACCTTCTACGAGGCGCAGGATGGCTTTTTCATCGAGGGCCGCGCCGACTCGGTCCAGATCGCGATGCTCTACAACCAGATCATCGAAGTGGCCTGGGTCGACAAGTCCTTGCGCGAGGACATTTTGCTACGGGGCGCGTTCTCGCAGCAGTTTGCCGACTTGCTGATCGAGACCGCGCGCCAGCTCGGTGCGAGCGCGCCGGGCGAAGACCCGACGCTCATCGAGAACGTGCAAAAGGACTTCACGGACGGCGTCGAGAAGGCCGGGGACATCGTCTCGTTTGCGGCCAAGAGCTCGCTTTGGATCCTGGGCGCCGCGTTCTTCGGCTACATGGTGGTCACGTGGGGGAAAAAGGGCGGCACGACGGTCAAGGTTCAAGCAGGAGGAGGACGCTAGTGGCACACGTACGGTTCAAACGTCGAAAGCTCCGCAAGCGCGGGCCTGGGCGTCCAGACGCGGAGATCTCGGTGCAGCACATGCGCGACTACTCTCGAGCGACCCGGGCGGCGCAGCTAGGTGCGATCCTGATGCCCACCTTCGCCAAGCCCCGAGCTATCGCGATGAATCTCATGCAGGCGTCCGCGGGCGACGTCGGCGCTCGGTTCCCGGCTCAGCTCCAGACATCGTTCCACCGGCCAGATATGTCGCGGCCAGGGCGGCGGGACTTCGTCTGGCACGGCGGGACCGTGGGACGGGGCACACCGTTTCACGGCTGGACGGTCCAGCGAGACACTAGCCGCCTGCTACTGCCGAAGTTCCAGGTCGGCGCCGGGGTCAACACCCAGTACACCTACGACACACACCGGCCCCAAAAAGCCGAGGCCCCGACTCGGCTGCGCCCGCTCAAGCTGGTCGGCGCGCGCGGGCAATGGGCCGAGCTCGCGACCTACTCCCCGGTTCAAAAGCCCTGGGGAACGGCGATGCGCGCTGCGCCGCGATCGCAGCGGGGTGCGGCCGGGACGATCCCGGCTCTACTGACCACGCCCCCGAAGCACTACTACGGGAGGGTCTGATGGCACACGTACGATTCAAACGTCGAAAGCTCCGAGCGCGCGGTGGCGGCCAAGCTGCTCACCCGCCGGTTGGCGTGCGGCCGTGGATCTGGCCCAAGGCCCGGTACGTGGGCCTACAGGGCCGCACGTACGTCCCGGTCAAAATGATCATGCGCTACCCCTGGTACGGCTACGGCTGGCCGGGCCAGCAGCCTGGGATCGTCCCCGTCGGTCCGTCCGGGATCATCAACGGGATCACGCTAGGAGCGCCCTACGTCTACTACTGGCGGTAAACCCACACAAAAGGAGCAGCAAACATGGCACACAGGAAAAGCGGGCGGCGCCGAGGGCTCGCCAAAAAGCGGATCATCGCAGCGCGAGGCAACTACGCCTACGCCTACGGCAACTACGGCGAGACGTACGTCCCGGTCTCCACCCGGTCGTCTCAAATGCTTCCGGGCTGGGGTGCCGCGTCGATAAACCACATGGTCGGGGCCGGCTACACAGGCGACCTCCAGGTCAGCAAGCAGGGCAGAACGCTGCAGGGCAGCTTCAACGTCAGCATGGGCAACGTGGGCGGGCGCCACGGCGGCGTGGGGCCGCGCGGGCGCATGAAGGTCACCCGGCTTCCCGGCCGTGCCGTGGGCGCCCGTTTCACGCTACCGCCGAGTGTCGAGCGGATGTACGAGGACTGCTACCAGCAAGGCGGCTGGGCCGGCGTCGCGGCGTGCGTGCGTGCTCGGATGAAAAAGTCGAGGCGCCGAGGGCGTCGACTCGTCGGTTGACCGGGCCCCAAGCGTCCAGGTGAGGACTGCTAAAACGTGGCAAACGAGGATCCTTGCGACCCGCTTGCCTTCGAGGACTGGCCCGAGGGCTACTCGTGCTTTTGGTACGAGGAGCGCTGGCAGCTGCTCAAGGTCGCTGACGACGGGTCGGTCTGGGACCCGATCACGAAGTGGGCGGAGGAGGTTGGCGGGAGGATCAAGCGGCACATCGTGGGCGGCTACCAAAAGCGGGCGCTGATCGCTGGCGGCATCGTCCTGTTTGGTATCCTCGCGGCCCGGAGGACCCGGCGCTGACCGGGACAACGCAATGGACATCAGGATCACAAAGAGCAAAAACGGCTTCATCGTCCACGACCTGGAGGACAAGGACGCCCCGCCGGCCGTCGTCCAAGGCACCACCGCCGAGGACGTCGACCGCGAGCTCGGCAAGGTCGTCCGCGAGCTGCTCGAGGAGTACTTGGCCGAGGGCCGCGACAAGGTCGAGCCCATGGAGGGCAAGCGCGGCGAGCGGCGGCGTGACGACGACGGGGACCGGGACGACGACCGGGACGACGACGAGGACGACTACGAGGACGAGGACGACGACGATCGCGCCGATGAGGGCGCGCGGCTCCCCATTTCGAGCCGAGCCATGGCCGAGGGCCTCGATTTCTTGCTCGACTTGGGCCGCAAGATCCCCAGCCGTCACCGCTCGCGCGGACGGCGACGCAAGAAGAAGGCGAAGGAGGCGAAGGGGTAGATGCCGGCCGCGGTGATATGGCTCATTCCGGTAGCTCTGGTGCTCGGCGTGGCCGCCACGTCCGGGAAGCGCCGGAACGGGAGCATCCCCGCGCCAAACGGCGGAGACGTCCAGGAGCCTCCTGCGCCGCCTGACGGCGGGTCGGTCGAAGAGTACGGCCAAGCCCCGTTCCCGCCCATGTCCATCTCCCCGGAGTGGGACAAGGTCCAGCACCTGGCGGCGGTGGCGGAGCAGGAGGCCCGGATCCCCGGCCTGCGCGACTTTCTCCTCATCAAAACGTGGTGGGAGTCGCGCGGCTACCCCGGCGCCATGAACCGAAAGGACGGCGCGGCCGCGTTCCGGGGCTTTTGCCGGAAGGACAACTGGGGCGGCCGCTACGTCATGAATCCGTGGAAGCCGATCCCGTGCGAGTCCGGGGTCACCCACGCGGACCGCTGGCACCACTCGGGCGGGCTCCTGGGCCTGATGCCCCACGTCGCGCTCGCGACCAGCGACAAGCGGGCGCGGATCCACGACCCCGCGCGGATCTTCGATCCGGCCTTCGCCATCGCCTACCAGACCGATCTCATCGTGCGGCTGCGAAAGAAGAACGGCGCCCGTCGCTGGGATAGCGTTTGGGCCGGGACCGCTGCGCCCAAGTACGCCAAGCTCCCGAGCTCGAAGCTGCCGGGCGTTCGCACCAACATGCGAAAGGCCACCGAGGCCATGTCCAATTTCGACGTCCCGCTCAGCCTGCGCGATCAGGTCGCGGACATTCGCAAGTACCCTGGTTTTACGGCCGTGCTCCACGGCCTCATGGAAGCCGATGGGAGGCCGGTCTCGTGACGACGGACGAAGTCAAACGCCTGGAAGCGCAGCTCGAGGCGCTCGTCGACGCGCACAAGAAAGTCGTGGGCGACGAAGAAAACGGCACGCCGAGTATGGACTCGCGGATCGAGACCAGCATTCGCAAGCTCATCTACCGCCGCATCGTCTACCCGCTTATCGGGCTGGTGGGCGCTGGGATCACCTACGGCACCTACCGGCTCGCGGTGCCCACGGGGGCCGTGGAACCTGCCGAGGTCCAAGCGACCGTCAAGGCGAGCTCGTCGAACGTGCAGGACCGGGTCGAGCGCAACGAGCGCAAGATCAGGCGTCTCGGGGATCTCCACTTCAAGCAGCGCAAGCTTATCCTCGACCAAGGCGACGAGATCCGCGAAAAGCTCGACGCCATCAGCCCCGCCGCCGCCGAGATCCCGCAGCCCGAGGAGGTCAAGGAGGCGCGCGCCCAGGTCGAGGCCTGGGAGCAGCGCAAGCGGGTCGAGCGCAGCACCAACGATCTGAAGCAGGGCGACCCGTTTGCCGGTCTCGAGGAGAAGGACTGAAATGTACGAGGAACAGACCGTGGCAGGTGCGTCGCAGTTTACAGGCGGTGTTGGGGCTGGCCTTGTGACATTTTCCGAGGTCACCGTAATTGTCGACCGGCTCAAGCGCGCGATCATCAAATCGCTGACCTACCAGTCCGCCGGGGCAGCTCACCAGATCGACGGAGTCCTGCGGCGTCCGGCCGCCGGCGCCACGGTTGCCCAGGTGCTCGCCGAGATCGCGTCCGGCAACAGTCGCACGATCAGCTGCGGCCAAGGCGGCCTTGTAGTGCCGCGAACCGAAACCGGCGTGAGCTTTGAATTGTTTTGGACGACGGTCGGGAAGGCTGGCGACGGCACCCTGATCGTCGACTGGGAGATCGAGTCGGTCACGGAGGGCGGGTAGATGGGCTGCTGCCTCGATCTCATTGACGGAGCGTCTGGTGGCGGTGGAGCGGCGGCGAGCTGGGCGCTGACGCTCGTAGCAGGCCAGATCTCCGGCGGCACCGATGCCGTCATGAGCGTGGGCGATGCCTTGCGCGGCGTCGACACAGCGGCCGCAGGGCCAGCTGGCACACTTGACATTCATGCCGGCGATCACTCGGGCGTCCTGGCCGGCGACGACGGCGGCGCCATCGAGGTCGCGGGCGGCGACGCGGGGGTCGGCGGCCCGAGCTTTTCGGTGGGTGGCGACGCCCTTTTTCGTGGCGGCGACCTGCTCAGCACTGGCAACCAGCGCGGCGGTAACGCGGTCTTCCGGTCTGGCGAGGGCAACCTCGCGAGCACGGCTGAATTCGCGGCCGGCAATGTGCGAACCGCCAACGCAGGCGGCCTAGCGACATTTCACGGCGGCGACAACACCGACTCCGGCGTCGGCGGCGACTGCCTGGTCCGCGGTGGAAACGCGATCCTGGGCGCCGGCAACGACGTCGGCGGCGACACGGCGGTGACTGGCGGCCTGGCGCGCAACATCGCCGACGGCGGCGACCTGTTTTTGCGCTCCGGGCTCCCGACGACGTCGAGCTCGAGCGGTCTGCTTCGTATAACCACCAACGTGACGAACGCGCTCGGCCCGAGCCCCGCGGGCGGCAACACCGGCAGCGGGACCGGAGCCATCCAGATCGACACGACGGGCCTAGGCACCATCGCGCCGAGCAGCGGTGACATTACGCTCGAGACCGGCAGCATCGCCGTCGGCGCGACTGGCGGGACGGGCCCCGGCCAGATCACGCTGACCGGCGGAAGCCTCGCCAACACGGGGCAGTCCTTCGTCGACGCTGGTGGGATGACGTTTACCGGCGGCAACAATGCAGGCGCGACGTCGGCCCCGGCGGGCGGTTTCGCGTTCGTTGGAGGCAATCAGACCGGAACCGGCGCGGGTGCAAATAGCTTCGCTGGCGGCTGGTCGTTCGTAGGAGGCAACAGCGCGCACAACTCCGTGAGCTCGGGCGGCGGCGCCTTTTCCGTCATTGCCGGCAACTCGACGAGCGTCAACGGGCCAGGCGGCAGCGTGTCTCTCACTGCCGGAGACATCTCGAATGTGGCGGCGGCGGGCCTGGCGGGCGCGGTCACGGTCACGGCCGGCTCCGTCACTAACGCGGGCAGCGGCCAAGACGGCGGGAGCATCACTCTAAATGCTGGCACCGCCGCTGGTGCTGGCATCACGGGAGACGTCTTCTGCAACACCCGAATGGGGGTTACTGGAGCCGATCCCGCAGACGCCGACCCCGCCGCGGACGATTTTGTTATCGGACAGGTGGCGCTCGCGACTACGGGACTGACGATCCAGGGAGCCGTCGGCACAATCGCGTTTGCCGATGCGGCGCTCGCCGATCCCGGCCGCTGGGTCTACTCCCACGCCCAAAACCGGATGACCTGGACCGTCAACAACAACGCGCGGATGCGCTTGAACGGCACTGTGCTCACCCCGAACGCTGCAGGGGGTACCAGCCTCGGGTCGGACGCGATCCCGTGGGGCAACGTCTTCCACCAGAGCCAAAACGTCGCCACCTTGGACTCGGCGGGTCCCGAGACGCTTGACGCCACCGACTGGATGGTCGTCATTTCCGGCGCCGGCGCCGTGACGCTCCCGGCGAGCGCCGCCGCGACCGAGGGCCGGGTCTACGCGGTCGCCAACCAGCAGCTCGCCGCCAGCACGACCGTCAACCCAAACGGCGCCGACACCATCAATGGCGCTGCGTCGGTCACGATCGGCTCGAGCGCGACCGCGTTCTTTGTGCTCGTCGGTACCGACTGGATCTCGTGGGAGGCGCCCTTTACCACATGAATGCTCTCGCTATCCTTCGCGCCCTTTGGCCGGCCCTACGCCGGATCCTGGTCGCGATCGGCCGCTGGGTGCTCGACGCCTTGGCAGACGAGGGCCTGCGCGGCCTGATCTCCTACATGCGCCAGCGCGTGAAGGTCTTCCGTCGCCGGCTCAAGCGACGTCTGAAGCGACGACGCAAGCCCAAGCTGCTGATAAAGTTCGTGCGCGGGCGGATCAGCCGCTGGTGTAAGGCGGTCAGATGGCTGCAGGGTGCCGAGGCCAAGAAGCTCAAGGGCAAAGTGCTGAAGTTTGCGATCGACGAGGCCGAGCGTAGGATCCCGGAGGAGTCGCCGCTCGAGAGCTACGGCCGCTGGAAGCGGCGACAGAATAGGAGGGCAGCCTAAATGGCCAAACGACGCAACAAGAGACGCGGCCGCAAGGCCTCGGAGAAAAAGAACGTCGAGATCGGCGAGAACGACGAGAACGACGAGAACGACAAGAACGACAAGAAAAACGGCAAGAAGAAAAAGGGCCTACCGACCTGGGCCAAGTACGGCCTCATCGCCGGCGGCAGTGCCGTGGCTGGTGCCTGGGCACTCCACTCGTTTGGCCCCAAGTCAGCGCCGCCAGAGCCCGCCCAGCCAGTCCTCAACCCCGGCGGCGGCGGCGGTGGTGGTCCTGGTGCCGTTCCGTTCTTCAATCCCTTCGGCGGGGCCTCCGTCGTCAACATGGTGGGCGCTGGAGCGCTGCCGGCCCCGCCGCCCCCGCCCAAGCCGACGCCACCGCCGGAGCCGCCTCGTTTCAACTGGGAGGAATGGGCCGAGGAGGAGTAATGGAGAGCCTGCGGATCATTGTCACGATCGAGCTCGTGTTCACGATCGCGCTCGGCGGGGTCGCCGGCGCACTGGTCTGGACCGTGGACCCAAGCTCGATCTGGGGCGCCTGCCTGCTCGGCGG
>Ga0255058_10000524_pt1 | contig 22657 bp, 22 predicted proteins | sample Cases_109_9_MG_FD_188637 | JGI IMG/M metagenome (GOLD analysis project Ga0255058, IMG submission 188637) | Seawater microbial communities from Amundsen Gulf, Northwest Territories, Canada - Cases_109_9 | ecosystem: Environmental > Aquatic > Marine > Gulf | place: Canada: Northwest Territories... | reverse complement strand
CAGGTGCAGTGAATAAACAATCGCGATGAAGGCGCCGATGTGGAACAGGTAACCGAAGAGCAGGCTCAATCGATCCACCCGCACCGGCGCCACATCGAAGCCGAGAAACGCGTGACTGAAGGTGACGCCCTCCTCCAGTCCCAGGAGAGCCAAGCCGCCCAGCAACGGCGTCGCCAGCATGATGACGCCGCGCCCACGCCCGGGCAGCAGCGCGACCAGACCGGCGGCGATGAAGAACGGCAGAAACGGCGGCAAGACCACGTTCGGTCAGTCCTTTTCGTAATAGTCCGGAGCGCGCATCAGCAGCGCGCGCATGAGCTTGGCGATCTCCACCAGCGCCACGCAGGCGACGAAGCCGTAGACGGCGTAGAAGCCCCACAGGTTCTCCCAGGAATGGACCACGTGCCGGTGGTGGACGAAGTCGAGGGCCAGGAGGATGGCGCAGACTATGTAGAAGCCACGCAGGAATTTCCTCAGATTGCCGGGCTTGTCGAAGAAATGGAGTTTTTCGTCGGGAGTCATGATCGATCTCCGGTGGACGGGGATGCGGTTTCGGGCCTCATGGCGCCACCACCTGGCTGATGAGCGCGTACAGGGGATCGGGGTTCAGGAACAGAGCCAGGCAGCCGAGCGCCGTGATTACCAGGGCCACGACGCACGCCACGGGTGCCTCGCGAACACCTTCGCCGGCGTCACCAGGGCTCGCTTCGAAGAAGGCGCGCACGGGGATCGGTAAGAGATAAGCGATGTTCAGCAACGTGCTGACCATGAGCACGGCGAGCAGCACCATGTCACCCGCTTCCAGGGTACCGAGCACCAGATACCACTTGCTCCAGGTGCCGCCCAGCGGCGGCAGGCCGATGATGCTGAGCGCGCCGATCAAAAACGCCGCCATGGTGATGGGCATGCGTCTGCCAAGACCGCGCATCTGGCTCACATCGGTCTTGTGGGTGGCCACCAGGATTGCTCCGGCGCAGAAAAACAGGGTGATCTTGCCGAAAGCGTGCATGGCGATGTGCATGCCGGCGCCGATGACGCCCCAGGCGTTGACCAGCATCGCGCCCAACACCACGTAGGAGAGCTGACTGATGGTCGAGTAGGCAAGCCGCGCCTTCAAGTCGTCTTTGCGCATGGCCACCAGCGACGCGAGGATGATGGTGGCGGCGGCGACGTAGGCGATCCAGCGCGTCGCGCCGATGTCCGCCAGCAGATCGATACCGAAGATGTACACCGTCACTTTGAGGATGGTGAAAACCCCCGCCTTCACCACCGCCACCGCGTGCAGCAACGCGCTCACCGGAGTAGGCGCCACCATGGCCGCCGGCAGCCAGCGGTGGAAGGGCATGATGGCGGCCTTGCCGATGCCGAACACGTAGAGCGCAAACAGCACGCCGATGATCAACGGCGATGCGCGGTCGCGCAGAATCCCGCCGTTCGTGAAGTCGAGGGTGCCGGCGAGCGCCCAGGTCCAGACCACCGCCACCAGTTGCAGTCCGATTGAGGTGCCGAGCAGCACGCTTAAATAGACCCGCCCGGCGCGGCGCGCTTGCGTCGTGCCGCTATGGGTCACCAGCGGATAGGTGGAGAGCGTCAGCACCTCGTAGAAGATGAACAGCGTGAACATGTTGGCCGCCAGCGCGACGCCGATGGTGCTCGCGATGGCGACGGCGAAGCACACGTAGAAGCGGGTCTGGTGCTGCTCACCGTGAGCGCGCATGTAGCCGATGGAGTAGATCGAGGTGACGATCCACAGAAAGCTCGCCAGCAACGCAAACAGCATGCCCAGAGGCTCGACGGCCAGCGCGATGGGGAGACCCGGCAGGGTTTCCACCAGCATGAGCGCCGGGCGCGCGCCCTGCTCCACCTGGGACAAGATCGTGAGCACCGTGAGCAACAGCAGGCCGCCGGTCGAGAGCGTCACGGCCTCGCGCAGGTTCGGCCACTTGCCGGTGGCGGCGATGAGCAGCGCCCCGACGATCGGCAGCAGCAGCGCGACGGCTAATGCCGCATCGCCGTTCACGGCCCCGCTCCCAGCAGAACACCAGCGGCGCGGCTCGCGACCCCCAGGGTGAGATCCGTGTCGATGCCGAAGTAGATGTTCGCGGCGGTCAAAATCCACACGGGGATCAGCATCGCGAGGGGCGCCTCACGGGCACGGGATTGGATGGAGCCCGGCTCCGGATCACGGAAGTACGCCGCCTCGATCACGCGCCCGCAGTACACCGCCGCCAGCAGCGACGTCAGCACCACGACCACGGCGAGCGGCCACCAGCCTTGTTCCAGCGCCGCCAACAGCAGATACCACTTGCTGATGAAGCCCACGGTAAGGGGCACCCCCACCAGGCTCAGGGCGCCGAAGACGAAGGCCGCCATGGTCCAGGGCATGCGCCGGCCCATGCCGGCCAGGGCCGCGATACTCATCGAGCCGGTGCGAAAGACGATGCAGCCGAGCGCCATGAACAGCACGGTCTTGATGATAGCGTGGTTGAAAAGATGCACGATGGCGGCGGTCAGGCCGGTCACCGAGAACAGGCTGATGCCGAGCGCCATGTAGCCGATCTGCGCGATGCTCGAGTACGCCAGCAGCCGTTTCGCATCGTCCTGGAATACGGCGATGACCGACGCAATCACAATAGCGATGAGCGCCAACGGCATGAGCAGCAGATCCATCGACATGCTGTCGCGCGCGAAATCGGGCCCGAAGATCGTGAAGAAGAACCGCAGCCACACATACACCGCAACCTTGGTGGCCGAGCCCGCGAGAAAGGCGGTGACCGCCGAGGGCGCGTAGGCATAGGCATTGGGCAGCCACCCGTGCAACGGAAACAGGGCCATCTTGATGCCGACGCCGACGGTCAGGAATCCGAAAGCCACCTTGACGGTGCGCGTGTCCTCCAGGGCCGCGAGACGCACGGCCAGATCCATCATGTTCAGCGTTCCGGTCATGGCGTAGAGCAGGCCGATGCCGATGAGAATGAAGGTGGCGCCGATGGTGCCCATGATCAGGTAGCGAAAGGCCGCGATCAGCGCGCGGCGATCGCGGGCGAGGCTGATGAGGACGTAGGAGGACAGCGAGGCGATCTCCAGGAATACGAACAGGTTGAAGGCGTCGCCGGTGATGGCGATGCCGAGAAGACCCGTCAGGCACAACATCCACGCGGTGTAAAAAAGACTCACGCGATCGGCGCGCACCTCCTGCTCGACGCTGTGCAATGCAAAGGGCAGCGCCACCGTGCTGATGGTGGATACGATCAGCAGCACGAAAGCATTCACCGTATCGACGCGGTACTCGATGCCCCAGGGTGCGGCCCAGCCTCCCAGCGCGTAGGAGATGGGTCCAGAGGCCAGCACCTGCTGGAGCAGCGCCGCCGCCATAGCGAGCGCCAGCGCGCTGACCACCAGTGCCGTCGCCCAGGCGATGCGCGGGCGGGTGATGAGCGCACAAAGCGGCGCCGACAGGAGTGGCACCACCACCTGCAATGCCGGCAGGTGCGCGCCGAGCTGGATCGCCTGGACGCTCACTGGAGCGCCTCGTCGCGGGCGTCCTGGGCGTCGATCTCGTCCTCCTCGACGGTCTGGTAGGCGCGGTGGATACGCACCGCCAGCGCCAGCGCCAGCGCCGTGGTCGCGACGCCGACGACGATGGCGGTGAGAATCAGCACGTGGGGCAGCGGGTTGGCGTAAACGGTGAAGGCGTCGCTCAGGATCGGCGCGGTGCCGCCTTCCAGTTCACCCATGCTGATGTAGAGGATGAAGACGGCGGTCTGGAAGATATTCAGTCCGATGATCTTCTTCACCAGGTTGGGGTTCGCCATAACCACGTACATGCCGAGCATGATGAGTGCGATCACCACCCAGTAGTTGTAATGGGCGAAAAGATCGGCGAGCACGTTCACGCTTCCGCGACGCTCGAGAACAACGCCTGCATGCACGAGCTTGTGCGTTTCATGTGCACGTCAGCGATTGGTGAAGCCGTAGAAGAGGCTGATGACCACCGCGGCGACGGTCATGCCCACACCCAGCTCGATCAGCATGATGCCGAGATGCTGGCCAGCCACCGGCGTCGCGCCGAGCACGCCGTAGTCCAGGTAGTTACCGCCGGCGAGCAGTCCCGCAACGCCTACGAGGGCGTACAGCAGCACGCCGCCCGCGGCAATCGATCGCACCACCGCCATCGGCGCCACGCCCATCAACGCGTCGACGCCGAATACGAGCCCGTAGAGGATGCAGCCCGCACCGAAGATCACCCCCGCCTGGAAGCCGCCGCCGGGTCCGAAGTCCCCATGGAACTGCACGTAGAGCGCGAACAGCAAGATGAACGGCACCAGGATGCGGGTGCTGATGCGAACGATGATGTGATGGCGCACGCGTGCTTACTCGCCGTCGTCGCTGCGCCGGCGCCGGGTGCGTCCGATCAACACCAGCACGCCGATACCGGCGGTGAAGATCACCGTCACCTCGCCCAGGGTGTCGTAGCCCCGATAGCTCGCGAGCACCGAGGTGACGACGTTGGGGATGCCGATCTCCTCGGCCGACTCGGTGAGGTAACGCGGCGCCACATGGCGCTGGGCGGGCGCTTGAGGGTCGGCGAAACGCGGCAGGTCCGATGTGCCGTAGGCGAGCACCAGCCCCGTGGCGATGGCTGCGAGCAGCGGCACCAGCGCCCGCTTCTTGCTTTCCTTCTGCCGCGCGCTGGTGATGGCAAGCGTCGCCAGCATGAGGATGGTGGCGATGCCGGCGCCCACCGCCGCTTCGGTGAAAGCCACGTCGACGGCGTCCATGGTCACGAACAGCGCAGCCAACAGCAGACTGTAAATGCCGAACAGCATGACCGCGGCAAACAAATTGCGCTGGCGGATCGCCGCCACCGCCACGGTGACGATAAAGGCCAGGATCAGGAAGTCGATGAGTGCCTGAATGACGCGCCCTCCCCCTCGTCGTCCACCAGCGGCGCCAGCTTGCCGTGCAGCGCCGCCTTGGCCAGCACGTGACTGGAAACCGGGCCGGTGAACAGCAGAAACCAGAGAATCAGCGCGAGCTTCACCGTAACGATGGTGAGACCCGCCTGCAGCATGAGACCGAGGAGCACCAGGCTCGCGCCACCGGTGTCGGTGACGCTGGCCGCATGCATGCGCGTGTAGAGATCCGGAAAGCGCAACAGGCCGATGCCGCCGGTGATGATCAAGAATCCACCCGTCAGCAGCGCTGCCCAGCTGATGACTTGGAGCACGGCGCTCACGGCGCATCATCCCGCGGGCGCGCCGCACCCAGATCGCCGTACTCGAAATACTTGAGCACCGCGATGGTGCCGGCGAAGTTGATGAGCGCGTACACAATAGCAATGTCGAGAAAGTCCGGGCGGCCTGTCAGAAAGCCGTACAGCGCGATCAGGATCACGGTCTTGGTGCCGAAGCTGTTGAGCGCGAGGATACGATCGTAGATGGTGGGTCCCAGCAAGGCGCGTGCCAGCACCAGCGCCATGGCCACGAGTACGGCCAACAGGGCCGCCGCGAACATCACGGCGCGCGCTCTAACGCGGCCACGCGCTCGCCCATTTCGCCGCTCGCCAGATCCTCCGCCCCTTCCCGGGACAGCGCGTGCACGGTGATGACGTCGCTGCCGACGTCGATGGAGATGGTGCCGGGTGTCAGGGTGATGGAATTCGCGTATAGGGTGCGCGCGAGATCCGACGCTTGCGTGCTTGGTACGCGTAACACCCGTGGACTGATGCCTTTGGACGGAACGAGGATGCGCAGCGCGACGTCACCATTTGCCTTCGCCACCTGCCAGGCGAGCCAGGGCATGTAGGCGAGACAGCGACGCGGGCGCAGCCAGGCGCTGCCGGGCTCCGGCGTGAGCAATCCCATGCGCTGGGCAATCCACGCGACGAAGACACTGGAGGCGGCGCCGAGGATCAGCAGCAGAGGCGCTTGCAGTCCGGACAACAGCAACCATAAACCGAACAGAACGAGCGCCGCGATGGCGATTCTCACGCAACCCCCTTCCCGTTGTGTGTCTACTGCCCACCGGTCGCAGCGCGCACCGGTGTTTCGGCGATCCTTATTTGTCGATCGCGGCGGGCGACGATAGGATATCCCATCGTGGTCTGGACGTGCATCTCGTGCGAATTCGAGAACGTCCTGATTTTTGAGGGGATAGTTTAAGGAGTCGGAGCCTAAACGGACTCTGATCTCTTAAACTGTCCCCTCAAAAATCAACCTACGACACTGGCGGCTCAACCGGTGAGGGTGGGATAAGTTATCGGCGCCCCGGGCGTTGTTAGAAAACGGCATTGATTCTACACTCAATAGGCTACCTGTTCCCTGGAGCGACCGGATCTCGATTATATTTTCATTAGATAAATCCGGTAGTTAGCGGTATTATTTAAAGTAATCTTCAAAACCCTTTCCGGCAGCCTGCCGATGTGGCAGGGGGGGCGCCGGGGAGGGGCAAAGGAATCATCGCTTGAGTGCCGAGCTGCTCGTCAACGTCACGCCCCGTGAAACCCGAGTGGCCGTTATCGAGAACGGCATGCTCCAGGAGACCTTTATCGAGCGCGCCAATCGCCGCGGGCTGGTAGGGAATATTTATAAAGGATGCGTGTGCCGGGTGTTACCGGGCATGCAGGCCGCCTTCGTCGACATCGGGCTCGAGCGCGCCGCCTTTCTGCACGCCTCGGACATCGTCGGTGCGTCGGAAGATCCGGCTGACGAGGGAACGCCGGATCCGGCGGACACCCAGCACATCGCGCAGCCAGACAGACCTCCGTTCGCCGCCCAGCAGGCGCGCGCCGTGAAGAGTATCACCGACCTCGTGCACGACGGGCAGGAAGTGCTCGTTCAGGTCATCAAGGATCCCCTGGGCACCAAGGGTGCGCGCTTGACGACCCACATCTCCATCCCCTCTTGCTACCTCGTCTACATGCCGGGCGCCGGCACCATCGGCGTCTCGCAACGCATCGAGGAGCAGGAGGAGCGCACGCGCCTGCGGGATCTGGTGGCCGATCTCATGCGCCGGCGCACCGGCGCCAACCAGAGCGACGGTGAAGCGGAGAACGACTCCGCGCTGACGGCGTCGTTGAACGGCGACGGCTACATTGTTCGCACCGCCGCCGAGTCTGCCAGCGAGGAGCTGATGCTCGCCGACATGGATTTTCTCGCCAAGCTCTGGGCCTCGGTGACCGAACGCACCCGCGAGGCGAAAGCGCCGGACATGGTGCACGAAGATCTGCCCCTGGTCATACGCACGCTGCGCGAGCTCACCGGCACCGAGATCGAGCGCGCCCGGGTGGATTCCCGGGAAACCATGAGAAAGCTGGTGGACTTCACCGAGCGCTTCGTGCCCGAGATGGTGGCCAGCATCGAGCACTACACCGGCGATCGGCCGATATTCGACATATACGGCGTCGAGGACGAGATCCAGAAGGCGCTGGGGCGCAAGGTGCAATTGAAGTCCGGCGGCCACCTGATCATCGATCAGACCGAGGCCATGACCACCATCGACATCAACACCGGCGCCTACGTCGGTCACCGCAATCTCGAAGAGACCATATTCAAGACCAACCTGGAGGCGTCCCAGGCCATCGCGCGCCAGCTTCGCCTCCGCAATCTCGGCGGCATCATCATCATCGACTTCATCGACATGCAGAGCGAAGAGCACAAGCGCCAGGTGCTGCGCGCGCTCGAGAAGAGCCTGGACCGCGATCACACCAAGACCCACATCAGCGACGTGTCGGCGCTGGGCCTGGTGCAGATGACCCGCAAACGCACCCGCGAGAGCCTCGAGCACGTGCTCTGCGACCCCTGCCCCACCTGCAGCGGCCGCGGCTCCATCAAGACCGCCGATACCGTCTGTTACGAGATCTTCCGGGAGATTCTGCGCGAGGCGCGCCAGTTCGACACCGAGAAGCTCCTGGTCATCGCTTCCCAGGAAGTCATCGATACCCTGGTGGACGACGAGTCGGCAAGCTTCGCCGAGCTCGAGGCGTTCATCGGCAAGCCCATCACGCTACAGGTGGAAACCCTCTACTCGCGCGAACACTACGATGTGGTTTTGATGTAACGGCTGCCCGGATGTGAAAACGGTCAGCCGCACACTGCAACTTGTCATCGCCGCCCTCGTTATCACCGTGGGCTTGAGCGTGGCCGCGCTGCGGGTGCTGATCCCCAACGCCGACCACTACCGCGGCGATCTGGAGATCTGGCTCGCCGGCATCGCCGGCCAGCCCGTTGCCATCGGCTCCCTGGAAGCCGAGTGGCGGGGCTGGCAACCGGAATTCCATATCGAGGACCTCAAGCTCCGCGACCCTGCCCAGCTCGGCAAGGACGGTGCCGTCAACGCGCACTTCGAAAGCGCCACCGTGACCGTCGATGTGCTCGCGTCACTGCTCAGCGCTCAACTGCGCCCCAGGGACATCCGCGTGGGCGACGTATCGTTGCGGGCCAACCTGGCCGCCGAGGCCGTCGAGCCGGATACGGCATTCGATCAGCACCTGCTCGCTCTGCTCGAATGGCTGCTGTCCCAGGATCGCCTGAGGCTGGCCGCCACGCGCGTCGAGCTGAGCGATCTGCGGGTTGCCGGCGAGCCGCTGACGTTCACGAATCTGCACCTCGTGGTGCGCAATGACGGCGCCTCCCACACCATCGAGGCGGCGGTGGCGATCCCCGGTGATCACAACGGTGCCATCAGGGCCAGCGCGACCCTCGAAGGCGATCCCACGTCCTCGAACTGGTCCGGTGACATCGCCCTCGATGTGGATGAGCTGAACGTGGCGACCCTGGAAAGCTGGCGCTACCGGCTCGGTAAGACCGACGTCGCGGGACGCGTGAGCCTCGGTCTCGACAGCCGCTGGCAGGACGGTGTTCTGATAGGCGCCAACGGCGATCTGAGTGTCAGCGACATGCGCATCGCGAGTGCCGGCGGCACCCTCGGTCCCCTGAACGCCGAGGTGCTCGTCAACGTTCTGGGGGATGGCGGCGACTGGCGGCTGCGGCTTCTGCACCCGCGAGCCGGGTTCTTGAACTTCCGCCAGCCGACGCCGCTCGCCACCGTGCGCTACGCGCGCGCGCCGTCCCGGCCGGCGGCCACCTTGAGCGCCAACATCGAAGCACTCGATATCGCCGATTTGGTGCCGCTACTGCCGATGGCGCTACAGGCACCGGAAGATCTCTGGCAACAGGTGGCGGACGCGGCGCCCAGCGGGCAGATCCGGGATCTCACCATCGTATTCGCGCGCGACGCCGACGGCATTCGCGAAACCAGCGTCACGGGCGGCTTCCGCGATGTGGGCAATCGCGGCATCGGCACCCTGCCGGCGCTCACCGGCGTGCATGGCGATTTCGACCACGATGCCCGCGGCACCCGCGTGCGCATCGCACAGGGCAGCATTCGCGCGTACCTGCCCGATCTGTTCCCGGAGCCGCTCGCGGGCAGGAACCTGCACGGCGAGCTGTTGTGGTCCAGCGACGACGCCGAGCAGCGCCTCACGCTCAGCGATCTGGGCTTCGTCACCCCCGACGTCACGGCCCGGGCCTCCGGCGAGCTGCTGTGGCAAAACGACGACACCGTGCCCTTCGTCGATCTGTCCCTGGACTTCAGCGACGGCAATCTGGCACACATCGAGAACTTCGTACCCACCAGCATGTTCGGCGAAAAAACCGGGGCGTGGCTCGACCAGGCATTCCCCCGTGGACATCTGCGCGCGGGAACCGTCGCGCTGCGCGGACGACCGTCTGGAAAGCTGGAAAAGGAGTCCGATTTCAGTGTCACCGTGCATGTGACGGTGGACGACACGACGGTCCACTATCTGGACGGCTGGCCGAGCGTCGAGCGGGTGGCGGGGACGGTGCACATCGCCGAGCGCAAACTCACCGCCGAGATCGGCGAGGGCTATTTTTTCGGTTCCCGCATGCGCCCGAACGGCTTCGTGCTTGCCGACATTCTGGCGAAGAACCCGGTATTCGATTGGACCACGCGCATCGACGGCAGCAGCGCGGACGCACTGCGCTTTCTACGCGAGAGTCCCCTGCGCGAGCAGTTTCGCTCCCTGGTGGATAATGTGGATGCCGACGGCAGCGCGAGCCTCGCGCTGCATCTGCAGGTGCCGCTGGCGAGGGGCGATCCGCGCATCGACGGCACCATCGACCTGACCGGGAACACCCTCTCCGTGCCCAGCCTCCGGAAGGGCTTCACCGACGTCGCCGGCCGCGTGCGTTTCGACCAGGACGGCATGGGCGGCGAAGGCGTTACCGGAACCTATCTGGGACGCACCGTCAGCGCCACCATCGAGACCGTCGGCGATGGCGGCGGCCACACCCGGGTGCGACTGGCGGGCGACGCCGACGCCGCGTACGTGGCCCGTCACCTCTATAACGCGGGCTTGCTGGGTAGCCCCGACGGCCGCTCGATGCCGATACTCGCGCGGCTCGAAGGCGATGCGCCCTGGGAGGCCGCCATCGACGTGCGCGAGCAGACCGATGCCGGCCAGGCGCCGGTGGTGCTGCACGTGGAGTCGAGCCTGCGCGGCGCGGCCGTGACGCTACCGGCACCTTTCGGTAAAGACGCCGACGCGTCCATGGCGCTGGTGGTGGAGGCCCGCTTCGCCGATGCCGACCATCGCCAGATGCACCTGACCCTGGGCGACTGGACCTCTGGCATCTTCGACCTGCGCGCCGAGCCCGCAGGCTACCAGTTGGTGCGGGGTGCGGTACGCCTCGGTGGTGGGCCGGCAACGCTGCCGGACGAAAGCCAACTCAGCGTGACTGGCCGCATGCCGCGGACCGACCTGAAGGAATGGTCGGCCCTGGTGCTGAAGCCCCGCACCGACTCTTCGGCGAACATCGCATTACCCACCCGCGTCGACCTCGTGATCGATCGGCTCGCGATGCTGGGGGCGGAGTTTGCCGACGTGCGCGTACAGGCGAACGACGATCCCGCTGGAACCTGGCGCGCATCCGTCTCCGGTCCCGATGTCGATGGAAAGCTGTTGATTCCCGCGGACTTGCCTGAGCAGCCCGTGGTGGCGAGATTCGAACACCTGGCGTTGGTTCCGGTCGCCGCCGACGAAACCGATGCGATGGATCCGCATCAGCTGCCGCCCGTGCGCTTCAGCTGCGGGCGTTGCAGCTACGCGGACATGGAGTTCAGAGACGTGGAGATGATCACCTCACGACGCAGCGACGGTCTCAGCATCGACTCCCTGAGCCTGCGCACCGACGGCTTCGAGGCGCGCGCCAATGGCGCCTGGACCCTTGACGACGCAAACGGCCAGCGCACGCGGCTCGACGTTCAACTGAGAAGTGACGATCTGGGCAAGCTTCTGGCCTCCCTGGGACACACCGGCAGGGCCTCCCGCGGCGGCGTCACCGACGTAAGCCTCGCCGCGGCCTGGGATGGCCCGCCGTCGCAATTTGATCTGGAGAAATTCGACGGCGTGCTGCGCTTCCGCACGGGCCAGGGCACCCTCGCCGACGTGCCCCGGGGCACAACCGGCCGGCTGTTGGGACTACTCGTGGTACCGGACCTGCCACGGAGGCTCAAAGGCGATTTCAGCGATCTGTTCGAAGAGGGCTTCGTCTACAAGCAAATTGAGGGCACCTTCAACATCGAGCACGGCAACGCCTACACCAACGACCTCAGCCTCGACGGCTCCCTGGCGCGCATCGACATTGCCGGCCGCACCGGGCTCGCGGACGAGGACTACGACCAATTGATCACGGTGACGCCGAAGCTGAGCGACAGCCTGCCGCTGATTCCCATCTGGTTGGTGGAGAAAGCCATCCGACAGAAGCTCGTCAACAAGCTGTTCGCCTACCAGTACACGATCACCGGAAGCTGGGACGACCCTTCGGTGAACCGCATCGTTATCGAGCACGAGTTCCCGTCTGATCGGAGTTAGGGATCAGGCTCGCGGTGTGTGCTCGAGGCTTGGCGGTCCGGGCTTGTTTTCCTTAGCGCCGCCAATCCAGCGCGCGAGCGCACCGAAAACGGTCTTGATACTCCGCCACAACTTCGGCAGCAGCCAGATCATGAGACCGATGAAGACCACCAGCAGCGCCAGGAACAGCCACGGGTAGTTCAACGCCACCCACAGGCCGGCGAACACCGCCACGTCCTCGGCGACCGAAGCGCCCCAGTTGCTCATGGGTTCGGGCGAGGTGTTGATCATCACCCGGGCGCCGGCTTTGCTGGCGTGGGTGGCGGCCGTCAGGGTACCGCCGATAAGGCCCGCCGCGATCTGCGCGGGCAAGCTCACATCGCCCAGGGCCATTGCCGCCAGCACCGCTCCCGCCGGGATGCGCAGAAAAGTGTGGATGGAATCCCACGCCGTGTCGACGCCGGGTACCTTGTCGGCGAAGAACTCCACGCAATACATGAAGGCCGCGGCCATGATCACCAGCGGGTCGGCGAGGAGCTCGAGGCCCGGGGGCAAGGTCATGTGGCCGGTGGCGCCGAGAATGCCGAGCATGGCGATGGCGGCGTACATGTTGATTCCGCTCGCCCACGCGAGGCCCATGCTGAGAGCAATAACCTGAGCCAGATCCATGCTGTTCTCCAAATGCTGCAAAGCTGTTTGCTGTCTCCCATTAGACACGCCCCGGGGGCCTAATTCCAATGAACTCTGGCCTGTGGGCGCGTTGATTAGCGCCTGGGGAATCGTGATAAAGTCTGCGGCAGCATTCATACAGCACATTAAGTAATCGCTCTTTTTTTATTTTTTTCAAATAGTTATAAGTGTTTCCAAGAAATTGTCCCATGTCAGCTTCCGCCACCCGCAGCGCCTCCATCAGGGAAGCCCATCCCCGCGTCATGATGGCGCTGTCCGGGGGCGTCGACTCCGCCGTGAGCCTGCTGCTGCTGAAGCGCCAGGGCTACGACGTGGAGGCGCTGTTCATGAAGAACTGGGACGAGGACGACGTGGATGGTTACTGCGCCGCCGCCGACGATCTCGCCGACGCGGAACGGGTGTGCGCGCGCCTCGATGTACCGCTGCACACGGTGAACTTCTCGCACGAATATTGGGAGAATGTCTTCACACGCTTTCTCGCCGAGTACGCGCGCGGGCGCACGCCGAATCCCGACGTGCTGTGCAACCGCGAGGTCAAGTTTCAAGCTTTCGTCGAGCACGCCATGGGGCTGGGCGCCGACTGCATCGCCACGGGTCACTACGCGCGCATTGCCCGGAGCGGCGGCGAACACCGGTTACTGGCGGGAATCGATGCCGACAAGGACCAGAGCTACTTTCTCTGCATGCTCACTCAAACGCAGCTGGGGCACGCGCTGTTTCCCATCGGTGATCTGCGCAAGACCGAGGTCCGCCGTATGGCTCGCGAAGCGGGGCTGGAAACCCACGACAAGAAGGACAGCACCGGGATCTGCTTCATCGGCGAGCGCCCGTTCCGGGAATTCCTGGCGCGCTTTCTCACGCCACGGCCGGGCGAGATCGAAAGTGTCGACGGCATGCACGTGGGCAGACACGATGGACTCATGTACTACACCATCGGCCAGCGGCAAGGGCTCCGTATCGGCGGCCGTGCCGGCGGTAGCGGCGAGCCCTGGTACGTGGTGGACAAAGATCTGTCCTGCGACACCCTCATCGTCGCCCAGGGGCGCGAGCACCCGGCGCTCTACTCACGAGCGCTGATCGCCGGCGAGCTGCACTGGATCCGCGGCCGGGCGCCGGCCTTGCCGCTTCGTTGTGAAGCGAAGGTCCGCTACCGGCAACCCCGGCAGGCCTGCGACGTGTTGGCCCACGACGACGGCTGTGTGGTGCGCTTCGACGCGCCCCAGTGGGCGGCGGCCCCCGGGCAGTCGGTGGTATTTTATGCGGGCGATGAGTGTCTGGGGGGGGCTGTCATCGACTCCCTGCGCCGCTGGCACGATTGAGGGATCCGGGCGAGGCGACATGGACGATTTTCGTACCCACGAGCACGCCATGGCGCTGGGCGGCCTTTTCCAGGCCGTGTCCCTGGTGCAGCAGGTGGCGCGGGAGGGGAACGCCGACTCCGAACCCTTCGAATCCAGTATCGCCAGCGTGTTCCGCGTCGACGGGGAGAACGCCGACGCTATTTACGGCGGCGACACGCAGCTCACGCGCGGACTGCAGATCCTGTGCCGTCAACTCGGCAGGGACAAATCCCGGCAGGACGCGGAGCTCATGCGCTACGCCGTATCGTTGATGTTTCTCGAGCGCCAGCTGGTGCGCAGCACCAAGATGATGGACCGGCTGCGCCAGGGCATCGACGCCGCCACCCATCAGAGCGAGCACTTCTCCGTCACCCACGAGAACGTGCTCGCTCGTCTCGCCGACACCTACGCCTCCACCGTGAGCCAGCTGCAGCCGCGCATCATGGTGCAGGGGAAGCCTGAGTACCTGAATAGTCCCGCCAACGCAAACCGCATCCGCGCCCTGCTGCTCGCCGGTATGCGCTCGGCGGTGCTGTGGCGGCAGCTCGGGGGGAACCGGCTGCGGTTGCTCTGGACACGGAAGCACATCGTGCGACGTGCGGAGGGGTTGTTGGATGGGCGTTCGGAGTGACGACCAAAAAGGGGGGACCAAAAAGGGGACGCACTTATTTTCTCGACGGGGTCGCCGACCCCGTCGAGAAAATAAGTGCGTCCCCTTTTTGGTCCCCCCTTTTTGGTCGTCAGCCGCCGGTGATGAACGGGATCTGCAGTATCTGTCCGACTCTGATGTCGCTGCCCTTGATGGCGTTCACCTTTCGCAGATCCTTCAGTGACACACCGTAGATACCGGCGATGCGGCCGAGGGTGTCGCCGCGGGCGATGATGTGGCTGCGCGCGGCGAGGCGCGTGCCCGGCGGCGCGTTGTGCTGGAAGTAGCCGCGCACGCCGGACATCATGGCCTTGGCGAGCTTGCGCTGCTGGGCGCGGCTGCGCAGGCGCTTCTCCTCTTTCGGATTGGACAGAAACGCCGTCTCCACCAGGATGGACGGAATGTCCGGTGACTTGAGCACCATGAAACCTGCCCGCTGGACGCGGCGCTTATGGGTCTTGCCGAGGGTCCCGAGCTGCTTCAGCACGTTGGTGCCGACATCGGTGCTGGCGCTGAGCGTCGCTGTCTGAGACAGATCCAGGAGCACCGAGGCCAGCAGATCGCCCTTGTCGTCCAGGGACACGCCGCCCACGAGATCCGCGGCGTTCTCCTGCTCCGCGAGCCAGCGCGCGGCTTCGCTGCTGGCGCCGTTGCGCGACAGCACGTACACCGCCGAACCCCGCACGCGCGGATCCTTGAACGAGTCCGCATGAATGGAGACGAACAGATCGGCGCGCTGCTCGCGGGCGATTTTCATGCGCCGGCGCAGGCCCACGTAGTAATCTCCGCGGCGCACCAGGACCGGGCGCATACCGGGCTCGTTCTTGACCTGTTTGCTGAGCTCTTTGGCGATGGCGAGCACGACGTTCTTTTCCCGCGTGCCCTTGCGTCCGATGGTACCGGGATCCTCGCCGCCGTGACCGGCATCGATGGCAATGATCAGATTCCTGAGCTTACCGGGATCGCGTGGCGCCGCGCGTCTGATGCTTTCCTTCAGGGACTCTTTGGCATCGCCCTTGTCGTACAGATCCACCACCAGGCGATAGCCGTACTGCTTGTTGGGCTTGAGAAGAAAGCTGCGCGGGCGCACGGGTTTGCGCAGATCGAACACCACGCGCAGATCGCGATGATTGCGTTGCGCATGACGAATACGCCTCAGCAGCTGGTCGGCATCCGCCGGCCGATCGATATCGCTCGCCAAAGACGTGTCACGGAGATCCACCACCACCCGGGCCGGATTGTTCAACACGAACAGGGTGTGCTCCAGCGGGCCGTTCACGTCGAAGACGATGCGCGTGCGATCCGGCGCTGGCCACATACGCACGTTCTTGACGGCAGCCTGCCCGGCAAGGCAGGTGCACGCGAGCGTCGACAGAATCAGGGCGGTTATGATTCGCATTCTAGAGGCGCAGTGACGATTGCAGTACCTACAAATATCTAGGACATTCCGTGGCTTATTGCAAGTATCTTACTTAGCTTATTAACAGATCTTCAATCCATTGAGACCCTCGGCGCTGCTATCCATCTGATTCTAGCAACCATTCACGACCGCCGGCCGCGGTGGAAGAACGCGAGCAATGCCTCGCCTCTGGCGGTCCGGGCGCTGACGCGGGCATCCCGCCCGCTGCCGGCAACGGTCAGATGCACGTGCAGATCCGCTTCCGGCAGCCAGCCCTCGGCACGCTCGGGCCACTCGACAACGATCAGGGCGGCTTGCGCGAAAGCGTCGCGCAGACCCAGGCACTCGAGCTCATCGCCGTCGCCATCGCCAAGCCGATACAAATCAAGATGATAGAGCTTGATGGCGCCATCGGTGTACGGCTCGACCAGAGTATAGGTGGGACTCTTGATCGGGCCTTCGATACCCAGAGCGCGCGCGAGGCCGCGCACCAGCGTGGTCTTTCCCGCGCCCAGCCTGCCGCGCAGGTGGATACTGGTGGCGACGGGCGATGGGGCCGATGGGGCACTGGCGTCAGCCTCCTCCAGGAGCGCCGCGGCGAGGCGCGCGCCCAGGGCTTCGGTGTCGGAGGCACGGGGCAGAAGCATGGCTCACAGAGTATTCACCAGGGTGCGCAAGCGTGGCATCAAATCGCCGGCCAGCAGTCCACGCTCGCCGTCAGCCGCGGCCAGATCCGCGGCCGCGGCGTGCAGGACCACGCCGGCCGTCGCGGCCACCGCCGGCGCCAGTCCCTGGGCCACCAGCCCCGCGATGACGCCGCTCAGCACATCCCCCATGCCGCCGGAACCCATGCCGGGATTGCCGCCTTCGCACACGTCGATGGCGTCGCCGGATTCGCACACCAGCGTGCCCGCGCCCTTCAGCACCACCGTCGCCCGGTAGCGCTCAGCAATCGCGCGCACGGCGGCGAAGCGATCCGCTTCGATTTCGCGCGAAGAACACTGGAGCAAACGCCCGGCTTCGCCGGGATGGGGTGTCATGACCCGGGCTTGCGCGCCATTGTGCTTTTCCGGCGCCGACTCGGCGAGCAGATTCAACGCGTCCGCATCTACGATGAGGGGTTGCCGGGCGGCGAGCGCCGCCCCGAGCATCACTCTGCCCCAGGCGCCGCGCGCCAGCCCCGGCCCCACCGCCACCACCGTGGCGCGTTCCAGCAAGGGCGCCAGCGCAGCCGCGTCTTCGACACCGTGGCACATGAGCTCCGGGCGCTGGCTCGCCAGCACACCGGCGTGGGCGGCGCGCGTCGCAATACTGGTAAGGCCTGCGCCGACCCGCGCAGCCGCTTCGCCGGCCATGCGCGCGGCGCCGGCAAAACCCGTATCGCCGCCGATGATCAGCACATGACCGAAGCTGCCCTTGTGATCGCTGCGCCGGCGTTTGCCGAGGATGCCGCGAAGCGTCGCCATGTCGGCGCGACGCACCGTCACCAGCATGCGCTCGTAGAGCGCCGGCGGCACGCCGAGATCATCGAATACCACGCGCCCGCAGCAATTGCGCGCCTCGCCGGTGAACATCCCCTGCTTGAGACCGATGAAGCTCACACTCAGCGCGGCGCACACGCACACGCCGAGCACCCGCCCGGTGTCGGCATGCAAGCCCGAGGGGATGTCGATGGCGACGACCGGCGCGGGACTCGCGTTCATTTGGGCGATGCACTCGCCCCAAGCGCCCTCCACGTCGCGATCCAGGCCGGTGCCGAAGAGCGCGTCGATGATCAGGTCGGCGTCGTCGAGGATGCCAGCGGCGTAGCTGTGTGCTTCGATCCCTGAGTCGCGCATGCGGTCGTGGGCGCCGAGGGCATCACCACGAAGCCGTGCGGCGTCACCGAGCAGGCCGACCCGCACCCGGAGGCCCGCGGCGGCGGCGTGACGGGCGAGCACGAAGCCGTCACCACCATTGTTGCCGGGCCCGCAGACGATGCTCAAACGGCGCGCCGCGGGCCAGGTGCGCCGCAGCTCGTCGAAAGCCGCGACGCCCGCGCGTTCCATGAGCGTCGCGCCGGGGATCGCGAGTTCCTCGATGGCGATGCGATCGAGCTCGCGCACCTGCTGCGCGCGGTAGAGCGCGGCAGGAAGTGCGGCGGCCGAATGATTGGACACTCTGACAATTCCTCACGCGGAGCGGATGAAATGCTCGCGGTAGTGCTTGAGCTCGTCGATGGAACCACGGATGTCATCCAGCGCGCGATGATTACTGTCCTTGTTGAAGGCCGCCGCCACCTCCGGCGCCCAGCGCCGGCTCAGCTCCTTCAGCGTACTGACGTCCAGATTGCGGTAGTGAAAATACGCTTCCAGCTCCGGCATCCAGCGATACAGAAAGCGCCGGTCCTGACAGATACTGTTGCCGCACATGGGCGACGCGCTGAATGGCACGTGCTTCTCGAGAAACTCCAGCGTCAGGCGCTGGACCTCGGATTCGTCATAAGTGCTCTGGCGCACGCGCTCCACCAGCCCCGACGCCGTGTGGTGCGAGGTGTTCCACTCGTCCATGGCATCCAGCACGCTGTCGGCTTGATGCACGACAAGCTCCGGACCTTCCGCCACCACCCGTAACGATCCATCCGTCACGATGGTGGCAATCTCGATGATATAATCCCGGCCGGGATCCAGACCCGTCATCTCCAGGTCGATCCAAATCAAATTCTGCGGGTCTTGTGGCATATCATGACTTCCCGGTAAACCTCCGGGGATTCTAGCAAACGCGGTAAAGCGTTATCCGAACGCGTGATCCGATAGCGATATCCGCGGGAGACACATTGAACACCTTCACGATGGTATTTCTGGTAGCGCTCGCCGTGGGCACCCTGCTCAAGTGGTGGCTCGCCGGCCGGCAGCTCAATTGCGTTTCCGGGCACCGCGATCGCGTGCCCGAGGCCTTCAATGATTCCATCGCCCTCGCGACCCATCAGCATGCCGCCGACTACACCACCACCAGGACGCGGATGGGGATGCTGGAGACCGGTGTCGCCGCGCTGTTGCTTCTGGTCTGGACCCTGGGCGGTGGTGTCGACTGGCTCAACGGCGCCTGGGCGGCGTCGGGGCTCTCGCCGCTGCTCGCCGGCACCGGATTGCTGTTGAGCGCCTTTCTCATCATGGGCCTGCTCGAGATGCCCTTCGATATCTATCGCACCTTCATCATCGAGGAGCGCTTCGGATTCAATCGCACCACGCCACGTCTGTTCATCGCCGACGCCGTCAAGCAGACGGTGCTGCTGATCGCCCTGGGCGCGCCGATAATTCTGCTCGTGCTGTGGCTGATGGCGCACGCAGGCGAGCTCTGGTGGCTCTACGTGTGGATCGTGTGGATAGCCTTCAGCCTGCTGCTCGCTTGGGCCTACCCTGCCCTCATCGCGCCCTGGTTCAACAAGTTCGTGCCACTGGATGACGGCGCCCTGAAGACGCGTATCGAAGCCTTGCTGGAGAGAAACGGATTCACGAGCCGGGGGGTTTTCGTGGTCGACGGTTCGAAGCGTTCCGGCCACGGCAACGCCTACTTCACCGGGCTCGGCAGCAACAAGCGCATCGTGTTCTTCGACACCTTGCTGCGCCAGCTCGATTCGGAAGAGATCGAGGCGGTGCTGGCCCACGAGATCGGCCATTTCAAGCGCAAGCACATCACCAAACGCATCGCGTTGATGGCGCTGGTGAGCCTCGTGGGGCTCATGCTGCTCGGCTGGCTCATCGATGAGCCGTGGTTCTACGCAGGATTGGGAGTGACACAACCGTCACTGGCGGTTGTGTTACTGTTGTTCTTGTTCGTCATACCCACCTTCACCGTATTCGTGCAGCCGCTGCTGTCCGGTTTGTCACGCAGGCACGAATTCGAGGCCGACGAATTCGCCGCCCGTCAAGCGGACGCGGGCAAGCTGGTGGAGGCGCTGGTGAAGCTCTACAAAGAAAATGCCAACACCCTGACGCCGGATCCTCTTTACTCGGCGTTTCATGACTCGCATCCGCCGGCGCCGGTGCGAATCGCCAACCTGCGGGCCAAGCTGGCAACAACCGGGTGAGGAATGACCATGACTGAACTGACGGCAAAGCGATGCGTGCCCTGCGAGGGCGGTGTTGCACCCATGGATGCCGGCGAGGCACGCAACATGCTCGGTCAATTGAACGACTGGGAGCTGGATGCATCCGGAAAGGAAATTTCGCGCAGCTTCACGTTCAAGAACTATTACCAGGCAATAGCCTTCGTCAACGCGCTCGCGTGGATCGCCCATACGGAAGACCACCATCCTGATCTGCAGGTGGGTTACAACCGCGTGCAGGTGCGATTCAGCACGCACTCTATTGGCGGGTTGTCGGAAAACGATTTTATTTGCGCGGCGAAGATCGAGGCCTTGTCGAGCTAATCACTCCATGCTCTGGCGTTCGCCGATGGCGTGGTCGAGCGTGCTGCTGTCGACGAACTCGAGCTCTCCGCCCAGGGGCACGCCCTGGGCGATGCGGCTGACGCGTATGCCCTTGTCGTGCACCAGCTCGCTCAGGTAGTGGGCGGTGGCCTGACCTTCGACGGTGGCTCCCGTCGCCAGGATGACCTCGCTCACCTCGCCTTCTGAAAGACGCTTTTCCAGCAGATCCACGCCGATCTCCTCGGGCCCCACGCCGTCCAGCGGCGACAGGTGTCCGCCGAGCACGAAGAACTGCCCGCGGTAACTGGTGCCGTGCTCGATGGCCGCCATGTCGGCGGGGCTTTCCACCACGCAAAGCTGCGAGCTGTCGCGCTTGGGGTTTTCACAGATTGCGCACACTTCTTTTTCACTCAAGGTGCGGCAGCGCTTGCAGTTGCCGACCTTGCTCATGGCCTCGACCAGGGATTGCGCCAAATGCCGGCCGCCCGGACGATCCCGCTGCAGCAGAAAGTAAGTCATGCGCTGAGCCGACTTCGGCCCGACTCCGGGAAGACAGCGAAACGCGGTGATGAGCTGCTGGATGACGGAGTCTTTGCTCATAAGCCGAGAGGCGGCGCCGCGTCAGAACGGCAGCTTGACGCCCGCCGGCAGGTTGAGGCCCGAGGTGAACTTCGACATTCTCTCCTGGCTCTCCGCCTCGATGCGGTGCACGGCATCGTTGATCGCCGCCGCGATCAGGTCTTCCAGCATTTCCTTGTCATCGCCGATCAGCGTGTCATCGATTTCCACGCGGCGCACGTCGTGCCGCCCGGTCATGGTCACGCGTACCATGCCGCCACCGGACGCGCCGGTGACCTCCAGATTGGCGAGCTCGGCTTGAGCCTTCTGCAGATCTGCCTGCATCTGCTGCGCCTGTTTCATGAGGTTTCCGATACCGCCCTTCATTATTTCCTCCTGGCTGGGATTGCGCGGCACGCCACGCGCGCGTTCAGTCCACCGGACGCACGCGCTCCGAGTCGATGGCCGCACCAAATGTGTCACAGATCGCCTGCACGCCGCTGTCGTTCTCGATGGCCTGCACCGCGGCCTGCTGGCGTAATTCGATCTCCCGCTGCCTGGCGAGCGCCGGCGTCTCGCCGCCGGGTGTCTCTATATCGATGTCGACCCGCAGCCTGCGCCCGCAATAGCGCTCCAGCGCGTGCTCGAGCTTCTCTTTGATCCTGGGCGCGGTGAGTTGCTCGTGGCCGGGGTCGAGTCGCAGTCTGAGAACGCTGTCGGTGGACTCCACCACCAGGCAGTTGCAGGCCAGCTCGCGGGTGAGCCCGACCAGGCCCATGGCTTCGATTTCCGCCGCCCAGTCTTCGGCTTTGATGGTGCGGGCCGTGGTCTGCGCCGGCGCATGGGCGGGCTGCGCGGGCCTGGCCCGCGGCGCCGGCGCTTGCGCCGCGCCGGTCCCGACCGCGCCGTCACCACCGGCGGTCGCCGCCGGACGGAAGGCGAGCATGCGCAGCAGGGCCATCTCGAAGCCACTGCGCGGATCCGGCGCCAGCGCCAAATCCCGGCCGCTCATGATCCCAATCTGATAGTAGAGTTGCACGTCCTCGGCGCTGAGCTTCTCCGCCAGCTGCTTGCGCGCCGCGGTGCTCTCGTCGTCGGCGGGCGCAGCATCGGGTACCGCCTGCGCGACGGCGATGCGCTGCAGCTCCGACGTGAGCTCCGCCAGCGCCTCGGAATAATCCGCCACCTCGCTGGCCATGTTCTCGATGCAGGCCATCAACGCCTGTCCGTCACCCGCGACCAGCGCTTCCAGCAGCGCGTACACGTGGCTGCGATCCAGGGTTCCCAGCATCGCGCGCACGTCCGTCTCCAGGAGCTTGCCGCCGCCATAGGAAACCGCCTGATCGAGCAGACTCAAGGCATCGCGCATGCTGCCGTCGGCGGCGGCGGCGATCAGGCGCACACCGGCCGCTTCCGCTTCCACCTTCTCGTCGACGAGGATGTCGGTGAGATAGTCCGCAATCTGGTCCGCCGGCAGGCGTTTCAGATTGAACTGCAGGCAGCGGGACAACACCGTGACCGGCAGCTTTTGCGGATCGGTGGTGGCAAACAGAAACTTCACGTGGGGCGGCGGCTCTTCGAGGGTCTTCAGTAGCGCATTGAAGCTCTTTTCGGAGAACATGTGGACCTCGTCGATGAGGTACACCTTGTAGCGCCCGCGCGCAGGCGCGAACTGCACGTTGTCCATGAGCTCGCGAGTCTCTTCCACCTTGGAGCGCGACGCCGCGTCCACCTC
>Ga0255058_10000522_pt1 | contig 22691 bp, 19 predicted proteins | sample Cases_109_9_MG_FD_188637 | JGI IMG/M metagenome (GOLD analysis project Ga0255058, IMG submission 188637) | Seawater microbial communities from Amundsen Gulf, Northwest Territories, Canada - Cases_109_9 | ecosystem: Environmental > Aquatic > Marine > Gulf | place: Canada: Northwest Territories... | reverse complement strand
GTCTGCACGAACGCAGCATCTTTGCTGTCTGACGTAAAGCGACCTCCAACCGTCATTGAAAATCGATCCGTAAAGTTATAAGTGCCTTGTGCAAATGCCGCGGTGCTGGTCAGAGATTGAATGTAATCGGAATCTGTAGCTGGAAACTGCGACATAGCCAGGCAAGCCCCTGCAGCAGCAGCGCCCGCAAGCGCAAACACTACCGGCACGCAGGCATCCACTCCCGCATCGAAATCTTCGTCGATATCAAAGTCTTCTTCGTAGTAGAAAAGGCCAAGAACATAGGTTAACGGCTGATCAGTCGGTGACAGCAGTTGCAACTCCTGCGAAAACGTTTGCGTCGTGTAGAGATGATCTCTCGGTAATACATCACCCGTCAGTCGAATTGCGCTTTCGCGATTGGTTGCCTGCCAGTCCCGATAGGCTGTTATCGACTTGAATGTGTGCTGTCCTATTGCAAATTCCAGATCAAAGGCAGCGCCCCATTGTTCGTCTGCGACTGAGTCCTGGTGGTCCTGATTGATGATCTGATCGTGCCCGTTTTCTGTAGTGGCATTGGCTCCGAACAGTGCGTTCAGGGTGGCATCAAATACCGGGCTTGCGGTTTCGGGCAACAATTCCATGATTTGCCCGCCCGTGTTCACCTCGTTGTAGTCGACCGTCAGTTTGCCGTAGACATTCGGCGTAAAGTCGATCCCCAGCTTGGCGCGCAGCGTCAGATCGTCGCGCTCGCCGATTTCCTCATTGGTCAGTGTATTGAAGCCATAACCGTCGCGCTCCGCGTACTTGACCGCCAGCCTGCCCGCGACCTTGTCGGAAAACGGTGCATTAACGACGCCCTCCAGCGCATAGGCGCTGAAGTCGCCAGCCCCCGCCTGCACATATCCTTCGAACTGGTCTGATGGATCCCTGGTCGTAATATTCAGTGCGCCGGCGGCGGTATTGCGCCCGAATAGCGTACCTTGCGGACCGCGTAGCACTTCGGCGGTTTCAATATCCAGCAGGTTGCCTATCACGGACCCCGGTCTCGGGTAGTAGACGCCATCAACGAATACACCGACGGATGTTTCAATCCCGCTATTACCGACGGACCCGATACCACGAATGATAATACGAGCATTCGTTGGCTGCGATGAGGTGGCAAAAGTGAAGTTCGGCGCATACAGCGACAGGTCCTGCAACGTTCGAATGTCAGAGCTTTCCAGGAAATCGCCCGAGTATGCGGAGATGGAAATGGGCACATCCTGAATACTCTCGGCACGTTTTGTGGCGGTAACGATAATTTCTTCGATCTGGGCCGTTGCGGCGCTGCTGGCAAACAAGATCAAAATGCTTACGCACTGCAGCAATTTACGTTGTGAGTTTGTGTTCATATCTGTCTCTCTTTGAGTACACGAACGTGGTCATCGACGTTTTTCGAGCCTATGATTTCGCGTCAGATCTTATCAGATTATTGGAACGGGGAAGTGGCACGGCCCGTCGTGCGTCCATGCCGAGCGCCCGACGTCAACCAGCTTCGTGAACCCGGCTTTGAAAGCGTAAGCGACGCACGAAATCATCGAAACCCCCCCCTACGTTATTCTTACTTGATATTCTTGTAACTGCTCCTGAAAAAGAGTATCCATGGAGCCCCCTGCGGTAAATACGTATACATACCATTTTCAGCGAATTATCGTTGCGTAGTGCCTCTATGCGTCTCAAATGGGCCAGAATTCGGCCACCCTGAGACACTTTCTGACAACGGACATATCCACCGCTCGGGCTCCCGGCACACAGGATAGAAATCGTACTGAACGGAAAGTATTATTTGTAATCCATTGAGTCTTCGGCAACGTGGTGCCTGTAACACACAATTTGAATGGGGGAAAAATGAATACCCAGATAGTCACTCTGGCATTGCTCACACTGTCACTACTTGGCGCAGCCTGCGGCCGGCAGCCTGAGACGACGGCTGATGGCACGCAGGACGAGGCGGCGACCGGCGCCACCGCAAGTCCTGATGTCACAATGATCGATCGCGCACGGTTGCTGGCGGCAGACGCCGACCACGGCAACTGGCTCTCGCATGGCCGCACATACGCTGAGCAACGCTTCAGCCCGTTGGCAGAAATCGGCACGCAGAATGTGTCTGAGCTGGGCCTGGCCTGGCACTTCGATGTGCCGACGACGCGCGGCATGGAAGCCACCCCGATCGTCGTTGACGGGAGGATGTACGTTAGCGGTTCGTGGAGCATCGTTTACGCACTCGATGCAGCCGATGGCACGGAACTGTGGCGCTACGATCCCGAAGTGCCCGGGGAATGGGCAAGATATGCCTGTTGCGATGTTGTTAATCGCGGCGTCGCGGTGTGGGAGGACAGCATTTTTGTCGGCACGCTTGATGGTTGGCTGGTCGCGCTCGATGCAGCGACCGGCGAGGTTCGCTGGCGGGTAGACACGATCGACCGGAAACCGCCGTACACGATCACCGGGGCGCCGCGCATCGTCGACGGCATGGTTTTTATCGGCAACGGCGGCGCCGAATTCGGGGTGCGTGGCTACGTTAGCGCGTACGATGCGGGCTCCGGAGAGCTGTTGTGGCGGTTCCATACCGTGCCCGGAAATCCACAGGACGGCTTCGAATCCACAGCGATGGAAAAGGCGGCCGCCACCTGGACCGGTAAATGGTGGCAGATGGGCGGCGGCGGTACCGTTTGGGATTCGATGGCCTATGATGCGGAACTGGACCTGCTCTATATCGGCACCGGCAACGGCTCGCCGTGGAACCGCAAGATCCGCAGCCCCGAAGGCGGCGATAACCTGTACCTGTCGTCCATCATCGCGCTTCGTCCGGCCACCGGGGAATATGTCTGGCACTACCAGACCACACCCGGAGACACCTGGGATTTCACGGCCGCGCAGCACATGGTCCTTGCCGACCTGACGATTGACGATGACACCAGAAAGGTGCTGCTGCAGGCGCCGAAGAACGGTTTCTTCTATGTCATCGACCGTACAAACGGCGAACTGATCAGCGCGGAGCCCTATGTCCAGGTCAACTGGGCCAGCGGCATCGACAAACAGACTGGCCGGCCGCTCGAAACGCCGAATGCGCGCTATACCGACGGTCCATTTATGATCATGCCGTCACCCTTCGGTGGCCATAACTGGCATCCCATGGCCTTCAGCCCGACTACAGGCCTGGTCTACCTGCCCACGCAGGACATACCGTTTGTTCACGGTGATAAAGAAGGGTTCGAATTTGTCGGCGCGCAGTGGAATACCGGCACGAATTTCGAATACGCGGCTATGCCGGATGATCCGGCGGTAGCACAGCAGATCGCACAAATGGTCAGAGGACAGTTGCTTGCCTGGGATCCCGTCACGCAAAAAGAAGTGTGGCGCTACCAGCATCTCGGTCCATGGAACGGTGGTGTGCTGGCGACGGCTGGCAACCTCGTTTTCCAGGGCAGCCTGCTGGGTGAATTTGCCGCCTACAACGCCCGGACCGGCGACAAACTTTGGCAGTACCCGGCGCAATCCGGCATCGTTGCAGCGCCGATAAGCTATCGCGCCGGCGATCGCCAACATATCGCTGTCGCCGTTGGCTGGGGCACGATTTTTGCGCTGGCCGGTGGTGACGGAACCGCGGCTTTGGGCAATCGGAATATCAGTCGCATCCTCGCCTTCCGACGCGGCGGCACCGACTCGCTGCCGGCCGTTGCGATGGTCGCCCGGGGGCCAGTGCCGGAACCGCCGACGCAGTCCGCGGATGCGCGGACCGTGGCCACGGGTAAGACAATTTATTACGAGCGTTGCTGGGTCTGCCACGGCGATGGCGCTGCGAGCGGTGGCATTACCTCCGATCTCCGTTATTCGATAGCGCAGACTTCCTCAAGCTGGGATGCATTCGTGATCAGCGGCGCGGCAAGCGCCAGCGGCATGCCCGGTTTTGCCGGCGTATTGAGCCCCGAAGACAGCAGTGCTGTGCGCGCTTATGTCCTCGATCGCGCATGGCTGGCCTATGAGCGGCAGCAGGCATCGATTCAGTAGTCGCGGCAGCGTCATTCGGCCGCATACCGCCAGGCGCGCCGCTCCTGATGATCACCTGAACGCCGAGCGACTGGCCGCATATTGTCTATACTGATTACATCGGGGTCTTTCTGAATACTCAGTTAATAGTGATACGGCGGAAAGGAAAATGAAAAAACTCACCTGCCTGGTTGTAAGTGTTTGCTTGTCCTATGTGCCCGGTGTTGCATTGGGTGCGCCCGGGAAACAGTCCGTTCGCGGCCTCAATCCGCAGGCGATGGAGGAACTCGCCAACGCCGGCGTGACCAAATATATGGGCGATTTCGAGCCGCTCGTTTCGCAAGACATTGGTGAGGGCTGGACCAGGCACACCTTTGATCCAGCCGGGGGCAGTGGACCCATCTGCATCGCTGGTACACCCTTTTCCGCCTTCACCAAGGCCGGTAATCCTTCCAAGCTCCTGATCATGCTGCAGGGCGGGGGCGCCTGTTGGCAGGACTTCTATTTCTGCAACGTCCTGGCGGAGGCCCAGGCGCCGCCACCGCCGCCAGTAGGTATCTGGGGGGATTCGTTCGATACAGGCACTGAAGTCATCCCCAATCCGATTGGAGACTGGTCTGTCGTGTACATGCCTTACTGCGACGGCTCAGTGTTCTCCGGGGATAACGACGTGTTCGATCCGGCATTCGGGCAGGCGATTGGCGTGCCCGAGGCGGTAGTTCGCTTCCACCGCGGGCTGCGAAACGTAACGGCCGGCATCGATCTTGCGAAGGCCACGTTCCCGAACGCCGGTCGAATTATGCTGGCTGGTTCCAGCGCCGGTGGCGTTGGTGCTGCGAGCTTTGCTCCATTTCTCGCACGTTTCGCCTACGGCAACACCAAAAAGCTCACGGTGTTCAACGACGCGGGTCCCGTGGCTATCAATCTCTTCGATGTGGCAAACATTCAGACGCGCGCCGCCGACTGGCGGTTCGGGCAATTCTATCCGGCAAGCTGTACCGAGTGCGACGACCAGGGCCAGGGTACGGCGATTATCAAGTGGAGACTGGACAACGACAGCACAGTCAGGGAAGCCTTCTACTCAACCGATGGTGACCTGACCAATCGGTTCTTCCTTAGTGTTCCGACCCAGGTGCAGTATCGCAACCTGATCGTCACCGAGCACGGCCTGCTCCATGACGCGCACCCGGATCGCTACAAGCGATTCATTCGTAGCGGTGACGGTTCACATACGGCACTACAGACGCCCCTTTTCTATGTAGGTGAGGCTGATGGAGTACCGCTCCATGAGTGGACCGATGACTTCCTCGTGCCGAGGCCGTTCTGGGTCGATATCGTTGAGGACTTCGTTCCGATGCCGTAGCGGCGGTTTTGTGACCGCGGCGCTCTTCACGTCTGCTTTTTTCTTCGTCTGAAGTGATGCAACCGAAGTTCGACATCCGTATAAATCCGATCTCGGCAAACGAACGCGTTCAGCTGCTCGATGTCCTTCGCGGGATCGCAATCTTCGGCATGTTTACGGTCAACATGACCGCCGACATTTGGTGGGGCGACGCCTTTCGGGAATCGCAGCTTGCATTACCCGATTTTGTTGCGCTGGTCGTAGTCGACCTGTTTAGCAACGGGAAATTCATAACTATTTTTTCGTTTCTGTTTGGTATTGGTTTTTTCGTGCAGACTGAGCGAGCAGGCGCGCGAGGCGACAATGTGGCTGCATTCTACATCCGCAGATCAGCCGGCCTCTTGTTCATTGGCGTAGTTGCCATGGCCTGCACGCTTCCGACGTGGATTCTCATTGACTACGCCATTATCGGTCTGGCGCTGCTCTTGTTCCGCAATCGTTCGCCTCGCACGATACTGGTTGCAGCCGTTGTCTGTTTTTTGCTAGCGAAGATATTCGGCTCGATTATTCCGGACTACCTTGAGCATACGGAGAACGTAACACTGGTCGCCGAACAAACCACATCGGAAGGCTCGCACCCACCCGTACCAATCGAAACATCTAAAGACACGATACTTCGTGACGGCGATTTTCTGCAGGTATCGTCTTACATGCTGCGGGACGCGTGGGAGTCTTTCAGCGACTGGCATTACTACCTGGGTGAACTGGATCTTCTGGGGATTATGTTGCTGGGTCTTTTTGTCGGCCGGCAGCGCGCGATTTGGGACCCCGCTATCCGCTGGTCGTTGGCGAGGAAGGTTCTGCCATGGTTGATTGGCATAGGCTTTGGCGGGTGTTTGATCTGGGTGGTGATGCAAGATTTCTCCGTCGGCGACACGACATCAGTCGTTCACCTGATCATTCGAGAGCTGGCGGCGTGGCCGATTGGCATGCCCTTATTGGGTCTCGGTTACGCGGCAGCAATAACCTTGCTCATTGAGCGAGAGTCCTGGCGAAAGCGGCTGATACCGTTTGCTGCCGTCGGCCGCATGGCACTGACCAATTACCTCATCACAGGATTCGTCGCTGCGTTTATCAGCTTTTCATGGGGGCTCGGCCTGTATGGAGGAATAATGCCGGCGGTGGGGCTGCTGCTCGTGCTGATAATCTATGCCATCCAGGTACTGGCAAGTCGATGGTGGATGGCACGATTTCACTTTGGACCGGCCGAGTGGCTGTGGCGATCCTTCACCTATGGCAGGTTGCAGCCGATGGGTCGCAGAGAGATTAGTTAACGGTCTGCTCTAGACTGACCCTGAATGGCGCCGGGCGGTTTTCCTGCATTTTATTCGTTTCGCCTGGAGGCCGCATCCGATATCGTTTTTCAGAACGTCACGGTTGATCTGGATTATGTCAACAAGCGCATCACTTTGCGGAAGAATCCGCCAGCCTGATGAGCTTAGGTGCTTCCCTGAATTGACGCCTGCCGTGCAGGGGCGTAATAGAGGTAGCTGCAACCGACAAAGGCAAACCTGGCTGGAGCCGGGGACGCAATGCCACGGGTCCTCGTCTACTCCGTGACGTCACCAGGTTACTGAGAACCGAGGATGGCCGGGCTGCCTCCCGTACAACATAGATTATTAGTGCGAGGTCAATCCAATGAAAATAACCCTTTTTATGGCTGTCGGAATTTTGCTCATGCCGATCGGCGCATCAGCCGGTAATAAACACGACATCGAAGTCATGACGCAAAACCAGTACCTGGGCGCGGACCTGACGCCAATAGTCGCCGCCGCAGATCCTGCGGCATTCAATGCGGCCGTTATCGCTGCACTACAGTCGATCGCAAACAACAACCTGCCAGAGCGTGTCAACGCGTTGGCAGAGTCAATTGCTGACAGAAATCCGCACCTTGTCGGTCTGCAGGAAGTCTATTCGTTCAGCTGTTCTGAGACCGGCACAATTCCCGACGCGTGCTTTCTTTTCGATGCCGCATTCAATAACCACCTTACAGCGACACTGGCTGCATTGTCAGATCACGGCGCCGATTATTATGTGGCTGCCCAGGTGCAGAATCTGACGCTGCCCGGACTCCCGGTATTTCTGGATTTGGATACCATACCGGATATGCTCATCACTGTGATCGATCGCGATGTCATCCTTGCCCGTGGTGATGTTGACGCCGCTCCGGTTAGTTTCGGCTGCACCAGAGCATCGGTCGATGGCTGTAACTTCAGCGAGGCCAGCACGGTAACGGTGGATACAGCGCTTGGCGTCCCGATCAGTATTGAACGCGGTTTCGTCGGTGTCGATGCGCTCGTAAATGGCAACCATTACCGTTTCGTCAATACTCATCTTGAGGTTCAGTTTCCGGCTCCGGACCCGCTTGCACCCTTCTTCCAGGCGGCGCAGGCGACTGAACTGCTCCTCACCCTGACTTTCACGACCCCGCCCGGCACCAGACTGCTGGTCCTGGGCGATATCAACTCATCGCCAGATGACCCACTGTTTCCGCACCCCGTTCTTGGTCCGTTCCGGAATCCGTATCAACAGTTGTCGACGGGAACGCTAATAGATGGGACGCCGGTTACGGTTCCGTACACCGATACCTGGAATCTTCGGCCTGGCAAACCGCCCGGTGACACCTGCTGCCAACTTGCAGAGCTGTCGAATCCGCTGTCCATTCACGACGAGCGCATCGATGTCATCTTCGCGCTGCCGGCTCCGGCAAGGGTCAAGGCAAACGTTCTGGACGACGAGCCGGATGACAAGACCGCGTCGAATCTGTGGCCATCGGATCATTCGTCGGTCAGCGGGAGACTGAATTACTAGTCGTGCCACATGAGCTGCTGTTCCCCGGTTTTTACGACCGGGAAGTAGCAAGTTGGGAATGTAGTGCGAGTTTTGGTCCAGGATGCAGAATGCGCGCCGCAACGTCGCTATTTGGGTATATATCCTGATTGATAAGTACTGGCAGAGCCTATTAGTCTATGTGGCTATTGGGGCGAGTACGGTTGTCTGCGTAACAGGGATGCAAACAGCCGCATCCAGGAGAGCGAGTCGTGACCGATAGCATTTTTCAAGACGCGTTAGTCCGCGTAAGACAGTATGGCGAGAGCGCAGGTGTATCTCATGAAGTAATCGAATCCCTGATGCACCCGTTGTCCATGCTGACAGCAACCCTGCCTGTCCGCATGGATAATGGATCGAAACAGTATTTCACCGGTTATCGTTGCCGGTACAACAATATACTCGGTCCCACCAAGGGAGGGGTTCGCTTTCATCCCAATGTGTCCATGCTTGAAGTCCAGGCATTGGCTCTGTGGATGACGATCAAGTGTGCCGTTGCAGGGTTGCCATACGGCGGTGCGAAAGGTGGCATCATTGTCGATCCAAAACATCTCTCGCCGATGGAGTTGGAGCGCTTGTCGAGAGCTTATGTACGTGCGATGGCGGACTTTATCGGGCCACAAACGGATATCCCGGCGCCAGACATCTATACCAATGATCGAATCATGGGTTGGATGATGAACGAATACGAAGCCATCAAGCGCATAAAAGCCCCCGATGTAATGACTGGGAAGCCGGTTCGGCTTGGTGGGAGTCTGGGACGGGGCGATGCGACAGGGCGGGGCGCCTATTTATGTATTCAGGAGTTGTCTCGGAAGCATCAACTTGATCCAAAGAAAACCACGGTTGCAGTACAGGGTTTTGGTAATGGCGGTTATCATGTTGCCCGACTGCTACACGATGCCGGTTATCGGATTGTTGCCATCAGCGATTCCAAGGGTGGCATATACTCGCCCGAAGGTTTTGATGTTGCCAGTATCTATGAGGATAAACAGCGTACTCGTCTCGTGCGCACGGTGTATTGCGAACAGTCCGTTTGCGAAATCGTAGAGCACGATGCCATCTCCAATGAGGAGTTACTGGAGCTTGATGTCGATATTCTGATCCCGGCAGCACTCGAGGGCGTTATTACAGAGAATAATGTTGCCGCTATCAAAGCAAAGTATATTGTTGAAGTAGCCAATGGCCCGATCCTGAGTAATGCAGATGCCGTAATCGAAGAAAAAGGCATAGAGGTCGTCCCGGATGTGTTGGCTAATGCTGGCGGAGTTGTCGTTAGTTATTTCGAATGGGTGCAAAACCGCCAAGGGTTCAAATGGACCCTTGAAGACGTGCATACCCGGTTGCAGGCCATCATAATTGAGGCGTTCAATGAGGTCTGGGATTTCGCCAGGGAACATAATCTCAGCCTGCGTGGCGCGGCATATGCGTTGGCGATTCGACGAATCGGCGAGGCGGTGGAAGCGCACGGCACGAGAGACTATTTTAGCAACTAAAGACAGCTAATGAGGAGCCTGCGACAAGCCAGGAGTAAAGATTGATATAGAGCTGATATTACGCCACCGGAATCGGGCGCATCGATGGTGATAACAGGCAGGGTCATTCCTTGTCCTTTTTCCTTTATGATTAATGCCAGGTAATCAGGACAGCAAATCCAATAAGAGCCACGTACAGACAAGCGGTCATGGTCCAGCATGCCTTTGCCATATCGCTGCGTAATTGAACGCGCCGATTGTAATGGCCATAGCCAGATGGAGGTTCTATTTCGAGACTATCTGTTTCGCCGAAGCAGTCGTTTATCGCGCTTTCACCTGGATCGGTGACAGTCGTGCCTGCTATACGATTCTCAAAATTGATCTTGCTCATCTGATGCTTCATGCTGACAAGCCTTTTGTGAGTATGAAGATCGAGAAATATGCGGCAACGATGCCGGTCACGTTAGGGCGATTCACACATTCTGTTAAATGAATATCGACTACTGTGATGCAAAAAAAAAGCGGGTGGCACCGTAAATCATGAGATACGGCGTCATACTCGGGGCAACAATTATCGGCGTGGCTTTGGCTGGGTGCGAACCTGGCGGTGTGCAGGGCATCTCGTCAGATGCAGTTTGCGATATTGATTATATGGACAGCAAATCCACCGAAATGAACGAAATCGAGACCGGACTTTCTATCTATACCCGCATCGTTCTGGAAGACATCTCCGAAGACGGCCTGAGTACGGAAGAAATCGCGTCGTTAGATAGAATGCAGGCGATTCTCGATAGTCGCGAAAGGCCGGTTGATCGTCAGGATCTCGCGATTCTCGATAGTGCGGATGTGAGGCTCTCTGATCGATTGGTTTGGGACCGTGCAGACGACAGGAAGTGTGGGCCACAGGACGAGGCACTGAGTCTTTATTGTGCGTTGTATTTCGGGTCCGTTGACACAATCGGCGAATATCAGCATCGACGAACTGCAATGCAAGAAGTTCGATTTGCGATTGAGAATGCCACTGGTGGGCGTGAATTTGAACATCGCCTGATGGATTTCAATAATCTTCCGACGACGTCATTTGACGACATTAAGGGCGTCATCAAGACCGCACGGGAAAAAGTGCAAGAACGGCTTCAAAGGCAAGAGAATTGCGCTCTGTAGAGAAGGTTGCACCTGAAATGTCCGTGAATATCCCTATTAACCTGAAGAAGCAATTGCGCTATATACAGTTTAAGCCCCCCAGTTTGCGGCACAGCTTGCTCATTATGGGCATCCGTGTCAGGCAATTACACATGCGATATGGAGTCTTTGCCCGATATAGATTGAGCAATTTGTCGCGTAATATGTTCCAGGTCTAATAAGCAGGAGTACAAAAGACCTGCAAGCAACGGTATCAAGCTGAACGCGCAGACATGTTTTAACATAATCTGCGGCGATGACAGCGGAAGGGAAAAGCCAGGAATCTTCAACAACAGCGCAACAAGTATACGTAGAGCAGGCACGTGAACATTGAGCGAAAACGGACACAACTGAGGGACATTGGGCTGCGAGGGCAACCATTCCACACAAGTGGTCTGCCGACAAAGTTTGTTCAGTATCATTCCCAACGAGCGGCATTCAGATTCCTCAATAAAATTCTGACAGATAACCGAGGTATTGGCTTGCTGTATGGGCCTGAATCGTCAGGCAAGTCGGTTCTGATCCATCAGTTCGTTCACAAATTGCCGGCAGATCTGACGGTGGCCGTTGTCGATGGCACACGACTAAAGACCGCTCAAATACTGTCAAAAATACTCGCGAAATTTGGCTACGAGATTGAGCTGGACTCGGTCGATGAATTACTGAACTTGCTAAGCGTGCTCCTGGTGCAACAGACGCGTGCTTACCAACCGCCTCTGCTCATCCTGGAAAACATAGACAACATGTATCCAAGCGCGCTGAGCGCCCTGTGCAAGCTAGCGGCACTAACGGCTCACAGGCGTTTCGCGCTGCGCATCATTCTGGTCAGCAATCGCGATATTCGCCGAGTCCTGAAATCACGTGGAATGAACAGCATTGCGGAACGCTTGATCGGTGAATTTGAGCTAGGGCCATTGACGGCAAAGGAAGCGCTGATTTATCTCTACGCCAAGTTGCAAGCATGTGGAGTAGATCGACCAGACGGTGTTTTCCCGGTCGATATTTGTGACAAGTTGCATTTGGCGTCCGGCGGCTTGCCAGGCAAACTTGATGGCATCGCAATGTCTACTATTGATCGGGCCAGTAATTTTCCCGTTCAGCCGGAAGATATTGACGATCCCGCTATGCGCAAGCAATCACCTCGCCGCGAAGATTCCGTGGAAGCAAAGTCGGCCACGAATCATGAATCGCCGCAACTGATGGTCACGCTGAACGGAAAGACCTTGCAAGAATTCAAGTTAACAGACTCAAAGGTCTTAATCGGGCGCTCAGTCTTGAGTGATATTGTCATTAACAATCAATTTGTCGGCAAGCACCATGCGCTACTTATTCGAGTCCAGGATGCAATTGTTATTGTAGATCTCAAGAGTACAAACGGAACCTTTGTTAATTCACATCGGGTACGGAGCAGTGTGTTGCGCCACGATGACATCATTTCACTCGGGGACTATCGTATCAAGGTTATCTACCCGAGGAGTCGTGCACGTATGGCGGTAGAGGATTTCAATACGGCTGATACGGCAACGATGAAAAGTATTGCGGATATTCGGCGGCGCAATGCCAGGCAAAACGTTCAATTTGCTGACATTGGTAAGCAGAAAGCGTAAGCAGCCGGCTAGATGACCTTGCGCCGCTTAGCCGCTGGTCGATAGAGCCTGACGCACGGGGAGTACGTACCAGACCACAGCCAGGAAATGGCAGACGCCCCCCGCGAGCACGAAAAAATGCCAGATGGCATGACTGTAGGTAAGTCGCTTTGCCATATAGAACGCGGCGCCCACCGTGTAGCTGACACCTCCAGCAATCAACCAGGCCATGCCGTTGCTACCGATAGCGTCCGCCACCTGCGGTGCCGCGATCACCATGAGCCAGCCCATCAGGAGATAACTAAAAAGCGACCAGCGGGGGTACCGATGCCTGAACCAGAGTTTGGTCAGGATTCCGGCCGTCGCCAATGACCAGATGGCCCCAAATAACCACCAGCCGGTGTCGCTACGCATTGCCACCAGCAGGAAGGGGGTGTAGGTGCCGGCAATCAGCAGATAGATCGCACAGTGATCGAGCAGCTTAAACAAATGTCTTCTCGGCGAGGCATGCAACGCGTGGTACAGCGTCGAGGCGAGGAACAGAGAGATCAGGCTGGCTCCATAGACACAGCTGGCGACGATCCGCCATGGATCGGAGGCAGCGATCGAGAGGTAGAGCATCCACGACAGGCCGGCGATGCTCAGGATCACTCCGGCGCCGTGGCTGACGGCATGGACAATTTCCTCGGCCAGCGTGTATTGAGACTGTGTGCTTTGCATTGTGGTCTTTCCAGGGGCCGATTACGGCCCACTGTAAGCGAAACGGGCAGGATGCGCGCCGGTCAGGGTACCCTACTTCACTCCCGTGAGACAGGACGCTGGCCGGGAAACAAAGCTGCCGGTACTGCAAGTAACGGGCACGGAGCCTGGCGCAGCACTTGTTCGGTGGTGCTCCCGCGCAGCGCATCCAGCACACCGTCGGGTCCATCCGTTGCCATCACGATCAGGTCTGCAATATGTTTGTCGGCCGCAGACAGGATCTCAGCCACTGGCTCACCCTGACGGCGTTCAGCTTGCCAAGTCCATCGGGGTCCGTCATCCGGTGCTGAGACGGGCGACCGGGAATCACCAACATGGAGCAGGGTGATGGTCGCGTCTCCGTCTCCGAGAATTTCCGCGGCTCGTCTCGCATGCTCCAGTGCAGCGGCGCAATCGGGTTTCCTGTCTACCGGCACTAAAATATTTTTCAACGTCAATTCGCCGTCCGCCGGTGACACGAAGCCTCGTTTCGCTTTGGCCGGAACAAAAAGCGTCATCGTCCGTGACCATCTTGCCATAGCCTCCGCACTGGAACGTTTGATCCAACGCGACGGCCCCTCACGTCCCTCGGTGGCCAGTACAATGAGGTCGCTGGTTTCACGGTCGAGAAATCGGGCCGCGGTGAGGACCGGGTGCCGGCTCCGGACTGTGACCTTTTTGACTCTGACCTGGAACTCATCAAAGACTGCTGACTGCGGGCTTCCGGCTTCCAGCAATCCCCATCGCTGCAAAGTCGCGCGCACGGCCGGGAAGCGCGTCCACTCTATGTCCGATTCTTTTTTCGGACTGACGTGGAGAATTGTGAAATCAGTTTGCCGAAGCAGTGCGATGGCCAGTGCGTGAGCGAAAGCTCGCTCGCTCGCTGGAGAGAAATCTGTCAGGTGCAAAACAGACCCGACGAGTGGCAATGTAACTGCAGTGCTTTTTATCATTTCTTATTCTCCAGGCCTCGGCGGTGCCTTTTCTTGTTGTCAAATTCAGCTTCTTACGGATACCGGCGAAGCGACCCAATCCGCCCACAATGTTCAAAATCAATCGATGTTAGGTGCGGATTGATCTTCAGTGCTTGGAATGAGTGCGCGCTGAGCCAATCCTCACTGGTTGATCGAAGCCCATTTTTCGGCTGTGGCGACCCAATCCGCCCACAATGTCCAAAATCATTCGAGGTCCGGTGCGGATTGATCTTCAGTGCTCGGTATGAATGCGCGATGAGCGGAATCCTCACTGGTTGATCGAAGCCCATTCTTCGGCTGTGGCGACCATGGTAAGCACATCATAACTCGCAACTACCTCATCATCCTGATTACTTACCTCCGTGTCCCAGCGCACTTCGCCGTAACCGGATCCTTCGCGCAAGATTTTTTGCTTGCAGGTCAAGCGCACTTTCAGCGTATCGCCGTAGTTAACCGGTTGCGCGAAACGCAGGTCGTCCAGGCCGTAATTCGCGAGTACCGGACCGAAGTCCGGATCGACAAACAGACCGGCCGCGAAGGACACGATCAGGTAACCGTGTGCAACACGGCCATCGAAGAATGGATTCTTCCTTGCAGCTTCTTCATCAGTGTGCGCGTAGAAGTGGTCGCCAGTGAAATCGGCGAAATGATCGATGTCTTCGAGCGTGACCTGGCGGGAATCGGTGTGCAACGTGTCGCCGATCTCGAGTTGCTCAAAGGTTTTGCGGAACGGGTGTACACCGGGGTCTTTCTCGGCCCCGCCACGAATCCAGCGATTGCCGATCGCCGCCAGCGTTTCCGGTGAACCCTGCAACGCGGTGCGCTGCATGTAGTGCAGTACGCCCCGAATGCCGCCGAGTTCCTCGCCGCCGCCGGCGCGCCCCGGCCCGCCATGAATAAGGTGTGGCAGGGGTGAGCCATGCCCGGTCGATTCCGCCGCGCAATGTCGGTTGATGATCAGCATGCGACCGTGCCATGCCGCCGTTCCCAGTACCAGTTCACGCGCGACAGCATTATCGTTGGTGACGATGGAACCAACGAGGCTGCCGCCACCAAGGCGTGCCAGTTCTATCGCTTCGTCAAGCGATTCATAGGGGAGTACCGTGCTGACAGGGCCAAATGCTTCGACCGAGTGCACAGCCCTGGCTGACAGCGGCCGCTCGCAGTGCAACAGCGTTGGCATAAAGAAAGCACCAAGGCCCGCATCCGCGTCGAGCAGCTCGAATTCATCTTTGTTGCCATAGACGACGCCGGCTTCCTCAGCCAGTTCCGCTACTCGCGCGCGGACCTCATCGCGTTGTCCCAGGCTGGCGAGCGCACCCATTCCTGTTTCTTTGCTGGCGGGATTGCCGACGCGAACTTCGCCCAGCGCGCTCGACAAGGCTTTGACCAGGTCGCCAGATACGGAGGCGGGCGCGATGATACGACGAATCGCAGTGCATTTCTGGCCCGCTTTGCTGGTCATCTCCCGGGTGACTTCCCGGACAAGAAGATCGAATTCCGCTGTGCCGGGTAGTGCATCAGGGCCGAGGATCGAGGCATTCAGGGAATCCGTCTCGGCGGTAAAACGCACCGACTCTGCGATTACGCGCGGGTGCTGTTGTAAACGTTCGGCCGTCGCTTTGGAGCCGGTGAACGCGACCGTATCCTGGCAGTCCAGGTGTTCGAACAGGTCACCCACGCTGCCGCAGATCAGCTGCACCGATCCTTCCGGCAATATCTGAGACTCAACCATGTGCCGCACCATCAGTTCGGTCAGGTAGGCGGTGCTGGACGCCGGCTTAACTATTGCTGGCACGCCGGCAAGCAGGGTGGGCGCCAGCTTTTCCAGCATTCCCCAGCACGGGAAGTTGAATGCATTGATGTGCACGGCTACGCCACGGCGAGGCATGAACACATGCTGACCGACAAATGTGCCTTCCTTCGATAGCGACTCGGTCGGTCCATCGAGGTACACGTGGTCATTCGGCATCTCACGCCGCCCCTTGCTCGAGAACACGAACATGGTAGAGATACCGCCATCGATATCGATCCAGCTGTCGCTGCGTGTAGCGCCGGTTTTCGTCGACAGCTCGTACAACGCCTTCTTGTGTTCCATCAGGTATTTCGCAAGCGATTTCAGCATATTGGCACGCTCATGAAATGTGTACCGGCGAAGGTTTGGTCCCCCAACGCGCCTGGCGTAGTCCAGCATGTCCGCGAAATCGAGGCCAGCGCTGGTGATCGATGCGATTGCCGAGCCGTCGACGGCGCTCACCAGCGGCTGCCCGTCATCGCTGCCGAAAACCCATTGGTTTTCTGCGAAATGCTGCAATTTCATGAATGACCCCTCAAATGATCCATGCTGCCCGGACGGCGGTGGTCCCCGAAGATACAGATATTTCACAGAATTGAAAAATTCCGTATCGCGATGTACGGTCGGTATCCCAGCTAACAGCGTTGCTGTCAACACAATGTCGATATCTTCCGCAACCCAATCGCTTGTTAATGAATTTCGCTCACGACCGACGTTACGGGCGGGGTCACTCATCACAACGGTCTTCGGCGACGCCATTGCGCCACGGGGTGGCACGGTCTGGGTCGGCAGCCTGATCAACGTCATGGCGGATTTCGGCATCAGCGAAAGACTTGTTCGCACCTCCGTTTTTCGACTTTCGCGCGACGGCTGGCTGGCCGTCGATCAGATCGGCCGGCGTAGTTACTACAGCCTGACTGGCGAAGGTTCACAGAAATTTGAGCAGGCGACGCACCGCATCTACGGTGAGCCGCGGCAGGCATGGTCCGGCGAGTGGTGCCTGGTATTGCTGGCCGGCATGAATGCCGAGCATAAGGAACTGGTCAGAAAAGAACTCGGTTGGCAGGGATTCGCTGTGATTTCCAGCAACGTACTGGCACATCCTGATCCTGATATGGTGGACCTTGACGCGCTGCTGCGACGTATCGGTGTCGCCAGGGACCTGATCGTGATGCAGGGTCACACGATCGGCAAAAGCCGCGACAGCGCCATGCGCGATCTGGTCCACCGGAGCTGGAACCTGCAGGATATCGATGCGCGCTACAAGAGTTTCGCCAGGCGCTTTCGTCCGGTTCTTGCGGCGACCCGCAAGGCGCGCAAACTGGACACCCGCAGAGCATTCCAGGTTCGCACGCTATTGATCCAGGAATACCGCAAGGTGCTGCTGCGCGACCCGTTGTTGCCCGCGGAACTGCTTCCCGGCAACTGGCATGGTAGGTCCGCGTACCAGCTTTGCCGAAACTTGTATCGCAAGGTATACGAGCGCGCGGACCGGTTCATGGGCGAGGAGATGGAAACCGCTGACGGCTCCTTGCCGCCGCCGTCAGCGGAATTCTACGAGCGATTTGGCGGCCTGCGTGACTGACAGGGTTGAGCATGAGTAATACGGAAACGGCCAGGCAATGTTGTGATTGGATGGTCGCAGCGGATAGGGCAACGAAAGGCATCGGCATCGAAGTCACGGTCAAGACCGCAGGCGTGGCAGAAGCCAGCATGGTGGTGACCGGGCGAATGTTGAACGGGCACAAAGTCTGCCACGGTGGATTCATTTTTTCCTTGGCCGATACTGCTTTCGCCTATGCCTGCAACGGCTACGACAACGTTTCGGTGGCGGCCGCCGCGTCCATCGAGTTTTTGCGGCCGGTGAAGGAGCATGACCGGCTGACAGCCGTGGCCAGTGAGCGTTACAGAGGGCGCCGCCGTGGAGTTTATGACGTCACAGTCAGCAATCAGGATGGTGAGCAGGTGGCGGAGTTTCGCGGCCGCTCGCACAGCACCGGGAAATCGATGCTCGGCGGATAACGTGATACATAATAACTTGAAAATCGAAAAAAAGCGTGACACATTAGTAGTCCGCGATCTGCTGACCTATCGGGACGATACGCATGTATACCCAGGGCCTTGACCAGAAAGAAGACCAGCCGGCTGGCGTCGATTCGCCTGAGTCCGCCCGGCAACTGACTGCATTCCAGGCGCGCATCGATGCGGAGGAGAAGATAGAACCCAAGGACTGGATGCCGGAGGCGTATCGCAAAACGCTGGTGCGGCAGATCTCGCAGCACGCACATTCGGAAATTATCGGCATGCAGCCGGAGGGTAACTGGCTGACGCGTGCACCGACGTTGCGGCGCAAGTCCATTTTGCTGGCCAAGGTTCAGGATGAGGCAGGACACGGCCTGTATCTCTATAGTGCCGGAGAAACACTCGGTACCTCCCGCGATCAGATGGTTGCCGACCTGTTAAGCGGCAAGGCCAAGTACTCCAGCATCTTCAACTATCCCACCCTGACCTGGGCGGATATCGGCGCGATTGGCTGGCTGGTCGATGGTGCTGCGATCATGAACCAGATCCCGCTTTGCCGTTGCTCTTTTGGTCCGTACGCCAGGGCAATGGTGCGCGTCTGCAAGGAAGAAAGTTTTCACCAGCGGCAGGGTTACGAGATCATGCTGGCGCTTTGCAACGGCACCGCCGAGCAAAAGGACATGGCGCAGGACGCCCTGAATCGCTGGTGGTGGCCATCTCTGATGATGTTCGGTCCCAACGACACGAACTCGAAGCATTCGGCCCAGTCCATGGCCTGGAAAATAAAACGTTTCTCGAATGATGAGCTGCGCCAGAAATTTGTCGATGCGACCGTGCCGCAGGCTGATTTTCTCGGGCTGAAAATGCCGGATGACGATCTCCGTCTTGATGAGGAAACCGGCCACTACCGATTCGGCGAGATAAAATGGCAGGAATTCTATGACGTGCTGGCGGGTAATGGACCGTGTAACCGGCAGCGCATGGCAATCCGCAGACGGGCACATGATACCGGCGCCTGGGTTCGGGAAGCTGCCGCTGCGTACGCCGCGAAACAAGCGGACCGGCAGGCAGCCTGACAGCAGGGGACAGAGGATGACGGAAACGAACTGGCCGTTGTACGAAGTATTCATCCGCAGCAAGGCAGGACTCAGCCACCGGCATGCCGGCAGCGTGCATGCGTCTGACGATCAAATGGCCCTGGATCATGCCCGCGATACCTACACGCGACGCAACGAAGGCGTAAGTATCTGGGTGATTCGCTCCAGCGAGATCGTGGCTTCGGCCCCGGCGGAGACAGATGCGTTCTTCGAGCCGGCAGAGGACAAGATCTACCGGCACCCGACGTTCTACGATATTCCCGACGACGTCGAAAATCTTTGATCCAATGTCGATGAACCAGGCGCCATCCAGATATCTGCTTCGGTTGGGCGACAACGCACTGATACTGGGTCAGCGGCTGATCGAGATTGTGGCGGATGGCCCGGAACTCGAAGAAGAACTGGCAAACGCCAATTTTGCCCTCGACTATCTGGGTCAGGCACGCATGTTTTATACCTATGCCGGCGAGCTTGAGAACCAGGGCCGGACCGAGGACGATTTTGCGTTTCTCCGCGGCAACATGGAGTTCCAAAACCTGCTGCTACTGGAACAGCCGAACGGGCATTTTGGCGACACGATAGTCCGGCAGTTCCTGTTCGACTCTTATTATATGCTGCAGCTTGAAGCGCTGTGCGAGTGTGACGACAAAAGGTTGGCGGAAATCGCAGCGCGAGCAGTTAAGGAGATTCGCTATCACTTGCGGCACGTAACGCAATGGCTGGTTCGCCTGGGCGACGGTACTGAGGAAAGTCATCAACGGGTGCAGGAATCGCTCGCGTGGCTGTGGCGTTATACCGGCGAGATGTTTGCGGGTGACCCTGTGGACGACATTGTCCGAGACGAGCTGAAAGGCCCCGATTTGCAGGTTATTCATGACGAGTGGCGCAAGGACGTCAGGGCCGCACTTGACGAGGCCACTCTGGAGTTGCCGGTTGACGAGTGGATGCAAAGTGGTGGCCGCGAAGGGCGTCACACGGAACATCTCGGCTACCTGATTGCGGAAATGCAGTATCTGCAACGCGCTTACCCGGGCGCAAGTTGGTGACGATGTCAGCCTTTACGGTCGAAAATTCGTTTTCGGAGCAGCAAGTCTGGGACTGGTTACAGGAAATCCCGGACCCGGAAGTCCCGATCGTCAGTGTGGTTGACCTCGGCATGATTCGCGGCATTTCGATAGAACAGGATGCGGTCGAAGTTGCGGTGTCGCCAACCTACAGCGGTTGCCCGGCGACGGAAGTCATTGAGCGCAGCATTGTCGCGGAACTGCAGAGGCGCGGCGTTGCCAATGCAAGCGTGAAACGGGTTCTCTCGCCGCCCTGGACGACCGACTGGATCAGTGATGCCGGCAAGCAAAAGCTGCGTCGCTACGGTATTGCGCCGCCTGTCGGCAGCAGCAGCAAGAGAGACCTCCTGGGTGGCCCGAAACTGGTGCCGTGCCCGAGGTGCGGCGGAACACAGACCTCGCTGGTCAGTGAATTCGGCTCCACAGCCTGCAAGGCATCGTACAAGTGCGATGACTGCCTGGAACCGTTCGAATATTTCAAATGCATATGACGGGGACAGTCCCTTTTGGAAAAGGGGACTGTCCCCTTTTTACCGGGCAACGCAATGCGACAATTTCATAAGCTCACCGTACAGCGACTTGAAAATGAAACGGCAGACTCGATGCGGGTTGCGCTGCGTGTACCGGATAATTTGCAAGGTCAGTTCGAGTTCCTGCCAGGTCAGCACCTGCCGATTCAGATCACGCTTGACGGCAAAAAAATTCGGCGCACCTACAGTATTTGTTCAACGCCCGGACAAGGCCAGCTGGAACTGGGCATCCGGGTGCAGCCAGGTGGGCAGTTTTCAGGCTTTGTGGCCGGCGAACTGGCGGTTGGCGATGAGCTCGACGTCATGCCGCCGTTCGGCCAGTTTCATGCACAACCCGACCCGGCCAAAATTTGCGATTACCTTGCGTTCGCCGCTGGCAGCGGGATCACGCCGATACTGTCCATCATCAGGTCGACGCTGGAAAGCGAGCCGGGCAGTCGCTTCGTGCTGTTCTATGGCAATCGGCTGCAGCGCACGACGATGTTTATCGATGATATTTATGCACTCAAAAACCGCTTCCCGGAACGCCTGCAGTTGTGCTTTCTGTTCAGTCAGGAGGAACAGGAGTTTCCGATCTTCAGCGGCCGGCTCGACGCCGAAAAAGTTCGCGAGTTGTACGGCAAGTTCTGTGGCGGACTGGAGCCAGCCGAGGCATTTGTCTGCGGCCCGGACACGATGATCGAAACGGTCAGCGCGACGTTGAAGGATCTCGGTCTGGACCCGGATCTCATCCATGTCGAGCGATATGGCGTACCCCGAAGGTCAGGACGGCCGCCGCAAGCAGCAGAAGCAGAATCTGGCCACGACACCAATGTCACGGTGATCATGGACGGGCACCGCAAGTCGTTTTCCATGGCCTCAAAGGGGCTAAGTATCGTGGACGCCGCTGCCCGGGAGGGGATCGAACTACCGTATTCCTGCAAGGGTGGCGTGTGCGCAACGTGCAGAACCCACGTACGCGAGGGTGAAGTACAAATGGAGACCAACTACGGCCTCGAGCCCTGGGAAGTGGAGCAAGGCTATGTCCTGGCGTGCCAGTCGCGGCCACTCAGCCAGCAGCTTGTTCTCGATTATGACAAGACCTAAGCTACGGATTCTACTTGCAAAAATACAGTTATCCGGCGGTTGCGCACGATTTGCCAATTTCTGCGGCACAAGGGCCTCAGGTCCGGTAAGATACGCCACCTCAGAAACGCCGCCGCACGGCGACGGCCAATAACATTCAAATAACATTGGCGCCGGAACGCGAATGAGTGAATCAGACAGTAACGACAGACCGGACGGCTTGCCGGCCGGCCGCAAAAATGCCTATGATCGCGATGAGCTGCTGGCTTGTTCGCGCGGTGAATTGTTCGATCCCGATAGCGCGAAATTGCCAGCGCCGAACATGCTGATGACCGATCGCATCACGAATATCAGCAAGGTCGGTGGCACTTACGGCAAAGGCGAGATCCAGGCCGAACTGGATATCATTCCGGACCTGTGGTTTTTCAAATGCCATTTTGAAGGCGATCCGGTCATGCCGGGTTGTCTGGGGCTCGATGCCTTGTGGCAACTGGTCGGATTCTTCATGGTCTGGTCGGGACACCACGGGCGCGGCCGGGCGCTCGGTGTCAACAAAGTGAAATTTACCGGCCAGGTGCTGCCCACCTCAAAACTGGTGACTTTTGATTTACAGTTCAAACGCCTGATAACTCGCAAACTCATTCTCGCCATCGCCGATGGCACTATGTCCGTCGATGGGCGCGAGATATATACGGCCGAAGATTTGCGTGTTGGCCTTTTTTCATCGACCGACGATTTCTAAGGAGCTTCGATGCGGCGTGTAGTCATTAGCGGTCTTGGTGTCGTTTCCTGCCTTGGTAATACGAAAGCCGAAGTTCTGGATTCACTGCGCGCAGGGCGTTCGGGAATTAGCTTTAACGAAGGGTTCAAGCAAATGGGACTGCGCAGCCAGGTGTCCGGCAGCGTCAATATCGACATCAA
>Ga0255058_10000521_pt1 | contig 22702 bp, 17 predicted proteins | sample Cases_109_9_MG_FD_188637 | JGI IMG/M metagenome (GOLD analysis project Ga0255058, IMG submission 188637) | Seawater microbial communities from Amundsen Gulf, Northwest Territories, Canada - Cases_109_9 | ecosystem: Environmental > Aquatic > Marine > Gulf | place: Canada: Northwest Territories... | reverse complement strand
AAACATGCCTGTCGCGCGCACCAGGTGCGAGAAGTCGTGATCGGGGGCCTTTTCCTCGAGCGCAGCGTTGAGCAGCGAGCGCATGTCGCGCAGGCGATCGCGCATCACTGCGAGCTCACCACGCCACTGCAAAGAGAGTTTCTCGTCGTGAAGAATTACGCTTACGACTGCGGCGCCGTGATCGGGTGGCATGGAGTACATCGTGCGTACCACGCTGTTCGCCTGCAACTGCACAATGTCTCGTGCAGCTTTGTCGGCGGCGAGCATTGACAGTGTTCCCACGCGATCGCGGTAAAGACCGAAATTCTTCGAACAGGAGCTGCTCACAAACATTTCGGGTACACGCCCCGCCAGGTGGCGGATCGCAAAGGCATCCGTATCGAGATCCTCGGCAAAACCCTGGTAGGCCATATCGATGAACGGTACGAGTTGCCTTTCGGCGACGACGTCGGTGATCTGGCGCCATTGATCTTCGCTTGGGTCCAGGCCGGACGGGTTGTGACAACATGCGTGCAACAGAACGATATCGCCCTTCGGCACCGCTCGCAGCGCCTCGAGCATCGCATCGAAACGGATCGCATGTCGTTCTGCGTCGTAGTACGCGTAAGGCTTGAGTTGCAATCCTGCGCCGCCGAGCAGCGGCATGTGATTGGCCCAGGTTGGATCACTGACCCAAACTGTCGCGTCCGGGCGTGCGCGTAAAATAAGCCCGGCCGCCACGCGCAGTGACCCCGATCCGCCGGGCGTCTGTAGCGTAGCCAGGCGTTTGCCAGCCACGGCGTCCGCAAATATCAACGACTGTATGGCCGCATTGAAAGTGGCGTCACCCGCTGAACCGATGTATGCCTTGCTCGTCTGCGTATCCACGAGCCGCTGCTCCGCCTGCTTGACCACATCAAGCACTGGTGTGTCGCCGGCCGCGCTGCGGTAAACGCCGACACCGAGGTCGATCTTGTTTTCTCGCGCATCATTTCGGTGCTCCGCGATCAGCCCCAAAATCGCGTCCGGCGCTACTGGTTGCAGCAATTCAAGCAAGTCGGCACTCCATGACCAGGAAACCATTCAGGCATCTGCCGCGAATTGTACACACAAAAAAAACGCCGACGCGTGCGCCGGCGCTTTTCGATTGCTGATTCTAAATTGTCAGGGCTTTGGCGCCCAAACCGTGCACCAGCCGTTCGCGTTGACGACCTTGCCCGGAAAAATCTGGCACGGGCGCCATGTGTCACCATCGGCACCCTGAATCAGTGCACAGTTTGCGCAATTCTGGTCGGCAGCCGGGTTGGCGCGACTGGACGGTTCGACCGTGCTTGCATCATGCGTATACTTCATCGCCTTTCCCATCGGATCATCTTCCGATAGCTTGGGCAAATCCTGCGCCTGTGCTTCGCGGCCAGGCTGTATGAGGCAACCGGCAGCGGCAATGGCTGACAATTGAATAAATTTGCGGCGTGCGATTTTGCTCAACGGAGTCTCCTCAATGATCTTGATTTTATTGCCGGAACCGACCCGGCGTCCGTCATTCTAAACTATAAGGTGGAAAATCGGTCGCATTGTAACCGACGATGCTGAACCGCAGCATAACGGCATGGCATTTGGGGCCTTGTGACAACGAAACGTATGCGTGAGAACGATGATTTCTAGCCGCTCAAGCAGCGGCGCGTCCGTGTACAGCCTGGCGTTTGGCCTGCTCGCCAGCGGCGTCACATGGGCCGGCGATACCCCCGAATATTCGGTATGGGTCGACTCGGCACTGCACGAGCTCCGCGTTGAAGCGCGCTTCGCAACGCCGGTCAAAACGCTCACGGCGAAATCTCGCGACGCACGCCGATACATCAGCAACATTCGTGACTGCGCGACGGACGAGCTCATTCGTACTCGCGGGCGCCGCATGCTGCTGCCGCGGGATGGCGTGCACTGCATCACCTATCGCGTTGACCTGCTGCGGGCTGCGGCTGCCGATCGGCGCAATGCCACATTGTCGCCCGTCAACGTCGTTGCCTCGCCGTCTGTGTGGATGTGGCGCCCGGCGATCGACCGGGATTCGCATATACGTGTGCAATTCATACTCGAAGGCGACGCGCTCGTATCGGTGCCCTGGCAACCCGTACCGGGTGTCGATAACGCCTACCGACTGATGGCATCCCCGGAGAACGCGCAAGGCGTCGCCGTGTTCGGCCACTTCGCCTACGAAGAACCCGACATACCGGGAGCAAGATTGCGCATTGCGTTGTTGCGACCGCGTAGGGCGATCGATAATTCAGCGCTTGCCGCGATTGCTGCCTGGGTGCGCGACACCGCGAGCAACGTAACCCTGATTTACGGCCGTTTTCCGAATTCTCTGCCGCAAATCGTTGTACTGCCGGTGGGCAGGCATTCATGGGGCGACTCTCCGGTACCGTTCGGGCGCGTCATTCGAGACGGCGGCGAATCCGTGGAGTTGTTCGTCAACGAGCGCAGACCTATTGACGAGTACTACGACGATTGGACGGCAACGCATGAATTCAGCCACCTGATGTTGCCGTACGTCCGCGCAAGCCACCGATGGATTTCCGAAGGATTTGCCCAGTACTATCAAAACGTGTTGCTGGCGCGTTCCGGCGCCTATCCCGAAATTCGGGCATGGCAAAAGTTGTACGAGGGCTTCGAACGCGGCCGCAAATCACGGCCCGGCTTGTCGCCGAACCAGGCCGCGGCGCGCGGCACTCGCGCCGCGACCATGAAGGTCTACTGGAGCGGCGCCGCAATCGCGCTGATGGCCGACGTCGAGCTTCGGCTTCGCTCCAACGGCAATGAATCGCTCGATGACGTACTCAGCCGCCTGCAGGAATGTTGCCTTCCGTCGGCGCGAACCTGGTCCGGCCCTGAGCTGTTTGCCAGGCTCGATACGCTCATCGATGAGCCCTTGTTCATGCCACTGTATCGCCGCCATGCAAACAAGGCCGGCTTTCCTGACGTGCGCAAGTTGATCGAGCGCCTCGGACTGCAAATAAACGACGATATCGTCGAATTGCAGCACGATGCGGAGCTCGTCCACATACGCCATGCGATCACCGGGCGAGCCGCCCGTGTCGGCGACAAGCGAGCACAGGCCGGGCAGCGCCAGGAACCGGGATCGGGCCTATAGGCCCTTTTACATGTTGAGCGAGGCCTGTAGGAGGGCCTTTAGGCCCGAAACGCGACTCATGGTTATTGTTGAGACCGCTTCTATATACTGAGCAACCCGGTGGTCGGCGCCAGCCAATTCATGTCCCAACGCAGTCTCGCAATCGATGTAGCCAGGATCAGTGGCGGTTCGCGCAAAACCCGCGCAGACAGCGTCGCGGTCGAAGAGCCGCTCGAGATCCGGCTTGCTTATTCCACTGCGGATGGCCGCGAGACTCGTAGCATTTCGATCACGATGCGGACGCCGGGCAACGATACAGAGCTCGCCACGGGATTCCTGTTTACCGAATCGATCATCCACGCAACGGCGGATGTCACATCCGTTGAGGCCTGCGGACCACCCGCGCCCGACAGCGGCAACCATAACGTGATTCGTGTCGAGCTGGATCCGGCTGTGGCGGTCGATCTCGGCCGGCTGCAACGACACTTTTATACGACCTCGAGTTGCGGCGTGTGCGGCAAGACATCGCTCGACGCTTTGTACGTGAGTGGAATCGAGCCGTTGAGCGAAATCGAGCCGGTATTCGCCGAAGACCTGTTGCGCAGCATTCCGGACAAGCTACGCCGGGCACAGCAGATATTCGACGAAACAGGCGGGCTGCATGCTGCCGCCGCATTCGACACTAACGGCAAGCTCGTCGTAACGATGGAAGATGTGGGCCGCCATAACGCGGTTGACAAAGTCATCGGTGCGCTGTTGCTGGCCGATCGCCTGCCTGCCGCCGACCTCGCCATGATGGTCTCGGGTCGAGGGAGTTTCGAGTTGATACAAAAAACGCTGGTTGCAGGAATTCCGCTGCTGGCAGCCATCAGCGCGCCATCAAGTCTTGCGGTACAGCTCGCGCGCGAGTTCAATATGACGCTGATCGGTTTCTTGCGCGGCGAGACCTTCAACATTTATGCGGGAGGCGAGCGGATACGCTCATGACGACGAACGGTTACGACAAGGATGCAGCGGGCAATATCATTGACGAGTTCGGTGCGCGCCCGGAAATGCTCGTGCAGATCCTGCAAGCGTTCGTGCAGCGATTCACCTGGATTCCGGAGGACGCGGTTCGGCATCTGGCTGAGAAACTCAATTTGTCGCGCGCCGACGTGCACGGCGTCGTGAGCTACTACCACGACTTTCGCACTGAGCCTCCCGGGAAGCACGTCGTCAGGATTTGTCAGGCCGAGGCATGCCAATCCATGGGCAGCCGCAAACTCACCGAACATGCCAGCGATTCACTCGGCGTCGGCATGCATGGCACGAAAAACGATGTCACGCTCGAGCCCGTGTACTGCCTCGGCAACTGTGCTTGCTCACCGGCCATCATGATTGACAATAAGACTTACGGCCGTGTCAGTCCTGAGCGCTTTGACCAGCTCGTCGGAGCAATGAGGCAAAGCGACTGATGGCGGCGATACGAATTTTTGTGCCCCGCGAAACAGCGTCTGTGTCGGTCGGCGCCGACGAGGTAGCGGTCGAGATTGCACGCGTCGCCAAGGCACAGGGGGCCAGCATCGAACTCATTCGAAACGGCTCCTGGGGCGCGACATGGCTCGAGCCGCTCGTCGAGGTCGTGGTCGACGGCAACCGCATCGCGTATGGCAATGTGGCGGCCGCCGACGTTGCCGACCTGTTTTCCGCAGGCTTCCTCGAGGGCGGCAAACACGAGCGACGTATCGGACCAATCACAGAGATTCCTTATCTAATCAACCAGGATCGCTGGACGTTTTTTCGTTGCGGCCTGATCGATCCGCTGTCTATTGACAGTTTCAGGGAGCACAAGGGATTCGATGCGCTCGAAAAGGCTTTCGAGATGGGCGCTGAGGCCGTCGTCGAGGCCGTAACTGAATCGGGGCTGCGCGGTCGCGGCGGCGCAGGATTTCCGACCGGTATCAAGTGGCGTACGGTTGCCGGCGCCAGCGCAGACCAGAAGTACATCGCCTGCAACGCCGATGAGGGCGACAGCGGCACATTCTCCGATCGCCTGTTGATGGAGGGCGACCCCTGCTGCCTGATCGAGGGCATGTTAATCGCCGGGTTCGCGGTTGCTGCCAGCAAGGGTTACATCTATCTCCGATCCGAGTATCCATTAACGCGATCGATACTGTTGCGCGCGCTCGATAATGCACGGGAATCCGGTTGGCTCGGCGAGAACATCCAGGGCAGCGGCTTCGATTTCGATATCGAGCTGCATATCGGCGCCGGATCCTATGTGTGCGGCGAGGAAACGGCGATGCTCGAAAGCCTCGAGGGCAAAGCCGGCATCGTCCGCTACAAACCGCCGCTGCCGGCGCTCGAGGGCCTGTTCGGCAAGCCTACGGTCGTCAATAACGTCGTTTCGCTGGCGTCCGTGCCCAATATCGTCGATCTCGGCGCCGGGCGCTACGCATCGTTGGGCGTCAATCGATCGAAGGGTACGCTTGCCTTCCAGCTTGCCGGAAACATCAAGCGCGGGGGTCTCGTCGAAAAGGCGTTCGGCATCACGTTACGGGAACTCATCGATGACTGGGGCGGTGGCACGGCCAGCGGGCGGCCGGTCAAAGCCGTGCAGGTCGGCGGCCCGCTCGGCGCCTATCTTCCGGCCGAGCAGCTCGACACGCCGCTGGACTACGAGGCGTTTGCCGACATCGGCGCGATGATCGGCCATGGCGGCATCGTCGTCTTCGATGACAGCGCGAACATGGCTCAATTGGCGCGCTTCGCCATGGAATTTTGCGCCATCGAGTCCTGCGGCAAGTGCACGCCGTGCCGCATAGGCTCGGTGCGCGGCGTCGAAGTGATCGACCGTATTATCGAGGGCGTCGATCGTGACGGCAATTACGATCTGCTCGTCGAATTATGTGACACGATGGAAGACGCCTCCTTATGTGCAATGGGCGGATTGACGCCCTTTCCGGTACGAAGTGCCTTAAAATACTTCGCAGAGGACTTCGCGCCATCGCAAGGGGCGGCTACGTGAACAAAGTCAGAGAAGCGGACCTGGGCACGCCTGCGCCGGCAAGCGCCGAGACCGTCAAAATCTATATCGATGGCCTGCCGGCCACTGTCAGGGCCGGCACCAGCATACTGCGCGCGGCGCGCGAATCGGGCGTCGATATTCCCTCGCTTTGCGCAACGGACAGCGTCAAGGCGTTCGGTTCATGCCGCATGTGCCTCGTCGAGATCGAAGGCCGCCAGGGCTATCCAGCGTCCTGCACGACTCTGATCGAGGAAGGTATGCAAATCCGCACGCAGACGGATGCGCTCGCCCGGCTCAGGCGCAATGTCATGGAGCTTTATATCTCCGATCATCCGCTCGATTGCCTGACCTGCTCGGCCAATGGCGATTGCGAATTACAGGACGTCGCCGGTGCGGTGGGTTTGCGCGACGTCCGCTACGGTTTCGACGGCGCCAATCACCTCGACGCCGAAGTCGATACAAGCAATCCGTATTTCGATTTCGACCCCAGCAAGTGCATCGTTTGCTCGCGCTGCGTGCGTGCCTGCGACGAAGTCCAGGGAACGTTTGCGCTCACCATCGAGGGACGTGGATTCGAGTCGAAAGTTTCGGCCGGCATCAGCGAGTCGTTTCTGGACTCCGAATGCGTTTCCTGCGGCGCCTGCATTCAGGCCTGCCCGACCGCGACGCTCATGGAGAAGAGCATTATCGACAACGGGCAACCGGACCACAGCATATTGACGACCTGTGCTTACTGCGGGGTCGGATGCTCATTCATCGCGGAAATGAAGGGCGACCAGGTCGTGCGCATGACGCCGTACAAGGATGGTCAGGCGAATCACGGCCATAGCTGTGTTAAGGGGCGTTTCGCCTGGGGCTACGCATCGCACAAGGATCGCGTACTGTCGCCGCTGATTCGTGACAAAACTGATGAGCCGTGGCGCGAAGTCGGCTGGGACGAAGCCATCTCCTATGCCGCGAAGCGTTTTAAGGAAATTCAGGAAAAACACGGCCGCAAGTCCATTGGCGGTATAACGTCATCGCGCTGCACGAATGAAGAAGTGTGGGTCGTGCAGAAACTCGTGCGCGCAGCATTCGCCAACAACAACGTCGACACCTGTGCTCGTGTCTGTCATTCGCCGACTGGCTATGGCTTGAAGCAGACGCTCGGTACCTCTGCCGGAACTCAACCCTTCGACAGTGTCATGGACGCCGACGTCATGATCGTCATCGGCGCGAACCCGACCGAGGGTCACCCGGTGTTCGCCTCGCAGATGAAACGGCGCCTGCGCGAGGGTGCGAAACTCATCGTGGTCGACCCGCGCCGTATCGATCTCGTTCGCACGCCACACTTCGAGGCCGAGTATCACCTGCCGCTGCTACCGGGCACCAACGTGCCAATCATCAACGCCCTGGCACATGTCATTGTCAGCGAAGGACTCGTGGATGAGAACTACGTGCGCGAACGCTGCGACGTCGAATCATTCGACGCGTGGAAAACGATGATCATGCTGCCGGAAAACTCGCCCGAGGCAGTTGAGAAGGTGTCCGGCGTTCCCGCCGACGATATCCGCGCCGCTGCCAGGCTTTACGGCGGCGCCGATCGCGGCGCAATTTACTACGGCCTGGGCGTCACGGAGCATAGCCAGGGATCGACAATGGTCATGGGCATGGCGAATCTCGCGATGGCAACCGGCAACATCGGCTACTCGGGCTGTGGCGTCAACCCGTTGCGCGGCCAGAACAACGTGCAGGGCTCCTGTGACATGGGCTCGTTCCCGCACGAGCTTCCGGGCTACCGGCCCGTGCAGGATGACGACGTTCGCGGCACCTTCGAAAAACACTGGGGTGTCAAGATCGATCCCGAGCCTGGGTTTAGAATTCCAAACATGTTTGACGCCGCATGCGCGGGCGAATTCATGGGCATGTACATTCAGGGCGAAGATCTCGCCCAATCCGATCCGAATACGCAGCACGTCGAGGCGGCACTTGGCAAAATGGAGTGCATCGTTGTGCAGGACCTGTTCCTGAACGAGACGGCGAAGTTCGCACACGTATTTCTTCCCGGCACCTCATTCCTTGAAAAGGACGGCACATTCATTAACGCTGAACGACGCATCAATCGCGTGCGGCCCGTAATGAAACCGCAACAGGGCAAGTCCGAGTGGGAAATTACACAGGACCTGGCCCAAGCCCTCGGCTATGCAATGAACTACCACAATGCCGCGGAGATCATGGACGAAATCGCAGAGCTGACGCCAACGTTTACGAATGTCAGCTTCGAATTCCTCGATCGCGTCGGCAGCGTGCAATGGCCCTGTAACGACAGCGCGCCGATGGGTACGCCGATCATGCACATCGACCAGTTCGTTCGCGGCAAGGGGCTCTTCATCGAAACCGAGTACGTTCCCACCGAGGAGCGCTCGAATCGCAAATTCCCTTTGCTCCTGACAACCGGACGCGTCCTGTCGCAGTACAACGTCGGCGCGCAAACTCGTCGTACAGCCAACGTCGTCTGGTACGGCGAAGATGTGCTCGAGGTGCATCCTCACGACGCCGAGACTCGCGGCATCAATGACGGAGACCTCGTCGCATTGGCAAGTCGCAAGGGCGAGATCTCCTTGAAAGCCGCTATCACGACACGCGTACAGCCGGGCGTCGTGTACACGACGTTTCACAATCCCGAGACCGGAGCAAATGTCGTGACGACCGAGTACAGCGACTGGGCGACGGACTGTCCCGAGTACAAGGTCACGGCCGTTCAGGTAACGCCCGCGAAGCATCGCTCGAAATGGCAGCACGCCTTCGACAAACGGGCCAGGACTCAGGGCAAGATACTCGAGACAAGCTGACGTGATTCGCGGCTGAAGCTGCTCCTACGGTTTCTATCTGCGCTGTAGGAGGGCCTTTAGGCCCGAGCCCGGTACCCTGTAGTGGCTAAAGCCGCTCCTACCGTTTTTTTGTCACCGGTCTCGATCAAAACTGTAGGAGGGCCTTTAGGCCCGATCGCGGTTCGCTGACAAGCGCCCTGAACCCGGCCAGTTATTCCACACGCGGAGAGCGAGCGTCTAGGCAGAGTCGTTGTCGTCGTCGAACAGCCAGTGTTCGATCGGTTTCTTGAGGTACCGCGGGAAAAGAAAGAACGCAATGCACAGCGCGATGACACCATAGGGTGGCCATAGGCTCACGACATAGGCCGGCCACAGCAGCGCCTTGATCGAGTTGACGAAGGTGTCAACGACGAAGCTAAATGCGAAGCTTATGAGTTCGGCGCTGAAAATGCTCTCCATGGCGACGAACTCGCCGACGTCCTCGACAACAAACTCGCGTATCTCGAGAATCAGGAACCCTAGCGCTACACCGCAGGCATAAAGGCCGCCGCCGCGCAGTTTCCATATCCTGCGAAACCAGTCTCGGAACCAACCGTGTGCTTTTGCCGGTAATACCTGCGGTTGATTGACCGCGTCGCTGCCCAACTCGCCAAGCGCGCGAGCACGCGCTTGTACGCGCTCGGATAGCGTGGGTTTTTTTTCGGGCGGGGTGTCGGGGGCTTCAGGCTCGGACATGCTCGCGTTCCCGGAAATAAAAAGGGGTCGGATCCAATTATTCTAAGAGAGCGAGCTGTGGCCCCCATCAAAACAATTGGATCCGACCCCTTTTTAGAACAGGCATCAGCTCTTGTCGAGCTTCGTGAACTTGGAACCTTCGAGTGTCAGATTGTACATCAGACCCTTCGAGCCGAAGATGAAGCCGACAACGGGATCACTCACATTTTGGCTGTCGATGGTCTTGCCGCCACCGAGATCGATCAGTGCGACCGATCCATCGACACCTACCTTCCAGCCTTTGCTATTCAGAAACTTGTTGAGTGCTTCCCGCGTCATGAAGGCAATAATGATCGACTTTGCCTGGGCGCCAAGCTGCAAGCCGATCGAACCGCTGGTCGTGCGGTAGTACGCAGTCGTGAGTCCACCGACTCGCAGAGCACCTTCTCCGGATTCGGCGCCAATGCCGATGCCAACTTTGATGACACGCGGAAATACGAGGTAGCCAGCCGCCTGTTTCAGGAATATTTCGCCTCCCTTGACGTCCTCCTTGAACACCTCGATGGCCTTCCTGACCCCGGTGTCGATCTTCTCCGCAGATGCCGACAGCGCCGTTGCACTGAATAGAGAGGCCGCTACGAAACCCAAAGCGATTGCAAATTTCGGTAGTTTTCTCATGATTCGATCCCTTGTGATCGTGGGTTGCGCCATCAGGCGAACCGTTTCGTCGGGCAATGATATCCCATCGCCGGTGCGCAGATTATCGCCGTTGACTGAACTGTGACTGAGTGCCGGCGGACGCCGGCGATATTAGGGTAAATCGTTCTGCACGGCCGGCATCAAGCTCGGTGGAATCGGCGCACGGCGTCGATTCCACTGCGGCGGATAGTTCTCCGCCAGATAATCCAGAATTTGCGCTTCGGTCGCGGCAGGAAACTGCCAGAGATTTTGCGTCGCTTGCATCCAGCGAATCATGTTGAGCCAGGTCCGCCGGTCCGCGCGCTGTTGCGTCACGAGCGCGTGCGAATGGCAGCCGCCGCAATGTGCGCGTACCAGTTCCCAGCCCGGATTCCTGATCAGTCCGGTTGCAGCATCCGTATCGGCGCCGATCGCGCCCAGCGGCAACAGACACATCAGAAGAATCGCCGCTCTCATGCGCTTACCATGACGGCGATACGATGGCATGCATTGTTTAGGTAACCGCGAGGGTTCCAGCCTGGCAGTAACATTGGCTGTGATACGCCACTGTTATCGATTGCGCGGGCCCAGACCTCGTAATAACCCACTTCGGGAAAGTGAATGTCCGACGACCAGTGCTGCCATGCCAACCTGTTGGCCGGTCGTTGCAATTTTGCACGCTGCCAGGTGGCGCCGAAGTCTATCGACGTGTAAAGCCTGCGTACCTGGCGGTCACCTGCCCATGCATGACCGCGCACGGTGAGCGTTTCAGCCAGTGCGTGTTGCACACCGGATTTCGGATACGTGATCAACGACTTCACGGGCATCGACTCGATGATGCACATGTCGTCGTCCGCTACTGAAGTGCCGGGAGCGACCGCCTTGCACGGCACACGATAGGACTGGCCGGTCATTTTGGCGCCATCGTGAACGCGATCGCGAATCAGAAGCCGCCTTAGCCACTTGCCGCTGACCGATGCCGGCCAGCCCGCGCACAGCATGCGCAATGGATATCCGTGCAACGGTGGCAATGGTTCGCCGTTCATCGCCCAGACGATCATCGATTCGCTTTCAAGCGCCTTCGAAACCGGCACGCCGCGCGAAATCGGCTGCTTCGTCTGGTCTCCGGACAAATGTGTATCCACGGCCTCATAGGCAACGTAGACAGCGTCGTCAGCAATATCGCAATCCTCGAGAATGTCGCGCAACCGAACTCCCGTCCATTCGGGACAAGCAATCGCACCCGTGGTCCACTGGTTGCCCTTCGCGGGCGGATGAAATTCGGAACGGCCGTTGCCGCCACATTCGATTTGCAAAGCCAGCGTCTGGTGGTCGAAACGCTCCTGAATTTCACCGAGCGTCATCGACTTCGGCCGCTCGCAGGACTCGCCCTCGATGTCCAGGACCCACTCAAGCGGATTGATGCCATCCGTCACCGGCGGGATGCCGTTATTGCGGACAAACAAGCGTTCAGCCGGCGTAATCGCATCGTCAAGCAGGTGGGCCGGCGTCTCGGCGTTGATCGGCCTGTCGTTGAGAATATGCAGACCGTCCTTGCCCGCGATCGAGAACGGCTCGTCCGCTTGCGCATACGCCGCCGGGATGAGTCCGCCCGGCATGAACTCGGCGAATGGGATGCTCGCGCCGACCGCCGTCGTCATCGCAGCGAGCCCGGCACCGCGCAAGAACCCGCGCCGCGTGACCGGATGCGACTCCCTGCCCCACACCAGGCGATCCGCTGTCTCCGGATCACCTCTGTAGACCTCATGAATACCGCGAGTGTCCTTCATGGCTTTGGCTCATTGCTCATGATTGATGACTCATACCACGCTCCGGCTGGCCACCGTCACATAGGTTTCAAGTATCCTCTGCAGCGTATCACGAAGCTTCGCGGCTTTTGCGTTGTCGAAGTGACGTGTCACTTCGTCCATGTACGACCGCTGCGCGAGTTCCAGTTGCAGCGCCTGTACGCCGCGATCCGGTTTGCCATAGGTACGCGTAATAAAGCCGCCCTTGAAGCGGCCGTTCCTGACGCTGCTGTATGCGCTGTCTTCGACGACGCGCATGATCTCGTCCGTGATTCGCTTGTCGCAACTGCGGTCATCATTGGTGCCGAGGTTGAGCACAGGCAACTTGCCCGCAAACAGCCGCGGCAACTCGCTCGGTATGGAATGCGCATCCCACAGCAGCGCATGGCCATGCTCTTCGCGCAATTGATCGAGTACTGCTGAAAGTTTGCCGTGATACGGGCGCCAGTAGCGCTCAATGCGTTGCGCCATGTCGGCGCGGTCGATAACTTCACCGTCTACGTATATCTCCTGGCCGGCAAACGTCTGCATCGGGCACAGCCCCGTGACCCACTGCCCGGTGTAAAGCTCCTCGTCCGTTGACGACCGGTTCAGGTCAACGACATATCGCGAGTAGTCCGCAACAATCATCGATGCGCCCATGTCGCGTACGAACGCATACAATTCAGCGACATGCCAGTCGGTGTCGGGAATGTCTATGCCAACATCGGTCATCCTGCACTGCAGATCGTCGGGAAGGCGGCGACCGTCGTGCGGCACACTGACAAGGAGCGGCGTGTTCCCTTGATGAAAGGCGAACACGTCGTTCATGTGTTGTGGCTGGGCAGCACCGACGCCGCATGGTCGCAAAACACGCCGGCGTCGATCATCGCGGCAATTCTCTCGATGTCGCCGGACAGGGCGCGATCCTCGGCATAGGATGGTGAGATTTTGCGTAGCGACGCTATTGAATGTTCGATCGCCGATGAACTCTTCTGCGGGCGATGGAATTCGATACCCTGTGCCGCCGCCAGTAATTCGATCGCAATAATCCAGGCGACGTTGTCAAGCATGGCATGCAGGCGCCGCGCGGCGAACGTCGCCATGCTGACATGGTCTTCCTGGTTCGCCGAAGTCGGTATGCTATCGACGCTCGCCGGGTGTGCGAGCGACTTGTTTTCCGACGCCAGTGCCGCCGCCGTCACCTGCGCCATCATGAAGCCACTATTGATGCCGCCCTCCTTGACGAGGAATGGCGGTAAGCCGCTCAGGTGCGAGTCGATAAGCAACGCAATCCGGCGCTCCGACAATGCGCCAACTTCGGCAATTGCCAGGGCCAGGTAGTCGGCCGCGAACGCGACGGGTTCAGCTTGAAAATTGCCCCCGGAAAGTACGCATCGCGATTCCGCGAATACGAGTGGATTGTCCGTAACGGCATTTGCCTCGGTCTCGAGAATGCTGCACACGTGGCGAATCACGTCGAGACAAGCGCCGATAACCTGTGGCTGGCATCGAATCGAGTACGGGTCCTGCACGCGGCTGCATTCAAGATGAGTTGCCCTGATCTCACTACCATGCATTAGTTCGCGCAAGACGCCCGCAACGGCAATTTGCCCGCCATGTCCGCGTACGCTCTGAATGCGCCGATCGAACGGTACATCGCTGCCCTTGACGGCGTCGACGGACATCGCACCAGCCAGCAGCCCGGCTGCCAGGACATTTTCGGCGCGAAATGCGGCGGCGAGCGCCAGTGCCGTCGATACCTGCGTGCCGTTGAGCAACGCAAGTCCTTCCTTTGCCGCCAGCTGCAACGGCTCGATGCCAGCGTCGGCTAGCGCACGCTGCGCGGGCATGATCGTACCCTCGACTCGTGCCTCACCAAAACCGATAAGGACACCGGCCATATGCGCAAGCGGCGCAAGATCTCCACTCGCACCGACCGACCCCTTCGACGGGATGCACGGATAAATGTTGTTGTTGATGAGCGCGCACAGTGCGTCGACGAGCTCAAGGCGCACGCCGGAGAATCCCTCGGCGAGCGCAACGACCTTTATGAACATCACAAGCCGCACGATGTCGTCACCGAGATATTCGCCGACCCCGACTGCATGCGACTTCACGAGGTTTTCCTGCAAATGCACGAGTTCGTCGTCGCTAATGCGTACCTGTGCGAGCTGGCCGAATCCCGTGTTGACACCGTAAACCCGTTGGCCACCTGCAACAACGTCATCGATGAACTCGTTCGACTCGGCGATTTTGCGGCGGGACTCTTTGCCGAGGCGCACGGTGACCGGTTCGCGCCACACGTCGCGCAGCTCAGCCAGAGTAACCAGCTGATTGTCGACCGTGAGCTTCATGACGGGACGCCTTTGCCGAGCATCGGCAGATTCAGCTCGTTTTCCCTTGCGCACGCGATGGCCTCGTCGTAACCCGCATCGGCATGTCGCATGACCCCGGATGCCGGATCGTTCCACAACACTCGCGCAATGCGACGAGCCGCGGCGTCACTGCCATCGCAGACGACTACGAGCCCGGCGTGCTGCGCGTAGCCCATGCCGACGCCGCCACCGTGGTGGATCGAGACCCAGGTTGCGCCGCTGGCCGTGCTCAGGAGCGCGTTCAGGAGCGGCCAGTCAGATACGGCATCGGAGCCATCGCGCATGGCTTCTGTCTCGCGGTTCGGGCTTGCGACCGAGCCGCTGTCGAGATGGTCGCGGCCAATGACAATGGGGGCCTTGAGTTCGCCCGTGCCAACCATTTGATTGAATGCCAGGCCAAGCCGGTCGCGCTGGCCGAGCCCGACCCAGCAAATGCGGGCTGGCAATCCCTGGAACTTGATCTGCTCCCTCGCCGCATCAAGCCAGGTGTGCAAGTGCTCGTCGTCGGGAATGAGCTCTTTGACCTTCGCGTCGGTCTTGTAGATGTCCTCCGGATCGCCCGACAGCGCGACCCAGCGAAACGGTCCGACCCCGCGACAAAACAGCGGGCGCACGTAAGCTGGAACGAATCCCGGGAAATCGAACGCATTCTTGACGCCCTGGTCGAACGCGACCTGGCGGATGTTGTTGCCGTAATCGAAGGTTGGGATGCCCGCCTTGTGAAATTCGAGCATTGCGCGTACGTGCTGCGCCATCGACTGCGCAGCCGCCGCGGCAACGGCGTCAGGATCGCTCGTTCGCTGCTCCTGCCACTTCTCGACACTCCAGCCGATCGGCAGGTAACCGTTGGCCGGATCGTGCGCCGACGTCTGATCAGTAACTGCATCCGGCTTGATACCGCGCTTCACGAGTTCCGGCAGCAACTCCGCGGCATTGCCGAGCAAGCCAACCGACGCCGGCTTGCGCTCCGCAACCGACTTGTCGATAAGCGCGAGTGCCTCATCGAGCGTGTCGGCGCGGGTATCGAGATAGCCGGTCTCGAGCCGCTTGTCGATGCGATCGGCCTGGCACTCGATCGCCAGCATGGACGCGCCGGCCATTGTCGCGGCAAGCGGTTGGGCGCCACCCATGCCACCGAGTCCCGCCGTCAGAATCCAGCGGCCCGCGAGATCGCCACCGTAATGCTGCCTGCCCATCTCAACGAACGTTTCGTAGGTGCCCTGCGCGATCCCCTGGCTGCCGATGTAGATCCAGGAGCCCGCCGTCATCTGACCGAACATCATCAGACCTTTCTTGTCGAGTTCGCGAAAGTGCTCCCAGTTCGCCCAGGCCGGCACCAGATTCGAATTTGCAATCAGAACCCGGGGCGCATCGGCGTGCGTGCGAAACACGCCCACTGGCTTGCCGGACTGAATCAGCAGCGTCTGATCGTCTTCGAGCTCGCACAGACAACGAACGATTGCATCATATGACGCCCAGTCGCGCGCCGCCTTGCCAATGCCACCGTACACGACGAGGTCATCCGGGCGCTCGGCAACGTCGGGATCGAGATTGTTCATGAGCATGCGCAGCGGCGCTTCGGTCAGCCAGCTCTTGGCGTGCAGTGTCGTGCCGGTCGGCGCTTTGATCGCGCGTGGCTTGTTCATCGCTGCAATTTCTCCAGTTGCACAACGTCGGACAACGTCGACTTTCGAGTTCCGGGCGGAACGTAGTGACCGGTCAGTTCATAGCGGCTGCCTGGATGGTGCAAGCGCGCGAAGGTCACCGGGCGGCCATGGGACCAGGTACGTCGAATGACCACCAGGCAAGGCTCCCCGGCCGCCATTTGCAGCTGCGCACGCACGGCTGCATTCGGATTTTGCGCACGCACGGCCTGTTCTGCCTGTGCAAGCGGCGATATTGACGTCAGGTATGCGCTCGGCGTGATCGTTCGAAAATCCTGCTCGAGACAGTCGGGTGCGAAGTCAGCGACGATGTGCCGATCCTCGACCTGTATCGGCACCGCGTTTTCAAGATGCACGATAAGAACGTGGAATACATCGACACCTTGTTCAACTTGCAGCGCCTTTGCGACTTCGCCGCGCGCATGTTGACGCGAATGCTTTATGACCTCGCTGGAGTGCGTGTGGCCACGGCGCGAAATTTCGTCGGCGATGTTTTGCACTTCGAGAACGTGCGAGCGTGAGCGAAAATCGGCGACGAACGTGCCGCGACCCGCGACGCGCTCGACGTAACCTTCATCGGTCAATTCCCGCAGCGCGCGATTTGCGGTCATGCGGGAGACATTCATCGACTCCACAAGTTCGTTCTCGGACGGCACACGATCGTGCGAGCGCAGCTCCCCAGACGAGATGCGTGCAACGATCATATCTTTGAGCTGCTGATAGCGCGGTATTTGCTGTGCGCTCATATGCTGCCTCCGAGGCGCTCGAGGCTCGCAGCAAACCCATCGCGTGCTGCTTGCCGGCTGACGTGGTCACCATCGATGACGCACCATTCGCCGTGCACCATGACACGCTCGATCGGCAATCGATAGCCAGAGAAAATCAATGCATCCAGGCGCGACTCATCGCCGTGCCCGACGAGCATCGGGTCTTCTTCGTACAAGGCAACGAGATCCGCCGGTGCTCCGACACACAGTCCGGCCGGCGTCTGGCCACTCGCCTGCGCACCGCCTTCGAGGGCGCGCTCAAACAATTCCCGACCGACATGGCTGTTTCGCAGCGACGCAATGTTGCGTGATTGTTTCACCAGGCGCTGGCCGTACTCGAGCCAACGTAGTTCCTCGAATGGGTTAATCGAAATATGACTGTCGGAACCTATCGCTATCCTCCCGCCGTGGCTGAGATAATCGTGCAGCGGAAACAATCCGTCACCGAGATTCGCCTCGGTGCTGGGGCACAGGCAAACGACAGCATCACTCTGTGCAAGCATTTCGACTTCGTCTGCATCCATGTGCGTCGCATGCACGAGGCACCACTGCGAGCCGACAGCGAAATTTTCGAGTAACCAGCGCACGGGCCGCCGTCCATTTGCTGCCATGCACTGATCGACTTCACGTTGTTGCTCCGCGATATGAATGTGAATTGGTCCGCCCGCTTCGGTCCCTGCCCTGGCAATTTCGGTCATGGATTCATGACTGACCGCTCTCAGGCTGTGCGCGCCGATGCCGACACCGATACTTTCGCTGGACTTTTCTTGCGCGCGCGCATGGTGCTGCAGAAACGTTTGTAGATCCAGTGCAAACAGCTGTTGCTGCTCCTCGGGGGCGGGCATGTCAAAACCGGCGCGCTCGTAAAGAACCGGTACATACATCAGTCGGATGCCCGACTCATCGGCTGCATCGCAAATCGCATCGAACATGATCTCGTCAGTGCTGTTACTGCCCGGCTCGCGATGCAGATAATGAAACTCGGCAACGGTCGTATAGCCACTGCTAAGCATTTCGGTGTAAGCCTGGCGCGCGACAGCACGCAGCGTGCGCGCATCCATCACGCTCGCCAGATCGTACATGTGCGCCCGCCAGCTCCAGAAGTTGTCCCGGCCGTCGGGCGAGCGTCGCTCAGTGTGGCCGGCCAATGCACGCTGAAAAGCGTGGCTGTGCGCGTTGCAGAGACCGGGAATGACGCAGCCGGTGACGACATCCGTCGCCACGGGCTTTACGTCCGCATCGACCGCCTCGATACGGCCGTCGCGAATGTCGAGCCGGACGCTATTAGCCCAACCCTTTTGTAGCAACGCTTTGTGTGCGAATACCGAACTCATGAGACTCTCGCCAAGTTGTATATACAGGCTAGTACATGATAACTTGCTTTGCAATTTCCGGGAGAGCTTGGATGGCTGATTGGGACCTGCTGCTGACCGATGCGCGCCTCGCAACGATGTGCGACGGCGAATCGGACTACGGCATCATCGAAGATGCGGCCCTGGCAATCACGGATGGCTCGATCGCGTGGCTTGGTGCGCGGCGCGATCTTCCCGAGGCGACCGCTGCCGAGGCGCGGTCGCTGCACGGCCGCTGGGTTACTCCGGCGCTCATCGACTGCCATACGCATGCCGTATTCGGCGGTGATCGTGCGGCCGAATTTGAACAACGTCAGCAAGGTGTCAGTTACGAGCAAATTGCCGCCGCGGGCGGTGGCATCCTGTCGACGGTCACGGCCACTCGCGAAGCGAGCGCCGATTCTTTGTACGAATCCGCATTGCAGCGACTACACGCGTTCGCCACCGAGGGTGTCGCGACGATCGAAATCAAGTCGGGATATGGACTCGATGTCAACGCAGAACTCAAGATGCTCGCAGTCGCTCGCAAGCTCGGAGAAAGATCCGGACTATCGGTGCGAACGACGCTGCTCGCGGCACACACGGTTCCCCCCGAGTTTCGCGATAACGCCGACGGTTACATTGATCTGATCTGTGACGAGCTGTTACCTCGGGTCGTCGAACAGAAGCTTGCCGACGCAGTCGACGCCTATTGTGAGCGCATTGCATTTTCGGTGCCGCAAATCGCGAGACTGTTTAGCCGCGCCCGGGAGCTCGGCCTGCCGGTCAAATTGCATGCCGATCAGCTCAGCGATAGTGGCGGTGCGGAACTGGCCGCCCAATTCAAAGCGTTGTCGGCTGATCATCTCGAGTACGCGTCGGCGGCCGGTGTCCGTGCTTTGGCGACCGCCGGTACAGCGGCGGTACTGTTGCCCGGCGCATTTCTGACGCTCAAAGAAACGCAGGCGCCGCCCGTAACTGCTTTACGGGAAGCCGGTGTGCCGATTGCATTGGCGACCGATTGCAATCCCGGCACGTCGCCACTCAGTTCGCTGCAAACCGCAATGGCGCTTGGCAGCCGATTATTTAATCTGACCCCCGAAGAATGCCTGGCCGGCGTTACGCGCGAGGCCGCACGCGCACTCGGCCTCGCCGCTGACCGTGGCACGCTGGAGCCTGGCAAACGCGCCGACATTGCGATCTGGGACTTCGATCATCCCAGGGACCTCGCGTATTGGCTCGGCCAGAATCGCCTGGCGGAATTGTTGATCGCCGGCAAATGAGCGCGGCTTCCGCACGAACACATCGCTTTGTCATCACGCTCGGTCTTTTGACCGCGGTCGCGGCGCTGACCGTCGACCTGAGTCTGCCGGCCGTACCCTCTATGGTGGACGCCCTCACCACAAATCTTTCGATGGGGCAGCTGATCATCGGCGTTTTTATGGCGGGCATGGCCCTTGGTCAGATTCCCGCCGGGCTCGTTTCGGATCGCATCGGCCGCCTGCCGGTACTGTATGTCGGCATGAGTCTCTTCACTGTCGCCGCGATGGTGGCCGCGGTTGCAACAAACATCCAACTGTTGCTGGCTGCGCGTCTCGTTCAGGGGTTCGGCGCTGCCGCAGCGGTTGTGTTGTCACGCGCCATCGTTCGCGATATCGCAACCGGCAAGGATGCGGCTAAATTGATGTCGCTGATGACGATGATTTTCACCGCAGCGCCGGTCATTGCACCCAGCTTTGGTGCTTTACTTGTCAATCAATGGGGTTGGCGTGCGCCGTTTGTCGTCATCGCGATCGGCGGATTTGCAATGATCGGCGGAATTCGCGCCAGCCTCACGGAAACTCACACACCACAAAACAACGGGCATCCGGTCCGACAATTACAGTCGAGCTTCGCGGAGTTCTTCTCGCACCGGCAGTGTATCTTCGGGCTGTTACTCATCATTTTGCCGCCGGCCGGGTTCATGTCTGTCATTACGGTGTCGGCGGCGCTGACTGTCGAGATATACGGCTATTCGTTGCGTGCGTTCGGCTTGATATTCGCCTGCGCCGGCCTGTCGATCCTCGCAGGGTCGTTCGTGAATCGCACGCTCGTCGCGAGAATTGACCTGATGCACCTTATCTCTTTCGGCGCTGTCCTGATCGGCATCAGCGGCGCGCAGTTGCTTGTCATCGCTGTAATCGATCAGGCGCCATTCTGGTGGCTTTGGGGTTGTGTGTGCCTGTTCATGTTCTCGATCGGGATTCTGTTGCCGAATGCGATGGTTCTTGCCCTGGATCCATTACCCAAAATCGCAGGCGTCGCCTCCTCGATCATTGGCACGATCCAAAACGTTCTGGGCACCGCCGGCGCAATCGGCGGTGCGATGCTCTACAACGGCTCGGTACGCAACACGGTCATACTCATGGGATCGGTCGGTGTAATGACCGTCGTGATCTTGTTGCTGCAGCCCCTGATTGTTCCCGGGCCGATCTATCATCACCCCGATGAGCTCGCACGGGATTAACAGCCGGCGATTTTTACTGCGTTTCACGTCGAAACGCTGGTGCGAAAGTACCGCAGGGCGAAGCGGCTGCAGAAAATGAAGGATGCCGACCATCAGCACCGGCAACGGACGGTGCAGGTGATTTACGGGCCGGGATCGGGCCTAAAGGCCCTCCTACTGGCCTCGCTCAACATGTAGGAGGGCCTTTAGGCCCGATCCCTCGACCCCTGTTTCCGCGGAAACATCTGGCTCAATGCGGACCCCTCTTCTTTGCAGGGACGATTCGCTCGAGATTGTGCGGGCGGATCAATTCATTAAAACGTTCGTCGTCGCGGAAGAAGTCCCAGCGTGGGTCGAGATAGACGTGCCAGCGGCTCAGACCATTGGGTTGGTCGAGTAGCTGTGGCACCAGGGCCAGCGCCTCATCCCGTTTGCCCGCCCTGGCCAGCACAAAGCACAGGTTCTGTAAAGGCACCAGGCCTTCCACCTTGTCGTCGTCGTAGCTATGCAGCCTCACCGCCTCCTCCGCGGCGGCGATGGCGCGCTCAGTCTCGCCGAGCAGTACCAGCGCCCACGCGCGGGTACCGAGAAGGGCTGCCCGGTTTGCCGAATCCAGTGAGCCGTCAATTTCGCTGTTGAGCGCTGCCGTCAACATGACTCTGGCACGCTCCTCGTCGCCAAGTTTGCGCCACGCCATTCCCTGGTAAAGCTCGCGAACGCCACTCCAGCCCGCAGTCGATGTCAACGCGCGCACTTCCGGCTTATCCCAGGCCTCGATCGCGGTTTCGAAATCCCGCTCGTACCAGGGCAGCTCGACGCTGGCCAGCACGTAATTCAGCCCCGTGTCCGGCCGCACTGCGTCGTAACGCTGGCGAGCGGTCTTTACATCGCCTTCTGCCCTGAGTGGCAGCATGGCGTGGATGACCGCCAGGTCCGTGTCATAAGGGAAGCGCTCGCGAGCTGCCGAAAGGACGTTCCGCAAGCGGTCAAAATCATGGTGCAGCAGCATCGTGTCCGCAGCCATGCTGACGGCGTCGGGCGCTGCCGGATCCAGCTCATACGCAGCTAGCATGCTCTCGATGGCCTCATCCCACAGGCCGAGGCGGCGCTGGCTAGTTCCTATGTCAGCCAGCAAGACAACATCGCCCGGCATCGCGGCGGCAGCCTCGGTTTGTGCCTGCAACGCACCTGCGAAGTCGCGCTCGAAACGGTACAGGTAGCCTCCCCGTGCCGCCAGCAGCTCCGGCGCATTGGGCTCCAGAATCGTCGCGGCACGGTCGATCGCCACCCGTGCCTGGCGTTTTCGCGATGCAGAATCGCCGTAACCGATCCAGCTGGCGTAACCGTGAATATTGGCAAGTACCAGATGCGCCAGCGCAAAGTCGGGATCCAGTGCGATGGCCTCCTCCAACAGTGGTTGCGCCGCCTGGTATTTCTCCATGTTGTAGCCCGAGCTTGCCATTACCTGCCGCGCTCTGAGATAAGCCTCATAGGCCGGCACACTCTCGGTGGGCGCTGTCGCCAGCGTCCCCTGCTCGCGCTCCGACATTTGACCTTTGACCGCGGAGATAATATGGCGGGTTATTTCTGATTGAATATCGAACAGGTTATCGACCGTCATTTCACGATCGAAGGTCTCCGCCCACAGGTGCTGATCGGTTGCGACATCGATCAACTGCGCGTTGATGCGGATGCGTTGCCCGGCGCGTTGCACACCGCCTTCCAGCACTATGGCAACGCCGAGTTCATTGGCAATTTGCGGGATTTTTTTGGTCGTGTCACGATATTCCATGACCGAGGTACGCGAGATGACTTTCAGGTCGTCTATCTTGGCCAGTTGGGTGAGCAGGTCATCGTGGATGCCGTCGGTAAAGAACAGGTCGTCGTCACGGTTGCTGCGATTGGCGAACGGCAGAACCGCGATGGAATGGGCGCCGAGCCGGGCGCTTTCGTACGATGCTTGTCCGCCGGTAAA
>Ga0255058_10000520_pt1 | contig 22745 bp, 15 predicted proteins | sample Cases_109_9_MG_FD_188637 | JGI IMG/M metagenome (GOLD analysis project Ga0255058, IMG submission 188637) | Seawater microbial communities from Amundsen Gulf, Northwest Territories, Canada - Cases_109_9 | ecosystem: Environmental > Aquatic > Marine > Gulf | place: Canada: Northwest Territories... | reverse complement strand
CATCGCGCAAATAGATCTCATAGCCCAGTTCACCGCTCCAGCCTGTGCGCGCGAGTACGAGTGGAATCCCGTCCAGTCTGGTTTCCTTCAGCCAGTAATATTTCAGTTGCAACGCCCAGTCTCCAAATAGCGCTCGGGCGACCTGCGGTGACTTGGGTCCCTGGAGTTGCAGGGGTGATACGTCGGGTTCAACAATTTTGACATCCATGTCGCTGTTGACTGCGGCGCCTAATACCCAGAGCAGCACATCACCGTCGCCCGGAGACAGCCAGAATTTTTGTCGCTCAGGCCGCAGCACGAGCGCGTCATTGATGATGCCGCCCTCTTCGTCTGTGATGACCACGTACTGGCACTGACCGACCTGGCATCTGGACATATCCCTTGGCGTCAAACGTTGCACAAACTCGAAGGCATCAGCGCCGGATATTTCTATTTGACGCTCACAGGCGACATCCCAAATGGTGACATCATTGACCAGGCTCCAGTACTCCGTGACCGGATCCGTATACGAAGTCGGCATATACATGTGATTGTATATGGTGAACGTCCTGGCTCCGTGTCCCAGTGTCGATTCAAAGTACGGCGACTTGCGCACACGGGGGCTGAATAGATTCAACGAAGAACTGGATTCTTCACTCACCTGCCGTTCTCCCGAAATACTGAATACTCCTGTAATTGCGCGACAATGACGTCAAAACTTCTCCGCTCGATAATCAGCCGTTAATGCCGGAGTGGGATGGTACGTGACAGCGAAACCGGCAGCAAATCAAATTGCTGTAACAGGCAAAATGTACTTTTGAATTAGCGGTTGCTGACCGACTCAATTTCTTCGCGGCAGGATTACGCTACAATCCGGGCACGGGCGGCTGAATGCAGGAACTGGCTGTAAGAGCAATTCGACGGACGACCAAAAGCCGGCTCCACAGCTATCTGCTGACGTCAAGCACAATCTGCCCAACTCGCGTCCTTTCAGGTTTTACGACAATCGGCAGAAGTACCTGTCCTTCGTCAATACATGCAACGAAAAATGGAAGGTAGCCGAGCGTGCGGCACAGGAGCTGCATTACCTTCAGCCGACGCCGCCGGCATTTCGTCTTTTCGATGCGGGCATGGCCGATGGTACTTTACTGGCGCACCTGATGCGGGCCCTGCACCGGTGCTTTCCGACCATTCCATTCTTTGTTGTCGGCAAGGAGATCAGCCTTGAAGACGTACGACTGAGCCTCGAGAAAATACCGGACCGCTTTGTCGAACACCCGGCGAGCGTCATCATTCTCACGAATTTATATTACGCAGAGGCGCCGTGGCTGATGCCGAGAGATGTCGAGAAAGCAGCGGCGCTCAACTGGCTTGAAGTATCACTTGCCGGATCGTCCGCGCATGCTTTCGGTGAACAATTGCGATCGATCGAGCGGGACCTTGTCGATGGCTGGCAGGTAAAGGCAAGCCCCAAGACTGGAAATCCATTGTATGTCCGGCCGTCAGTGATGGTCATTTACAGGGAAGATCAGCGCTTCCTGCTTGACGATGTGATCCCGCGGCGAGGGCAGGCTTCAGCCGGCGACTACGATCTGGTCGTCATCTCGCAGCCGTGGCGTGCCCGAATGGGCGCGGAGTTCAAAGTGGACAGTGTCCTGTCTCCCCTGGTTAAATGCCTGGCGCCGGGTGGGCGTGCCGTAACGACGCAGGCCTATGGCGACGATCCCGGGTTGGAGCTTATTCGCGACATCTGGCCCGGTGAGGATCCGTTCAAAGTCGATCGGCATGAATTGATAAAGACACTGAAAGAGCATCTCGGCAGCGAGCGGCGTCACTACAATTTCAATGCCGGATCGGATGACAATTCCCTGCTCCGGTATCGGATGCACACACTGTCGGACGAAATAAGTGAATCAATAGGGACCTCGACCCTGTTCGCAGCCTGGAACGCAGCGATCTACGTCGCGCCGATCGAGGACGAAAGACTGGAACCGGTCGTTTCGTCCGGGGCCTATCTGGATGCTACAGCGCGTTGCCTGCACAAGCACAACGGCCTGTGGTTTAACGACGAAACCTTTGTAATTTCCAGACGTCGACGAAAATAGCGGCGTATTGTCCCTCGTTTGAACTCGCGTGATCGAAATGTTACTTGAGCGAGACTAATTTTTTACGTTTACCTGCTCATTGAAATGGAATTTAATCCAATTGAAACAAATTTCTTGCCGGGATCACAGGGCAAGCCGAGCGTGATTGACATTCAAGATGAGCCCATGCGGGGGGAGCAAAATGATGGTCGAGAAGATGAAGCGGCGGACTGATAATCCGCAACCGGTGTTGAACCCGGTAGCGCAGGCAGTCAGGACTCACATTTTTACGAGCCGAACGAGCCAATTACTGGCAGCAGCGGTCGTCACCGGTTCCCTGGCGATGCCGCAGCAGGCGCCGGCCCAGGACGCGGCGCTGGAGGAGATCATCGTCACCGCCACCAAGCGTGAAGAAAGCCTGCAGGATATTCCCGTCAGCGTGAACGCGTTGAGTGGTGAGACGATCCAGGCACTCGGCCTCACTGATTTCGAGTCCTATGCGCAGATGCTGCCGACCATGTCCTTCAAAAGTGTCGGGCCGGGCACGGCAACACTGATCATGCGAGGCGCCTCCGATGGTGGCGATGGCAACGCGTCCGGTTCGCAACCTAGTGTCGGTCTGTTCCTCGACGAAGCCCCGGTCACGACGATTGCGTCCAACCTCGACATCCACATTTATGATATCGAGCGAATAGAAGCGCTCGCCGGCCCGCAGGGAACACTGTTCGGCGCCAGTTCGCAGTCCGGAAATCTGCGAATCATCACGAACAAGCCCGATGCCAGTGGCTTTTCCGGTGGAGTCGATCTCGGCGGCTTCGGTACCACCGGCGGTGATCCCGGTTATTCCCTGGAAGGCTTCGTCAACGCGCCGCTGGGTGACAAGGCGGCGATTCGGCTCGTAGGTTGGTACCTCGACGAGGGCGGCTATATCGACAATCTGGCCGGCACCCGCAATTACACGCTCGAGGGGGGCTTCGGTTACAATACGGATCCCAATGCCCCTTATGGTCGAACTGCTTCATTAAGCAATGCCAGCCTTGTCGGCGATAACGCCAACGAACTGACCAAGATCGGCGCTCGCGCAGCCCTGCGTATCAATCTCAACGACAACTGGATGGCGGATGCCAGCGTGATCTACCAGGACCTGGAGACCACGGGCACCTGGGATCACGATCCGTCCAATGTGGGCGAGCGCAATGTTCAGCGCTGGTTCCCGGATTTCAGCGATGACCAGTTCGTCCAGGGCAACATCACGGTGGAAGGGAACATCGGCAATAATGTGCTGGTGTACTCGGGCACCATCATGGACCGGGACGTGCAGTACCAGGCGGATTACACCGCCTATGGCGAAGACGCGTACTGGGTGCCTTACTATGTGTGCGACTACAGCGCTACAGGCCCGGACCTCGCCACGCAAACGAACGCGGACTGCGTAAGCCTCGAGCAGTTTTACCAGGAAGACAATACCTACGAGCGCAACACCCATGAACTGAGACTCCAGTCCGCGGGTGACAGCCGGTTCCATTACACGGTCGGCGTTTTCTACACCGAGATCAAGCATAAATACTTGCAGGAATGGATCCAGCCGGGCATATCGCCCAACCGTGTGGTTCCTGGCGGGGCGGCGAACCGGTTCTTCCGCACCGATCAGCAACGCACGGATGAGCAGACGGCTTTGTTCGGGGAGATAACCTACGACTTCAGTGATCAGTTCAGCGCGACCGTCGGGGCCCGCTATTTCGAAAACGACTCAAAGCTGGTGGGCGTTGTTGGCTGGGGACCGGTGTTGTTTGGTGATGCGGACACGTCGGTTGACGCGACCTACAACGACACTGACTCGATCTTCAAATTCAACCTGGCCTGGCGCGCCACCGACGACGTTATGTTCTACTTCACGGCCTCGGAGGGATATCGGCCCGGCGGGCTTAATCGCGACCCGGGTCTTGCCCAGTTCGGCGCTGCCGAGTACACGCCGGATGTGCTGACGAATTATGAAATCGGCTGGAAAACAACGCTGATGGACAGTCGTGTGCGATTTAACGGTGCGGTCTATTTCGCCGATTGGGAGGATGTGCAATACACGATCTACGACTTCAGTTTGTCGCGATGCTGCGGCTCCGTTTACAACCTGGCCGATGCCGAAATTAAAGGCCTCGAGATGGATATTACGACACTCCTGACGGATCAATGGGAACTGTCCGCGGCGATCGCCTACAACGACGGAGAGACCAAAGGCGATTTCACATTGATAAACGACAGACTGGCGGTGCCGGATGGCACAACGCTGCCGAACGTTCCTGAATGGAAAGGCAATATCTGGACCCGTTACTCATTCAACGTGGGTAGTTTCGATTCTTATGCGCAAGCGGCCTTGACCTACACCGGCTCCAGTTTCAATGAAATTCGGCCGGACCAGAGGTCGCCTCAGGACTCGTACAGCATTCTGAACCTGAGAGCGGGCTTCGGCAGGGAGAACTGGGGCATCGACGGCTACATCAATAATGCAACCGACGAAGTTGCCGATATCTATGTCCAGGCCAGGCCGTACGAACCGACGACCACAACCAATCGGCCCCGTACCTTTGGCTTGAGGTACTGGAACCGGTTCTGAAAAGGCAATTCGTTGCACAATTAAAAGGGGTGACGAAGGTCACCCCTTTTTATGGACGGTATGCCGCGGGCACATGGCCGCGAGAGCGGCGAATGTCCATGGATGGACTATGATGTGCAGAATTCGTAAAGTGAAATCAGATGAGCGCAGAAGCAGAATCCCCATCCGGAGATTTGAAGACCGCCGTCAGGCAGGCGATGCAATTGCTCAGCGCCGGCGAAGCCGGGCTGGCGAAAGAGCAGGCAGAGGAGATCCTCAAGCACTACCCTGGAGAAGTTAACAGCCAGTTCGTTATTGCGGCCGCGCTGCGCGCTCAGGGTCACAAGGAAGATGCCTTGCAGCGCCTGCAGGCGTTGACAACGCGCGTGCCGGACTTTGCCTTGGCACAGCAGGAGCTTGGCTTCGCTTATGCTGCGGCAGGAAAGTTGATGCCAGCCATACAGTCGCTGCAGAGTGCTGTCGGCACGCAGCCGAAGTTGTCGGCAAGTTGGAAACTGATGGGTGAGCTTTTTCTCGTCGATGGTGATGAAAAATCCGCCAATGAGGCGTTCCGCCAGCATCTACTGGCGTCGAACGAAGACCCGAACCTGGTACGTGCGATCGAGCTATTCAGGGCCGGCAAATTTGGACAGGCTGAGCGGCTATGCCGTGATTTTGTCAAGGAGAATCCGACCAATGTCACCGCGATCAGGCTACTGGCGGAAATAGGCATCAAAGTCGGCGTCTATATCGATGCAGAAAATTTGCTGAAGCGATGTCTTGAACTGGCGCCGGATTTTCGTCTGGCGCGACTGAATTATGCCAATGTGCTCGGCAAGAGAGAAAAACTCGAGGAAGCATTAGCACAAGTTGATCGTTTGCTGGAGGCAGAGCCGGATAAGCCCGCGTATCTGGCCCAGCGGGCAGCAATACTCGTCAGGATGGGGGATTTCGCCCGAGCTTTACCGTGCTACGAGTATTTGCTGACTCATTTCCCGACGCAGCCAAAAATTGCCCTGAGTTATGGTCATGCGCTCAAGACCGTCGGCCAGCAGGAGCAAGCCATCCAGGCGTATCGCCAGGCTGTTAGTTTGCGACCAAGCTTCGGCGACGGCTATTGGAGTCTCGCTAATCTCAAGACTTTCCGTTTCGAGGACAGCGACCTGGAGGCGATGCGTGCGGAAATCGACAACCTGGCCGGCTCTCGCGAAGATCGCTTTCACCTTTGTTTTGCTCTGGGCAAAGCGCTGGATGATCGGAAGGAGTATGACCAGGCTTTTAATTACTATCGGCTGGGTAATCAAACCAAGGAGAAACTCGAAGGCTACAACGCCGATACAACAGAAAGTATTGTTCAGGAAATCAAGTCGGTGTGCGACATAGATTTGTTCCGGGCATCGGCAGGTAAGGGTTGCCGGGCGCGGGATCCGATTTTCATCGTCGGATTACCGCGATCGGGATCGACTTTGCTCGAGCAAATTCTGGCAAGCCATTCGCAGGTGGATGGCACCAAGGAGCTGGTCTACATCCTTTCTTTTGTCCGGCGGCTGGGCGGCAGGCGCAAAAAATCCGAGGCTTCACGCTACCCTGGAATTTTGCTGGAACTCGATGCGGGCCAACAGAAAGAACTCGGCGAAGAGTATTTGGAGAGGGCCCGGGTTCAAAGGGGGTCCGCGCCATTTTTCGTCGACAAAATGCCCAACAATTTTTTCCACATCGGTTTGATCAACCTGATACTACCGAACGCAAAGATCATCGATGCGCGACGACACCCGATGGCGGCCTGTTTTAGTGGCTATACGCAGCTCTTCGCCCGCGGGCAGCCATTTACTTACAGCCTGCCGGACATCAGCCGTTATTATCGTGATTACGTTGACGTGATGGACCACTGGGATGAAGTTTTGCCTGGCAAGGTATTACGAGTCCTGTACGAAGATGTGGTTGCCGACACGGAGGCACAGGTACGGCGAATGCTCAATTATTGCGAGCTGCCATTCGAAGAGAGTTGTCTGCAATTTCATCAGACCGAACGACCGGTCCGCACGGCAAGCTCCGAACAAGTTCGTCAGCCGATTTACAGCGGCGCTCTGGAGCACTGGCGGAATTATGAGACGCATCTTGACGAACTGAAAGAAGGACTCGGGCCGCTGTTGCAGCGCTATCCAGTGGCTTAAGCCAGTACCGGAAAGCCATTCAAATCACCTTTAAGTGTTATTTGTATCTCTTTGAATGAACTCAAGTTATCCCACTCATAATGATCGAAAACCAGAACCGGTATCGAGCGCTTGTAGAGTTCCTCAGCGACCGTAACAGCCACCAGGATGGTCACGTTTGGCGCCGGCAGCAGGATGCCGGCGGGCCCCGTTCCGAGTCGCAATGATTCAGACAACGCACCAGGCGAACTCGTACTGCCTCGCGTACCGGGCATTATGAGTATGCGGCCGGTGACGGATCGGCCTTGCTGTGGATGCCGTTCGTCGATGATCCGGCCTGATGCCGGATCAAGCCCACCCCAGAAACTCAATGGCTCGTCAAGCACCAGAGTTTCGGCACGGCATTCGCCGCCAAATATGACCAGACTGGCTTTTATATGATCGATCTGCATTGTTTCAGAAATTCGAAGTAAGCATTATCTGTCCTGCAACTGCGGACTGCACGCAATCCTCGAGCTTTGCAAAGGTTACTGACGATCCGAGATTGCCGGGCGCGTAATACGCCCATTTTGCAGAATTGGTCATGACCCTCCCATCGCAGCCCTCGATAGTTGGTGCGTAGTAAGTGCAACGGTCTGTGATGAATTCCACACCTGCTGCCTGCAAAATTTCAAACCAGCCCCGCTGGCGGGCGTCCTCGAGCACATGCCGGCTGGTGGCCACATAAAAATGTACGTCCGGCTTGATGGTGATGCCCTCGATCAGTGGCAGCAACTGTGCAAACTCGTCGATGGAGAAGTGCGGGGCGCCCACGCAGACCGCGGACAAATGCCGGTCGTCCGCCGTATCCAGGGTCCCGGCGGCCGCTCTTATATCCGACGGCCCGATGTCGATGACCTTTTCCGGCACCTTACCCAGAAAGGCCTCTTCGCGTGTGGCAGCCTCCGGTGACACACCGATCGCATGAAACATGCTGAGGGATCCGGATGCGGCAGCGGCTGTCCCCAGGGCCCGAAGTTGCTCCTTATGCACGGAACCGGGTAGACCCTCTATCGCCGGTAGTTTGTCACCGACGGTGCGTCCAAGGAAATATCCGAGTACGTGGTAGAAACGATCGTCATCCAGCCATTGCGCCGGGATGCCCTTAAGCCTACAGAGCATGGCTGCACGCCGATTGCCTGTTTGGTGCAATCCGGCATCCGGCGCTCGACCGGTAATCGCGGCGCACATGTCCAGAAACTCGTCATAGCGGTTGGTGCGTGCACCAAGTACCGAATTCGCGTAGACAACGGCGCTCGATTCACTCCAGGCGACGTGTTCACCGAGTACGGGCTCGGTGCGCGTATGGTAGGGCGCGCAGGTCATGACGGTCTGGCAGCCCATCTCCCGATACAGTTCGATCAATCGCAGTGCGGTTTGCACGGCAGGGGTGCCACCGTATTGCTCCGCCAAACGAACATCGAGCGAACACGAGGTCAGCGTTGTCGGAACTGCAACCCGTGTGCCGGACGACGCAAGCCGCTCAGCGAAGTCAACGTTGACCTGGCCGTTGTAATAAGCGCTTGCCACATGCGCCCAGCTGATGTCGATCAGCCTCGTTGCCTGGCTTATTTCAGCGGCACGGACCACCAACTCCATGGCGAAGCGCGGACCGGGGCCCCGCCTGCCTGACAGCATTCTCCGGTCCTCGGCGTTAAGATGTAGTACTTTCCGACTCATGCGGACTCAGCGTAGCCGATTGGGACGAGGTATCCCGATGTCAGACTTAAGATCATTTGCAAGGAGCAGCATATCTGCCATTTTCGTTGCTGTCATTCTTGTCAACGCATGTTCGGACAACGGTGTGCCGGCGCCCGCGGAGCGCGATTATGAAAGCGAGCTGACCAATCTGAATCCGCGGTTCCTGGTCACCGAAGATGAGGCCTACGCCTGGTCGAAAGCGAAGCACGACAATATACCGGCATTGACGGGCAGTCCGGAATGGCATGCCTGGATGGCGGACCTGGAACAGCGCTTCGAATCCTATGGCGTTATCGACATGTCGCATAACAGCTGGGAATTCGAGCGCTGGGAAACGTCAGACGATTCCACGGACTGGTCATTGACCAGTGGCGGGGACCCGGTCAATGTGGCTTTCTACGGTGCGTACTCCGGCACAACGGGGCCTGAGGGCATTACGGCTCAGCTGGTTTACTACGATCACGATGATCCGCCGGGCTCGATAAACGGCAAGATTGTCGTTATTTCACCCAAGCCGCATCCGGAGCATCCCTACCCGGACGATTACCGGGACTACTACACCTACGTCGACTATGAGTACCGCTCCGATACGGACACCTACCCGCCGTTGTTCGAATATGTCGATCCCGCCGTCTCTTATACATTTGATATCTACTACCAGTTGGGACAGGAACTGCACCAGATTGCCATTGCCGGAGGCGCTGTTGGATTGGTGATCGCCTACGATATGTCGTTTGTGCGGACGGCCGGGCTGTATGCCTTTCCGGTGCCGGAACAGTATGAGGTCCCGACGTTGACCCTGGATCGCCTGGTGGGCGCCAGGGTTGTCGAGGATGCGAGGGCCGGTAAAACGGCGACACTGCGTCTCGAGGCAAGGATTGCGACCGACGAGGTATATCAACTGATCGGCTATCTTCCGGGCCGCGATTACGGCACGGATAAAGACGAGCAGATACTCATGGTCACGCATACAGACGGGCCATCGATCACACAGGACAACGGGTCATTGGGCATTCTCGCGGCAGTCCGATATTTCTCAAATATCCCACAGGAAAATCGACCGCGGACGCTGGCTTTATACCTGGATTGCCGGCATTACATACCCGGCATGGAGCCGGCATTTCCCGAAGTTACCTGGTTCAAGCGACATCCGAAAATGCGCGAGCCCGTGGTTGCTTTCCTGCATATGGAGCACCTCGGTGAAATGGAGTACAAGGAAGTCGGCGAGGAAATTCTGCCGACAGGCGTTGCCGAGCATTCCATTCTCTGGACGCGCAACGACCCGCTATTGATAGAGGCAGCGATCCAGGCTGTGAAACAGTACGGTGCGTCACGGGTGCAGGTATCGGTCCCGGAGCGACCCGGGATACACGGTGCTCAACAGGAACCCTGGTGGGGTGTTGGCGCTTTCGCCCAGGGCGCTCTGGCCAGCATCGAATACTGGGGCGAGCCTGGTTGGGATCTGCCAGGTTTTGGACTCGGCGGGTGGCTGGGTAACTACTGGTCGACGCAGAGTGGCATCGAAGCCTGGAACAGGGACCTGTTCATTGCGCAGGCGAATACAATGACCCGTCTTACCGGCGTGTTAATGACTGTCGATCTTGATGCCGTAAAAAGCGAAGAGTGACAAGCAGCGTCCGGATATGCCTGCAAATGCGCCGCAATTGACAGGCGAAATCACTCCGTATGCAGCAGTGCTTGCTGCCGAAATTTATCGGACAGTGCTACTGACTTGCGGCTTTTCAAATCAAGCAGCACGCACACGCATTCCAGAGTCGCGGTCAATTCATCTTTGACAAGATTGAACATTTCGTAGCGAATGGTAATGGACTTGGTGCCGACTTTGGCTATGCAACCACGAATCTCGAGCAGGTCACCGGCACGGACCTCGGCCTGGTACTCGACAACGTGTCGCACATCGGCCCAGCCAACTCCTGCACTGCTGTCCTGGTTACCTGACCAGCCGAAGACCTGGAATAGCAAGTGATACGCCGCCTCGTCGAACATGGTCATAAAGTGACGGATGTTCATGTGACCCATCACGTCACAAAACCAGGGATGGGCCGTGCCTTTGTAGCAGGTCAACATAGAGCTCAGCCAGGTGTTGCGAGTCCCAGGGTCTGGCGTGCCTCAGCCGGCGTCTGTACGCTGCCGCCCAATAAGTTAATGATATTACCGGCTTTTTCAACGAGCTGGCCATTCGATGCAAATACGCCTTTCTCAAGATAGAGATTATCCTCGAGACCGACCCGCACGTTGCCACCGAGCAGCATTGCCTGGGCGACCATCGGCATCTCCCAGGCGGAGACGCCGAAACCGGCCCAGTTACAATCGCCTGGCAGGTGGTCCACCATGGCCTTGAACGCAGCGGTGTTAGCCTCCGCGGACCAACGGATTCCAAGGCACACCTGGAATAGCGACGGGCTGTCCAGCAGGCCCTGGTCGATGAGGTGCCTGGCGAACGAGACGTGACCCATCTCGAACACTTCCAGTTCCGGTTTGACGCCTATTTCCTGCAAGCGCCTGGCGCCGAGAGTCAACATGTCCGGCGTCGAGATATAAACGTAATTGCCGCCACCGTAGTTGAAAGAGCCGCAGTCCATTGAGCAGATCTCCGGCAGCAATTCCTCGACGTGACGGATTCGTTCCATCTGGCCGACGCAATCTGTTGGCGCCTGAAAATCCAGCGGGCTGTCGTCAGGCCCGAAAAACAAGTCCCCACCCATGCCGGTCGTAAGATTAATAATGACATCCGTAGCGGATTCCCGGATGCGCTCAACCACTTCACGAAACAGGTCAGCGCGTCGGCTCGGTTTGCCCGTTTCCGGTTCACGAACATGGATGTGCGCAACGGCGGCGCCTGCTTTGGCCGCCTCGATCGCGGCGTCTGCGACTTGTGCCGGCGTGACGGGAATGTCCGGATGTTTACCGACGCTATCGCCGGACCCGGTGACCGCACAGGTGATGATGACATTCTTGTTCATTTAACTATTCCTGTATTGTTTGGGTGCCTGAGTAGTTAGCAGCGTATTCGACCGTTGTCCGGATCATACATCGGTCGGCTCGATGCGCTCGCGCCGACTCGCACACCGGCGATCTCGATTTCATAAGAGTCGCCTGCCATGGACTCGATGTCAGTGTCCGCGGGGCACGACACGTATCCGAGTCCGACTGCCGCTCCCAGCGAGTGTCCATACATGCCGGACGTAATATAACCGACGATTTCCTCACGCCGCCATATCGGCTCGTTGTGGTAGAGAAGCGGTTCCGGGTCCTTTAGCAGGAATTGCAGCAAGCGCCGCTTCAGTCCCTGCTTCCTTTGGGCAAGCAAGGCGTCGCGGCCGATGAAGCCGCCTGCTTTGTCGAACTTCACCGTGAAGTCCAGGCCTGCCTCCAAGGGGGTATCCTCATCCGTAATGTCGTGGCTCCAGTGACGGTATGCTTTCTCGATACGCAAAGAATTGAGCGCATGGTAGCCGGCATGGATGAGACCGAAGGCTTCACCCGCGGCCACAATCTCGTCGTACACACCCTGGGTAAATTCCGTCGGGATATACAACTCCCAACCCAACTCACCTACGTAGGTAATGCGCGATGCCCGGACCAGCGCATAACCGAGTTCGATTTCCTGGCTGCTCGCAAACGGAAACGCTACGTTGGACAGGTCTGCCGGCGTCAGTAGCTGCAGCAGCTCGCGAGAGCGCGGACCCATCAGCGATATCACCGCCATGGCTGACGTAACATTAGTTGCGACACAGCGTGCGTCTGCGGGTGTGTTTCGATTCAGCCAGCTGAAGTCCCTGGTCTCGGTCTCTGCCGCGGTGACTATCAGGAAGCAGTCGTCTGCCAGTCTCGTAACCGTTAGATCTGCCTCGATGCCGCCATGCGCATTGAGCCACTGCGTGTAAACGATGCGGCCCACTCGTACGTCGACGTCGTTGCCGCAGACGCGATTCAGGACGCGCAATGCATCCGGCCCCTCGACACGAAATTTCGCGAACGAAGACTGATCGAACAAGCCGACGGCCTCGCGAACAGCGCGGTGTTCCGTGGCTGAGTGCTCAAACCAGTTTTGCCGAAAGTAACTGTATTGGTATGCAGGCGCTGTGCCCGCGGTTGCGTACCAGTTCGGACGCTCCCAACCGAAAGCCTCGCCATGGCAGGCGCCTTGCGCACAAAGGCGATCGTATAGCGGAGATTTTCGTACCCCGCGGGCCGTCTCGTACTGCCGAAACGGCCAGTGCGCTGCATAGAGCAGGCCGAGACTTTCCGACACCCTGTCGCGCAGGTATTTGCGATTGCCCTGAAACGGCATATTGCGGCGAACGTCCACTTCCCAGAGATCGGCAGGTGGACATCCATCTCTAAGCCACTCCGCGAGCACTTTGCCGATGCCTCCAGCGGATTGCAGACCGATGGAGTTCAGTCCCGCTGCAACAAAACAGTTGTCGAGTTCCGGCGCCTGACCGATGTGGTAGCGAACGTCCGGTGTGAAGCTTTCCGGACCACAAAAAAACGTCTTTATGCCGGCGTCCTGCAATGCCGGTATGCGTCGCATGGCCAGCTCGAGCACGGGCTGCATGTGCTCGAACACACCGGCAATTTCATCGAAACAAAAATCTTCGGGTATGCCGTCCATGCCCCACGGCCGCGCCTTCGGCTCGAATGCGCCGACAAGCAGTTTACCGGCATCGTACTTGTAGTAGGCGCAGGCGTCGTAATCCCGCAGCACCGGCAAGGTCGGGCTTAAATCGGCAACTCCCTCAAACAGCACGTAATAGTGCTCGCAGGCGTGCAAGGGCACATTAACGCCGATTGATGCGGCGAGGTCGCGAGTCCACATGCCACCACAAAGCACGACGTAATCGGCATCGACGTTGCCCTGCTCTGTAATGACGCCGGTGATTTTACTGCCGTCATGATTGATCGCCGTGACCTTGCAATTCTGCACGATCTGCACGCCACCCTTGCGCGCACCTTTGGCCAGGGCCTGAGTGACGTCGACGGCATTGGCATGGCCGTCCGAGGGTATGTGGATGCCGCCGATGACGTCATCGATATGCATCAGCGGCACGCGATCCTTGATCTCTTTCGCAGTGACGACGTTGACTTCCAGGTCGAAGACTTTGGCCATCGAGGCACTGCGCTTCAGTTCTTCGAATCGTTCCTCGTTCACCGCGATGGAAATCGAACCACTTTGGCGGTATCCGGTGGCCTGACCCGTTGCAGATTCCAGTTCCTGATAAAGCTCAGCAGTGTAGCGCGCCAACCTGGTCATATTGATGGAAGGGCGTAGCTGCCCAACGAGACCTGCTGCGTGCCAGGTTGTGCCGCAGGCAAGTTGCTGGCGCTCTAGCAATAGCACATCGGACCAACCGATCTTCGCGAGGTGGTAGGCGACAGAACAACCGATTACGCCGCCTCCCACAACGACTACTCTGGCTCTCCCAGGGAGTTCACTGCTCACGTCAAGCTCTGAGTCTTGTGTTGTCCGGATCGTGAACCGGGTCCGACAAGACAATCGCCGCAAATCGCTCGCCCAGCAGATCGACTTCCAGACGCGTACCGGAGCCTGACTGGCCCGGGCCGACGTAAGCAAACGCCAGACTCTTCCCGACGTAGTGCCCGTAGGCACCTGACGTAGTGACGCCTACGCATCGCCCATCGAAATACACGGGTTCGCCTCCGCGCACCTCAGAGTCGACGGCGTCAACGTCAAGATAGACCAGATCGAACTTGCGCTTTGTATCGACCTGTTGCCGAGTCGCATCGCTACCGACGAACTCTTTTTGCCCCAGGGCCACGAAGCGCTGCATATCCGCATCCAGCAGTGTGACTTCATTTGTCAGCTCGGTGCCCCATGCACGGTAGGCCTTTTCCATGCGCAGGCTGTTAACGGCGTAGAGTCCGACGTCGCAGATTCCGGCACCTGCACCTGCTTTCCACAAGCCATCGTAAAGAGCGCTCAGATACTCCACTGCAGCGTGCAACTCCCAGCCGAGTTCGCCGACATAGTTGACGCGTAGGGCGCGGACCGGCATTCCGCTGATCTTGATCTCTTTGGCAGTAAGCCACGGGAAGATGTCGTTACTCAGGTCGGCATCGGTCAGCCTGGCAAGTACGTCTCTCGAACGTGGCCCGGCAAGAACCAGAACACCGAGCTGATCCGACACGTTCTCAATGCTCACCTCTTCTGCCGGTCGTTGGCCCTGTAGCAGGTGGTCCAGGTCACGCAATTCGGCCGAGGCCGCTGACAATACATAGTAGGAGTTATCGTCGAGCCGCGTGACCGTCGCCTCTCCGGCGATCCTGCCGTTTTGTGACAGGAAATGTGCGAGTACAATGCCGCCAACCTTGCGAGGCATGTTGTTGGCGAGAATTCGCTCAAGGAAACTGCCGGCGTCCGGACCTGACACGTCGTATTTCGCAAAGCCGCTCAAATCAGTCAGCCCGACCTGCTCGCGGACAGCCAGGCACTCCGCCGCTACCGTTTCGAATAGGTTGTTGCGCCGGTGGCTGTAAGTTTCCTCGCGGCCATCGCGGGAGAACCACTTCGGCCGCTCCCAGCCGAAACCTTCTGTGTAGACACAGCCATGCTCTTGCAGTTTTTCGTACAGGGCGCTGGTGCGCCGCGGACGGGCGGCGGGTAACTCCTCGCCCGGCAAGGTTGTCGCGTAGGTTCGGCCGTAGTCCTGAAACACTTTGGCGCGGGAGTAAGATTGGTCCGCATAGCCGCCAAAACGACGGGGGTCGAGCCCGGTCATGTTGATCTCCGAATCGCCGTACAGCATCCACTGTGCCAGGTACTTTCCACATCCAGGTCCCTGGGCGATGCCAAACGATGAGCCACAACACATCCAGAAATCTCTCAAACCCGCAGCCGGACCGAGCAACGGCGCCCCATCGGGCGTATGTGTGATGGCACCGTTTACCACCCGGTGAACGCCCGCATCAGCGAGCACCGGCATGCGCTCCAGTGCCCGCTCCAGCCACGGCATGATGCGCTCAAGATTGTCGGGGAATAATTCGCTGTCAGATTCCCATGGCGGGATTCCGTCAGGCAGCCATGGCTCAGCCAGGTTGACGTTCTCATAAATTCCGATCAATCCTGCATTCTGTTCCTGCCGGATATAGCAGGAAGCGTAAGGATCGCGCACGACCGGAATTTCCTCGTCGCGATCGACGAACTCCTGTATCGGGCCGGTGACGACAAACTGGTGTTCCATGCTGGTGATCGGGGCGTCCGAGCCAACCATTTGCGCGATGCGGCGCGCGTAACATCCTGCCGCGTTGACGACCATCTCGGCGACGATGTTGCTTTTTTCTGTGACTACCTCCCACTCACCGCTGGGTAGTGACTTGATGTCCGTCACACGGTTATTACGTTGAATCGTGGCGCCCAGTTTTCGTGCCGCCTTTGCGAGCGCCTGACACATTCCGGCCGGATCCACGTGCCCGTCTTCTGTAGTGCGGGCGCCGGCGAGCACATTTTCCGTCGTCAGGAAGGGGTGAATTCTGCGGATCTCGTCGACATCGATGATTTCGGTTCTGGTGCCGCAATTGTCATCGAATCCCTTGACGTAGTGAAACCAGTCAAACTCCTCCTGATTGGTCGCGAGGCGGATGCCGCCGCATTGATGCCAGCTCACGCTTTGGCCGGTCATGTCTTCGAGTTTTTTTGCGAGTTCAATCGTATAGGCATGAATCTTGGCGAGATTGTAGTTGCCGACAAAACTGGGGCATTGTCCCGCAGCATGCCACGTAGATCCGGAAGTCAGCTCGCCTTTTTCGATCAGGATTACGTCGCTGCATCCTTGCTCCGCAAGGTGATACAACAACCCGACACCCATCATGCCGCCACCAACGATGGCGATACGTGCATGTGTGGCCATACTGCTCCCCCGAAAACCTTCTTTTTGTCGTTGATCGGCAGGTGATCTGAGGCTATCTTGCGCACAATCGAGAGGGAGGGCAAGACATGAGTGGCAATCGACGCCGGGGCGGTCGCGCGGCTCGCAAAGCAAGCCGCGCGGCACCGACTCCGGACAAAGAGAAGGCAGTGCAGCCGGGCATGTCTGGCGGGCGCTACAAGCCCCTGACGGATTCAGACATCGAGCTCATACACAAGGCAGTGCTGGACGTGCTGGAGCAGATTGGCCTGGCAAACGCAATTCCGAGTTGTATCGAGCTGGTCACTGGCGCTGGCGGGAGTTGTACGGACGAAGGCCGATTACTGTTTCCACGATCGTTGGTCGAGGACACCCTCGCCAATGCTGCCAGGGACATCACGCTTTGCGGCCAGGATCCCAGATACGATATGCAATTGTCCGGTACTCGGGTGTACTTTGGTACTGCCGGCGCGGCAGTGCACATGGTGGATTGCGAAACGCGGGATTACCGCGAATCGAAGCTGGCCGATCTGTACGACGTGGCGCGCCTGGTAGATACACTGGAACACATCCATTTTTACCAGCGCTCCCTGGTGCCGCGCGACATGCAGTCGTCGATGGATCTTGACGTCAATACCTGTTACGCGTGCGTGTCCGGCACCAGCAAACATGTGGGCACGAGTTTTGTTCACCCCGCCAATGCGCAAGCCGCTATTGACATGCTGCATACTATTGCCGGGAGTGAAGATAATTGGCGTGCGCGGCCTTTTGTCAGTTTGTCGTGTTGCTTCGTGGTGCCGCCATTGCGCTTCGCGGAGGACGCGTGCCGCGTGCTGGAAACCTGTGTTCACGGTGGTATGCCCATTTTGTTGCTGGCCGCCGGTCAGGCCGGCGCCACCAGCCCTGCGTCGCTTGCCGGATCGGTAGTTCAGGAAGTGGCCGAGGTCCTGGCGGGTTTGGTCTATGTGAACCTGTTAGTGCCGAAGCATCCTGCGATTTTCGGTACCTGGCCGTTTGTCTCCGATCTCAGAACCGGCGCCATGAGTGGAGGTAGCGGTGAGCAGGCCGTATTGATGGCGGCCTGCGGTCAGATGGGACGGTTTTACGATTTACCGACCGGTATTGCCGCCGGCATGGCCGACTCCAAGATGCCTGACGCGCAGTCGGGTTACGAGAAAGCCTACACCAATACGCTGGCGGGGCATTCGGGGGCAAATCTCGTCTATGAATCTGCCGGTATGCAGGCCAGCCTGCTGGGCACGAGCTTTGCAGGGTACGTTATCGACAATGACATGCTTGGAGCCATCAATCGTACCATCCGTGGTATCGAGGTGAATCCGGACAGCCTGTCCATCGAGGTGATGCGGGAAGTCTGCATTGGCGGACCGATTCACTATCTGGGTCACGATCAGACTCTGAAGCTGATGAAACGGGACTATGTCTACCCGGAAGTCGGTGACCGTCTGAGCCCCAAGGACTGGGCCGAGCAAGGGTCAACGGACGTCGTGCAACGGGCGCAGGAAAAGGTGCGACAAATTCTGAGCAGCCATTATCCAGCCCATATCCCGGATCATGTGGATGCGCAAATTCGCGAGCAGCTCACGATCCGGCTGCCTCGGGAAACTATGCAGGCGACCACAAATTAGACTAGTTTTCTTTCGCTTTCTTCGCGCGCACAACCATTTCGTGTCGCTCCGGCGAAGCAAGAATCTCGAGTCGGGTTTTCTCCCAGCGGGTCAGGTCCGTATCACCGGATTCAAGCGCGACCAGTAAACCTTTGCTCGCAGCCACGGCGTTACTCGTACCGAGCAGAACGCGCTCGGCAAGCGCTATAGATTTCTTGCGTGACGAGCCCGGCGCAACGAGATGTGAAACAACACCGGCTCCGACTGCCTCGGTGGCCGATATGCGTTCGCCCAGCAACAACATGCGTCGCAGAGTGAGACCGCTCAGGCGACTGCGCCAACGGGTTACCGCGCGAGGATTATATAAAAGCCCCATGCGTGTCGCGGGAACCTCGAAGAAAGCTTCCTCGGAGGCCACCAGAAAGTCGCATGCCAGCGCAATATCGACAGCACCGCCCATGCACGGACCCTCGATTGCCGCAATGACCGGTGCCGGCATCGAGCGAATGCAGTCCACGATCTCCTCAATGGCGTTGTCGATCGCCAGGTCATCAATCGTGCCGGTAAGGTCTCTGAAATCTGCACCGGCACTGAAGGTATCGCCGGCACCGGTCAGAATGACGGCACGAGGTCTGCCGTCACGGGCAGCGACCAGTTTTTGGTGCAGCTCATCCAGCAGCGACAATGAAAGTGCGTTCCTGCAGCCGGGATTGTCCAGCACGAGTTCCCAAATGCTGTTCCTGGTAGTACAGAGAACGCGTGCGTTGTTAGCCATGTCCGGTATCCACCACCTCAATACTGCGCATTATCATTTCCTTCAATGCCGGCCGTTTGATCTTTCCGGCCGCGCTTAATGGAAGCGCATCCATGATCTGCAGGTATTCCGGCCATTTGTACTTGGCCAGACCCTGTTGCCTGGCGATATCTGTAATATCTGTGAGGGTCAGATCAGGGCTTTCCCTGGCCGGAACAACGCATGCGCACAGTCGCTCGCCGAGACGCTCATCGGGTACGTCGACGATCGCAAGCTGATCTATTCTCGGGTCGCCGATCAGCTTTGCCTCAATCTCTGCCACCGATATGTTTGCGCCACCGCGAATGATAACTTCCTTTTGCCGGCCCGTAATCTTGAGATACCCCTCCTGGTCGATGGCCGCGATATCGCCGGTCCGGAACCAGCCGCCCGCGAGGAAAGATTTCTGGTCCAATTCAGGGCGATTGAAGTACCCCAGGAATCGTTGCGGACCGCGCATAACGAGTGCACCTTCCTCGCCTGGCGGCGCTTCACTGTGGTCATCCCTCAGGACTCTGAGTTCGGTGCCAAGAAACGGCCGGCCATCGGTGCGGAACAGGCGTTGTTTTGGCGTATCGGGTCTGCAGCCGCTGCCGATGCCTTCTGTCATACCCCAGATGACAGAGGTCAGGGTGGAGGGCAACTTCTCAGCCGCCAGTCGCAACAGATCCTCGGGCACGTACGCGCCGCCACAAAGGATAACGCGCAGCGACAGGCGGTCAGCAGAGTGCGGAAAGGCCGGGCTATTCAGCAGGTCGCGCAGCAGTGTCGGCGTCAACAGCGTATACGCGGCTTTTTCGCGCGCCATTAATTCCAGGGCACGGGCTGCGTCCCAGTTTTCCAGCAATACCACGGTCGCGCCGAGATACAGAGCCAGTCGTACACCATGCACCAGACCACCCGAGAAACCGAGTGGGGCACTGGTAAAAATCACATCGTCCGGACCGAGGCCGTAGATAGGTGCGACCCCGGCGTTCATGGCCGTCAATGTGTTCGAACTGTGCATTACGCCCTTGGGGTCACCGGACGACCCGGAAGTAAATAACAGATACGCAAGGTCCGAGGGTGCAACAGGCTGCACGGCTTCCGGCGCATCGGCAGGCGCTTCGTCGAGCAGGCGGTCATACGTTGTCCACCCCGGGGTATCCTGTTTCGTCCCCACGGCGACCCGGGTCGTCAGAGCGGGAAAGCCAGCGGCTATGCCGTCGATCATCTCGACAAAGTCGTGCCCCCGGAACTCGGCAGCCACGACGATGCCTTTGGCATTGCTTACACTCAGCACGCCGCTGAACTCATGCACCCTGCCTGCGATCGGCATGTGGACACATACTGCACCCAGGTAGCCGAGTGCGAGCATGAAAATTGTCACGTGCTGCCAGTTTGGCAGCGCAATGATGAATTTGTCACCGCGGCCGATACCTTTTGCCTGCAATGCAGAGGAGAGGCGGGATACCACCGCCGCGAGTTCGCGATAGCTTATGGGATCGAATCGCTCGTCCACTACGGAGATTTTGTCGGGCGAACGTTCAACGGCACTTTCCAAAAAATCCGTCAGCAGCCGATCCGTCCAGTATCCCTCTGTTCGGAACGAATCACACAATTCTGCTGGTTGGTGTTCCATCGATGGCCTTACATGGCATAGCCGCCGCTCACGCTGACAACCTGGCCGGTCGTGTAGGACGACTTGTCCGAAGCGAGGAGCAGCACAAGCGGAACAATATCATTCGGTACGCCGTGTCGCCGCAAAGGATAACGGCGCACAACCTTGGCCAGCACCTCCTCGTCCTGGAATATCCGGCTCTGGTGGCTGCCGCTGTGCCACAAGCTCAGGGCGCCAGCGTCGTCGCTGCTCTCGGGCAACGTCAAGCCCGGACACACGACGTTGACGTTCAGATTATATTTGCCAAGCTCGCGTGCGAGCGCTTTGCTTAATGCGATGATGCCCCCCTTGCAGGCGCTGTAGACCGCTTCCTGATATTCCCCGACCCGTCCCGCATCAGATCCAATCGTTATGATCTTGCCGTAGTTTCGTTCGATCATCGCCGGCGCCACTGCGCGGATGCAATTGATCGGTCCCCACAGGTTGATTGCGATCTCGCGTTCAAAGTCGCTGACGGGCTTGTCCAGGAACAGGCCATTGGCGGTCCAACCGGCGTTATTTACCAGAATGTCGACCTGCCCGAAATGCTCTATTGTCTTTGCCGCCATTTGTTCGATCTGGGCAGCATCCGTCACGTCGGCCTCCACGAAAAATGCGTCGCCGGCGCCCCTGGACCGCAATTCATCTGCAACCCGCACCGCCTGTGCCCGGTCCACGTCCGCTATGATCACATTGGCGCCCTCTGCGGCAAAGCCTTCCGCAATCGCTTTGCCAATATTCGATGCGCCGCCAGTCACAATGGCCGTCTTTCCTTCTAACTTCAGGTCCATTATCTATTTTCCTTCCTTGCCCTTTTTCGAACGCGATTTGCTGCGCTCCTGAAATGCACGCAATCGCTCCGCAATCTCTTCGCCCGCCTCTGTTCGGTTTCGTTGAAAGTAGATCTGCTCGAGCCACAGCGCCTCCGCCATGGGTAACTTTAGTCCCAAAAGCGCCACTTCCTTGATCAGGGGAACAGCATTTTTCCCGCCACGGCAGATCGCTTCGGCAACGTTCAATGCCTCGTCAAGCAATTGCTCTTCAGGCACCACTTTCTGCACCAGCCGCAATCGTAATGCCTCCCTCGCATCCACCGATTCGCCGGTAAGCATCATGAGCAAAGCATCCCCCAGCCCGATCAGGCGCGGCAAGGTTTGTGTTCCGCCGCCGCCCGGCAGAGCACCGAGCAGTACTTCAGGCAGTCCGAACACCGCTTTTTCAGATGCGATCCGAATATCGCAGCCCAATGTGAGTTCGCAGCCGCCGCCGAACGCATAGCCGTTGACGGCGGCGATCGTAGGCTTGCTGATTTCCATAGAGCACGGCGTCACCCAGTAACGGTGCCGGATCTCAGGATCCCAATGGAGAAAGTCCGGCGCCTTCTTGATGTCGATTCCAGTCGAGAACGCGCGCCCTTCACCCATGTAAATCAAGACCCGAAGATCATCGTCGGCCTCGAACTCCTCGAGTCGGCGACGGTGCTCTTCCATCATCTCGAGATCGAAGGAATTCAGCGCATGCGGTCGGGACAGTGTCAGGATAGCGATGTGATCTCGCTTTTCCCATTTCAATGGTTCGCAATCGGTCTGGTCTTTTTCCGCACTCATACTTCGTTCCCTTCTACTTTACCCGGAGTCATGGCGGCCAATAAAGTCCGCGATGTGATTATTCAATAAGTCACTTGCCTCAATTTGCAGGCAGTGGCCTCTGTCTTCGATGACTGTGAATTCCGCACCAGGTATTGCAGCCGCAATCATCTCCGAGGCTTTCGGCGGGCAGTAAGGATCGTGTTCGCCAGCAATCACGAGTGTCGGTCGGCGAATCGCAGCCAACTCGCCAGTCAGCGGATTTTCGCCGACATCCAGCATCGCGTTGCAGGCGTTCAGATAGCCGGCAGGATCTCTGACCGCGCCTACTCGAAGTCTCTTGTATTCGCTGATGAGTTCTTCGTTTGCCGTATGGAAACATCCACGGGCGTCCGAGTCATTGATCGTTGCGATACTCTCGAGTCCGCCTGTGGTCAGCTGCCTGATGCGGTGTCTGAAAAATTCCCGCCCACCGCGCCCGACAGCACAGGAAGAGGCGATAAGTATCAATCCCTGGGTCAGGTCGGGAAAATCCAAAGCGAAGCGTTGTGAAATAACGCCACCCATGGAGAATCCGACCAGCCAGGCGGGGCCGGTTTCAAACGCGCTTAGCAACTGCGCCAGATCGTCGGCCAATTGCCGCACTGTGCCGTCAGCAGCGCCGGCC
>Ga0255058_10000519_pt1 | contig 22748 bp, 23 predicted proteins | sample Cases_109_9_MG_FD_188637 | JGI IMG/M metagenome (GOLD analysis project Ga0255058, IMG submission 188637) | Seawater microbial communities from Amundsen Gulf, Northwest Territories, Canada - Cases_109_9 | ecosystem: Environmental > Aquatic > Marine > Gulf | place: Canada: Northwest Territories... | reverse complement strand
TTGGGCAACTGACTCATAAATCAAAAAATCCCAGGGATTTTTTGCATCCGCTGCAAGGGATGAAAACGGCTGTGAAGCGTGCAGCTGATGATGCAGGATGCAAGGACCTGATCGGTACCGCCGACGCATTGCATGTGGTTAATATTTTCACATGGAATTACCGTAAAACTCCTCGAATGCTGGCTGATCTGCTTGATATCAACCCAGCTTTAAAAGAATATACCACCATCGGCGGTGACACTCCTCAATGGCTGGTGAATCGGGCGGCAGACAATCTTGTATCCGGAAAAAATGACGTATCAATCCTTGCCGGTTGTGAGGTTATGCACTCTGTTAAATCTGCCTTAGCCTCCGGTAAGCCACCGGAGGGTTTTCGGGACAATTTTGAGGACATCACACCGATTGGGGACGACTCGGAGGGAGTTCTTATCGGAAACAAAAGATTTGGCAATAGTGCGGATGAATTGGACCATTTTATGGATATGCCGATTCGAATTTATCCTTTAATCGAAAATGCGCTGCGGGCTAAGGAAGGTCTTACAATTGAACAACAAATTGAAAATCTGGGCAAATTTAGCGAAACCTTCAGTGCCGTTGCAGCAAAAAACCCCTACGCTTGGTCGAGAGACCCATTAACAGCCACACAGACCATCACGCCGTCACCCCAAAACAGGATGATTTCTTTTCCTTACACCAAATTATTGAATGCCAATCTATATGTTGACCAAGCGGCCGCACTTATTATGACCACACCGCATATGGCTCAGAAACTCAGCATTCCAAAAGAAAAATGGGTTTACCTCCATGGCGGACAAGATGCAACCGACATCTGGTTTATCAGTGAACGCAAAGATATAGCCGACTCTCCTGCTATAAAAGCCAGTGTGATGGACGCCTTATGCCAGGCTCAATTAATATTGGAGGATGTCAGTTTTTTCGATTTTTACAGCTGTTTCCCTTGCATGCCCCGTTTATATCGTCTTGTTCTAGGAATTGAACATGCTGACCCCAGACCGATGACCCTGACGGGAGGTTTACCTTATTTTGGAGGTCCCGGAAGTAATTACGTGATGCATTCAATCGCTGAAGCGGTCGACCGTTGCCGAATTGAGCCTGAAAAATTCGGTTTGATCACTTCAAATGGTTGGTATTGTACGAAACATTCCACAGGGATTTACAGCTGCCGGAATCCCATAAAAACATGGAATCGCACACCGCCTGCTTTATTTCAAAAGCGACTACCTCTCCCGAGAAGCCTGGAAATTGATAAAGCGCCTTCCGGAAGTTTCCTGGTTGATAGTTATACCGTATGGTTTAGCCGCCAGGGAGAACCTGAAACAGGCATTTTGATCGGCCGGACTGAATCCGGTAAACGGACATTGGCCCATACACCAAAAGGCAATAAAGATATTCTGTATACCATGATGCAGAAAGAGTGGATTGGCGCCAAAGGAAAGGTTGTGGGACAAAAGGATAAAATCAATATCGTAGATTTTTAATATTCATGTTTTTACTTGTCAAACCATATGATTATATATAAGAATTTAAGTTTCGCACTCCAATCAACCGGAGCACCGCCTTCGGCGTGGGGCGAATAAAATCAAGAAAAATTCCTTCATTGTCATGCAATGATAAACGCCATTTGAAAGAAAGGGGGAAAGATAAATGAAAGACCAGGACATCATACCTGTTGCCGCTGTACAGGCAGCGCCGGTTTTCCTCGACAAAGACGCCACCATCGAAAAGGCCTGCAGGCTCATTGCCGAGGCAGGTGAGAACGGTGCAAAACTCATTGTGTTCCCTGAAACCTTTATCCCGACTTTCCCTTACTGGAGCAATTATCATCCGGAAGGCCCCCCCTGGGCCCGTACTTTTACCAAGTTGTTCAAGAACTCGGTTGAAATTCCCAGTCCTGATACCGATATCCTGGGACAAGCAGCCCGAAAAGCCGGTGCATATTTGGTCATGGGACTAAACGAGCGTGACCGGGTCTACGGTGGGACCCTGTACAATACACTGCTGTTCTTCGATCCGGAGGGACGCATTTTGGGCAAGCACCGTAAACTGATGCCGACCCATCACGAACGTCTTTTCTGGGGATTTGGAGATGGGTCAGGCTTGAACGTATATCCAACTTCATTGGGTAAACTGGGTGGGCTCATCTGCTACGAACACCACATGACCCTCTCTAAATATGCGCTTTATGCCCAGGGAGAGCAGATCCATTGTGGGGTCTGGCCGGGATGGCCCGGAAATCCGGACTATGATAATATCGGTATAGTGCACACGGCCAGCCGACAGTACGCTTTTGAGGGTCAGTGCTTTGTGATCTGCGCATGTGGCTGGATTCATCCTGACATGATCCCCGAAGATTTTGAGTTCAAAGATGAAATGGACTGCCGGAGCCGGGGTGGGACTACTATCATCAGCCCCTTGGGGCATTTGGTAGCCGAACCGCTTCTGGATAAGGAGGGGATCGTCTATGCAAAATTGAAAATGGATCATATCATCAAGGCCAAAGCCTTTGTTGACTGTACCGGGCACTATGCGCGTTGGGATGTGTTAAACCTTAATTTTAACCGCCGTCCCAATCACGCTATCGCCACCCCTCGCCGACCGGTCGAACTGGAACTGCGGGAAGAACTGACAGAACTCCTGGCCCGGACCAACACTCTTACCCACGAGGATCTCCTTGGTGAACTCCATCGGCTGGCGGGTACAGACTAATGTTGTGTCCCCAATTAGTAGGTTAAATAGCCCTGTTACCAGTGGCACTTTCCACAAAGGTCGAATAAATAAAAAATATGCTCCTGCGGGATAATCGGGATCATCCAAATAGTCATTGGCTTATTTTTACTCAACCACAGTCAGCAAATTCTCCAGGTCTTCGCGCTCGCTTCGAAACTGATTGATCGGATGGTCCCAATCGGGCCGCCCGATGGTCATGCCCAGAATAATTTTTTTGGATTCCGGAATACCGACTATTTCTTTAACCTTCGCTGGGTAATCAACGATGGCCCGCATGATACAGGTGCCCAGACCAAATTCCTGGGCGGTCAGGGCTATGGATTGGGCGAGCGTGCCCACATCGACCATCGGCCATGTCAGCTGGAACATTTCGTCCACAACGATGATGATTACGGCCGGAGCCTCGAAAAACCGATACATCTGCTCCATGTAATCCATCATGGCCGGTCTGTCGCCCTTGGCAATACCCAATATTTTAAAAATTCGGACGCCCAGGGTTACTTGCCGCTTTCGATAAATACCCTGAAGTCCCATGTCTCCTTTTTCTTTGTCAGGAAGAGGGAGATCCGGCCCGGGCCCAATACCTTGCCGGAATTGCTCGACGCAGCCTGCTTTAAGCCTGTCCAACACCTCGCCCTTGACGATGAAAAATTCCCAGGGCTGAGCGTTCACCCCGGACGGGGCCCAAATGGCAACCTCCAAGATATCTTTAAGTGTCTGGGTGGACACCGGTTCCGGTTTGAATGCCCGAACGGACTGTCTAGTCTTGATCGCTTCTATAACTTCCATTTAATCCTCCTTCCAACATTCCAATTGAATTTTGCCCGATAACACGAGAATGCTTACAATTACCCTATCTCTTAAGTCATAGCAACCCCAGGCCATATCCTTTCAACTCCTTATCCAAGGATTTTCTATTACTTACCAGGCGATCTATCTCAATATAAAATTTCAAGCTGTGGTTTTTAACTCGCGTATGAACAAGTTCGTGCAGAATAACATAATCCATCAATCTTTCAGGTAATCTAGCCAGTTTCATATTGAGGCTGATATTATTTTTTGGTGAGCAACTTCCCCAACGCGTTTTTTGATTTCTGATAAATAGACGGTTATATGTGAAGCTGTGCTTTTTACCCCATTTCTCCAGTTTTTGAGCAAGAATCTTTCCGGCTTCCTGTTGATCAATGTCATTGAAATTCAGAGAAAGAAATTTATAATTTCTTTCCATTTCTCTCATTTTATTCACATTTTTTTGTATCCACTTCTTTTTGGAGTTGGCAAACGTTTTGGCTTTGTCGTATGAAATCCTGTAAGGTACTGCAACTCGGACCCCCTTAAAAGGTCTTACAGAAATATTGATCCGCTTGGCCTTTCTGCTTCGTTCAAACCTGATTTCGCCGATACCCTCAATCCAAAATAGATGATGATCCATCCTGTCCCGCTTTATTCCATTCTATTTAATCAACCCATAGCCGACATGGACTCCTTGTATATACTTTTAGGGAGAACATTTCAATGTTGACATCTTATACCTTATTTTGTAATCACTCAACTCTTGTTGGAGCAAACAGACATCTCGAAACGATAGCTTATTAAAGCAATTGTGGGAAATATCCAAAGGGTAGAAAAAAATCAGAAACCACTGCAACTGAAATCCGGACAATAAACATTCTGAGCTTTGCATAAAGGTTAATAAATGAAACTTATAGAGGAAGCGATAAAAAAAAGACAGACCATACTTTCAGAATACGAATCCAAACAATTACTTGCTTACTATGACATTCCGGTTACAAGGGAAGCACTGGTGAAAAACAGGGAAAGCCTCTTGGAAACTGCAGGAGAAATCGGCTATCCGGTCGTTTTTAAAAGCTGTTCTTCCGAGATTACCCATAAAACGGAGAAGGGGTTAATCCGGCTGGATATTCGAAACAATGAGGAGGCTGCAGTCGCATTTGAAGAAATCACATCTGCAATGAACGGTCCCGGAAATTTCATACTGGTCCAGGAAATGATCAGTGGGAAAAGAGAACTGGTTGCGGGATTGACCCGGGATTCCCAGTTCGGTCCGTGCGTTATGTTCGGGCTTGGAGGGATATTTACCGAAATATTAAAAGACATCTCATTTCGCGTAGCTCCTCTGGAAAAGTATGACGCACTTGAGATGATGCATGAAATACGGGGACGCAGGATTCTGGACGCCGTCCGTGGAATGGAATCCGTTGATCGGGAGATGCTGGCAGACATCCTGATCACCTTAGGAAAAATCGGCATGGAGAATGAAGAGATCAAAGAAATCGATATCAACCCGCTTATCATATCAGGGAACAAACCGGTTACAGTAGATGCCCTTGTGGTATTGGAATCCTCTCAAACATTGGATTGAACACCTCCGACAGGAAGGTTGTTTATCCGATCGACAGTAATTATCACTCTCGCAATAAAAATAGAATTATAAATGGTACATGCCGATCATTTTCTGGAACGATTCTTTAATCCAGCATCCGTAGCAATTGTAGGGGCGACAAAAAACCCTTTTAAAATGAATTTTCAACTTCTCCGCAATCTTGTCCGTCTGGGCTATAAAGGCAGGATATACCCGGTTAACCCCGGCGCCAAGGAGATACTAGGAATTAAAGCCTTTGCACGACTGCAGGATATCCCGCACAGTATCGATCTGGTTGTGACGGCGGTCCCGGCTCAAAAAACGCCTGATATTGTTAGGGACTGTGCGGAAGCAGCGGTTGAGAATCTGGTTATCATTACCGGTGGCTTTTCAGAAGGGGGCGAAAAAGGCCGGCTTCTTCAAAAGGAAATGACCGATTTGATCAGGGGAAAACGTATTCGAACCCTCGGCCCCAACACGCTCAGCCCGGTTAATACAGCTAACAACTTCGTCATCAGCTTTAATCCTGTTAAGAAATTGAACCGAGGCGGCATCTCTTTTGCCTTCCAATCCGGATTTTACGAGCCGATGATCAACTGGATATTTTCCCATCTGGGTATTAATAAAATGCTCGATATGGGCAACAAAATGGATATTACCGAACTGGATGCCCTTGAATATTTTGCCCAGGATTCCGATACCCAGATTATTGCCATGCATATTGAGAGCCTTCATGGCGATGCTAGAAAATTTTTAAGTCTTATCAAGTCCGTTATTAGGGAAAAACCCGTTATAATCCTGAAGGTGGGACGTACTATAGCAGGTTCACGGGCAGCGGCGTCGCATACCGGTACCATTGCCGGCGAAAATGATGTTGTTTTTGATTGCGCGATCAAACAGGCTGGGGCGGTCCGCGCCCAGAACCTGGAAGAGTTTTATGACCTTGCCAAAGCTTTCCAATTTGTTGAAATGCCAATGGGAAATCGCCTCTCGATAATCACCCTTTCAGGAGGCGAAGGCGTCATGGCAACAGACGCATGTGAGATGTACGGTCTTAGGCAGGCAAACCTGAGTGATGAAACTCGCCAAAAGCTGAATAAGATTTTCCCCCCATGGGACATTCCATTAAATCCATTTGATGCCGGTGTTTGCATGGAATTTCATCTTTCAGATCTGCTCCCCTTTTTTAACGCCATACAGACTATCCCTGAAGATAAAAATGTGGATTGTACGATAATGCAAATGGTCCCATGGACGTTTGATGAAACATCGACTAATCCTGATGTTTCAAAGGAAATGTCCGATTCGATAAAAAAACTGTATATCCAATGGCTAAAAAACATGAAGAGATGCGGCAAGCCTTTTGCTTTGTGGTGTACTGGAGCAGGATCGCATGAAGTGAGGCTGATTGAAGAAATCGAAGCAAACCGTATTCCGGTTTTTCGCTCATCGGAAAGAGCCGTAAAGGCCCTCGCAGCAATGAATCAATACAGGCTGAAAAATTTCCAGGGCGCGGATGACCGTTGATTTACTATGGAACGGGGATAGGAGCACCATCAATGACCATCTGGTCCGTCGGGCATTTGGAATCGGAGATAATTTGGACTGTTTTTAACAGAGATGTTTTTTTGAGTTGTTTGATGTTTTGGTTGTTAAGACCTCTTAGATGTGAGGTGTTTCTTGGGTGTAGCTTGATGGAGATCGCATCGACCCCGGACCTTCTATGATTTAAATGGGATAAGACCCGATCCATAAAAATCTCAGAATAGACCAAATGGCCGAACGCCGGATGATAGGGTCCGGCCATGATGGCTCTCCCATTCTCTAACTGATCCGACGCCTGCAACCCCATGCGAATCACCTGTATTTGTTTGCCGGCGAAAAAAAGGAAAAGCTTTTTTACCTGGGTGACTGACGATTTAAGCGATAAAGGGGTATACCTCCCTTGCAAATACCATTTGGCGAGAAGGCTCTCTTTCAGAACTACGGTTGGATAGATTCTGACAAAGTCAGGAAAAAGATCGGCGACTTTTTCAGCCGTAGAAAAGGACCTAATTTCATCATCGCCCGGCAACCCCACCATGATTTGAAGGCCAATTTCATATTTTCGTTGTTTTAACAAATGAACCGCTTTTTGGGTGTCCAAAGCGGTGTGGCCGCGTTTTGTCAATGTCAGAACGTCGTCATCCATGGATTGAACGCCGATTTCGATTGTGGCAACCGGATAATCTTCTAAAATATCGAGCGATTCATCATTTATTGTATCAGGGCGGGTGGAAAACCTTAGACTGTCAACATCTCCTTTAAAGACAAATTTTGAGGCTTCATCAAGCAGGGATGTTATCTGATTTTTTTTTTGCCCTAAAAAACTTCCGCCATAAAACGCAATCTGCACCCTATCCCTTTGTTCCCCTCTAAAGCCGAGAAAGCGCTTAACCTGGTATCGAAACTGTTTCGGCGAAACAACATTCTGCCGGACACCGGTCACGGCTCTTTGATTACAAAAGACGCATCGATGCGGGCAACCAATGTGGGGAAGAAAAAAAGGAATGATAAAGGGTCGTTTGCTCGATACCGGCCGTGGGTGGTCTATTTTTTGGATTTGAAATGTCCGATCCATTACCGGAATATCAGCTTTTAGCATCTGATTTTAGGAGTTCGAGCGCCTTTCTAGCGGCATCCTGTTCCGCTCTCTTTTTACTTTTACCAGCTCCCTCGGTCAGCAATTTAAGAACGTTGAGTTGTACCCGAAAAGTTTTGTCATGATCGGGTCCGATCTCCTGGATGACGGTATAGCGCGGTGTGATCCTATGGGATCCCTGTACAAATTCCTGGAGCTGGCTCTTGTAATCATTATTCGTATCTGAATCCGCTATATTGCAAAGAAGTGATGAAAAATGCCTTTCAATGATATTGAATGCCGCGTCAAAGCCGCCATCAAGATAAACTGCAGCGATTATCGCCTCAAAAGTATCAGCCAAAATAGAATTTTTTTTCCATCCGTTGCTTCGAATCTCTCCTTTCCCAAGTTGGATATACGAACCTATATCTAAAGTGCGGGAGACCCCGGCAAGCTGGGATTCGTTCACCAGATTTGAACGGAGTCTGGACAGGCTCCCTTCCTCCAAATCCGGATAGTATTGCATCAACATATGTCCGATGATCAGGTTTAGGACCGCATCACCTAAAAATTCGAAGCGCTCATTGTCCCTCAAATCCGGATCAAACTGTTCATTGACAAAAGAACGGTGACAAAGTGCTTCAAAAATAAAACGTCTATCTCTGAATTCATGTACAAGCTTTTTTTCCAATTCAGAAAAATCGATTGGTTTCATTTTTTGTGTTTTCCACTATCCTCTCATACAGTTCAAAGGGTATATTTAAATTTCCTTTACCCGACCCCATCTGGATGTCCGGTGTTAAAAATCCATGGAAGTCTGTACCGCCTGTCATCAAAAGGTCGTGGCGCCTTGCGAGGGCAGTGTAGTGGTCTATATGTTCCGGCGTATGATTTGGGTAGTAAACTTCCAATCCTTTTAAACCCATCGATTTCAAAGTGACAATCAGGTCTTCCATGATCTCATCCTGTTCGATGTCGAGAAGAAGTGGATGGGCTAAGACCGAAATGCCACCTGCCTCGGTGATGGTTTCAATCGCGCGTTCACAATCGATCCGAAACTTATCGACATAGGCAGGTTTACCTTTTCCGAGATACCTGTCGAATGCATCATCGATCGATTTTACGAACCCCTTCTTTACCATAAAGTCGGCGATATGGGGTCGCCCGATCTGACCTTCGCGAACTTCGTTCTCAACCTCTTTTAAAGAAAACGTCATGCCGAGGTGATTGAGGCGGTTTAAAATTTGAGGGTTTCGGTTTCTTCTGGCTTCCTGAAGCATTTCAAGTGTCTGGTTCAAGACCGGATCATTCAGTTTGATACCGTATCCTAAAATATGGAAACTACCTGAACAAAAAAAATAGGGCGGGGGCGTTGCGCTGATTTCCACACCGGTTAAAAACTTTAAGGAAGGAGGGATACCGGCGCAAATAGCCTTTCTAGAACCTTCAATGGAATCGTGATCTGTAATGGCAATGGCCCCAAGGTTTTGTTTACGGGCCTGGATAAGAATTTCAGACGATGAAAGTGTTCCGTCTGAAGCGGATGAGTGAATATGAAGGTCGATATTTACATATTTTTTATAATCCAAGGGCTTTTTCTAAAGCTTCCTCTTTGGTCTTACATTCGATGCACTGAGTGGTAACCGGTCTGGCCTTAAGGCGTTTTTTGGAAATTTCTTCACCGCAGGTCTCGCACATTCCAAAAGTGCCGTTTTCAATACGGCTAAGAGTCTTTTTTATTTTCTTGATCAGCTTGCTCTCCCGGTCACGGATCCGAAGCATAAAGTTTCTATCGGATTCGAGGGACGCGCGGTCGGTGGGGTCGGGAAAATTTTCCTTTATCGCGGTCATGCCCGAAACCGTATCATCAACCTGGCTCAAAAGATCTTCCAGCCGATTGGTCAAAAGTTCTTTAAAATATTCAATATCTTTCTTTTTCATGTTTATCCGTCAAAAAATATTACCGGTATTACCAAAAGTTGCAAATATATCACGAATTAAATTTAATGTAAAGAACAAAATTATCCTGAATGCTTATTCTTAAATAAACTGAAATTAAAGCACACTGCCATCGGTTTCATAAAATTTCAAAATACCCCGGAGCGAATTCGAATGTGATGAACAAAGGGGTTGATGGTTATCCCACTTGAGTTAGGTCATCTCATGCATGAATCGTTCAAGGCCTTTCATGTTATTGACATAAAAAATCCTACAAGGATAATCCTTTGGAACGATCTTTTTAAATAAACCGGTCAACACCTTTCCTGGACCCACTTCAACAAAAGTGTTTACTTTTTCCTCCATAAGCTTTTGCATTGAATCGTACCATTTGACAGGATTACAGAGCTGTCTGGCCATGATCGATTTTATTTCCTGCGGGTCTGAAGCAGAATCGGCGGTGACGTTATGGAGAATGGCTCTTTTGGGCTTGTTGAAAGTAAGCGAAAAAATAAAATCTTTGAATTCGTCTTCCGCACCCTTCATCAAGTCGCTGTGCCATGCACCACTGACCTTCAGGGGTACCACTTTGGCGCCCTGTAAAGCAGCTTGAGATGAAACCTTTTTAACCGGATTATGGGCTCCAGTGATAACGATCTGATCTTCGGTGTTATGGTTGGCTATGGAAACCGACCCGTCTGGCTGGATCTCCTCAACAAGCGACTGAATCGTATCCATCGAAAGTCCGATAACGGCGTGCATCGTTCCGAGGTGCTTTGTCGATTCCCGCTGCATCAATTCGCCCCTTTTGATGACAAGCCTGAGGGCATCCTCCGCTGAAACCACTTCCGATGCAAAGAGGGCGCTGAATTCACCCAAGCTGTGGCCGGCTGAAATGTCGGGTTCAACCCCCTCTCTCTGAATGGCGGCAAGGCAGGACAAATTCACAACCGTCAACGCCGGTTGGAGATTGACCGTTTGGGTAAGATCTTCCATCGGCCCCTTGAAACAAAGCCTTGACAGATTGATTCGAGCGATTTCCTCGGCCATGTCAAACAGCTCCCTAACAACGTAATATTCCTGATACAGATCAAAACCCATACCAACTGTTTGTGAACCTTGGCCGGGAAACAAAAAAGCTATTTTATCCAAATTATACCTCCATTAACCTTCGAACACTTTAAGGAGTTTCCTCCTGTTACACGGTTGCTATTTTTATTCACTCATCCAGCTTGAATAGTTTCCGGGTAACATCAAGACAAATTGTCTTAGGACCGTGCTTCGTATGGCTTTTTAAAAAGAGTGTTGGATCATGCAGTATTTTTTTGATAAACGCATTTGTCATTCTGCGAATTGCCTCGCAGTCAGTCTCTGACAGGTGGTTTAGAGATTGCAGTGTTTTTTTTGTTTCCACTCTGGCGATGTCATCCAGTTTACTCCTCAACGCAACAATCGTTGAGACGACATCTAGATTTTTGTACCAGTGTCGAAATTGAATGACATTCTCGTCTACGATTCTTTCCCCTTTGACCGCTTCCCTGTTTCGATCCTCAATATTTTCGTCGATGACCCCTTTCAGGTCGTCGATGTCGTATACATACGTGTTGGTAAGCCGGTTAATTTTCGGGTCGATATCCCTGGGAACGGCAATATCGATGAAAAAAATCGGACAATTTCGCCTTTTTCGATTCACCTTCTTAACCTGATCGCGTGTAAGGATAAAGTCAGGCGAACCGGTTGAACTGATGACGATATCAACGCGTTGCAAACAATTTTCGATCTCTTCAAACCGTATGGCCTGTCCATTGAATCTCCTGGCAAGTTCAAGGCCCTTTTCGAATGTCCGGTTGGATACAAAAATTTCGCCGACCCTGTTTCGAAGAAGGTGTTCCATCGCCAGTTCAGCCATTTCGCCGGCACCGATCAAGAGTACTTTCTTTTCATCTAGTGTACCGAATATTTTCCGTCCCAGTTCAATGGCGGCATAACTGATCGATACCGCATGATCTCCGATACCGGTTTCGGTCCGAACGCGTTTTGCCACAAAAAAAGCGCGATGCAACAACCGGTTCAGTATGACTCCGGACGTCTTATTTTCGGTTGCAGCGCAATAGGCCTCTTTAATCTGCCCCAATATTTGGGGTTCCCCGACCATCATCGAATCGAGGCTAGATACAACCCTGAAAATATGTCTAATGGCTTCATCACCGACATGAATATAGAGGGCTTCCTCAAACGAATCAATGGGTACAGTCTTATATTCCGATATCAATCGCTTGGTGGTTTCAACCGCTTCGGATCTGTTATCCGATATCAATAGAACTTCAACACGGTTGCAGGTTGAAAAAAGGAGCACTTCTCGGATGACCCGGTGGTCATGCAGTGCTTCAAGGGTCGTTGCGATTTCCTCTTCCGAGAATGCGATACACTCCCGCAGCTCCACCGATGCCGTCTTGTGATTTAACCCGATTAAAACAATTTCGGGTAAAGCGAAATTCTTTTTGTTCTTAACTTCCTTCATTTCCAAACCGTTATCTAAAATTTGGTAAATTCCCCATGATGTCCTTGTAACAGAAAATTGACACCAAAAAAGGTGAATAAAAGGATTGCAAATCCTATAATCGACAATATCGCCGCTTTCCTACCTCGCCATCCCACCGTGAGACGTTGTTGGATCAATACGGCGTAAACCAGCCATGTAATGCCCGCCCAAACCTCTTTTGGATCCCAGTTCCAGAAGCGACCCCAGATCGATTTGGCAAACACAATACCACCGATCAGTCCCATGGTGATAAGGGTAAAGCCGACAATAATGCAAGTATATCCTGTTGAATCGAGCAGTTCCAATGAGGGAAGGCGTTTGAAAAAGAAGCCGCGATTTTTCGCTTTTATCGAATGCTCCTGAACAAGATACAAGATACCGACACCGCAGGCCAAAGCGAATGAGGCATCTCCGATTAAAACAGACAATACATGAAATATCAGCCAGAAACTGTTAAAAAGGCTTTTAGCCGACAGCGGATCGTTCGGTAGTTGAGAGGCGACCACCATGATCAAAACCGTAAGGGGGGCGACAAAAATTCCTAATATTCTCAGTTTAAACTTGTACTGGAACGCCAGAAAGACGCCGGCCACGGCCCACGCAGTCAGCATGAGGGTTTCCCGCAGATCGCGGACCGGTAGATGCCCGGATTCGATAAATCCATACCCGAGGGCCGCAAAATGACACACAAACCCGGTCACCAGCAAATAGTATCCGCTTTTGTGAAAACTCTTTTTCTGAAAAAAAAGATATGACACATATCCTGTGGCACTCAGAATATAAAATAATATCGTTAAGTTAATAAAAATTTCCATTCACAGCACCCTGTTAGTTTGGCCATTTTCGATTCAATTTGCAGTATTTTTGAAACTCAAAACAGACCGTTTTTCATTTATTTTTTGAAATTAAATTGTCGATCTCAAATTCCTTCCCAAGAATCTTCTTGAGCAACAGGTCAATCCCTTCTTTGTTTTTATTTTTAATCATTTCCACCAATTCACTATTGACCAATTTTTCAAAAAGAGGCTTGTAATATTCCGGTTCCTTACCATTGGCTAAAAGCTTTTGACGGATGGCGCCCATTAGTTGGAGAAATTCGGCATATTCCTCTCCAAATTGGCTTTCGAGTTCTTTTCTAATTTTTTTGGAAAAGGCGGGGCTCTTTCCCGAAGTGGAGATGGCCACCACCAGCTCTCCCCGACGGATAACCGATGGGATTATAAAATTACAGGCTTCCGGCCGGTCCACAATATTGCAGAGTTTGTTCAGATGTCGAGCATCTCTGCTGACCAAGCCATTGAGTTGCTCATCATCTGTTGCACCGATGACAAGAATGACGCCTTCAAGATCGGGTGTCTGGTAGGATCGCTTTTTTAATGCGATGGCTTTTTTGCGGGCAAGGCCAAGAAGCTCGTCTGTGACCTTCGGACTGACAACGGTGACTCTTGCGCCACAGCTGAGCAGCGTCGTGACTTTTCGTGTTCCCACTGAACCGCCGCCGACAACCAGACACTTCTGATTTTCGATATCAAGATAGACCGGGTAATATCTCATAAAATCAATTCGATCTTCAATAGATCATTTGCAAGGACCAACGGACCCGAATATGTTTTTCTACATTCTTTTTCAATATTTGCATTGTCGCACTCCGGGTAGAAGTGTGTTAATATCAGCTTTCCTACATTCGCCCGTGACGCAATTTCACCGGCAAGGGATGGGGTCAGGTGTCCTTTCACCTTAAACTGATCCGGAAATGCAGATTCACAGATAAGAAGATCTGTATCCCTTGCCAGTGCCACAAGGTTTTCATTGAAATCCGTATCACCGGAATAAACAACAGAGCGCCCGTGGTTCCCGGTGATCTTGAAGGCAATGCTTTCTTCATTGTGTGCGGTCGGGAGGGAGTCCACTCTAAAATTATCAAATTTTCGGAAGTCTGGCCCTTTATTGTCAAGTTCGGTGAACTTTAACAAACCGGGCGCCAGTTCTATCCATTCTCCATAAACACTTTTCAGGCCTTTGTACAGCGCTGAAAACCCCTTCCCGGACACAATGTGGAGTGGCGTTTTCCGTTGATTTTTGTTTGGGTACTTTGTGGCAAACAAAAACGGCACAAATTCACCTGTATGATCGGGATGGAAATGGCTGAAAAAAATAAAAGAAATATCAAAAATTGTTGTATTTGCTTCCAAAAGCCGTCTCATGGTTCCGGGACCCGCGTCAAAGAGCAGTTTCGTGCCTCCGACTGCCATCAAAACAGAACAAGCGCTGCGGCTGAGGGAAGGGACGCAGGTGCCGGATCCGAGGATGGTAACCGATATTTCGGAGATATTTTCGTTCATTTTTTCGCTCTTTTTTCAATCTGGTGAATGATCCACCTCACCAGCTTTTTATCTTCATTTGGGTTGATAACTTTTTTTAATTCTGAAACAGATATTTCGGCACGCGCCATACTTTTATGTCCGCCAGCTGTACCGACCTGTCCAAAGCTTTGTTTCGCCACCTTCCCGGCATCCTTGCGGATACCGTCGTTTCTCAAAATAACAATCAGTTTGTTGTTATTTATACCGGATACAACACTCCAGTTCACCGAATGGACCCGCATGAAAAAATCGGCAATCAAAACGCATACATCCGGATTTTGTACTCGATTTAGATGCACAAAAATTCGGTTTTTGCGCATGCGCATTTCCTGAAGGGCAATTTTGAAGTATTTTAAAAAATCTATTTTAAGTTCCGCCTGCTCAATCTTTCGGGCAAGGTGGACATTGGTATGTTTGAAAAGGAATTGAAATGCCCGAATATCCTCGATCAAGGTTTGGCGCTCAAAGTTGCTGGTATCTGTTTTAATGGCATGAAACAGACCGGTTGCAAGTTTGGTCGAAGGTTTAATTTTAGCAGCTCTTAAATACTCTGTCATTATGGTTGCGGTCGCGCCGTAATGGGGGCGTATATCTTGAAAGGGAGCGATGGCACCGGTTTTCGGGTGGTGGTCGATGATGACATCCGGTGTGAAGCTTGCGAAAGATTCATGGTGGTCCGGCTGGGAGTCGACCATGACGATCCGATTAAATTGCAACCCGTCAATTTCGTCCACATGAACCAAATGGACGCCTAAAAGTCTGATCATGGCGATATTATCAGGTCGATCAATCGTGTTGACGTTGGATACGGTCACCATTGACACCTTCCGCCACAGTAAGCGTTTGATGGCCATGGAACATGCAATGGCATCTGGATCGGCGTTGATTACGATCAAAACACGATCGTCATGGGAAAACTGCTGATAAAAATGGTTCAATCTTTCAGTTGAAGATATCGTCATGGTGTTGATGGCCCCAATTAATGTGGCACAAATATTACGATGGAAAAGAGGATTTTACAACAAATTTTTGTTAAATCAAACACTCTCTATCTAACCGTAATTTCAGATAAAGTTTTGTCAAAGTCCAAACACCGTCATCTTTTTCACCCCCGGAACGCGCCTGGGGGAAAAAATCTTTTTTCACGGTTTGATCTGATGCTCGCTTTTTGCTATGAAACAGGTTCATCACTACAATTTTCACTTGAATCAGTGCTTACAATAAGGCCTTAATCAAAAAATCCCTTTTCGACAAATAGGGAGATCAATTTTTTTGCGGTTTTTAGTGGTTTAAAAATCTCCATCCCTATGGTTCAAGTCATCAGGGTCAGGAGGTAACATGAGAAATCGACCGACCCTGAACACAACAAGTTACGGTCTGACGCGTCGTGAATTTTTATGGATCACATCCATCGTATCCGCCGGTGTTGTTGTCGGATGCGCCACCAACCCGGTCACCGGAAAATCCCAGTTCATGTTGGTCTCTGAAGATTCGGAGATTCAGATCGACAAACAGTATTCTCCCCATCAATTCAGTACCGATTATGGTACCCTCCAGGACAATGCCCTCAACAATTATATCGATCGGACCGGTAAAACCATCGCTTCAAAAACCCACCGCCCGAATATGCCGTATTCGTTTAGGGGGGTAAATGCGACATATATAAACGCTTATGCTTTCCCGGGCGGGAGTATTGCGATCACCCGGGGGATCCTGCTAAAACTGGAAAATGAAGCCGAACTGGCGGCGCTTCTGGGCCACGAACTGGGGCATGTCAATATGCGCCACACCGCAGAGCAGATGTCAAAGGGGATATTGGCGCAAGCCGTTGTGGTCGGCCTGGCGGTCTATGTCGGCACAAAAGATACCCGGTATTCTGAGCTGGCAGCCGGGCTTGGTATGCTGGGAGCGGGTGTGCTGCTCGCTTCCTATAGCAGGGACAATGAGCGCGAAGCCGATGCCCTTGGAATGGCGTATTCGGTCAAAAGCGGTTATAGTTCAAAAGGGATGGTCGGCCTGACAGCCATGTTAAAAAGTCTGTCAAAGCTCAAACCGAGTGCGGCTCAACTGCTATTTGCCACCCACCCGATGAGCGATGAGCGATATGACACCGCTGTCAGACTCTCACAAAATAAATATGCGTCATCGCTTGATATGCCACTCCACCGAGACCGGTATATGGATCACACAGCAGATCTCAGGGCAATGAAAAGCGCCATCGAGGAGATGCAAAAGGGAGAGGCGGCCATGGCAAAGAAAAAATATACGGTTGCAGAAACACACTTTCGGACCGCCTTGAAACAAGCCCCCGAAGATTATGCCGGGCTTCTGTTGATGAGCAAATGCCTGCTGGCCCAGAAACGAAACGCCGAAGCGCTCCAATATTCCGAAATGGCAAAGAACGTCAATCCAGATGAAGCACAAGCGCACCATATCAGTGGATTTGCCAAAATTCGGAAAAAAGATTTTGGTGCAGCATACCAGGATTTCAACAGCTATGAAAAGGTGCTTCCCGGAAATCCGAATACCCTGTTTTTCAAAGGATTATCCCTTGAAGGCATGCACCAAAGAGATGCGGCAGCTAATGAATACTCACGGTATCTTCAGGTCGTTCAACAGGGCAATATGGCCAAATATGCATCCCGCCGCCTGGTGGAGTGGGGCTACGTTAAGCCAAAGAATTAACAGAAGACGGTCACAAGAAAAACATCTCGAAACTATTGCATTGAGCTCGTTCTATACCGAGCAAGGACTTTTTTACTCGCTCTATAATACAGATCAAATCCATTCAGATCATAATCATCTGTGGATCTTCCTATTTTATATACTTTTTTTGTCTTAACATCAATAACAAAAACAGTTATCCGGCCTCTATCAGGATCAGCAGGCAATACATGAATATAAGATGTAAAAACTGCATCCGCCTTTAATTGATGTCCCAGTTTAATGAAAAGATCGATATTCGGCGTTGAGGAGTCCCGCGCCCATAAATCGGTGGCAATGCTGTCATTCATTATATTCTTGTCGATTCTTTTAGCGTTCAATGTATTTCCAAGATCGTAGAAAGACAACAATGATGGGAAAATTCGAGTCTCATTTATCGCCTTTTTCAAGGCGTCAATGGCAAGGAAATTCCAGCCTCGCGCTGATCCTAAAAGCTTCCAGGGTAAAATGGCCAGTCGGGGCCGTGGGGTTACATCAGGACTGGTGTCGGTTGATGTGGCTTTAGAAACGGCAGCAACAGCCTTTTTGGGGGCCCTGGCAGGGGGTTGTTCTGGTTTGGAACTGATTTGAGGGGAGGTAACAGTTTTCACTTTGGGAACAATAGCCGGGACTTGTTCTGGTTTGGAACGCACTTGAGAGGGAGCAGCTGCTGCGGCCACTTGGGGGGCCGGGGCTTGTTCCAACTTAACGCTCAACGTGTTGTGCGGTCCGGGGTCCACTTTTACCCATTTCTTTGATTTCTTATAGCCATCAGCCGTTACTTCCACATGGTATTCACCTGTCTTTAACTCCATCCCCTGGAAAAACCTGTCTTTGATGTTCAGAACCCGGACGCTTGCGCCTTTGGGTTCGGTCTTTACAAACAAGCGACCCTTTTGCAGACCCTTCTGATTCAGATCAATCGAAAGGGATATGGATTGTCCGCTTTCCAGCCGAAACCGCTTAACATAAGGTTCATACCCATCTTTTTCCACCCTCACACGATGTTCTCCCGGTGATACCGGTATCCCTCTCAGGGGGGTTTTCCCCACTTCCCGCTTATTGACAAATACCTTTGCGCCCGTTACATCGCTCTCCACTGAAAGAGACATGCCGCCACCACCTGTCTTAACTGAGTGTTTCAGTTTAAGCGATTCCATCTCCTTTTTGAGCTGTCGTTTCTCCTGTTCCAACCGCTTTATTTCCTGCCGGGCCAGCGCCAATTCATCCGTCTCTCTTTTGACAAAAACAAAATCTCCCTTGTCTAATTTAGGATTATTGATTCTGCCAAATTGCGGATGCTGTGCTTTGCGGGAATAGTTGATCACCTGTTCCTGAAGATAGGCACCCAGTTCCTCACCCGTGACATAACTGTCCCGGTTGAGATCTGCAAAACCATCTCTTAATCCCTGGATAAACGCTTCCTTGAAGACAGACCTATCCGGGACCTGTTCATCCTCGTTTCCGGCTGTGATAAATTCCCTCGTTGGGAAAGAGACCTTCTCCTCTATGTATGGAGAAGGCTTGGCCCTGACCATTTGAAATATCGCACCTGAAAAGCACGAGTCAAAAATCATCAAGACATGTTTTGATAGAATCTGTTTTGAAACCGTTTCAATCTGGCGCATGCTCACTGCCTGGTCCATGAATCCACTGAGATCTTTCTCCGGATCGGGAGCATCCACCGGAATCAAGTAGCCGAGTTTCGTTCCATCAGCCTCTCCGATCGTATAGCCATGACCCGAGTACCAAAACAGTATGGCCCTTTCTTTTTTCCTCCCCTCACTTGCAACAAGCCGGTTCAAAGTGCTGCGAAGGGTCTTTCCATCTGGATTTTCAAGCAAGTCGACAGTCCAATTCATCGCTTTAAGCATGGCAGCCACTTCACGCGCATCATTTACGGGGTTTGGAAGAGGGGGCCAACCTTTGTGATATTCACCCACCCCTACCACCAAAGCATAGTAATCCGAGTAAAGCTGAATCTCCTTTGTGGAACCATCCCTGGTCTGGGATTTTACCTTGATACGCTTTAATGCCGCCGAGAGGGGTAACGAAAGAAAAATGGACATGAACAAAAATGATAATATTACTATTCCTGATTTCTTCAAGATAGCGCCTTCATTTTTGCGTACTGCATTGAATTGCTTGTGATATTCAATTTATAGATATTGTTTTAACTCTATTATATGCTAAAGAATATTTTGAGAAATGTCAACCATTGAGCTGCTCTTAGATTTCAGATCGATATGTCAGTCGGTTGTCAGATGTAATATCACGTCTTCCTTGCGGTGAAGATAACACCTGTCCTTCGGCAATTCGCTAAATCTCTGGAATAATTAAAAAGAACCATCTATATCTAAAGAATAGATCAGGATAAATTTTTTTCGAAAAGGACCTCATACACCCCGATGGGTTCTTCAAATCCTTTAACCTGAATCTGTCCCAAACCACGTGTCGGCACATGATCTTTCACGAGTTCAAACGTGCGCTGAGAAATCATTATCCCTCCTACAGGAGCATTTGATTCAAGGCGCTGGGCTCAATTCACGGCAGATCCGAGAACCGTATATGACAACCGCCGGGGAGAACCCATGTTTCCCACCACAACAATGCCCGTGTTTATGCCAATACGAATCTGGAGAGGCATATCCCCTTGCTTTTCCCATCGTGTTTTGATTTCATGGACTCTTTTCTGTATTTCAATTGCCGCGCGGACACATCGTAGCGCATGGTCAGGCTGGGGGACGGGATCGCCGAAAAAAACCATCAATCCATCGCCCATAAACTTATCCACCGTTCCTTGATATTTAAATACAATTTCAGTCATCGCATCAAAGTAGTCGCTAAGCAATTTTTGAATGTGATCCGGTGAAATTGTAGATGAGTATCTGGTAAAATTTTTTATATCGCTAAACAGAATCGTCAGCTCCTTTTTCTGCCCGCCAGAAGCAATCACCTTCGGATTTACCATAATCTTTTTCACAACCAAAGGGGGAAAATAAGACTCAAATGTTCTCCTGAGAATATTCTTTTCTTTCTCTTCACCGATATAACGATAGGTGACTATTGAGCTTAAACCAAACGTTATTATGAGGACGGGTCGAACAAAGTGTAAAATAAGGTTTCCATAAAAGAAGCAAATCGCGACAGTGGCAATATAGCTCGCTGCTAAAATTGCTGTACCAGCAGAGAAAAATGGTGATGAGAATCTAAAAGATAACCTCCAAATGATGACCATAATGAGCAATTCGATAAAGAGCATTTCAAAGCCTGAAAGCTCTTTTAAAAACGACTCGGTCAATATGGTGTGCATCACATTCGCATGTAATCCGCTTAGGGGAAATTGAGTATCTGTCGGTACAGGTCCCAGATCAGTTGAGCCTGTAGAAACTTCCGAGACAATAACAATTTTTCCGGATAACTCCTCCTTCCACATCTCCATTTCATCCTGATCCTCTGAGGCAAAAAAAACATCAGAAAAATTGTAGTGCGTCATCCGCTCCCATGGACCGGCAAAGTTAATCACCATATTGCCGTATCGATCAATGGGAATGACGATATCATGTCCGATGGTTTTCCCAGGTTTTCTGGCATCTTTCAACGTAATGGATTTACCCGGCCTGACAATGATTTTTTCTGAAGGAACACTCAGGTAGTCACATATCGCTCGGAATGAAAAGCTCGGATAGAATGATCCTTTATAGCGCACAAGAAGTGGAAGACGGCGATATACACCATCCTGGTCAGGTTTAAGGCTTAAATAGCCCAGCCCCCGTGAAACAGCCGCAAGCGCAGAAAATGTGATCAGCGGTTCCGAGCCATGATAAAGCCGGGAAAGATCTCCCATTGTTACCACATTCCATGCTGTCTCTTCAAGATAATGGTTATCGATTCTGTTTTCATGCTATTTGGCGTTCCCTACCCCTTTATCCAATAATGTGAACGACAGTCCAAAGTATACATTGCCTGCCTTACGCGTCGCATCAATCAATGCGCTGTCTTCCGATTCGTTCAGCGGGGCCGCAAAGATAAGGTCGTATAACTGGGCTGAAACGTTCATCGCTGCCAGATTGAGGATGGCTTGAGCGTGGTGGGATCTGTTCAGATAAAAACGGTTAAGCTGCTTGATGCTGGTATTATTGAGGTCTACATGTACAATGGTACCGTCGTATTCAGGTTGAAGGTGCTCACTGGCCGACCGGTATAAGAATAGCCGATCGATGGCTTGTGCATTCCATGTCTCAAATACTCTGGGTACGAGCCAGAAACAGAGATGCGCAGCAATAAACGAACACACGATCAAAAAAATCGTAACTCGAGCATCTCGAAACTTATTGATGGTCAATCGTGAAGGTCTTGCCGTAGAAATCGGTTGCAGAGACATTATCTGCAATGGGGTCAATGTCAAAAGAACCAGTTGCCAAAGATGTGGTCCTGCCCCGAACAACACCTGCCATTGCAACCGGCCGCTCAGCAGGAGCAGAGAATTGTCGATGGCGCTTTTTTATTTTGCGGATTTCAGTGTGTATCTGTTTTGCAAGATCATGCCTATGAACAGCATCGGCCAATTCATACCTTTCTATCAGTGTTTCAAGTGTGGACAACCGTTTAGCTGAAGCGAGCAGATAAAACATCTCAAGTCCAACACGCTCATCCAACTCAAACCACGTGTCACCCTGGGGGATATAGTATTTTTTCAATATTTCATAGTCCATAGTGAATTGCTCGAAACTGTAAGGGAACAGCAACTTGATCTCATCTTTTCCGGTTTTATAGATCAGATATACAAAGCATCTATTTTGCAGTTCCACAAGCATCTTCACTCGATCACCTGTTTTGAGTGTCGTATCACGGGTAATAGCGACAAGCCGCCGATCATTCTCCGGTCCCACGATTGCCCCAAATGCCCAATGGAAACGAACATTTTTTTCTCTGTTTTGTTCGGCGAACGTTCTGGGGTTTTCGGGTAGTAAAGTAAAAAAGACAATCCATAAAAACCCAATTAGAATCCATTTAATAAATTTCATTTTTTCTTCTCCAAAAACCATGAATAATGACAATTATTTTATATCTGGCAAAATCCAGAAATGAACATTATGCAGTTCTTGGTCGAATCAATCCTGATTCAGCTGAAGATCGAGAATGATATTTCAACGTTGATCAATAACACAGGAGAATTAAAAATGCAATTTCTCACCTAATTTCACAAATTATGGAACAGCAGGGTTAAGAATTAAACCTTATGATTCCGGGTATAGAGAAATTAGTTCTGGAAGTGTAATGCTTTCCCTAAACAATGATGAGATGACTTTTGGATATGCCTGGGGTTCAACTTATCGCATTGACAAAGAAGGTAACGGCCAACTCTTTGAAACCAGGGGCTATAGACCTTTTATCTTAAAAAAGAAAGAATAAGCGTGGTATCTGAATTTTGCACATCAGATGAAAGTC
>Ga0255058_10000518_pt1 | contig 22758 bp, 23 predicted proteins | sample Cases_109_9_MG_FD_188637 | JGI IMG/M metagenome (GOLD analysis project Ga0255058, IMG submission 188637) | Seawater microbial communities from Amundsen Gulf, Northwest Territories, Canada - Cases_109_9 | ecosystem: Environmental > Aquatic > Marine > Gulf | place: Canada: Northwest Territories... | reverse complement strand
CATCGCCAAAATCGGCAAGCGAGGTGATCTTTCCATCAATGTTCGGAAGCGCAATATCCGGGGCTTTCGCCCCAAAGGGTAACTCCATCGTCGATGATATCGCCATGATCCCTCCTCCAGGTTGCCTACACGTTATCTGCCTCGCAGTGTGTGATGGCGCCCTCCTGATCAAGCCTTGCTCTTTGCGGCGCGGCGCAATACCCATCCATAGATTCCGAGATTAATCCCCAATACCAAGAGACCCAGGGTAATCTGCAACTGTCGCGTGAGATGTGTGGGATAAAGGACCGGAAAAATGTAGTGCTCTATAAAGCTGGACCGATATCCGACCGCCCCACCTCGTGCACGGAGCCAGTTCTCAAGCGGCGTGAGTGGACAGATCCAACCCGTAAATTCAATGAGTGCACCCCAGAGAACCACCGGAACGTGTAACCAGGCACACCGCTTCCACCTCAGGACGAAGAATCCGCCGAGTACTACGAACAGGACGAAGGCAAAGTGCACCATCACCACGAAGTCGGCCAGAACGCCATAGAGCATTCTCTGGTTCTCCCATCCGGCTCCGTCCTTCAGCCGGTTTTGACTGTGATCAGGGGGGAATCTGCCGCTCGAAAGTTTGGACCAGAACTGTGACCGCTTCCGGCTCGCTCGTGGGAAGCGAACAGGAAATCCCCACACAGACGTAGGCCTGTGGCGTGCCTTTCGCGCGAGTCGCTTGCATGGCCGCAGCGATCGGCGGGGGGAGCTTTGCTGCCTCCCCAAGGGCCGGATCATAGGCTGCCACGATCTTTCCCGGCCGAAAGGCTTTCAGGGCGGCCTGCCACAAGGCCAGGGTGCGGGGGTCGGATCGGGGGCCAATGATGGCCACATGGGCCGGAGGGTGTAGGTGAAGATCGACTGCCAGGGCGTAGGTCGAAGCGAATATCCCATTGTCGGGGGCAGCTACAGCGAATGTCTTCAGGATCTGCTCGGCCCGCTTGTGATACATGTTCGCGTTTGTCAGCAAATACAGTTCGTTCAGGACCAAGGCCGCCATGGCGTTCGGCGAGGGAATGGGAGTGTCCGTAAAGGATTTGGAGGGGCGCTTGAGGAGACCCAGGGCCGTCGATTCGGGGCGGAAATCGAAGAAGGCATTCCCGGTCTCGTCCCAAAAGGTGCGAAGGGCCTGATCCATCAATTCTCTTGCCGTCTTGAGATACCGGACGTCTCCCGTGACCTGGAAGGCCTGGAGGAGGGCTGCGGTGATCCACACGTAATCGCTGAGGAAGCCGGGGGTGTGGGGTTTCCCGTCGGAGAGGGCGTGGTACAGTCCCTCTTCCCGCGAGTAGATGCGCGTGAGGAGATAGTCCAGGCTTTTCAAGCTAAAGACCTTGAGCTCTTCCCGGCCCAGGACCTTGTAGGCCTCGAGGTAGGCGCTGATCATCATGCCGTTCCGGTCGGCGAACAGAGTCTGGTTCACAAAGGGTGTCTTCCGCTTTGTCCGTGCCTCGATCAAGTGGGTGTTCCCACTCGCGATGAGGGCCTTGACCTGACGGACAGGAAGGGAAAGGTCCCGGGCGATCTGCTCAGGCGTGGTCGCCACCCAAAGGACGTTTCGTCCGGGGGTCTCGCGCATGTCTCCCTTCTCATCGATGGCGTAATGTCGTACGAGGACCTCCGCCTCTTCCTTTGACAACGCCGCCTTCACTTCCCGGATGGTCCAGGTATAGTAGGCCCCATCGTCCCCAGGACCTATATCCGCATCCTGGTCCGAGTAGAACCCTCCCCGTTCTTGATCGGACAGGACCGCGTTCGTGTAGACAATGATCCCCTCGGCGACCTCCCTGTAGCGCGCGTTCTCTGTTGCCTGGTACGCACGAAGATAGTTCATGAGAAGCAGGGCGTTCCCCGTAGTGAACTTCTCAAAGTGGGGAATACGCCAGGCCCGGTCAGTGGCGTACCGGTGAAACCCTCCTCCGAGTTGGTCGTGGATTCCTCCTTTGGCCATCTCGTCCAGGGTTGTGGTGGCGATCCTGAGCATCTGCTCATCGCCCTTCTCCGCGTATGTCCTGAGGGCAAGTGCGATTGACCCGGTGTGGGGGAACTTCATCGCCGGCCCAAAGCCTCCGTGTTCCTCATCGAAGAAACGGGTCATTGACTGGGTAATGGCTTCGACGAGCTGGGGGGAGAGGGGAGCCTTCCTGAGCCTCTCAGCTTCATGAGTGGACAGCGCCTTGTACAGCTTATCGGCAGATGTCATGATCATCTCTCTGCGGTCTCTATAGAGCTCGGCGAGCTTGGGGAGCACCCTCTTGAAGCCCGGCCGCCCGAACCGGTCATCGGGGAAAAAGGTTCCTCCGCCGTAGAAGACCTTCCCTTCGGGGGTCATAAAGACCGTGAGCGGCCAGCCACCGTGGCCCGTAATGGCCTGCACCGCCTGCTGGTATTGGGCATCAATATCAGGCCGCTCGTCCCGGTCTACCCTGATGGCGATGAAATTGTTGTTTATCAGTTTCGCCACCTCGGGATTGCTGTACGTCTCATGGTCCATCACGTGGCACCAGTGGCACCAGATCGCTCCAATGTCCATGAGAATCGGCCGATCCAGCTCCTTGGCCAGTCGAAAGGCCTCTTCTCCCCAGTAATACCAGGCGACCGGGTGGCTTGCCGCCTCCTGGAGATATGGACTAGACGCACCGGCGAGCTGATTCGTCAGCTTCTGCGCGGCCTCAATGGGAGGGGTACCCACAAGGGTGAGCACGGCCAGGACCCCTGAGGCCCAAAACCACGGTCGGAAGTTATGCAAATAAGTTTTCACAGATCCCGGCAAGCCTTTCAGGGGTGGCTGGTGCTTGGCAGCCCCCAGATGACCCGGTCACTATTTGTTCATCTAGCCTACGGACGTCATCGGAACAGGTCAAGAGAAAACCTTATTTTTTCAGCGGTTTCGGGAAAATGCTGCTGAAATTTGAGTGAATTTCTAAATAAAGTTGAGAATCTAACTTATTGAACTTCTTGGAGGGAAGAGAAGAAAGGTGGGTAGCCTCGGGTCATAGTCCCTCTTCATCTGTCTCGGCCTTGAGGCGGCGGAGCGCATCCTGGTAGCGGTCATCGCCCGTCGGCGGAGGGAGCTTCCGGATTCTAAGCACCAAACCCCTATTTAGATCCACGCGGGCCAGAACGTAATCGCCCACGTGGAAATCGTGGAGGTCCACCGACCCGGGGACCCGGAGGCTTCACGTGGACCTACCACCCTGATACTCCCAGATAGCCATCTCGCGATACCTTGGCTCGATCCGTTGGATGAGCCCTTCTACCCAGACAAGGTATGCATGGCGGGCGAGGGCGACGCCTGTGAAGAGCAGCACCGCCGTAGTGACTGCGGTGAAGCAAAAAATTGTTGTTGAGGCGGCGCCTTCCCGGGCGACTTTGGTGTGGAGTAGGGACATCTCTAGTTCTATGGTGAGGAATTTCGGTTTACGGTTTCGAGAAGATGGTTTTCCGGTTCTCGTCAAAGAACAGGAGGACCGGTCCCTTCTCCACCACTCCCATAGCCACGCGCCGTTTCTGGGTCGTGTCGAGGAAGAAGAGGCCTGGCCCTTTCTGCACGATGCCTAAAACCGCGCGCCGCGTCCCTTCTGCGTCGTAGAAAGCGAGGTGTGGCCCGTGCTCCGCCATGCCAAGCTCTGCTCGTACCTTCCCGTTCGCGTCCGTGAGAACGAACCGCTCTGCCTCGACCTTCCATTGCGGTTTTGCTTGGCCGATCAGCAGGGTAGCTCCGGCGAGAACCATGACGACAAGGCCCGCCCGCTTCAGGCGACGGTTTTGCTTTTCCAGCGTCTCAAGCCTTTCAAGCACGGACGTTTCCATGTCCCCCTCCATGTGACGATGCCAATTAGCAGTCAGAAATCAGCTATCAGCAGCAACCTCCAGACTCATCTATGCGTCCGAATTCTTGCTGACTGCCGACGGCTGACAGCTGACCGCTCACGCGGTCAGCGGCTACCGCACCCACTTGTTGGGTGTCCCTTCCATAGCTGAGCCTTCCTCGGGGCGCCACACGGCCGCCTTCTCGATCATCTTGGCCATGTCGAAGTCGCGGTCGGTAATGCCGCCAGAGACATGGGTCCGGAGCTTGACCCAGACCTTGCCCCAGGTTACCTCGAGATCCGGATGGTGCCAGGCTGCCTCTGACAGAAAGCCGATGGCGTTGAGCAGCATCAAAGTGGTCGGCCACCCATCAGTGTTAAACTTTCGTCGGATCCAGCGCCCTTCCAGATACCACTCGGGGAGCTCCTTTTCCAGGCGCTTTATCACCTCGTCATCCGTGATCACCGGTAGCTTCTTTTCCTTTTCCATCGTCCGATCCTCCGTGTAAACGGTTCACCGTTTTCTTGAGAGGTCCTTGCGTCGCTGTGCGATTGCCCCCTGGGGGTCAGGAAAAGAGGGCCTCGATAAGTGCCTTGGCTTTCACAAGCGTCTCCTCGTACTCTGCCTCGGGGTCCGAATCAGCCACGATGCCCCCCCCAACCTGGAAGTGCGCCTGGCCGCTCTGACAAATCATGGTGCGTATGGCGATGTTCAAGTCCAGGTCTCCACCGAAGTCCAGATATCCGATGGAGCCAGTATAAATCCCCCGGCGGGTGGGCTCGAGCTCCTCGATGATTTCCATCGCTCGGATCTTTGGCGCCCCGGTAACGGACCCACCCGGAAAACAGGCCCGGATCAGGTCGATGCGGTCACGGTCCGGCCGCATTTGGCCCACAATTCTGGCGGTCGTCTGAAAAACCGTCGCGTATGTCTCAAGCACCCGCAGGGTTGGTACTCGGACGGAGCCGTACTTGCAAACCCGGCCCAAATCATTGCGCTCTAGGTCCACGATCATGACGAGCTCTGCCTGGTCTTTCACGCTGCTCAGGAGTTCCGTCCGCAAGTACCGATCCTCGTCGGGGCTCTTCCCGCGGGGACGGGTTCCCTTCATCGGGCGGGTCTCGACTTTCCGGCCCCGGAGTCGGAGGAACCGTTCGGGTGAGGCCCCGACGACGGCGAAATCGCCATAATCGAGGAAGCAACCGAATGGCACAGGACTGATCCGATGGAGGCGCCGGTACAGCACAAATGGATCCCCGTCAAGTGCAGTGGAAAAGCGCTGGGAGAGGTTAACCTGGTAGATGTCCCCGGCGGCGATGTATTCCTTGGCTTTCCGCACCGCATCGAGATATCCGTCCTTGGTGAAGTTGGCCTGGAGGCCGCCGATCGGAGGTCCCAGCTCCCCAGGTGATATTCTCGGCGCTCGCCACTTTGAAAGCCACTCCAGCTTGCGAATCAGTTCCTCCCCCCGCGCTCGCGCACGACGGTAGGCCGCGTCTGGGTTGAGCTCCGGCAGACCGGTCGAAACGACATACAGGCGTCCTTTGACATGGTCAAAGACGAGAGCGCGATCGTAAAGACCAAAGAGGCAGTCCGGAACCTGCAGGTCATCAGTGGCGAGACAGGGGAGTTGTTCGATGTGGCGGCCCAGATCGTAACCAAAGTGCCCGACGGCTCCCGCAAGAAAGGGGACGGGTTGTACCCGCCAGCAGACCTGGAAGCGTTCGAGGAGTGCACGGAGGGCGTCAAAAGGGTCCGCTTGGAAGGTGACCGCATGGCCATCCTCTCGGATCTCGATCTCTTGTCCCCGCGCCCGGAACGTGAGAAAGGGATCAGCGCCGAGAAAGGAGAAGCGACCGAGCTGAAAGCGGTTCATTCCGCTTTCCAGCAGGAAGCTCGAGGGAGCCTCCCGGAATAGGGTAAATATCTCTCCGGGGGAGATGGTGAGCGGATACTCTTTCAGAAAAGGAGTCAGGGTCGGAGGGATGGCCAACATTTTTCTTTTTCTCGGTCGGTGTTCATTCATCGGGCCAGCCGATACGACTGCCCGTGATCTCTCGTACCAAAGGGAAAATATAACGGGATTATATCGTCCCGGCTCAGCGGCTGCAAGTCCAAAGGGGGGCCCCGGCGTGGGTGTTCTTCCGGGGTTTGACACAGGGTCGCGGCTGCCGTATCATCCGTTGGCCTAAGGTCCGAAGATGCAGATTTCGCCACTGCTGCTCGTTGTAGGGGAGCGAACATGCTCTGGCCGAGGTCCGTGCTCCGCTTTCCTCCCCGGAGACAAATTCTCCTGGCCTCCCGGCCCTTCAGCTATCGTGGGGGGCAGCTCTGGATCGAAAAGGTGCCGTGGGAAAAGGTGGTGGCAGCGCTCGGTACCCCGGTCCTGATTTACTCTCGAGGGCGACTCTTGAGCAACATCGCCTCCCTGGAGAAAAGTGTCAGATCCCTACCCATTCCCGTCCGAATCCATGCCGCCCTGAAGGCCTGCACCCTTCCCGGAATTGCGACCATCCTTCGAGAGGCCGGGCTGCAGATCGAGGTCATGTCGGAGTTCGAATACCAACTCAGTCGCATGGCCGGCTTCACCCCAGACCAGGTGGTCGTGAATGCACCAGCCAAAGAGAGAGGATTTTTGGCCAAGGCCGTAGCCGACAAAGTAGCCTTGGTCAACGTCGAGTCTGAGGAAGAGCTTCGGGCCATAGATACCCTGGGGCGGGGGCGTGGGGCCCCGGTGCCGATCGGGGTCCGCGTCAATCCGCCCGTCGGGGAGCCCTCCGCCACGCTTGACGGCCGCGGTTCCAAGTTCGGGTTCGACATCGACTCGGGGGATGCCCGGCGGGCGGTAAAGCTCGCCGCTAGCCTCCCGGGGGTCCAGCTGATGGCCATCCACTGCCACGCCTGGACCCGACAGTATTCTCCTCGCCGCTACCTCGCCGCGCTCCGCCCGGTCCTCCGATTCCTGGGCGAGATCGAGCGCGAGATCGGTCGGCCGATTCCCTGGATTGATGTGGGGGGAGGGTTCGGCAGCCGCAACATGCTCGAGGCGTCAGGGAATCACATCGCCGATTTCCTGGCCCCCCTCGCAGAGCAGATCCGGCGGCTGGGTGGTGACCGGGAACTCCTCGTGGAACCTGGCCGGTATCTGATCAACGATGCGGCAGTCTGCATCGGACAGGTCTTGACCCGTAAGCGCAACGCGGGGCGCCGGTGGGTTTTGACGGATGCGGGATCACACTTTCTCCCGCTCAGAGAAAACGTTGAATACTACGTTGCACCCGCCGACGTCAGCCAGGGGAACGAGCGCTACTACGTTGGCGATGGCCTGTGCATCCCCTCGGGGGTTTTACCGGGGTCCTTTCCTCTGGGGAAGATCCGAGTAGGGGACAAGCTGGTCATCTTGAATTGCGGGGCCTATACTTTCTCCCTCGCCCGGCACTTCGGAGGTCTCGCCCCGGCTGTGGCGATAGTGGAGGGGGACACATGGAGGCTGCTGTTCCGGCGCCGGTCCTCGGAAGAGTGGTTGAAGTGGATCGATGATCAGTAATCCCGGGTTATGCGGAATATGCCGAATTCTCATGCCTGAGACCCCAAAAATGGGTTGACAAAGAAGGGGCTTTCGGATACGAATTCACCATCGGCAGCACATTAGTGGAACAGGGTTTTAAAATGAACGATAACCTAACTTTCATCACATAAGGAGGAGAAACATGTCTTCAATAATGGTCGGAGAATCATTGGTCGGCGATGGCAACGAGGTGGCTCACGTTGACCTCATGATCGGCCGAAAGGATGGACCGGTCGGAATTGCGTTCGCTAATCGCCTCGCCACGCAAACCAGTGGCCACAACGGGCTCTTAGCGATTCTCGAGCCGAACCTCCCGGCAAAGCCCGACACCGTGATGTTCAATAAGGTCACCATCAAGGGGGCGGATCAGGCGATCCATATGTTCGGCCCCTCTCAGATGGCGGTGGCCAAGGCCGTCGCGGATAGCGTCGCCGCAGGGGTCATTCCAAAGAAGGACGTGGAAGATCTCTGCATCGTCTGCGGGGTCTTCATCCACTGGGAGGCCACGGACAAGAAGAAGATTTTTGAGTACAATTACACAGCCGTCAAGGAGTCGATCGAGCGCGCCCTTGCGAGCAAGCCGACGGTTGACGAGGTCCTGGCCAAGAAGGATACAGCAAAGCATCCCTTCGCCTAACCGATCGAGTCGTTTTCAAATCGAGGTCCCCGAAGAGGGGATACGTTTGTCTTGAGGGCAACTACCATGGAGCGGAAGCATCTCCTGTATTTCTTTACGACCGATGCCGCGCCCAGCCCCTTTGACATTAACATGGCCTACGACGCAGGGTTTCACGCGGTCATCCCTTACGGGAATGTGAACGAGGAAACCGGCACTCTCCTCGTTCAGGACATCATCTTTTCCCGCGGTCCAAAGGGGACCAAGTTCACGGCCCTCTTTATTGGGGGAGACAACGTCGAAACTGCCGAGAAGCTCCGTGCAGCTGCCGTCAAAAGTATGTTCCCCCCCTTCCAGGTCTCTCTGATGATCGACCCCAAGGGGGCGTACACGACCGCCGCGGCCCTCGTCGCCAAGGTGGAGACGGGTCTGGGTGGCTTGAGCGGAAGGAAGGCCGCGATCCTGGGAGCCACGGGCCCGGTGGGCCGGGTGGCCGCGACCCATTGCGCAAAAAGCGGCTGCGAGGTGATTGTCGGGTCGCGTTCCCGAGAGTCGGCGGAGCGGCTGGCGAAAGGGATCAGGGAAAAGGCAGGCGGAACGGTGACAGGGGCTCAGATGGGGACAGATGAGGAAAAGCTCCCCATCTTGAAGGGGGTCGACCTGATCCTGGCGACGGCAAAGGCGGGCGTTGAGATCCTGTCACGGTCGGCCTTAGAGGCACTGCCCGCCGGCAAGTTGGTGGCTGATGTCAACGCCGTCCCACCGAGTGGCGTGGCGGGACTAAAGCCCGACGACGACATGAAAGAGATCGCCTCTGGGATCAGGGGGATCGGAGCGATAGCCATCGGGACCTTGAAGTACGGGGTCGAGATGGAGATGCTCGAGACCATCAGGACTTCTAAAGAGTTTACGGATCTGGACGACGCCTCTGCGATGGAGATCGCGAGGAGACGGCTTCAGTAGGAATAAAAAATAAACTGTGAGCCCCTTTTTAGAGCTCAGCGGCTGGCGTCAGCCAAGACAGGGGGCTTATGTTTATGGGGTAGATTGTGTTAGAATTCACAATCCGAGGGAACAAAGGACCTAATGTGGCTAAGTCGTTTGTTTTAATTACCGGTCGATCGACGAAGCAGGGGCGAACCATCCATCTCGGCAAGGAGGCAAAGGAGTACATCGAGGAGATCAGCACGGCAGAAATGAACCCGGCGGACATGGAGGCCCTTCAAGTCAAGGACGGGGACCGGGTCCGGCTCACCACCAAACATGGGTCGAGCGTGGTCCGATGCAAGAAGGGGACGGAACCGCCGGGGCTCCTCTTCGTCGCGTACGGCCATTTTGTCAACACTCTGGTCGGACCGGACACGCAAGGGACCGGGATGCCAGATTCGAAAGGGTTCGAGGTGGAGGTCACGCGAGATGACGGCGGTTAAAGAGTTGACGGTGGTGAAGGACGTCACCTGCCCTTTCTGTGGGGTGACCTGTGACGATTTGGAGGTCCACGTCGACAACGGCAAGATCGTCGTCGTCAAGAACGCGTGTGTGCTTGGTAAGGATACCTTCCTTCATCACCACGAGGGATTGGCAACGCCTCGCATCGATGGAAAGCCGGCGTCCATCGACGAGTGCATTGAGGTGGCGGCCGACATCCTCGTGAAGGCGAAGTACCCCCTCATCTACGGACTCGACTCCACCGAGCTCCATGCCCACCGCAAGGCCATCGAACTGGCGGAGATCCTCGGGGCCAACATCGATCATACGTCTTCGGTCTGCCACGCCCCCAGCCTGCAGGCAGTGCAGACCGTGGGGCTTCCGAGCTGCACGGTCGGCGAAGTCAAGAATCGGGCCGATCTGGTGATCTTCTGGGGCTGTAACCCGGCGGAGGCGCATCCGAGGCACCCGACCCGTTACTCCGTGACGGCAAAAGGCATGTTTACCCCTATGGGGAAGAAGGATCGGAAGGTCATCCACGTGGATGTGCGGCGAACGCCGACCAGCCGGATGGCCGACACGTTCATCCAGATAAAGCCGCACTCCGATTACGAGGTCTTTTCCACCCTTACCGCCCTCGTCAACGGGCACGACCTCGACGTCCCGGAAGTCGGCGGGGTCCCCCTGGGGGAATGGCGCGATCTGGTTGAACTGATGAAGGGAGCGAAGTTTGGGATTCTGTATTGGGGCATGGGACTCACCATGACGCGGGGGAAGTATCATAACATCGTATCATTGGTGCGCCTCATCCAAGAGATGAACCGTTTCACCAAATTTCTTGGAGCGCCGCTCCGGGGTCACGGCAACGTCGTCGGCATGGCCCAGGTCCTCACCTGGCAGACGGGATACCCATTCGCCGTCAATATGAGCCGAGGATACCCACGCTTCAATCCGGGCGAGTTCTCGGTTGCCGATCTCTTGGGCCGGGGAGAGATCGATGCGGCGTTCATCATCGCAGCGGACGCCGTCGGAAATTTCCCTGCCAAGGCGGCGGAGCATCTAAAGTCAATCCCGCTGATTGCGGTGGACCCGAAAGAGAGTGAGACGACCAAGGTCGCCAAGGTGGTTATCCCCGTGGCCCAGGCCGCGGTGGCAGCCCCCGGCGTGGCATACCGCATGGATCACATTCCCCTTCCCATGAAGAAAGTGGTCGATTCCCCCTATCCCTCAGACCGTGAACTCCTCGACCGGCTTATCGCGCGGGTGTTAGAAAAGCGAAAGGATGGACAGTCCGGTCGGAAGCGAGTCGCTGGTCGCCCCCGCGGGTAAACGCCGATGGCACAAGCGATCCGGATCAAAGGGGGGCGCATCTACGATCCGCTCAACGGGCTCGACGGAGTGGTCAAAGACCTCTGCGTCGAAGACGGCAAGATCGTCGAGGAATGCCAGGAGACGGCAGAGGTCATTGATGCCGAGAACCTGGTCGTCTTCCCTGGTGGCGTCGACGTTCACACCCATATCGCTTCTCCGGCGGTGAATGCGGCTCGGGCTTTGCGGCCGGAGGATCACCGGTTGCTCTGCTGCCCTCGCAAGCCAGGGATGCGATCGGGCGTGGGACACACGATTCCTTCCACCTTCACCACCGGATATCTCTATTCGAGGCTCGGGTATACCACGGTCATCGAGGCCGCAACACCGCCGATCGGGACCCGGCACACCCATGAGGAGCTGAATGACGTTCCCATGGTCGATAAGGGCTGTCTGTTGCTGATGGGGAACAACGAATTCATCCTTCAATATCTCAAGTTGGGTGAGCTGGATAAGATCAAGCGCTACGTCGCCTGGCTTCTCAACTCCCTGAAAGGGTTCGGGATCAAATTGGTGAATCCCGGCGGTGTCGAGCAGTGGAAGTACGGGAAGGACGTCGAGGGCCTCGATGAAAAGGTGAATCATTTCGATGTAACGCCGCGCCAGATCTTGCAGGCCTTGACCTGGGTCAACGAGGAGCTTGGCCTTCCCCATTCGATCCACATCCACGCCAATCGTCTGGGGGTACCCGGCAATTACGAGGTCACGCTCGAGACGATGCGGGCCTTGGAAGGGAAGCGGGTCCACATGGCTCATGTTCAGTTTAACAGCTACGGAGGAGACGATTATCTGAACATGACCTCCAAAGCCAAGGAGATGACGGACTATATCAACCAACACCGCAACGTAACGGTTGATGTAGGCCAGGTGATCTTTGGGGATGCCACGACGATCACGGCAGATGGACCATGGCAGTACCGTCTCCACAAGTTGACCGGTAACAAGTGGTACAACTATGATGTGGAGGTCGAAACGGGTGCCGGTGTTGTTCCCTATACCTATCGCGAGAAGAATAATGTCAATGCCCTGCAATGGGCCATCGGCCTCGAGACGTTCCTCCTGATCAAAGATCCCTGGCGCGTTTTTCTCTCGACGGACCACCCGAACGGGGGACCCTTTCTCTATTACCCCTGGGTTATTAAACTTCTGATGGATGCCGAATTTCGGACCCAGATGCTCAAACGGGTCCATAAACATGTCCTCACCCGTACCCTGCTGCCCAAGCTTTCCCGGGAGTATTCCCTGTACGAAATGGCGATCATCACCCGGGCGGGCCCTGCTCGCGCTCTCGGTTTGCGAAACAAGGGGCATCTCGGCCCCGGTGCGGATGCCGACATCGCCATCTATGCGGACAACACGGACAAAGAGGAGATGTTCGACCGGGCAGTCTATGTTCTCAAGGATGGAAAGATCGTCGTCCGTGACGGTGAAGTCGTCCAGTCCGTCCCAGGCCGGACTATCTTTACAGATGTCCCCGCAGATGATGACATCATGAATGAACTCCGCGAACAGTTCGAGAATTACTACACGGTAGAGATTGGGAACTTCCCGATTCCGCTGGAGGAGCTCCCCTTCCACCAGGCGGTCCCCACGAATCGGTCTGCCTAGTTCCTATCCCCAACGTCGTCCCATCGGGTGCAGCATGCAGCTCAATGGCGTCCCCATAGAAGACACATATGCCGAGGCCTTCCCGGCTGTTGGCGCACGAGTCCTGATCACGGCCGAGGATGAGCGGTGGGCCAGGGAGGCAGCTCAAAGCTTCACCGGCTTTGCCACCTCTGTCATCGGTTGCGGCTGCGAGGCGGGCGTGGAGGGCGTCGATCCCGGTGAAACCCCGGACGGTCGGCCGGGAGTCTCAGTCCTGATCTTTGCCATGTCCAAGAAGGGGTTGCACGACCAGCTCATCAAGCGCGTCGGCCAGTCAGTGATGACCTGTCCCTCGACGGCCTGCTATAACGCCCTGCAAGGAGAGTCTTGGCTATCTGTGGGGGGAAAGCTTCGCTTTTTCGGGGATGGATTTCAGTTCAGTAAGGTGCTGCACGGCATGCTCAATCCCGCAGGCGGCCGCGCGCGTCGGTTTTGGCGGATCCCGGTCATGGATGGAGAGTTCGTGGTGGAGGACCGGTTTGGGGTAGCCAAAGGCGTCGCGGGCGGAAACTTTCTCGTTCTGGGTGAAGGACTGCAGGCCTCGCTGCAGGCTGCCGATGCTGCGGTGAAGGCCATGCGTCGGGTCCCGGGAGTCATTATGCCCTTTCCCGGAGGAGTCGTCCGCAGCGGAAGTAAAGTTGGATCGCAATATAAGTTCCTAACGGCATCGACCAATACCGCCTACTGCCCGACGATTCGACGCCAGGTGCAGTCTGCGCTCCCTGACGATGTGGGGGCCGTGCTCGAGATCGTGATCGACGGCCTGACGCCTGAGGCGGTGGCCGAAGCCATGCGAGTAGGAATCCACGCCGCGTGTCGTGAAGGCATCAAGGGGATCTCGGCTGGAAACTACGGCGGCAAGTTAGGGAAGTACCATTTTCGCCTCCATGAAATCCTGAAGAGTGGGGGGCGCACGTGACAGCTCAGCCGATGGAAGAAATCGTCCTGACGTTCAAGGGGACAAGGGGCTCAACGATCCCCCTCGAGGCCGATCCGATCACCCCGGATGTCCTCCAGCTCAAGTTTCGGCCGGAAATCGAGCGGCTTCCGCTGTACCACGGAAACGAGCAGGTGTTGCTGGGTGACTTTTTTACCGTCAAGGGGGAGCGCTCGAACCAGATACGGGTCCAGGGGGATCTCTCCCTGGTCAAAAACATCGGGGCCGGGATGCAGGCCGGGCGCATCGTGGTCGAGGGGAATGTCGGGATGCACGTGGGGGCCCGAATGAGCGGGGGCGAGATCGAAATCCACGGGAACGCGGATGACTGGGCAGGGGCGGAGATGACCGGTGGCCTCCTCTGGATCAAAGGGAACGCGGGGAACCGGGCTGGCTCGGCCTACCGTGGCAGCAAGTACGGCATGCGGGGCGGAGTCATCCTGATCGAGGGGAGCGGGGGGCACGAGGTGGGAGGCTACATGCGCCGTGGGCTGATCGTGGTCCGCGGAGACGTGGAGGATCACACCGGTGCGCGGATGGTGGCTGGATCGATCTTCGTCCTGGGTCGGCTCGGCGCACGAACCGGTGGTGGGATGAAGCGTGGGAGCATTGTCTGCTTCCACACGCCGGACATGCTCCCGACCTTCCGTCTCACCTCCACCTATACTCCGCTGTTTATCCCCATCTTTCTCCGGTCCCTCCAGGCCCGAGGGTTTTCGGTTTCCGAGGTGCAGCGGGCCAGACACTTCACCCGATATTGCGGGGACATGGCGGAGCTCGGGAAGGGGGAGATCCTCGTATGTCAGGGATAGAGTCGAGCAGGCGCATTAGCGTGAATCGCCGAGCTGTGGATTTGGTAGATCGGCTGCTCAAGGATTCTGCCGCACTGGGAGCCGAAGTCCACCGCTTGCCCAATGGCACGCGGGTCGTAGACGTTGGTGTGCAGGCCCCTGGTGGATTCGCTGCCGGGAAGGTCGTCGCCCTCATCTGTTTGGGCGGTCTTGGCGAGGTCACTTTCATTCCCTACGATTTGGGTGGGCTGACGATCCCGGCGGTGAGTGTAGCGGTGGATCAGCCCGTGATTGCCTGCATGGCCTCGCAGTATGCCGGATGGCAGGTTTCCGTGGGAAAATTTTTCGGGATGGGATCGGGGCCAGCCAGGGCGATCGCCGTCGTCGAAAAGCTCTACGACGACCTCGGCTATCGAGACGAGGCCGATCATGCTGTGTTGGTCCTTGAGACGGACGTCATGCCGACCGAGGAGGTTGCTGCCTACATCGCGGGAAAGTGCGGGCTCACTCCCGAGCAGGTCACCCTCGTGGTCGCCGCGACCCCGAGCATCGTCGGGGGCATTCAGATCGCCGCACGATCCGTGGAGACGGCGATGCACAAGATAATGGAGTTGGGGTTTGATCTGCACAAGATCCAATTCGGCTCTGGGATCAGCCCCATCGCTACACCGATCCGTGATACGCTGCGCGCCATCGGACGGACCAACGACTGTATGCTCTACGGGGCAACCGCGGCGTTAGTCGTGGATGCGACGGATGAGGAGATCCAACAGATCCTGGATAAGATCCCTTCCTCCGCTTCTCGGGATTACGGCACACCGTTTTACGAAGTCCTCAAACGCTACGACGGCGACTTCTACAAGATCGACCCGATGCTTTTCAGCCCCGCGTGTGTGACGATTACAAATGCCGCCACCGGACGCACCTTCTTCGCCGGCCAATTGAACCTCGAGCTGCTGCGGAGCTCTCTCTGCGGGTAGGACTCGCTGCGGCTCAGAGGATCGCCTTTCCTTTCCGGACAGATGCGAGTAGGTATCCTTGGGCATAAGATGGGGTGGCACGTCGAGGGCCTGCAACGGGCCTTCGAACGCCGCGGCGTGGCCTCGGACCATTTGCCGATCACCGGCATCAATGCGGGCATAGGCACCGGGCACTCCTTCGAAGTAGAAGGACGGCCACTGGACGCATACGACGGGCTGCTTATCCGCATTATCCCCGACGGCTCGCTCGAGCAGATCGTCTTTCGGATGGATGCGCTACACTGTCTCGAGGCGCGGGGGGTCAAGGTCATGAACTCGCCGAAAACGATCGAGAAGACCGTGGACAAGCTCTACACCTCGAGCCTCCTCGAGAAGCATGGGATCCCCACACCACGCACCGTGGTGACCGAGCGGTTCGATGAAGCTATGGCCGCCTTCGAGAAGCTCGGCGATGTGATCGTGAAGCCGCTCTTCGGCTCTGGAGGGCGAGGGATGGTCCGAGTGAGCGATTGGGAGGTCGCCTACCGGACGTTCCGGGCCTTGGAGATGGGCAGGTACGTTTACTACTTGCAGGAGTTCGTGCCGCACGGCGATCATGACATCCGAGCGCTGGTGGTCGGCAGCCATGTGGTGGCTGCGATGGCCCGGCGCTCCGCCGGATGGCGGCACAATGTCGCTCGGGGGGCACGCGCCGAGCCATACCACCTCGATGCCGAAGCGGAAAAGCTCTGTCTCCAGGCCATGGCGCTCCTCGGGGCGGACTACGCGGGCGTTGATCTCCTCCGCACCACGGACGGTCGCTACGTGGTCATCGAAGTGAACAGCATCCCGGGTTGGTCAGGCCTCCAAAAGATCACCTCTACTGACATCGCGGATACGATCGTCGCCCACCTCGTTGCCTCCCTTCACCGGTGAGGCTTGCCGCGATGCCCACGCGACGCGACGTCGCTCACGCCGCTCAACTTGCCTGTCTTCTCGAGGTGAGCAGTGTGAAGCCGGGTAACGTCCATCCCCACGCCGACTTCGCAGATACGCGTTTCGAGGATTTCGTGTTGAGCGCCCTCGCCATCAGGGATGCTATGGGCCAGGTGCACCGCACTGGCGTCGGCATGACCGTGTTGCGCGCATTACGGGATACCCGGCGCTGGGTAAGCGTCAACACCAACCTCGGTACGGTTCTGCTACTGGCGCCCCTCGCCAAGGCGGCGGTCACGCCTGGAAAAGGCAATCTCCGGACACGGCTGCGGCGGGTCCTCCAACAACTCACCGTCCAGGATGCCCGTCATGTCTACGCCGCGATCCGGCTGGCCAAGCCTGGTGGGCTCGGTCGGGCACCTCGGTGGGATGTGCGGCGAGCACGGGTCGATGTGGACCTCCTTAAAGTGATGCAGTCTGCAGCTGACCGGGACACGGTCGCTCGGGAATACGCCACCGGGTTTGCGTTGACCTTTGACGTGGGCATACCAAGTCTCAAGCGGTGCCGCGCTGTGATCCCGGATCTGCGGACCGCCATCGTGCAGACCTACCTCACGATTCTCGCTAAGTTCCCCGATAGTTTGATCGCGAGAAAAGTAGGACTTCGGGAGTCTGTAAGAGTCTCGCGGGAAGCTGCCCAGGTCCTTGGGCTCGGTGGAGTCGGAACTGCGAAGGGAAGGCAACGATTGGCAGCATTAGACCGAAAGTTACGGCGGAGGGGGAATCTGTTGAACCCCGGGACCACGGCCGACCTGGTAACGGCGAGCATCTTCGTCACGCTGCTTCAGGATGGCATCTCTCATTTCCTCGCTACACGATGACCGACGACCGTTGACCGATGACCGAAAGGCAGGGACCCATCCTCCTGTCGTCGGTCGTCGAGGATCGTTGCTGACAGCTGACGGCTTATCCGCTGCCTTCAGCACACTCGACGTTCGCGCCCTCGTTATTCGCGGCCGTCGTAAAGATAATCGCCTTCACGCGGCCCTTGAGTTTCCGCCGAAGCTCCTCCTTCACCTGTCTCGCCCCGTCCACCCCTTCGACAAGACCGTAGAGCGTCGGCCCCCAAGAGCTTTGGCCTACTCCAGCCGCCCCTTCGGCTGTCATCAACTCGAGGATCTCCTGCGCAAATTCGGTCGCGTAGGCCCCCCCCTGAATTGGCGCGAACCATCCTCCGACGGTCCGCTGGACGGCGGTCAGAGCCTGTCCGAAGAGCTGTACGTCCTTTTCAAGCAGCGAGGGGAGGAGCTGCATGAGGATCAAGCGGCAGACGTGGCCCACCTCGGCCTCCGGGGGTGCTGCAAGTCGATGAAATGCGTCTTCCTCCGCGGCCCCATGCAGCGTTTCCTTGAGCTCAGGGACCACGACGACAAAGCGCCATTCGTCGGGAAATGGATGCTGAAAGAGGACCGTCGGGGCAGGGCTGGCGTCGCCCCTGCCACTGTCGAGGACGAACCCGCCATGGGCAAAGACACTGACCCCAATCCCGGAACGCCTTCCGCGTCCGGTCAGGCGGGTCAATTCGGCGAGGGTCACATCCAGTTTGAAGAGGCGGGCCACGGCGGTTGCGACGGCCAGACTGAGTTGTGTCCCCGAACCGAACCCGACGTGCACAGGGACGGTCTCGCGACATCGGACCGAGACGCCTTGCTCCAGGGCGAAGTGTCGCAACAGGTCGCGGAGCAGTGGCTCTACCCTGCCGTGGGGATCTCCTTCGACGTGGACCGCCGGGGCAATCCGGGCCTCGAGAACGAGCCGCGGTTCATTAATCGCGACGCCGAGGCTCCCAAAGCGCCAGCCTAAAGATCCCTCGGGATCGATGAATCCCAGGTGGAGCCGGGCGGGGGCGGTGACAATCACGCTAGCCATGCGACCTGCTGATATGCTCGAATAGGTATTGGAAGGCGGTGTGTTCCTGTTCCCCGCCGGTCTTGTCCACGATTTCTCCGAGCCGTTTGAATTCGCTCAGGATGTGCGCTTGGCCCAGAAATCGGACGCGCGTGGCCAGGATGGCGGCTTCAACGACCGCGTTCTTCGCGCGGTTGAACCCGATGAACTCGCGCAAAACCACCTTTTTTACCACCGTGCAGGCAAACCGGGCCCGTTCCCCCTCGTCGCGTAGATCCCGGGCGGTGCACTCATAGTACGTGCAGGCATCTTGCAAGACGAGACCCTTCACTCGTTCGGCGGGAAGCGTCGGAAACTGAAATTGTCCGACCGCCCCCTCGGCGAAAAGCAGCACATTGTCGGTCAAATTGATGACGGCCTGTCCGGTCGCCACGAGGTTTGTGTAGGTGGTAGTCTCCTTGTATGGTCGGAGGAAGATCTTGTCGTCCTCAAAGGTCACGCCCATCGGGGCAAAGTTCGGGAGGCCGTTTTCGTCTTGCGTAATGACGATGGTTTCGAGAATAAAGGGCATGCTATTTCATACCTCGACCCAGTCAAGCACCCGCTCTCGGACATCCCGCAGGCCGAGATGGTCCGCGACCGCCCGCAGCTGACCCCCGGCGATTCCGTCGGCCAGGATGGCTGCCCCAAGAGCTGCCTCGAATCCCTCCCCCTCCTCGAGGGGGAGCTCCATCGGATAGTGCGTTCCGAGTCGTCGTATCACGGCCTCTTTCCTGCGGCCGGTCACAAGGATGCGCGGGAGGCCGTAATAATTGAGATAGAGGACGATCTCTTTCTCGAGCCCTTCCCAAAAAGCGTCGTGGCCGTATTGGCCGAAGCGTGTTTCGGTGTCAAACGCTCCTCCAGAGTACACCTTTGCCTTGTCGAAAGAGTACAGATAGGCCAATTCTCCATCGACTGCCCCGCGGGCCCTCGGCCCGATATGTCCTGCCGTGCCGCCGAGACCGTCTATGATACGGCCGCCTTGGACGATGATCAAAGCCTTGAAGGTTTCCCCAACTTCCAGGCTCAGGAAATGTTGTGCCTCGAGCGATTCGCCAAGGGCCAGTTGGCGATGGAGCAGGTAAGCCACGGCACAGAGCTTATCAGCCGTCCCCATGTCGATCCGGTTTACCTTGCGATGGATGGGGACAGACGGCAACAACTTGACCGCGGGGATGCAGTAGGCATGAAAGTCGCTCGCGCGCAACGTCTGGAGGAACTGCCCGAGTCCCTTTTCCGTTGGGTCACCTCGGCGTAGCGTCATCTCAAAGAGGTCCCGGTCATCCACCTCTTGAATGTGCGTGACAGGGATCCCAAAGCCGGATGGGAGGACCATGGGTAAACCGGAATGATGGCTGTCCATTTCCTTGAGGGCGGGCTCGAGCTGCGACCAGTCCTCGAACTGCTTCAAGGCAAGGACCCGGGGCCCCTCGATGAGGGCTAATTTCCAAGAGCCGGTCCCATAATCAATCCCCAGGGAGGCCATGGTCGAGGTACCCCCAGTCCAAGTTCTCCTCCTGGATATACTTCTTGCCAAGCCGGAGGGCGATATCAGCCTTGGCCAGCTCGCGCCCGAGATAGAAAGCATGCGATGCAGGATGCGGGCCCAGCTGATCGGTAATCTGATGAAAGATGCGCTGGATGTCCGTGTCTTTGATAAATCGATCCCGGTTGAAGCAGTAGATGTGCTTTCCGTCGATCATGATTCGGAAATTGGGGTCGGTGATGCGGCCGTGCAGATCGCGGATTTCTTCTTCAGTGCGCCAGTCGACCTTGCGGTCCTTGATGGTGAGCAGGCTGTCGTCGATGTCCTTCGGGAGCACCCCCTGTGTCCTGGCATAGTGCATCAAACGCCTCGCCCGATCCAGTTCCCGGACCGAGCCGCGTGCCCAGTGGGCGACCTCGGTCGTCAATACGTAGCGGATATCCAGCTCGGTCATCACACCGACCATGAGCGCATTAATCCCAGTGCTGTCGGCATCGATCAGCTCGGTAAGGTTGCCGACTCCGATCATCATTTCCGCATTCGGGTACCGCTCGCGGACCTCATAGAGCCGGTGGAGAAAGCGGCTGAAGCCGAAGTTGATCGGATCAAGGATCGGGTCCACCAGGTAACGGGTCACCCCCATGCGTTCTAAGGTCGCGATGTTCTGTTCCAGCGACTCTAGCCCTGCGCCGAAATCCGGAATAACGACCGGCGTGCAATTCAGCTCTGGAGCCAGATGGATATTCTGTCCGTTCAGGCTCAGCAGAAAGTCGACCCCCGCCTTGTCTGCCTGATGGATTTCCTTTTCGTTGAAGGTGTCGATGCTGACCGTGAACCCTTCCGTTTTGAGGCGCGACACGATCTCTTCCACGTTGTCGGCCGTCCGCCCTGGCGTACATCCGATGTCGATGATGTCCGCACCACACGTCTGGTAATACTTGGCCTTGTGCAGGATCTCGTCGTAGGAGAGGAGGGGGGCGTCATTGATCTCCGCGAGGATCTGAATGGTGTACTGGCCATACCCCTCACGCTTGCGCTCGACCCCGAAGTGATAGGGGATGTCGCGCAGATCCCGCGGACCCTTCTCAACATGGATGCCTAAAGCTTCGTTGAGGACATCGGGCTCGGCCGGGCACAGGCCCGGAATCATGATCAGGTCACACGCGTCAGGCTTGAGGGCGCGAAGAATGAATGGGGTGGTGATGAGGGCCGCGACACTGATCCGCAAGGTGGCGACATCATACTCGAAGTCCGGGCGCATCGCCTCCAGGGTTTCGCGGAGGGCCCGGTCTGCTAGCTTTCCCGTCACGAAGAGGACCTTCACGACGCTCTACTCTCGGCTCAGGCGAACAGGCCTCCGTGGACATGCAAGACCGCCCCCGTGATATATCGGGCGTTGTCAGAGACCAGGAAGCTGACCGCCCCGGCCACGTCATCGGGCCGACCGAAGGTCCCCGAGGGGATCATCTCAACCCACCGGGCCTTGTCGGCCTCCGTGTATGCGGCGTACTCCTCAGTTTCGATAAAGCCGGGATTCACGGCATTCACGCGGATATTGAAGGGGGCCTCGGAGTGGGCGAGGGAGCGGGTCAGCATCATGAGGCCGGCCTTCGCCGCGTAATAGGCGGGTGCCTCGAAGACACCCACCTGCAAGGTGTCGGTATTGAGAGCCCCCACGTTGATGATGTTTCCCCGGAGGCGTGCTCGCATTAGAGGGAGGGCGGTCCGGATACAGTAAAAGGCGCTGCCGAGGTTGCCGTCGAGCGTCTCACGCCATTCATGGTCCTTCGTGTCCACGAGGGGCTTGACCAAAAACGGCCCGACGTTATTCACCAGGACATCGAGACCCCCGAACGTCTCAATCGTCCTGCCGATAAGAGTCTGTGCCCCTTCTGGTGTCGAGACGTCAGACTTGACAGCGATGGAGGCGGGGGCAATAGACCGGATTTCCTCAAGAGCCGCGGCCGCGGCATCCTCGGCGTCGCGGTAGTTTACGACGATCGTGTAGCCGTCCCGGGCCAGGCGCAGGGCGATGCCCCGACCAATGCCGCGTGTGCTCCCTGTGACGACAGCGACCTTCTGTGTCGACATTTCTCCCACCATCCGCATTTACGCGATTCTACGGGCTCGTCCGGGAGGTGTCAAGCAACCCCCCCCCAATGCGGCCCATCCAGCCTGCTCCTACGGCGGTCAGCGCGCTTGTCACCACCCAGGGGATGTGTTAGTTTCTCTTCCGCACCCAACGGCCTTTCTATCACGGGCGCCCAGCTGATAAAGGGGGGCGCGAGACGTGTCAAAAAGGGGTCTAACCCCTTTTTTTTACAGGCATCATCTACACGAATCGGTCATCCAGAGGGCAGTGAAAGAGGCGGTGCGCCAGGCTGGACTGGCCAAGCTTGCCTCTAGCCATTCCTTCCGCCACTCGTTTGCCACTCACCCCTTGGAGGATGGCTACGATATTCGAACCGTCCAGGAGTTGCTCGGACACAAGGACGTGAAGACAACGATGATTTACACCCATGTGCTGAATCGCGGGGGAAAGGGGGTGAGAAGCCCGATGGACGGATTATGAACAGCACTGGTCTTCAGGATGTTAGGCTGACAGATCATGCAGTATAACCTCCACAAGGGGCACGTGCCGGATGCTGGAACTAATGCTCATACGAGCGACTGCGAAGAAGAAGCACTTTGGGACTTGTCGTGTTAGGCTGACACAGCGGGTGTCTTAGACTGACCAGCCTCATCAAGAGTTATGTGTATTATTAGTGCTTGAAAATAGCATAGTCAAATATAGCTTTTGCAAAACTACCATTTTCAACTATCGAGTATCGAACTAGAGAAAGGGATAACAAATGAAATTTAATGAATATGTAAAGGGAATAGATTTCCGATTTCTCAAACCACACCACAAATTGCGAGAGTATCATCTGTTATCACGTCTATGGTCACATTTTAACATCTCATTGGAGATTCTAAACACTAAGCTTCCCGAGGACGAAAAGAAGATAAAAAATCATTTAAGCCCCCTTTGCTCAATCCCGAAAATGTCTACATTCGCAATAGGTGCGATAATAAATCGAGCAGTATTTTACATGTCTAATGACATATGTTTTGTAAATGTTGGTGTTTGGAATGGTTTTACACTCTTGGCTGGAATGGTGGGTAATTTACAGAAAAATTGTATTGGTATTGATAATTTTACGCAGTTTGGCGGTCCAAAAAA
>Ga0255058_10000517_pt1 | contig 22778 bp, 17 predicted proteins | sample Cases_109_9_MG_FD_188637 | JGI IMG/M metagenome (GOLD analysis project Ga0255058, IMG submission 188637) | Seawater microbial communities from Amundsen Gulf, Northwest Territories, Canada - Cases_109_9 | ecosystem: Environmental > Aquatic > Marine > Gulf | place: Canada: Northwest Territories... | reverse complement strand
GCAGCCCCTCCAGAAGGTGTTTCGCGACACGGTCGGGTGCACCTATCTCATGGAGCTTGCGCCGAAAATGAAGACGGTGATAGACGGGATCCGTGTGTATCTCGGGGGTTGCTACGTATCGGCTGACGGGATCAAAGTAGATGTCGTCGTTGGCATCAATGAATCCGCTACGAAATTCAATCGAGGAAATGTGACCTTCACCGGTCGCCCTGAAGCTCATGATGAATCTCTGCGATCCTTTATCAACGCCTTTCTGATCCGGATGGCGAACGACAGAAGGATTGAAGAATGCGGCTGACTCGACTGAATACTCTTGCGTAAAATAGGCACCGAGCAAAAGCCGTTGCTCGGGCGACAAAGAGAGCCGTTTCGGGACGTGTTCCGCGATACGCTCGAAGTTTCTCTCAAGTACCGCTCGAAAATTTCGATGGCGCCCCGCGAAGTCCTCCATTACACCCTCGAGCAGGTGGTGTACCTCATTGTCGCCAAGCTTCGCAACCCGATCAATCAGGGCCCTGGTTCGTGTTTTATCACCCGGGATATGCGGCCGCGTGATAACGCGGGAACTCTCTGCGCCCAGCAGGGACGGATGCCGCTTAACCAGTTGCTTGCGTTTCTCTATAACTCTCATTTGATGATTGCGCACTGATGCCATCTGACTAACAATGTCCGCAGGTTACTGGCCTGGAAAAAGATCGCAAGGATTATAGCCGCGAGTCTCATGAGAAGCTCGCGATCCATATCTCGCTTTCGAACATTCGCAACCGGAGCATGTCCATTCGTATCGCTGTCCTCGGCCCCGTTTCATGGCGCACCCCGCCCCGCCACTACGGCCCCTGGGAGTTCGTCGTGAGCCTTCTCACGGAGGAGTTGGTGCGACTGGGCCTGGACGTGACTCTTTTCGCCAGCGGGGATTCCCGAACCACGGGCAAACTGATCGCCGTGTGCCCGCGTCCTTATTCCGAGGACCCATCCGTTGACCCGAAAGTCGCTGAGTGCCTGCATATTTCGGAGGTCTTCGACCGTGCGGCCGATTTTGACCTGATTCATAATCATTTCGATTTTCTGCCGCTGACTTACTCTGGACTGGTTGAGACTCCGCTTGTAACCACTATCCATGGTTTCTCGTCGCCGTCGATTATCCCTGTCTACAGGAAATACAATGCCCGTGGCCACTATGTGGCGATCAGTGAGTCGGACAAATCGCCGGAACTCGATTACATCGCCACAATTCATCACGGTATCGATGTTACGCAATTCGCATATTCCGGTGCTGCAGGCAGGTATCTCCTGTTTTTTGGGCGGATCCATCCGGAGAAGGGCGTGCGCGAGGCGATCGAAGTGGCGCAACGCGTGGGCATCAAGCTGGTGATCGCCGGCATAGTTCAGGATCATGATTACTTTGCCACCGAAGTGGAGCCGCAAATTGACGGCGCGAATGTGGAGTATCTTGGTTCCGTCGGGCCTGATCGAAAAGCGGACATGCTGGGCGGGGCGCTGGCGTTGTTGCACCTGATCAGTTTCGACGAGCCCTTCGGGTTGAGCCTTATTGAATCCATGGCCTGCGGAACACCCGTCATCGCGTTTCGTCGTGGCTCGATGCCGGAGCTGATTCGACACGGCGAAACGGGCTACATCGTTGACGACATCGATGGCGCGGTAAACGCGGTGGCCGCAGTCAAAGCAATCGACCGATCGGCCTGCCGAGCTGATGTCGAACGGCGATTTACCAACACCCGTATGGCCCGCGATTACGTTCGCGTTTACCAACAGATTTTGAACGGGGAAGCTCACGATGATCAATAAACCTTTGGTGACGCGGTACGAGGGCAATCCGATCCTCACGAAACACGACATTCCCTACCCCGTGGAGACGGTTCACAACGCGGCGGCGACCAGGTTTAACGACCGGTATATCCTGTTGTTTCGCTCGCACCTGCGCAACGGGCGATCGATAATTGGCATCGCGCGAAGTGACGACGGTTACGAGTTTAGTGCAGATCCCGAACCGTTCATGGTGCCATCCGACGAAATCGGATTCGCCGTTCACGAGGAGTACGGTGTCGAGGACCCTCGAATCTGTTCGGTAGGTGATAAGCACTACATTACTTACAGTGCTTATTCGAGGTTCGGCGTAAGAATCGGGCTTGCGGTCACTCGCGACTTCGAATCTGTCGAGAGGATATCGTTAATCAGTCAATCCGACATGCGCAACGTGGTGATTTTCCCGGACACTTTTGACGGTCGTTACGCGCGACTTGATCGGCCGCACTCGGAAATCAACCCCTGGTGCATCTGGCTGTCCTGGTCGCCGGACCTGGTTCACTGGGGAGACTCGGTACCGCTCATCCAGCCTGTTCCATATCACTGGGACGAGATGAAAACCGGTCCGGGCGCGACGCCTGTCAAAACTGCGCGGGGGTGGCTCAACATTTATCACGGCGTATTTCCGACCATGGACGGTGCCGTGTATCGGCTGGGCGTGGCGCTGCATGACCTTACCGATCCCGCAAAAGTGCTCGGGGTCGCGGACGACTGGATTTTGTCACCGGAAGATCCGTGGGAGCTCACCGGTTATGTCCACAATGTTGTCTTCTGCTGTGGCGCCATCGCAGAGGATGACGGAACCCTCAAAATCTACTGGGGGGGTGCAGACAGTGTGATGTGTGTCGGCACGGCGAAGATCGACGACCTGGTCGAGCTTTGTCTGACAAGGAACAGACCGCCTTTGTAGGGCGGTCATCCACGCTGCGCCTTGAGCAAAGAGCGTTATTTCGCCGGTCGACCTGAGTAAATGGATGATACGGTCTCTATTATCGTGTCGCTGTAGGGCAAGGTCATCTTATGCATCATGGAGCTCTCGCGCCTGTCGTCCCGGTACGCCCGCATGGCTCTGGCCAGGTATTCCCGGTCCTGGCCGCTGATTTTCGGGATCATTATTGCGGCATTGTCGATGTCGCCGCCGTGACAACGGTCGCATTTGTCGATCAGTTCCTGCGCGGTTGTCCGCCCGTTTTCTGCTGCTCTGGATTCCTGCACCGCGTAAAACGCCGCTATGTTCGCGATTTCTTCATCGCTGCTGTCAGCCAGCATGACGTCGTGGTGACGGGTGTGATCCCGATAGGCCTTGGTTGCGCTGATGAGGTATTGGGCATCCTGGCCGGCCAGGCTCGGCGTCGACGCATCATGACTGACCCCATGTGCGCCGTGGCAACCGCCGCATTGCGCGCTTAGCGGCTCGCCGGCCTTGGCATCACCCACAGCCGGCGCGTCGCGCTTCGCCGGGGCCTGTGACGCGTAATACGCCGCCATATTTTCCATATCGATATTGCTCAACCCGCGCAACGTGGGCTCCATCGTCGAAAGGTTGCGCGAGCCGGTCAGATAGGCCCGTACGGCGGCGACAAAATAAAGGGGTTGCTGCCCTGCCAAACTGGGAATGCCGGGTATCTCGCTGTTCCCATTTGGGCCATGACAGGCATCGCAGGCTGCGGCAGCGACCTTGCCTTGTTCGTATGGAGACAGCGTAGTCTCCCGCACCTGAACGTCGGTCGTATCCTCGACCGGCGCCAGACTGGCGTAGTAGGCAACTACGTCCCGGAGCTCCGCAGCACTCATGTGTGCCGTCATATCCTGTAGCGCGGCATGAAACCGTTTGCCCTCTCTATAGGCACGCAATGAGTCGATCAGATACGTCTCCACTTGCGCTGCCAGGTGCGGGATTCCGGGGGCAGCGCCCCGGCCGCTCAGATCATGACATCCTGCGCAGTTAGCCTCCGCGAGTGATTTACCCGCAACGAGATCGGCGGCCGGTTCAGCCGGCGGAGCCGGAGATTCCGTACAACCCACCAAAAGAACTGAAACTATTGCCGTTAACAGAAGGTATCGCATAACAACCTCGTAAATTAAAACAAATGTCCCAGGAAGCCGGTCAGGACCAGGACCAGTAGCGACAATCCGATAATGATCAAAGACCCACCCAGTATCTTGGAATAACGCGTCATCGGCGCTGACGGTGCGTCCACCAGATACTTCTCGAGGAGCCCGTCTTTCAGCAGGCGCCGGTATTCCAGCATGTGCTCCCGTCTGAACTCATCCAATGGTACAGCGCCCGTGAACATGACGATATCCTGGGGGAACTTATCCGGTCTGAAGTGACAATTGAAGAAATGCACCGTGAACAGGAAGACAGCAGCCAGAAATGCCTCTTCACCGTGAACTATCGTCCCCACATTGAACACCCATCCCGGTAAAACTGAAGCCGTCGCCGACGGGAACCACAGCATTGCTCCGCTGACGCCGATGATGAACATACCCCAAAATGGCGCCCAGTAATCGAACTTTTCATAGTAAGTCCAGCGATCGAATCGCGGGCGCGGCCCTCTGCCGAAAAACCACCTGAACATCCCCGCGGCATCTTGGAAATCCTGCCAGTTCGGCAGCAGGGAATCCGGACCGAACCACTTGAATGTTCTCCAGTTTCGAGCGATACAAAAGGCGAAGAAGATCAGATGTCCAAAGAACACGGTCATGAACATCACTGCGCCGATCCGGTGCAGGATGGCCGCTGATTTCGGCCCGCCGAGTACTGTTATGACCGCGGGCGCCCAGAAGCTCTCGGCGTAAAGCACGGTAGTACCGGTCAATACCAGCAACATGATGGCGAGTGCGGCGCTGAGGTGCGCCAGCCTCCACAGTCCCGAAAAACGCCTGAAGTATTTGCCTTCTCCCTGGGGCAGCTCGTCCATCTGAACATGCAACTTGTTCTTTCCCTCTTTGCGGTCCTTGGACTCCCGATAGAACCACAGCGCGGCGTGCGTCCAGAAGAAGATGAACACGCCCGCCAGCAGGCCGATCATACCTTTCGAGGCAATCCACATGCGGGGATAGCGATCGAAGTCATGCGAATTGCCGTGTGGCTGGAATGTGACATACCCCTGGGTCGCATCCGGGTGACATTTCGCACAGGTTTCGAGGCGGTTGTTCACGTGCATACTCGACGCTTCGTCAGCCACTCTCTTGATTTCGTGATGACCGTGACACTCGTAACATTTTGCCGTATGCGTATAGCCCAGGGTGCTCACCTGGCCGTGATAAGTACCCAGATACGACTCCAGTTCTTCCTCATGGCAGTTGCCGCAATTCCGTGTAATAGCCAGTCTGGTCGAGGGATCGCTCGGAGATTCTATGTCGTGCGTGGTATGGCAATCTATGCAAACGGCGGCATTCGCATTGCCGTTCTCCGAGACCTCCTGACCATGAACCGACGTGAGGTATGTTTCCGTTATCTGCGAATGGCATTGTCCACATATTTGGGGAATCTTCAGCCGCGACTCCGCACCGATATGACTGTCGATCGGATTGATGTAGTGGGCGTCATGACAGTTGTAACAGGTCGCATTGGTTCTCGACTGGTCTTCCCTGTTGGGCCGTGCGTGAATCGAACTCATATAACTGTCGATCTGCTCTACGACCACACCCAGTCTTGCTAACTCCTCAGTTTTGTTCTCTTCCTGGGCGGCTTGCCAGAGGTTCTCGTGGCACTGTACGCATCCGACCTTTCTGTCTATCCCTTTACGGTGAGGAATCTCAGCGATGTCCTTGTGGCACTCCACACAAGAGCGCTTGCCGTGCACGCTCTGCTCGAAGTCATTCGGCGACACATACAGATGGCGCATTTCACCATTGGGCATCGGCACGGCAAAGTTTTCCATCCGGTGACAAGCCAGGCATGCGGCATTGGCCGGGCCGTTGTCCTGAGCCGCCGCGGTGGTGGCCAGAGGGCCCTGCAAAATCGTGAAAAACAGCATGCCAGCGACAGCCCATGCTGCGGAATTCGGATTGGGCATCCGTGGTCCTTTCTCAAGCTCCTTGGCACGCGGCCGATGGCCGCCCGCAAACTTGCATTTATCATAGAGTTGAGACATGCCGGGTCAATACGTAGTCTTGCCTAGGAGTAGCGAATTATTGCTTATCGGGCGTGACGCCCGGATCACGTGATCCGTCGTTGACCGCTGATTTCTCTCTCGGATACCCAGGCGGGAACTTTATAAAACCAGATTTGCCACATCGACACGAACCACATGGTGGCGAAAGAGATTCCCATCAACGCGCCGGCGAACAACACCACCCAGGCAAAGGAGCTGTACAGCTTGGTGAAATACCAGGAAGTTACATCGCTCGCAATACACAAGAACGGCATTCCCATGACGAGCGCCTTGAACCACACCGGGCGAAGGAACGCGTGGCTGAAAATGAGGCCCATCAGGAAGAAAATGAAGGTCAGGCCAAACAGATGGATGTGCGACACGCGTACCAGCGTGAACAGGTCGGCGCCCGTGTCATGCTCGACGACTGTCTGCATGTTGTCGAAGCCATCCAGGTTTGACAGATGCGGATTGCTGCCGTCATGGCAGCTCAGGCAGTTCTTCTCGATGATCGGTCGTATCTGCGCCTCGTAGCTTCTGCGATCGGCGCCTGCCTGCACCCAACTCAGGATACTGACCCGGTCCGCCTGGCCGGCCATGCCGCCCATCGGTCCTCGCAGAGCCGATTCCAGCCGCGTGCCTTCCGTCGTTCCGCTGTACGCGATGACGATATCCTGTACCGACAACCCTGGTTTGCCGTCGCGTTCGGCGTGCGAAGCATAGAGGTAGAGCAAACCAAAAATATACCCCATCCCGAGCACCAGCAGCACGCCCGTGTAGAGGACGCGCCGGCTTATCGGCAGCTCCTGAAAATGCAGGTACAGGTGGTGAATCGGTTGATCGTTCATTGCGACTGAGCTCATTGACTGGTGACGGGTGTGCAGGGCAGTTCTACGTACAGTACCGACTTGCGCTGTTGCGATGCATAGTGAGCCGCCAGGATCTCGATGTCCGATGAACTCAATGGCTGTGACATCGCGCTCATCGTGGAATTGTGGCGGCCGCCGCTCGCGTAGGTTTCGATCACCCGGGCGAGGTAGGCTTCGTTCTGGCTGGCAAGCGACGGATAGCGGGGGTTGGTGCTGTTGCCCCCGACCCCGTGGCATCGGTCACAGCGTTCGATCCACTCGGCAACCGTCGGTGGTCTGATAACCTTACGGGCGAGCGGCTCCTGCTGGGCGTAGAAGGCCGCCAGGTCTTCGAATTCTTCATCGCTGAGTTCGGCGCTTGCCGCTGCCATCTGCTCGTGACCGCGCTGGCCCGGAGTGTACGCTCTCAGCGACGTGGCCAAATAGGCTGCGTCCTGCCCTGCGAGAGTCGGCGTGTCCGCCGCCGCCGTATTACCATCGGCGCCGTGACAAGTCGAACAGGCCTGTGCGGCCGTGCGGCCGGCTGCAACATCGCCGCTGCCGCCCGCCGCGGTACGCTGCGGTTCCTGCAGAGCGTAGTACAGCGCCAGGTTCCGAATGGACTCTTCGTCCAGCGAGCTCACCAGGGCGTTCATCATGTTGCCCGGCCGGTCACCACTCTGATAAGCCTTCATGGCAACTTCAAAGTACTCGGGAGCTTGCGCCGTCAGATTGGGCATGCCCGGGACCTGACTGTTGCCACTCTCGCCATGACATCCCGCGCACCCGGCGGCGGCCGTTTTTCCCAGTTCCACGGGATCGGGGCCGGGCTGCGAACCGTCCGATGTGGTGGGGCGTGCAGCGGCTGTGGGCGGCGTCAGGCTGGCGTAATAGACTGAGACCTTGCGCAGCGCGTCATCGCTCAGGAAACCGACGGCCTTTTTCATCGACTCGTCCTCCCGACGTCCTTCCTTGTAAGCGTTCAGCTCGTCGTAGAGGTAGATGACATGCTGGCCAGCCAGGTGTGGCAATGTTGGATCGATGCTGACACCGTCCAGGCTGTGACAGCTGCCGCAAGTATCCGCGGCAAGGGTCCTGCCCTCCGCGATTTCCGCGTTAGATGGGAAGAGTAAAGATCGGTCCAACTCCTGGAGCGATTGCGCATTCCCATCTGGCGTGGCAACCGCGCCGCCCATGAGAATGGCGGCGGCCAGAATCCGTACGATGGTTTTCATCTCTATCTGAGTTTCCTGGATTAGCGAGCGGCCTGGATTGGAGCTGGCGGATTATACGCGTTTGCCTGCAAGGCCGCATTTCCAATGATGCCTCGCGGGAAGGCGTGCTAGCGCGGGCGTGTGTGGGCTGCAACATCGACCAATTCGCGAATCTCCCCCTCCCGATCCTGCACGAGCCAGTGGGTGAGGTCGCCGCTGGAGACGATCCCGACCAGCTCGCCATCGTAGATTATCGGCAGGTGCCGGACCTTGCGATTGTTGACAATACTCATCGCTTCTTCGATGGTCGTCGAGGGATCGACGCAAATCGGATTCTCCGTCATCACCGCAGATACTTTGGTGCTGTTGGGATCGATCCCCGCAGCGAGTACCTTGGTCAAAGCATCCCGCTCGGTGAAGATTCCAGTGAGCTTGTCGTCTTCAGTCACCAGCAGCGCACCGATATTTTCGCTGTGCATCTTACGCACGGATTCTGTGACGGTGGTGTCGGGGTGCACGGTGTTGATTGGGCGACGCCGGTCGTCGAGCATACTCGACAGCGGCGCCCGCTTGCGCGTCTTGCTGGTCTTGAAGAAGACGAACATAACGACACCTATCGCAAAGATCAATAGCACATAGAACGACCATTCCAGCACCGGTGCCGGCAAGCGTACTTCCGCCGCCCAGGCGGGCCGGCATGATAGCGCCAGGCCCATCGGGGCGACGAGCGTGCGGATAAAGAGGCTCATTTCAGTTCCTCCCGGGACATGTCGCCCCATGGTGGAAAGATCTGTGTCAATAACCAGAGCAGCAGGAATGGCGCGATCATGACTGCGGTGCCGGCAAGAATACCCTGGCGTCCTAACAGTGGCGGTATGTAGGTCAACAGTCCCTTCATCGTCTTGGAGATCTCCTGCCCGCCGATGACGACGTTCCAGCGCATCATGAAAACGCTGATGAGCACCAGCACCGAGCTGATCATGAGACCGACCACAAAGTGCCTGCCACGTGTATCCCTGGCGATCATCGTGCCGATGATCGCGATTGGCAAGACTGCTCCGAGACCGAACTGCACGATAAACAAGCGCACGAAGAGCCGTTCGCGAACGTACTCCATGATGATCTCGATGCCCTCCTTCCCCTTATAGACAATGTTGGCGAATTCCAGGGCCTCCAACAGGAGCGTGAACAACATGAATCCCCATAGCACGTAGGCCATTCCTTTGAGGCACGCGAAATCAATTTTTATACGGCGCATCTGGCAAGCGATCACGTAAAGGACGATACACAAAGCCATGCCCGATATAACGGCGGAAAAGATGAATACGACCGGCATCAGGTCCGATTCCCACCATGCGCGGGATTTCAGTGAGCCGTAGACGAATCCCACGTAGCCGTGCAGGCCGTGCGCACCGGGAATACCGATGATGGCCAGCGCCATCAGCCATTTTCGGTCGTATTCACGCGCTTTGACGGAAACGTCGTCGGACCACAGCGTGAGTGCACGATAAAACGCCCTGATGAGCCCCGTCGAACTCTTCGCCCGTGCCACATTATCCGCCCGAAATACGAACCAGCATTCCAGCGCCAGCAACACGACGTAAAACGCGGCAAAGAAACCGAACATCGCGAAGGCGGACGACAGGTGGGGTGTAATCATTGAGTTCATAGCCCGTTCCGGATGTCCGAGATGCAGGATCAGCGGCAGGGGCACGAATAGCATGCAGCTTAACGAGGTCAGCAGCGCGAACCGTGCGACCGGCTTGAACCGCTCCATGCCGAAGGCATGATGCATGCTGGATACCGTAAAGGCCCCCGCGACGAGTCCGGTCAAATATGGATAAATCGCGATCAGCAGGGTCCACGGTATGATCGTCTCGTTCGGATAAACGTAGCCCGTGTAGGGCGCGGAGACCAGCATTTCCATCACGAGACCTCCTTGTCGATGCCGACGTAGAAACAGGTCGGCGCATTGCCGGTCTCGGGTTTCAGCACATTTATCCGGTTGTTATCGATAAACTCATTGATGGGGCTCGACGGGTCGTTTCGATCACCGAAGATGCGCGCCCCGACCGGGCAGACCTCCACACAAGCAGGTAGCAGACCCTTTGTGATGCGGTGATAGCACCAGTTGCATTTGTCCGAGGTCCGCGTCTCTTCATTGAAATACCGTGCGCCGTACGGGCACGCCTGGACACAGTATTCGCAACCTATGCAATAAGTCTGGTCAATGAGTACAACGCCGTCCTCGGTCCTGAACGTCGCCCCCACCGGGCACACCTGAACGCAGGATGGATGTTGGCACTGGTTGCACATCTTCGGAACGAAAAAGGCTTTGGTGACTTTGGCATCCTGGTAGCGATTGTCGAAGCGATATTCGCTTTCCGACCCCGACGCGGCGATGTTTTGCGGATCACTGTGGCTGTCGACGCGAGCCTTCTCCTCGCCCTCGAGGTAAACGTAACGTTCTACCCAGGTGCGAAAATGGTGCGCGTCCTCTGCAACGCCATTCTCGGCCTTGCATGCCTCGACGCAGCGAAGACAGCCGATACAGCGGGTCGCATCGATACCGTATGCCCAGCGATGTTCCGTCCAGTCATAATCCTCGGTCGGGAACGACTTCGCGGCTGCGGCGCCTGCGATATGGTCATCTTGCGCCGCGCTCTTGGCGAGCAAGGCACCACCTCCGATTGCGCCGGCGAGAGCTTTGCCGGCAGTGCGCAGGAAGGCGCGTCGACCGCTTTTGTCTTTACTCGGATTCCGGGTCACTGTGTTGGTCCTCCGGGCAAGCTCGCATAGTGTTCGGCAAGGTCGGCGATGTCCTCATCGCTCAGCGATTTTGTGACCGCGTTCATCACCGGATGCTGCAGCGCGCCGGATCGATACTCCTGCAGTTTCCGATCGAGCACGGCACGCTCGCGACCCGCGAGAGCGGCAGACAATGCCGAGTTACGGCCGTCGGCGCCGTGACAGGGGGTACATGGGGTAGTCAGCACCACCATACGTTTCGATATCTGCACCGGGGCAGCGGTTTCGGCTGCCGGGGGAGTGACTGCTGCCGTAGCTTCAACAGGCTCTTCTTCGCCACCGATCTTGGGCGAGTGCGGGTTATGGCATGTCAGGCACTGCAACGCCCCGTCATGTTTCACAGGGTGCTCCGCGATCACTATCTGCGGTTGGGCATCGGGCCGCCCGGGCATCGCCTCGTGACAAACGGTGCAAAGCTTGATCGTGTCTTCAGGTTTCGGCAGCGGGCCGTCGGCAGGATGCGCGCGGGCAGGACCGTGACACACTTCGCATTTGACGCTTCTATGCACGCCAGCCGTCCACTCGGTGTGTCGCTCGCCGTGACACATCTGGCAGTATGCCGCCCCCTTGTATTGCGGCGAGCCCGCCGCGATCTCCACCACGGCATCGCCTCGATAATCGCCGAACTGGTAATAGGAAGGGTCGAGGACGTAGTTTCTTGCGATGACCGCCAGGATCAAGAACGCGCCGAGTAGCAGCAACAATCGGGAAATATGTAGGGGCATCCTGGCAGCACCATTTCCGCTAATCGTTGCCGGCGCAGTAGCGCCGTGCGCCTGGATGCGCGCAGCAGTAAACGTACTTTGAGATCTGTAACGCCACGGCTCCCCCCGTTGATCACCGGATCGTTGTTACTCCGTGATCATATCGACGTACAAACCGCCGTGACATAGTGGAAAACCACAGCCAGAGAGGGGGTGTGCGCAGGCGTCCGGGTCGGACAGGAACTTCATACGCTGCCGCCGGTCTTAATCCCTGCGCCGCAAAGGCGCTTTCCGATCAGAGCAATAACAACGGCGACTCAGTCGTCACAAGGGGAAACCATGCAGACCATGATACGAATCGCCACCTTATGCACAGCAACAGCGCTTCTCGTTTCCGGCAATGCCTGGGCCGACGACGATGACGACCGGCAAGGCAGAAGCGGCAAGCAACTCCGGAAAGAGGCGCTGATCAACCCGGAAGCACCGGATTTCACCAGCATCTTCAACTGGGGTTTAAGAATCAAGAATTTCAAGGAACTGATCCTGTTCGCCGGCCATGCGGCCCAAACACCTGACTTCCAGGTTGTCGCGCCTGGCGATGCTGTCGTGCAGACGGACTTCATACTGGACCAGCTCGATCATTTCCTGGGCAACAATGGCCTCGACCGGGACGACATCATCCGCATCGAGTTCACACTGACCAACACCGTATCCGACGAGGAATTCAACCAGATCCTGGGCCGGTTCGCCGGTTACTTCGCCGAAGTCGAGGTGAAGCCCGCCGCCGGCACGCTCCGGTTCGTAGATCGCCTCGCGTTTCCGGGGCTGGAAGTCGAGTACGAAATCTGGATGGCTCAATAAGCCGAAAAGAGGCTCAGGCGTCTGCGCCTGCAGGCCGGGGCGCAATTTCCGCTACACTGCCCTCACCAGTGAAACGGCGACCCCATGAAAATAGCATTGTTCATAACGATCTGGACTGCGCAGATGCCCTCGGCCGATCTGCGCAGCTATTTTCTTGACCGGCCGCTTGCCTTCCTGGAGGCTGTGCCCGAAGTCGTGTCGATCGACCTGTACGTGCCCGAAACCGGCGATGTGGTGCTATTCGACGAGAGTACTGCGCCGACTCTGATTATTCAGATCGACATGAAGAATACCGCTGACGCGGAGGCATTGATTCAGTCAGACGAATTCCGACGCCTGGTCCTCGCCGAGTCCGCCTATCCCGCTCCCGTAGAAAAGTTTGCCCACGACGTTTTCGAGACGGTTCATTTCCCGATACCCGATCAGCAGGCACCGCCACCACGGACCGCGCCATTGTCCTTCCTCGTGCGCTATTACGGACCCACTGATGACGAAGCCGCATTCGTCCGGTTTTATACCGAGAACCATCCGCCGATTCTCGCGACCTTTCCCGGAATCCGCAACGTGTTGTGCTACCTGCCGCTGGACTGGCGATCGACTGAAATGGTGTCGGACTCCAGCACGATCCTGATCAATGAAGTCGTGTTCGATGACCTTGATGCCCTTAACCGCGCTTTGGAATCGGATGTGCTGCCGCGGCTCAGAGCGGACGGCAAACGATTCGCGGAATTTGGTTTCAACACTCACCACGCCATGCGCCGGGAACGGATTTATTTTCAAAGCGAAGATTGACGCACCCTTCAGGCGCCGGATTTCAGATCCCGAATGACCTTGCTGGCCATGAATCCGACAAAGGTCACACCGAGCGCCAAAGCAAACCAGAGTGCGAATGTTCGCCAGTTGATCGCTTGCTCCACGCGCAGACGGTCGGGGCCACCCAGCGCATACCGTGGACCCAGACTCGCATCAGTTGCGCGACCGTTATTTTCAGCAAGACCGGTAATCGATCGGACACCGTACATCCTCTGCTGTGGAAAATTTTTTTCCGCATCGCTCGCACGGCCGGCTGCCAGCGTGAATGGTGCGCTGCCCTGAGCCAGGAACAGTAGAGTATCGGGCCTCCAGCCAATCTCCAGCCGCATCGCCACATCGGGCTGACCACGAGTGACAATAACCTTGAAACGGCTGCTTCGAACGTTGGCGACAGGCAGCGCTTCACTCATGACCGTATTGTTACCGCGGCCGATGTGATGATAGGACCCGTAACCGGCTTGCATCCAGCGGTGCCGATATTCCGACCAGAAAAAGATACTGGCAGATATGACGGTATTCGGCTCCGTTAGTACGAGGCGAATACTGTCGATTTTCGGTGCGCCACCCAACTGAAATATTCGCCCGCCGTCTTCCGCATCAATGCTGTCAGCCTCCAGTGTGACCGACTCTCTGACGATATTTGATACGCCGAGTGCGTACACGCCTTGTATATGAGACAAGCGCCAGGTCTCCGGCATATCCTGCCAGCGGATGCGCAGGAAATCATGCTTCGATTTCTGCAGTGGCACACGTCGTTGAACGATGCTTGTCGAATTTTCGCGAAGATGCGCTACGGCGCCAGAACCAAGCAGCTCCCAGCCCTGGAGATCGTTACTCCCATCGATCATGATGCGACCAATAAATCCGGGCTCTATTTGATCCCAGGCAAACTCCAGGAACTCGATTGCTTCCTCAACCTGTCTTGTATCGACAATGTAAGAAGTCAGCTCCTGATCTTCTGCCGATGCAGCAGACTCACCACTATTGAGTTCCAGTCGCGTGCTGTCACGATCGCGTTCGAATAATAATTTGATTTCGTCAGTATGGCTTTCAGTAGTCGCATAAAGTGGCAGCATCGGTAGTTGCCTGAAATGTTCGATCTGCTCAACATCATCGTCGGCCGGCTCGAAGACCCGGGGCACCGGACTGCCCGCAGCGTTATAAACGCCTGCATCACGCAGATCGGGATCAGTTACAGACTGATATACGTCCAAAGTCAATCGAAGGGAATAAAAGCTGGCTTCCTCATCGACAACTATCGGAAAAGCCCAGGCGTAATCCGACAGTTTCGGCACATCTGCTGAGTCGGCGGAAGACCGCACGTCCGCAGCAAACAGCATAAAGCAACAGTGCAAACTGATTATCAGGCGTTTCATTGTTCCGTTCCGGCTTTTGCCGCGGTCAACCTTCTTGGCGGCGCAGGCGCAAAATAACCGACAACAAGCAACAGCACACCGACACCCAGGAAGGAAACTATTCGCGCAACGGTGCCGGTATTACCTAAATCGATGATAAACAGCTTGAGGACTACAAGCGCCATTAATCCTGTACCGGCAAGCCATATCCAGCGCTGCGAATGACGTGCACCCCAAATCATGCCGCCGAACCCGAGTATTGCCCAGTAAATGGACAGCGCCGATTGCACTGAAACGGAGTTTGCCAAAGCCTGTTCCTGCCACGAAACACCCGCGAAATGATGTACGCCGCGAACGACCGCTATCGTCGACAGAACGAATGCTGCGAGTCCCCAGATGATTATCGAAATTCGGAAACTTCCGTTCGCCAACCAACTACTGGTCGACTTTGCGGTGAGCAAGAACTGAAGAGCGACGACCAGCCCCACGATCGTCAGCACGTCGAACGGGTTCAAGATCGGTACATAGGGCAATGGGCCCGGATCGCCGGGACTATCGATCCCGGCGCCACCGATCAGCAGCAGTTGTGAGGTAATAAGCACGCCGGCAACCGCCAGATACGCGCTCCAATAGCGCTGCAATGGCCATGCGAGATGCTCACGGGTAAACATGATTCCGCTGGCGCCGAGTGCGGGAACGAGAAGCGCACCACTAGCGGTCCAGACATCGCTGAAGGTTGCTGCATCCATGCGCCAGCCAATTTCGTGAGCAGTAAATGCGACCATCAGCAGTGCTCCGGCGAAATGCCAGTAGGCTTCAATTCGACCTCGGCCGTTATCGTATGCACGAAGCAGGCCGAAATGGGCAATCGCCGCTGCCACCCAGGACAGCGTTCCCATGCCGGCAAACACATGGCCGTACTCCCACAGGTAGAATGCCGCCATGACCGGCAATACTGGCAAATAGGCAAGCGTTGCGTGCTTTGCTGCGGTCCAGTCGTAACGCCGACCGAGCCAGGCGAGAATGCCGGCGCTGATCGCGATGAACGCAGTCAGGATGTGCAACTCGATGCTACTCGCAGCCCGGTCCAGAATTTCCATCGTGCCGGTAGCGCCCCACCAGCCCAGACCCCAGATGAGCAGTCCTGCAGATATCAACGCCTGCCAGCGGATTGGGTGTTTGTCAGCGGCGAGATAGCGCGCAGAGAACAAAGACGCCACGGCGATCAGCATTCCACCAAGAAAATTCCCGTTCAGAACAGGTAATCCCAGACCGCTGTTCCAGCCATACGCGGCGTAAGCCACACCACTGGCAGCGAGTAACGCTGTGCCGGTCATTTTGGCGAGAAGGCCGCGTTGTCTAACGCCGACCCAGACCAGTGCTGCGCCTTCGAGCGCCCACGCCACGGCCGTCCATCGATCATCGAGCGCCAGAGGAATCGCGATGGTGGCAAACGCGACCCCGAGTGCGATAAATGACTCGATCAGCAGGCGCATCTGTTTGCCCTGCACACGATGTAACCAGGTCGCAAGCAACGTATAAAAAACCGCGACAGCCAGCGCGCTGATCGCCAGCCCGTACTCCGTGTTTTCGACCAGTTGGGCCTGAAGTGCAAATGCGATAACGGGCGTACCGAATATGAGCGTGCCGTCTACCAGGCCACGAAGCCTGGGAGGCTGGCGGAATGCGAAGAGAATCGCGATTGCCTGATAAAACAGGAAGTGGGCGAGCAGAAATGGTTCGGTGCTGGCATATAATTCCGGCCGGTAGTACTCGTAACCCCAAAACGTTCCGACAATGAACGTGAACGCGAAACCAATCAGGTTCAGGTCCCGCCACGCGCGATACCAGGCAATGCCAAGAATGGCTGCATTGAGCAACAGGTAATAGCTGAACAACGCAACGTGATTTCCGGCGCCGGTCGATACCAGAACGGGCGCCAGAAAACCGCCGACGATACCCAGGATGGCGAGTACCCGGGCATCCTGCAGCACTGCCAGGACGCCGGCAAAAGCGGTTAATGCGAGCAGCAGTGCGAAGGCGAACGGAGCCGGCAAAAGCGGGTGCAGACGGAATGCGGCGAATATCGTCAGGTAGAGTATGCCAATACCGCCACCCTGAAGGCTTAGCGCATAGTTGCGAAGCCTGGACCGAAGACGCCAACCCACTGCAAGGAGCACGCCTGCCACAGCCGCGACAGCGAGGTATCGCAATTCGATCGGCACGACCAGAACCTGTCTTTCCACGGCATATTTCAGGAGGAAGGCCACACCGAAGAAAGAGACGATGACGCCGATTTTCACCGGCACGTTCCCGGTGGTGATCCAACCTTTTGCCACCGCAGTCAGCTTCTCGAGAGCGCCCGGAGCAGAAGGTTTTGCCGGCTCCGGTGCGCTAAAGCCTGAACGCCGTGCGGGTGGTTCTAACTCTTTTTGCGCCGTCTCGGCTGGAACAGGAGAAGCCGGTTCATGCAGGGATACGGGTTCAATCGGCTGCTTCGATTTCGCGGCTCGGGCTGCCGCTGATGCAGACGGCCGGCGCTCAGACAAGCCGGCGATGCGGTCATCGAGCTTCTGGAGTCGCACCTGCATAAAACGAAGCTGTGCGAGCAGATAGCCGATTACCGCGCCGGCACCGATCCCGAGGACCTCCTCGCTGAGGTCGCCGAGCCATAATCCGACAAAGCCGCCTGCGATGATCAGTATCAGCTGCATGGCTGGACCGACTCCGTCAACCCGAGAATTGATGCTCGTGAAGACGCCATGGTCGCGCAGCTGCCTGACGAAATAAAGGGACTAAGTCGTTGTTTTCATGATATTTGGCGGTGCCTGACGCCCTCTTTCGGTAAATCACCGTCTTGCGGCGCGGATCCTGGCCCTATCGCCAGACTGTACTGACGATAGTCATTCACTCGTCAACAGGGTCAAGCGGACAAGTGGCTGACGAAATTTGCAATTCTCCCAGCGGCCTTTTTCAATTGCCGCTCATCAACCAGGTAGCCAATACGTACGAAATTCTTCGCCGAGTTGCCGAATGCGAAGCCCGGCACCACGGCGACACCGCCGTGGTCGAGCAGTTCATTCGCAAACGTCTCGCCATCGCAGCCCAGTCCGGACACGTCGATCAATGCGAACATTCCGCCGGCAGGTCTATGCACGACAAGCCCGTCGATCTTGTCGAGTTCATCACAAAGTACATCGCGTCGTGAGCGAAACGATTTTTTCATTGCCAGAACCTCGGTACGTGATTCGCGCAGCGCCAGGGTCGCCGCGTCCTGCGTGAACTGGCTGACGCCGAACAGCAGAAATTGTGCAAGGTTTTTCAAGTGGGATGACAACTCATCGGGTGCGATGGCCCAACCCAGGCGCCACCCTGTCATTGCATGAGATTTCGAGACGCTGTTGACGACCACCACGTTGTCGCCGGCTGCGGGAACACTGATGGGCGAGTAGTGCTCGCCTTCGAACACGAACTCGCTGTAAACCTCATCCGAGATCAGCCAGATATCGTTCTCGCGACAGAGTGCCGCCAACGATGTCCACGCCGATTGACTGAATACGGCGCCGGTCGGATTGCCCGGAGAATTCGCCAGGATAACGCGCGTTTTCCGGGTTATTGCGGCCGCGATCGAATCGATGTCGAGGTTGAATCGGTTTTTCTCTGACAACGGCACAGTGATGACTGAAGCGCCGCCGGCACGGGCAACGCCTTCGTACGTGGCATAGAAAGGCTCCAGCACAATGACTTCGTCTTCCGTACCTGAAAGGCAAATCATCGTCGCAAAAAGAGCGCACTGCGCGCCCGGAAAGACTGAAACCTGATCGGCGCTGATAGCGACGCCGTATTGTGCACAAGCTGCCGCCGCGATCGTGGCGCGCAGATCCGGTTCTCCCGGAATCGGCGAGTAATGTGTGCGACCGTTGCGCAACGATGTAATCGCTGCATCGATAATGCTTCGCGGCGTATCGAAATCCGGGTCGCCCACGCCCAGATGAATAATGTCGCGACCATCGCGATCCATCCGTGTCGCCCGGTCAGTAACATTCCAGGCTCTTGAGCGAGGACCCAACAGTCTTTCTGTCAACACAGAGAAAGGCGGGCAGCCTGGTGCCGGTGTTGTCTTATTTGTCTTATTGGACGGTTTTTTCACTGATTTATGATGTCGGTGCACTGGACTTCCGTCGAGCATAAGACAAATAAGACAACACCGGCACCCTTAGCTTGGACCAAGACATATCACCATGGGCTTGCAACCTGTCATAATGCGCCGCTTGTGTCCCTTGTCACGAAAGTATTCGCAATGGCAAAGCTAATTCCTATTGTGCTTGTGGCCGTGCTATTGGTCGGCTGTGCTGAAGAAAAATTCGGAGCTCCGATGCCTGAGAAGAACCCTGCTCGTCTCGAGCTTCACGGTGATGTTCGCATCGATAACTACTTCTGGCTGAAGGAGCGAGACAATCCGGCTGTCATTGCATACCTCGACGAGGAAAACGCCTATACGGAGCAGATCATGGCGCCGATGCAGGGGCTGCAGGGCATCCTGTTCGATGAAATCAAGTCGCGTATCAAGGAGGAAGACCAGTCTGCTCCATACCGGCGCGGCGAATACTTTTATTACAACCGCTACGTTGAAGGTGGCGAGTATCCGATCTATGCCCGCAAGAAAGGCTCTCTGGATGCGGATGAGGAAATAATGCTCGACGTCAACCAGCTGGCTGGAGATGCCGAATATTTTGCGGTGCGTGGATTCAAGGTCAGCCCCGACGACCGGATTGCCGCATATGGCGTCGATACGCAGGGTAGGCGCTTTTACGACCTGTATTTTCTGGATCTCGAAACCGGCGAGACGCTTCCCGGCAGGGTCGAGAACATAACCAGCAACTTCCATTGGGCGAACGACAGTCAAACCGTGCTTTACACCAGGCAGCATCCGGAGACGCTGCGTTCCTATCAGGTCTTTCGCCATAAGCTCGGTGATATGCACGATACGCTGGTTTATGAGGAGGAAGACGAAACCAACTATCTTGGCGTTGGCAAATCGCTGTCGGGTAAGTTCTTGTACCTGATCAGCTCACAAACCATTTCTACCGAGATACGTTACCTGTCAGCCGACTCGCCTGAAGACGAACCGACCATTTTTCTACCTCGAGAAGAGAATCATGAATACTTTGTGACGGACGGTGGTGATCGTTTTTATCTAATTTCAAATGACGGAGCCAAAAACTTTCGCATTCTGGAGGCACCGCTTGACAACACGTCGAAAAACGCATGGGAAGAAGTTGTTGCACATCGCGATGACGCACTGATCGAGGACATCGAGGTTTTCAAAGACTACCTTGTGGTTACGATTGTCCAAAACGGCCTTACGCAGGTGGAGATTATCGAACGCTCCAGCGGTACAACATATCGAATCGAATTCGATGAAGAAGTGTATACCGCCTATTCCGACGATAACCATGAATTCGACACTGCATGGTTCCGCTACACCTACGAATCGATGACCACGCCGGAGTCCACCTATGATTTCAATATGGCCGGCAAAGAGCACAAACTGATCAAGGAACGCGCTGTGCTCGGCGGTTTTGATCGCGATGATTATCGGACGGAGCGATTGTTCGCGACGGCCCACGATGGCACGAAGGTGCCGGTGTCTATTGTGTACCGCAAGGGTATGGAGCTTAACGGACAGAATCCGCTCTTGCAGTATGGCTATGGTTCCTACGGCTACAGTATAGAGCCGGGGTTTAGTGCCGATATGCTGAGCCTGCTCGATCGCGGATTTATTTACGCGATAGCGCATATTCGCGGCGGCTCGGAAATGGGCCGCGAATGGTATTACGACGGTCGCCAACTGAACAAGAAGAACACGTTTACCGATTTCATCGACGTGTCGAAATTTCTTATCGATAGTGGCTATACCTCACCGGAGCATCTATATGCCCGGGGTGGCAGCGCTGGCGGACTGTTGATGGGTGCCGTTATCAACATGGCACCGGAGTTCTATAACGGCATTTCCACGCGCGTGCCGTTCGTGGATGTCATTACGACCATGCTGGATGAGGACATTCCGTTGACCTCCGGCGAATGGGATGAATGGGGCAATCCAGCGGAGAAGGAATACTACGACTACATGAAATCCTACTCGCCCTACGACAATGTGCAAAAGATGGGCTACCCGAATATTTTAGTGACTACCGGCCTGCATGATTCTCAGGTGCAGTACTGGGAGCCGGCCAAATGGGTGGCCAAGCTTCGCGAACTCAAGACCGATGACAATCTGCTGCTATTGAAGACCGATATGGCCGCCGGCCATAGCGGCAAAACAGGGCGATTTCAGCGGATTGAAGACACGGCGCTGTATTTTTCGTTTTTCCTGACACTGGAAGAGATTAGAGAGTAGCTCACGATAACCAAGAAAAAGGGAAGAAATGGCAAAGGCGGATGACTTCGACGTATGCGTGATCGGCACCGGAGCCAGCGGCGGTGTCATGCTCGATCAACTCACCGCTGCCGGTTTTCGGGTGGTTGCACTGCAGCGAGGACCTTATCTGCAGACGTCGGACTTCAACGACGACGAATTGCTGAATTTCTGGCGTCACGAAGTGTTTTCACCAGATCAGGTGGAGACGTGGCGGCTCGACGATCGAAGCCCCACTGAAACCGGACGCTTCAACAGGGTGGCCCACTGCGTGGGCGGGACCATGACCCATTGGGCCACCTGGTCGTGGCGGTTCCGTCCCGACGAGTTCAAGGTACTCTCAACGGAAGGTCCACTGGCGGGCGCAAGCCTGGCTGACTGGCCCGTCAGCTACGACGAAATGGAGCCTTATTACGAGCGTGCCGAATGGGAGTTTGGCGTGTCAGGCGACGCCAGCGCCAATCCGTTCGGCGCCCCGCGGAAGCGTGGCTACCCCAACCCGCCCCATCCGGATCGCACTGCCAGCATCCGCTTCAAGCAAGCCACGAGGGACCTTGGCTATCATCCTTTCCCCACCCCGATGGCGATCAATTCGCGTGTTTACGCCGGGCGACCCGGCTGCATCTATGGCGGAGCTTGCGGCGGTTATGGCTGCCCGATCCACGCCAAGGGAACAACGTACGCGATCTCTATCCCAAGAGCGCTGGCAACGGGCCGGCTCGACCTGAGACCTGATTCGATGGTTTTCGAAATCACTGTCGGAGCGGATGGTCGTGCACGAAGTGCGTGTTATCTGGATGAGGACGGAGGAGAGAATGAAGTCTTTGCCCAACATTTCGTGGTTGCGGGCAACGCCATCGGTACAGCCCATCTTCTGCTCATGTCGAAATCGGCAGCGTTTCCGCAAGGCCTAGCGAATTCGAGCGGCCTGGTGGGCCGCAACCTCATGTTTCACCACGGCGTAGGCCTGAATCTCACCATTGATGAACCGGCGTTTTCGTTTACCGGACTGGAGACCCACGCTGCCATCGATGATCTGCATCCCAGTGACCCCAAACGAGGGTTCATTCGCGGCGGCGTCGTAGTCGAAGCTAACTTTCCAGCCAGGCAACCACTGGCCTACGCGCTGGTCGGAGCGTCCGGCTATCCCGGCATGAAACAATCCTGGGGGCAGGAGTTCAAGGACTACCTCAGGAATTATCCGCGAACCGTGGGTCTGGATATGGTGCTCGAGGATCTGCCCATGGAGGACAACCGGGTGGATCTGGACCCCGACGTGAAAGACTGCTATGGGTTGCCGGCACCGCGCATCACTCACCGCCAGCACCCCAACGACGTGGCCATGAGTCGCTGGTACGGCGAGCGCCTGCTGGAAATTGCCGATGCTGCAGGCGCCATCGAGAAATGGTTGTGGTTTTCGTTCACCGAGGATGAACCGGCGATCAAGGGTAGCGCGCACCTCCACGGCACCTGTCGTATGGGCGATGATCCCGAGCGCTCGGTTGTGGACCGCTGGTGTCGCAGCTACGACGTTCGCAATCTGTGGATGGTGGACGGCAGCGTTTTTCCCACCTCAGGGGGGTACAACCCGACCCTGACCATACTGGCCAATGCCTATCGGGTAGCGGATCACTTCACCGGGGAAGCCCGCAAGGGCAACCTGTAACAGGAATAACCGCCAGGGAATCCACTATGTCGAAGACTCTGACCCGCCGCGAAGTCATTTTCCAGGGCGCCCTGTATGGCGGCACGCTGTGGTTGCTTGGCAATGCTCCTCGACCCCTGGCTGCCAGTGCCGCCGGCGAATCGACTGCACCAGCCGTATTGAGC
>Ga0255058_10000516_pt1 | contig 22831 bp, 24 predicted proteins | sample Cases_109_9_MG_FD_188637 | JGI IMG/M metagenome (GOLD analysis project Ga0255058, IMG submission 188637) | Seawater microbial communities from Amundsen Gulf, Northwest Territories, Canada - Cases_109_9 | ecosystem: Environmental > Aquatic > Marine > Gulf | place: Canada: Northwest Territories... | reverse complement strand
TACTCAGCGCCATATCACATATTAGAAAGGGGCTACAATACCTTGAGGACACGGGGTTAGGCTACTTAACACTAGGACAACCGGCAACAACACTCTCCGGAGGCGAAGCGCAACGGTTGAAATTGGCAACATACATGGCAAAAGGCAAAGGTGAAGAAATGCTCTTTATCTTTGATGAACCCACAACAGGCCTGCATTTCGATGACATAAGGAAACTGCTTGATTGTTTCCAGAGGCTAATCAATAACGGGCACTCTGTAATTGTTATTGAACACAACCTTGATGTTATAAAATGCGCTGACCATATCATTGACCTTGGACCTGAAGGTGGAGATGAAGGTGGTTATGTGGTAGGATACGGCACACCGGAGAAAATTGCTAAATTAAAAGAGTCGCACACCGGAAAGTATCTTAAGAAATATATGTGATTCTAATGATTTCGGAGTAAATCATACGCCTGCTTCTTTGACTGATCACGACAGATCCAACATCCTCTGAATTGCCTGTTTTGCCTTTGCTGCTATTTCTTTCGGGACTGTAACAACGTATTGAATGTCCTCCAGTGACCATAATATCTTCTCCAACGTATTCAATTTCATGTTAGGGCAATCGGATAAAGGCGTAATGGGCATAAATGTTTTATCAGGGTTTTCTTGACGCAGTCGATGCAATATTCCGATTTCAGTACCGATTATGAATTCCTCCGTATGATTGCCACTGGCATACTTTATAATTCCTGTGGTACTGGCAACATGATCTGCCAGAGAAATCACATCAGGCGTGCACTCGGGATGCACGACGACTTTTGCCTTTGGGTGTTCGGATTTCAGCTTGATCAATTGCTCAGCAAGTATCCTGTGGTGAGAGGGACAATATCCATCCCAGAAAATCATCTTTCGGTTCAAGCATGATGAAACGTATGCGCCAAGACTCTTATCAGGAACAAACAATACCTCTTCATCTTCCGGAATAGATGACACAATCTTCATAGCATTTGACGAGGTGCAACATATGTCACTTTCTGCCTTAACGGCTGCCGTGCTATTAACGTAACATACCACCCTGGCATTTGGATAATGTTTCTTTTTCTCCCTCAGTTCTCTCGCCGTAATCATAGCCGCCATTGGACATCCGGCATGTTCATCCGGCATGATAACGGTCTTATCCGGACATAATAGTGCCGCAGTCTCCGCCATGAAATGTACACCGCAAAATACTATTAAGTCTGCATCTGTTTTTGCGGCCTGCTGAGATAGCCCCAAAGAATCACCAACAAAATCCGCAACGTCCTGAACCTCGCCACGCTGGTAATTGTGTGCCAGAATGATTGCATTATGTTTCTTCTTTAGTTCAAATACCTTTTCAATAATTGGATCAGACAATGTTTAACTCCCCTACAACAATTAAAGAATCATGATCCATATTATCATTCAAAATTTTTGTTTTTACAACAAGTTTTTCTTAGACCTCTGTTTACTGTCTTTCCCCGCGTCATAATAACATATCAAGTTTGCCAGACAAACGAGCTACTGCCAAAATGATTTTGTACACTTAGACGGACTGTGGGTATATTTGGCTGGTAGCTTGGGATGTACTATGTAAACCGGAAAACGCCTGAATCTTTTATGGAATGTTATCGCTTTGCATTCTGAATCTATAGACAATTTCAAGATTATGAGGAATAGAGTATGCTGTAATGGAAGATTGGATTGAAAAGGTTATATCTAAGGTGTTGGATGATGTTGGATTGCACCCGCGATTTCCTGGCTGGTAAGCCCAAAAGAGAATGTTAAATGTTTACTCTGCCTGGTGCAGATGATTATTCTTTTTGGGCTATTGTTCAGGAAACTTATAATGATCTATCGCTCTTGGATTGTATTTCAGATAAAGCTGTTCTATATCGCTATTCCCTTTCACCTCTGAAATTAACTGTATGAGTCGATCACTTTCTTCTTGAAGAATCTGGTCAAATGATTTTTCCTGTTCTGGTGTAATTTCTGCACCAAAACCCTCTGGGCAAGAAAAGTCATGAAAAAACCTAATAATTCGCATCTCACATGCTCCTTTCTCATTAAACTTGGTCTTCAATCACATATATTCTATTGAAGTTAAGACAATTAAGTTTTAATAAAAACTAACTTCTTATTCCTGCTTTAGTATCGGTTTTTTCAATAGAAACTTTAATAAAATAATCGGTTAGAATTTAGCAATTTAACAATGATAAAGCGTTAAATTTCAAGCAATATTTTAAAGGATAAGAAACGGTTTTTAAACAATTAACAAGAACTGTATGGTGGAAGCTTAAAATAGAGGAAAAATAAAATATCTTTGGCGTGTAATACTTTAAATTTTTTAAGAATATGACGATAATAAAGATAACTATGAAATGATTCAATTCATTTATGGAGAGCACGAATGAATGTTGCCTCGATTATGACACGTAATGTGTTAACAGTAGAAATGGATTATTCTATTCAGATAATACGTGATATCTTTAAGAATTTCGAGTTTCATCATATCCTGGTTGTAGAGAACCACAAACTCATTGGCGTAATATCTGATCGTGATCTTATTGATAGGGAGGAGCGAGACACTATTACACTAGATAAAAAAGCCCATGAGATTATGAGTAGAAACCTCATTGCTGTAGATGTGGAAACCAGCATAGAAAAAGCCAGCGATTTAATGTTGGAGAATAACATATCTTGCCTTCCGGTTATCTCACCCCAAAGCAGTGTGGAGAGGATCGTATCCTGGAAAGACATTCTCAAGTTTTATTCGAAAAACAAAATCTGTCACTGTTTGAGTTGATCCACAGCTGTGTTTCCCCCTTTATTGCTTCCTCAATTCTAGATATATTCAAATTGGCACATACCATGACACCCTTCACAGAGTTAAAACCATAATAAAAAAACCCTGAGTTACTTGTTACAAGTCTTACAAACTTCAATATGACAGCGAAATTCATGGGGATCCCGGAAAGGTGTTTAAGGAGCTAAACAGGGGCACGACTCCGGTACGGCAAGGGGGAAGGATAACGATTAGCACACCTGCCACTATGGAGCGTCAGAGGAATAGTGGTCATGGTGTGAAGTAATTGTCAAAGAAATAGGTCTTTCTCTAATTCTCTAATCCTTATCATCATTTTTATTCAATTCTTCCAATAACTCCGAGGGTTTAACGATTCGAATCGCAGGAAATCCTTTCTCTATTTCATTGCGATTGTCGATAAAGTCGGAATCCGTAGTAACGAATCTTTCACAGTTATTGCACAAGGCGTACATAAGATGGCGAGCGTCGTTTTCGACGTTCTTTGTTTTTTTCTTAAGCAGTTCCTTCGAAGCATTGAAAATTTTTTCTTCAACGATATCTGTAACCAACGGACTTGTAATAAATCCGCCGGATTGGTCGTGTTGACTACTGAAACCAGGTACTTTGTGGTCGTCTAATACTACTGGAATCTTATCCCGATTCTGTTGATATTGGTCACGAATAGCCTGATACCTTGTTTTCTCCTGCTCACGCCAAGATTCTCTTGAGGTTACTATCTCAAGCAATGGGTTTTTTCGAAGTTTATCTAATGCTTTCTGTTCGTCCTGTAGCGCTAAATCAGGTTTAATATTTTTACAAACAACCATGTTGTCAAGATAGATTTTCATTTACTGTTTCTTGTCATGAAAATATTGAAAGGGGATTTTAATAAAAAATGGGCACGGTAACTTACCTACCTATACCCCTCAATAATTTTAGTCACAATTTGCATCACAAATTCACCTATCACTTTTCATAAGTCCTTGCGAATAATCTGGGCGATACTGGACTCGAACCAGTGACCCCTTGCTTGTCGAGTGATTATAGGGCATTTTTAAATTAATCATAACTGCCTGATTTTGTGTCTGTTATGTCGCTATCACTTATATCACATAGAGTTATAATTTCAATCAAATTCTGGTGATTCCTATGGAGTCCTGCTGATTACGGTGGAGTTGACTACGTTTTGACTACAATTAGTTACACCCCCCTATCGTTTGGAAATGGGGGATTTTTCACTTTATTCTAGATATTGCATATTAATTACTTTTTTTTCATTATTACCTACATTTTCTATTGAATTTTAAAGTATTTGTTTAGTTCACCTTTTATTTTTTCTGTAAGCTCTTCGGTGTTACTTAACAAATATTGTGAGTCTAATAACATTCGATTCGCATGCGGAAGTTTTGCCTCAAAAACCAATGGATTTGCGACTATATCGATTTTCTCAATTTCTTTTCTAGTTTCAGATACTTTTTTTAAACATCTTTCTATACTCTCTAATGGTGTCTTAATATCGTTTATTAATTCTCCCTCACCATCCTTAATTAAATAATCTTGAAATTTTTTGTTTGACTCGTACAAAATAAATATATCTCTATATAATTCTTCACACCTTTTGAATTTATAAATTCGTTCATCGTATTTTTGCAGTAATTCTGTTTTCTTTTGAGCTGATGCAAGTTTTTGTTTTTGCTTGTAAGCAATCCAACTGAAATAAATTGCTCCCAATGAAATAATTAAAGCTGCCCCTGAAATGTAATCTGATATTTGCATGATTGATTAATCAGAAATGATACAAGGATTCTATTACTCCCATTATGATATGTCAAAGAATAATTAGTGTTAAATAAAGGTATTTAAACCTTATTTTCATCTTACCTGTACTACACTTATTTTCATTGACTAGGGCATCTAGTCTGTTAGTATTTCTTTATATGAGTGAAGAAAATGAAAAGAAAACAGAAATGGAACTGGACGATATAGAATTAACGATATATCAAAAAGCCCAAGATTCGGCAGAACATCATGATAAACTTTTATGGACTGTTACAAGCATTATGTGGGCTGGAAACCTTGCTCTGTTAGGATTTATTCTTAACAATATGGTTAGTTTACTTAGTAGCCATGACAACCATTATAGTTATAAAGTGCTATTAACACTCTGCAGTAGTTTAGGTATTATTCTTATGATTTGTGTTAAGAAATTTGCATATCAATTCAATGCTATAAAGAATGAAAAATATGAAATTTGTAAACAGCTTGAAAATAATTGGGTAGAAGGTAAAATTCTGACTCCCGAATGTGTTCAACATTCTAATTTTGATGAATATCATGAAAAAGGGAGTCAAAAGTGGTGGTATGGTGTGATTGCATATTTCTTTCTTGGCGTTTGGGTAGGTGTAATATTTGTAATTTGGAGTCCTGAATTATTAAGCCTATGCAAAAATTGCAAGTAAAGCAAACAGAAATCCAATTAGATAAATATAACAATCAGGAAAAGAAATTATAGCAAATAAGTTTTTGATACCTTCCTACCCCACCCCAAACCACATCTTGCCTTCTATATCCCTATGTATCCTGATGTTTACCCTTCCAGTAGCGATATAAGTAAAATAGCGCACGCATAATATGCAACTTTCTGAGAATCATTGACAATATTGAAAGCCTGTTTATTTCCTATTGACATGGATAGCCTCTTTACGTATAAAGCAAGCATAGTGTGTAATTTGAACCTTTAGGAGGTAAGAAGAATGAAAATAAGCAAATTCTTTTGTATGTTAATTGCAGGACTTGCTATTATTGGTTTTACTACAGTAGGTATGGCTTCAGAAGAAGAAGGCAAACAGAGTGAGGCTAAGGAAGCAACTGAGTCTGAGGCTGAGGCTGCAGCGGAAGGTGAAAGTGCAGCAAAAGAAGAATCAGAGGCTGAATCAAAAGAGGAAATTCAATACGGTGCACCCCCTGAATTGAACTACGATAACTCTGAATTGAAATCAGGTGAAGAAGAAGCTAAGGCAGAGGAAAAGGAATAGCTTTAAAATTTAATAATTTAAATTAATCCCCAAATAAAGCTGAATCACACACTATTAAGGAGCGGAATAAAATTCGCTCCTTTTTTTATATACACTACAATTTCTTTTCTTTCTCCATTTTACCCCGCCCCAAACCACATCTCACCAGTTATATCCCTGTGAATCCTGATGTTTATTCTTTCAGAAGTGATATACGAAAATAATTCGTAAACTAGTCGTGTGCCTTACGCAATTCATTTAAAACCATATACATCTCTTTATTAGTCATCAAACGATTTTCAAGCAATATTTTTCCTATGAATCTGTGGGGTTTGCTACAAAAATCATCTTCAATTTGTTCGACATAGGCTTTGTTTAGTTGCTTTTCAGCAACAAATCCCATATTTACTGCAATCTTACCAAATTTAGAGCTAAATTCACTCATGATTAAAAACCCCTTTTTATTGTTGCCTATGTCTTATCTTAATAGGACATGCCACGTAAAAGCCTTTCTTTGCTAGTCACATTATTTACTCAAATAAATTAAAGACAATATACTTTGCAGCACCATAATAGAAAGTGCGCTCACCAGTAGTAAATAAGCTCATTGCCCCAATTGCGAACAGGATGAACGGAAGCATTAACATTAAGAGAATCATCAATTTTCTATTTCTCTCCATCACCCGCTGTAATTGGATAGTTAGTAATAGTAAATTCGGTATAATGGCTACGCTGGTTATTAATCTCATATTTTGTTCTCCCATAAATTTAGTAATAGTTTTTTGATTAAAATCCGTCATTAGTAGTAATCGCAATTCCCTTACCACAAAGTGTTAAATAGTAAATATTGTTGTAAGCCATGTAATGTGCGTGTCTTAGGATTAGTTATTTTAGTGAGAGGAAGTGTAGATTTGTTTGTTTTCCTTTACAATGTTCAGCAATAATTGACAAGGACAGTCTTAGACAAGCCAAGACAGTCACGGTAAGAGTTTACACCCCAAACCACATCTTGCCTTCTATATCCCTGTGAATCCTGATGTTTATTTTAACCATTTCTCAAACATACCTTGTATACCATGTTTGCCCAATCTAACGTACTGGTAACTTAATGCTTAAAAGGTATGGGAGTTGACAAGATTTGCCAACCGACGAGTTCCGATTCAATAGCATCTATGTATTCCCAGCACTTTTTTCTTTCTATTATTGTCTGTCTATGTGCGATACCATTTCTGTCCTCACGGGCTTTATCAATCATATCGTAGTCTAACCACTGGATAGCTGATTTACTCGCTGCCATAATTTCACCTAATCGATTTCTAGTTCTTTTGAATTTGCCTTCATCTTGTAATTGTTTTAGCACACCTTCTAATACGGAGAAAGCAAACAAAAGTACTAGATTATGAGAAATGTTGCGAAGTTCATGGGTGTTAGAGCCAAATATTCCCCAGGGCACATTAAGGTGTCGCTGTACTTTTGCTTGAAAACCTCTAACACCTTTCCATTCATCTTGATATTCTTGAAGTTTTGTTTTATCTTGAATCACTCCTGCATCCAATTAAATAATAGCAGTGTAAATGTGTTCTAATTTTTCCTCTTGATTTTGATGATTAGCTGACTATTATAAACAGCAGTATTTCTACAATCTAGTAAATTCATATCACACAACATATAAACCATCAGATGATGGATATTCTTTCATAAATCAAGTTTATAGGGCGTATTAGCATGAACTTGTTCGCACTTCTCCATAAAGTAGTAATCTGGCTTTCTGGATATTATTACAATAGTGTTGTTGTTCAGAAACTTTGTAATAACTTGTTAAATTAAGTAATATTTGAAATAAAAATGAAATGTCAAAAATTATATAACTTTTTCAAAGGAAATATTTTTAAGTTTGTTATTATTCCTCTAATAGTTGCTCTAATTGGAGTAAGTCCATTCATCTATAAACATTTTTTTAAAGTTGATTTACATATTGATTTCCAAGAAGAGCAAAGTATGTGTGCCTTTATCGAATCAGAATCAGAAAACAAGAATGGTAAACTTGTTATTCTTCTTTATAGGATTTCCTTAGTAGGAAAAGGTTCTGAATCTGTTTTTATTAAAAAAATTGATTTGTTCATAAAGTGCAGAGAAGAATGGTTTAAAGGTAATCGATATGCGCCAAAGAAATATAAACCTCATAATCAAGTTCATTTACTAAGGCAAATTGCACCTAATAATTGGCGAAAATTCATCCTTGTTGGATGGGGAGAATTCAAAGCAAGCAATCATTGGGCTACGGTGAGCCAGAAACATTTTCTTATGCTGAATATTTTGACATAGATAGAGATAACTACAAACATTGTACAGACTTAAAAATTGAGGTTTTTGATTATTTGGGCAACAAATTCGAAAGAAATATTAGTGCAAATTTCTTTGAGCAAAAGTGGAAGGACTTCTATCTTCCAGAAAAAGAAGAAAAACTTATTAGGGTCAAATAAGAAAGAATTACCGATTTGTCCCTACCCCACCCCAAACCACATCTTGCCTTCTATATCCCTGTGAATCCTGATGTTTAAGTTTCACATATCAAGCGTAATTTGTGATAACTCTGTAATGACGTAGCCTCTCTTTTTTCTTGATTTTAATAATATGTAACTTTATTATTCCACTTACAATATAATTGTGCTAGGGAACAACAAGATGGAAAAATCCAAACAAGACATTATTATATGGTGGACTAGAATTGTACGTAATATTATTTTAACTATTTGTGTTCCAATAAGTATTTTTTATGGTGCAACGCTTTATACAAAGCATATTAGCATACTTGATGCTCACATTGAACTCTTAAAAGAAACTCAATATGATAAGGCTTTATCATTACTTAAAGCACAAAAAGAATTATACCAAAGAGAAAAGAAGGAACTAAATGATAGAATTGCTTTTCTCGAAAGCTCAGGGAACAACAAAGAAGAAATCAATAAATTACGTCGCCAGTTGGATAAGGAAAAAATACATCAGGAACTTCGAGATGAACAAAATAAAATGTTAAAATTCAACAAGAAAGAGTTGAAGGAATATATGGATAGAGAATTCGATGATTTTAAATTAAAATCATGGGATGATTTATAGTATAGATGGTATTCTCTTTTTTAACGCACAAAACAGAATTTTGATACTTTCCCAACTTACCCCACCCCAAACCACATCTTGCCTTCTATATCCCTGTGAATCCTGATATTTACCCTTCCGGTATTAATGTACCCAAACATTTCGCTATAATTGTCTATTGCAAATTCAAGAAATTCAGGGTCGTCAATTTCATCAACAAGTATCAGCTTTTCTATCTTAGACGAAGTATCAGCGTCTATCTCACCTATATTAAACTTTGCTATACACTTAACTAATTTATCTATGCAATCCATTGAGATTTGATGAAAGTAAGGCTTTTCTTCAGGTTTGAGCCAGTCGGGATTGACTATCATTTTTCCTCTTGATTTTGATGGTATGTAGTTTTATGGTTATGTCGTGGAGAGAAATAATGTACTTCAAATAACATAAGTAATCCAACCTAAACATTGTAGATATGAAAAAACTAACTATCGAAGAAATGCGAAGTATTGCCGAGGAACGTGGCGGTAAATGCCTATCAGACACTTATGTAAATATACAAACAAAACTTATGTGGGAATGTGAGGAAGGGCATCAGTGGAAAGCGATACCAAGCAGTATTAAAAGTGGCAATTGGTGTCCACATTGTGCTGGTTCAATTAAATTAACTATTGAAGAAATGCGAAGTATTGCTGTGGAACGTGGCGGTAAATGCCTATCAGACACTTATGTAAATGCACGTACAAAACTTATGTGGAAATGTGAGGAAGGGCATCAGTGGGAAGCCACACCAGACAATATTAAAAGTAGCAAATGGTGTCCACATTGTGCGGGTAAAGCTAAATTAACTATTGAAGAAATGCATGAGATTGCCGAGGAACGTGGCGGGAAATGCCTATCAGACACATATGTAAATGCACGTACAAAACTTACATGGGAATGTGAGGAAGGGCATCAGTGGGAAACAACACCAGACAATATTAAAAGTGGTACATGGTGCAAGGTGTGTTACGACCTGAGTAGAGGGAAATCTCGCAGATTACATAAATAGGGGCTAGATGAAGAGGCAGATTCAACCCTTTTCCCTTGATTTCCCACCATATTTCTCTCCATTTCAAGCATTTGTAAGGTTTAAAATACTTTTTAAAGTATAAAATTTAGGTGTTGACGTACATGACAAGCGTGTTATAATGTCATAAATATCATTATTTAAGAGTCCGTAACGGTTAAAAAATGAAAAATGAAAAATCTTTATAACTTTTATGATGGCAAAAAAAATGTGTCAACTCTTTTGTCAGAATTTATTAATACGAAGATTAATGCTTATCAAGAACCTGTGCGAGAGGGTACACCCAAAGGTGAAGCAATCGGATTTTCAAGAAAAAAATATGTTGCAAATTTATTTATGATGACTAACTTGACACAAAAAGAAATTGCAAAAAAATCAGGGGTGTCTTTTGGGAGTCTTAGGAATTGCAATATGCAAGAGCCTTTCAAAAAAATGCTTGAAAAAAATTGTCTTGAATTTGCTGCGATTGTGTTTCATCGAATTTGTTTAAAGACGAGTAGGGATATCGAGATTCTTGATAATTATATTGAGGGTCTTACTGATGATGAGCCAGCAGACCATATCGATATGAGGTTGTGGAGCGAGGTTAAAGATATAAATAATTATGGGCGTAAACTAAAACAAACAATCGAAAGCACGATTAATCAAATAATACGAAAATTGAGTGGTAGTACCTTAAATGCCTATGAACAGATTTTTGGGAGATTCTTTCGGTTGTTACGTAATGAAAATTATCAACCATCAAAAGATGAAATTAAATTGGAACGAGCGTTGTCGAAGTTGCGAGCAGAAACAGCCTTAAAAATTTTAGAACGTGAAAAACTGACAAAAAAGCAGAGGCGACAAATTTCAGAAATCATCAAATTGTTACTTGGCGATTCAATGTTGTTTCATGATGCTCTTTTAAGGAATAAATAAATTTTTTTGACATTATCAATGACAATATAGTGTTTATGTCATCTATGTCAAAAGAGATTTTAGTTCACGGGAAAGATAATGTTGGTAACGGTAGAAGTCGAAGATTTGCAATATTTCATTAATGGACAAGGTGAGGGAGTCAAAGGCGATGCACAAATGGACTGAACGGGTATTGAAGCCGTTGCTTGACGAAACGATTAAGGATGGAAACCTCTTTTGTTTTGAGGCAGAGAGGTCGGTCGCTGCGTCATTGATTCAAAAACCCAAAACAACGTTGGAGATTTTGACAGAAAAAGCAATTGATGAATATTATTTCGAGTCGGCTCTTTTCGGAAACATTTTTAAGGTAGTAAGAAAACTGGTTGATGGTGGTTTTGGTTTTGATATAGCAACCATTCAAGAAGTTCTCAAAGCCGACAACGGTACACTTGAAAAACATCAAGACGATTTGGAACAAGTATTGACGGAGTTGCGTGATTATCCCACGGACATTCTACCCCTTCATACAAATGCGGACATACTCATTGATAAATGTCAGAGGCGTCAACAAATTCAAGATAGCATAGAAAAAATACATCAGGCGTTTAATGGCAAGTTTGTAGTAAAAAAGGAATCCTCGCATGAAGATTCAACCCTCATGGCAATCCATAAAAAATGGCGGGAGAATCCCAGCAGCCATATTGGAATCCAAACCATATTCAAACTTCTTAATGGCAAAATCGGTGGAATTAGAGGGCTTGTTTGCCTATTAGGCACACCCAAATGTGGCAAGTCTACCTTTGCCATGCAGATTGGACAGGATGCTGCACGACAAGGCGTAGGGGTACTTTATTTTGACCTTGAAAATGGAGTTACAGAAATAATGCAGCGAACGCTTCAAGCCGCACAGATTATCCTTGCAGAAACCCGCGAAGAACGTGAAGAAAAAGCAAAAAATGTTGATGTAGAAAAACTGAATCCGTTGTCGTTGAATTACCGCATCTATGGTGCGAATACAATTATTGATGCCGATTCGATAACCTCAAAAATTCCCAAAGACAAAAATACACTTGTCATTATTGACTCGCTGCATAGTTTACCCCCTCTACATGATAGTAAAAGGGAAAATATCGAGGCATGGCTCAATATTTTTAATCGAATCAAGAGCGACAATTGCAGCATTTTGTTTATTTCAGAACTGAATCGGGAGAGTTATCACAATTCCAACACTATTGCAGGGGGTAAGGATAGCGGCAAAATAGAGTATTCAGCGGACGTCGTTTTAAGGCTTGTACCAACAAATGAGAGTGAAATTTACAAACTCAAAGTAATTGCTTCACGACATTCTGGAAAAGGCGATGTTGGAAAGTACGGCTTGACTAAGTGGCGATATTTCGTCGAAAATCCTGACATCGAATCCTTTAAGGTTATGCGAATGGAAGAAGAAACCCAAAATACAAGAATAATAGAAGCAATTGCCGAACTGAAAAAGGAAAATCCACTAAAAAGAGTTTATGTTACAGACCTATCCAAAAAAGTGGGTATGCATGAAGTTCCATTAGGCAAAAATTTGTCAATTATGGGATATGAAAGCAAAAAGGACAGCACTAAATCAGGTAACAGTTATATTATTGCATGAAAACTTTAATGTACCATTTGAAAATTAAAGTCAGAATGTACCAGTAGAGAGTCTTATAGACTCTCTCTTACTGGTACAATTTATGACCAGTAGAAAAAGAACTGGTATACTACTGGTACACAACTAAGTCATGTTAATAAAACTATATAAAACAAAATGTATCATTAAAAAAGTTACTGGTACGTTAGTGGTATGGAGAGGCAAAATCTACTGGTACGTACTACTGGTATGGTGAATAAGTGAAAATGACTGAAAATCAATTGACAGCAGAAATATTTCAATAAGTTCACGCAGAAATGGCAAGAACTAAAAAATACTCAATAAAGAATGTTGAAAAAGCACTAATAGCGTCTGGTGGATTCAAGTCAGAGGCAGCAAGGAAACTCGGTTGTAGCACAAGAACAATTTACAACTACATAAACAAAGACGAAAAACTTAAAGATTTGATTTGGGATATAGAAGAACAATATCTGGATTTAGCCGAAGCAAATATCATCAAACGGTTAAGGGATGGAGACTTTGAAGCCTCAAAGTTCTATTTAGAGAGAAAAGGTAGGAGTAGAGGATACGATAAGAATGGAACTTTTAATAAAGATAAAACAATGCCAACACCTCTGCCACCACCACTTAATGACGACGAAATCAATTTCGAACAGATACAGCGACAAATAGATAAGGGTGAGATATTGGGGGTACGTCAGGAGTTGATAGACGAGGCGAAAGCGTTGTTGATAGAACTACAACAGGGGGAAAAGATGATAGAAGGAAAGGGGGCAGATGAAATTAGAATCAAAAGATAAAAATGGGGTAATACCGGAACGATATGTGAATATAAAACAAGCCTCAAAGTATACCTCTTTGCCTGTAACAACTCTCTACGAGTGGGCTTCGATAGGCAAGATACCATCTATCAAGTTAGGCAGGAGGGTTCTATTTGACCTGCATAAGATAGATGAAATAATGGCAACCTTAGAACGTCCATATCTTAAACACGAAAAGACAGCTAATAAAATCATTGGAGACCTTCATGGTAATGGTATATAATACCGCCGATAGCGCCATACAGGCACAATCAGGCTTCGGGAAAGGAGGAAGTAATGTTTAAACGAAGCGGTGTCTGGTATACGTGTATTAGGTACAAAGGCAGAAAAGTACAAAGAAGCCTTGGTGTCCGAGTAGGGAAAAAAGCAGATATGATGATTGCTCAGGCTATAGAGGCGAAAATAAGGACAGAGGTTATTGAAGGAAGCTATTTTGAGAAGCCAATCGGTCACAATAAGACTTTTAAACAATTGATGGAAAAGTTTATGCAGGAACATGCGCCAACAGTGTCAGAAAATACCCAAAATGCTTATAAATGCTATTTAAAAAACCTTAGCAGTTTTTTCGATAATCCAGGATTGATGTCTATAACACCAAGGTTAGTTGCAGAATATAAAGTACATCGTAGAGTTAAAGGCGCAAGTCCTTCAACCATCAATCGTGAGCTTTATATGCTTTCAAAGGCTTTCAATTTAGCTGTCAATGAATGGGGGTGGGTCAAAGAAAACCCTGTTTCCAAGGTACAGAAGGAAAAGGAAAATAACGAAGTAGACCGATGGTTAACGGAAGATGAGGAAAGAAGGCTTCTTGGGGCTTCACCGCAGTGGCTTAGAGAAATAATCGTTTTTGCACTGAATACAGGCTTGAGGCAAGACGAATTACTTTCTCTTGAGTGGTCAAGGGTAAATCTATTTCGTAGGACTATTCTAATCCAGATAACAAAGAATGGTAAACCTAAAACCCTTCCGCTTAATCGCATTGCATTGGATATACTCAAGAAAAAGGCAGAAGAAAAGGTGTTAAGTATTAAGAACGATTTAGTGTTTGTCAGTAATGCAGGGACAAAGATTAACAAGCGCAACCTGATAAGGGCATTTATTCTTGCATTAAAAAGAGCAATGGTTAAGGATTTTACCTTTCATTGTCTGCGTCACACATTTGCAACAAGGTTAGCACAGAATGGTGTAGATATTTATAAAATAGCAAAGCTACTAGGTCACAAAGACCTAAAAATGACACAGCGCTATTCACACCATTGCCCGGACAGTTTAAGGTCTGGAGTTGAGGTTTTGGAAAAGTTTGACTACAATTTGACTACAATTGCGGAAACAAGCCAAATTTAAGCACACCTAATTTGTTGCAAGTGCTTGTGTGACAATATGGGCGATACTGGACTCGAACCAGTGACCCCTTGCTTGTCGAGCAAGTGCTCTAGCCAACTGAGCTAATCGCCCATGTAATGTGGGATGTTTAATATTGAATAAATTTGATTACTGTTTATAGTCGAATGTAAGTGCTCCCCGCCTGAAAGACGAAGTCGGGCAGGTAGCCAACTGAGCTAATCGCCCGCAATTTCTTTTCTAAATCTTCTTCCTGCAGCAGATTTTAAATATTTCTCCCTTTTTCGTGCTTCCAAGCGGGTTGTAAAAGGTTCCGTGTATATCAACTGCCACGGCCTTTTTGGCTTTGTTGAGGTCACTCTACCAGTATTGTGTTCCTTCAATCTTTCTTTTACGTTCTGGCTTAACCCAATATATTGAGAACAATCCTTTTTACTTTTTAAAAACATAGACATAGAACACTATAATTGCCGCTCATGCAAAATGCAAGTGCTCCCCGCCCGAACGTATCGTTCGGTACGGGCGGGTAGCCAACTGAGCTAATCGCCCATAATTTGCCTTTAAAAGGGATGAAGTATTACAGAAGTTCTCAGTATTTAAGGGTTGAGGTAACGTAACAAAAACCATATATAGTGTCAAGGGTATTCAAAACCAATTGTCCATCACTTCTACTGACATACTAAATTGCCCGGTGTAAAATGCGTATTCGGATGGGAATGTCAGACAGGCAACAACTTACTACAGCAATAAGTGGTGAATTTATACTTGAAATAGGTATAAAATGGCTGTAACCTTGTTTTTGTTTCACTTAGAATAAGTTGTATGGATAGGGAGAGTTATTTTTTATGAAATCTAAATTTTTACTGATATTAACTATAGTCTTATCTGTCTTCGCATGCATCCTTATAGGTGGGTATGTTTTTCTGAAAGTATCTACTTCAGAGGATGCAATTAAAACAAAGATCACGAGCGCTTTGGAAAATGCTACCGGTGGCAAGGTAAAGATAGAGCACGCTCATTTTGACTTATTCAAAGGAATTACTTTAAACAAGATTCGGTTTGAAGGGAAAAATCCAGAAAACTTACGCATTGAGACAGAAAAGATTTTTATTCGACATGAACCATTGGCCTTATTAAGAGGAGAGATTTTAATCAATAGTATCATGATTATGTCTCCTGAATTATTCATAGTCAGGGAAAAAGACGCAATATGGAGATTTCTAAATGCTGTTAAGGCATTACTTGATCATGCAGGATTAAAATATCCAACAGACCATCTGAGGAGTGGGATTATTGCCAGGGATACCGATGTACATATCTTTGATGAATCAATATTCAGAGAAGGCGTTTTGAATATAGAAAATATGGATTTGTTTGCCCAACCATTTGGAGGTTCGTTAAGGGATATAAATATTAAAGGAATCATAAACGATGGGTTTTGGAAGGAATTAGAGCTTAATGTTGATACAAATCTTGCCACACCGGAATTAAAGTTAGTAGCGCAGCTAAGGAATAGGATGATGACTGAAGCCCTTATGAAAGAACTTCCCGTTATAGGAGAGAAGTTCTGGAAGACGTATTCACCTGTAGGAAAGTTTAACTTCGATTGTGCTCTTGAGCTTAACAACAAGAATAACGAAAAAAAGATGGACTATGATCTAAGTCTTGAAGTTGTTGACGGAGAGATGATGTACATAAAATGGCCGTTTTTATTGAAACACGTTAACGGTACATTAGAATTATCTAAAGAAGGCATATTTTTGAAGAGTATGAAAGGGAATGTTCTGAATGAAGGGCGGGAGTCGCCTGGAGAGGTTGATGCCTTTTTTGGTGTAGGCAATTCAAGAAAGAAGGTAGAGATAAATATCCCAAATTTCAATATCACGGAAAAACTCATGAAGATGATTCCTGATGGAGAGAAGATTTGGGTGAATTATAACCCGAAAGGCAATATAGACGTGGCGATAACATACGAAAGCAACGAGGATAAATCTATAACTAATTATTCGATTGAAGCAATATGTAAGGGAATAGAAGCAACCCCCCCATACATTCCTTCCCGCCTATCTAACATTGCCGGACTGATTAAAATGGATGGAGATAATATATATTTCGAAAATATGAACGGAAATCTCTTTAGCGGAGCTAAGATTAACCGATGTATGTTTGATGGAGTCGTAGACTTGAAAAACAAGGTGAAGAGATTTACGGTCTCGATCCCGAATCTGGATTTGACGGAAGAGATAATTAAAAGCATTCCGGATAGGGGTGAAGAGATATGGTCAAAATACAGACCGGTAGGACAAGTTGACATAACGCTTAATTACACTGGCTATGAAGATAGCAGTAAAGACGATTATCTACTAACGGTGGACTGTAATGGCAGTGAGTTTGGATATACAAAATTACCAATTAAGTTATCAGATATCATAGGCAGGATCGTAATCGACAAAAACAATATCCAGTTGAAAAGCTTGCGAGGATACATCGCAAATGATAAACAATTTGCCCGTGCCACCTGTAACGGTGTACTTGACTTGAAAAATAAAAACAAGAAATTGGTATTTAGCGCCTTTGACTTGAAGGTAACCAATAGTTTATTAGATAAATTTCCCGGATTACTCAAAAACGAATGGCTTCAAATAGTACCGGAGGGATGGGTGGATATCAATCTTGACTATGAAAGTAACGACATAAACCAGGAAGAAGGTTATTCTGCCGTTATTGATTCACGAGGCTGCGAACTTAAACTTTCAAAATTTCCTCTTAGCATATCAGATATAAATGCCAGAATAAATATTGAGAAGGGAAAGTTAACAAGCAGGCAATTCAGTGGAACATGTAGCGGAGGCAATGTTAACGGTTCAATTGAAATGGACAATATAGCATCAAATGGAGAATACATGGGGAACCTCAGGTTTAGAGAAGTAGATTTGGAGGGACTGGTAGAAAACTTCTTTGAAATTAAGCAAGAATTGTCCGGAATTTGTGAAGGTAAAGTTAAATTTCACGGTAGAGGAAATGATTTAGAAAATTTGGTCGCTGAAGGACAGGCCAAACTAAAAGAAGGTTATATATATGAGGTTCCGGCATTGTTAAGTATTTTAAAACTCTTAAACCTGTCTATACCCAAAAAAGAGACATTTCATAGTGCAGATATAAAATATTCAGTAAAAGACAAAATCGTTCATATAGAAAAATTAGAGGTGTTGAGTAATACTATGGAATTGGCTTGTTTGGGAACTATGGATTTTAACGGTACACTTGATTTAACGGTAGTTGCAGGTCTAAACCAGGAAACATTTTCTCAGATACCCCTTATTGGTAAATATATGGATTTTGTAGTTGGCGGTGTTAGAAAGAAACTTACAAAGGTGCAAATAACAGGAACATTCTCAAACCCAAAAAGTACCATGGTTGGATTAAAACCACTCACATACCCTATAAAAAGTATTTTTGGTCTTTTACCAAAAGGCGAAGAACAGACTAAAGAAGAGAAAACCACAAAGAAAAATGAAGATACAGAATCAGACTTATTGGAATAGAACGGCATTCCGACACCATCCCTGCAATGCAACATAGTACATACTTACCCATGATTCACAATAGGATGTTATGACCAGGACATTGTTATATTTATGTAATAATAGTATAATATTAGTGAAAGAGGTGTTTAAGTCAGTTTATTACAATTGTAAAGCGTAAGGCCTTATTATCATGAAAGAACCGGAAAAGAAACCCATAAACAAACAACTTGGCTTTTCAATATGGTATATCGTTATTGCTGCCTTGTTTCTTATAAGTTTCTTTACACACATATTTGGCCCAGCCGTCGCCGAGAATATATCTTACAGTGAGTTTAAGGAATTGGTCAAAGAAGGCAAGGTTGAGACGTGCCAAATTACATCCAGCCTTATAAGGGGAACATTGAGGGGAGAAGACCTGCAAAAGAAAAAGGCATTTGTTACCGCAAGAGTTGAAGACCCGGAGCTTATTAAAGAACTTGAGGCACAAGGCATAAAATATTCTGGTGAATACGAAAGTCCATGGATACAAACGTTTTTGTTTGCATGGATAATACCCATTGCTATTTTCTTTCTCATATGGCGTTTCGTCTTAAAAAAGTTTAATCCTACTGGCGGCGTAATGTCAATTGGAAAGAGTAAAGGAAGACTATATGCTCAGGAAGATTTGAAATTTACCTTTGATGACGTGGCAGGGATAGACGAGGCGAAGGAAGAATTGCAGGAAGTGGTTGAATTCCTGAGAACACCTCATAAATTTACAATTTTAGGGGGGAAAATCCCTAAAGGAGTACTCCTTGTCGGCGCTCCGGGAACTGGAAAGACTCTTCTGGCAAAGGCCGTTGCAGGAGAAGCCGGGGTACCATTTTTCAATATTAGTGGCTCTGAATTTGTTGAGATGTTTGTGGGCGTGGGAGCTGCCAGAGTAAGAGACCTGTTTAGCCAGGCGGACCAAAAGGCGCCATGTATAATCTTCATTGATGAACTCGATGCCCTTGGAAAAACAAGAGGTATAAACCCGGTCGGCGGGCACGATGAAAGGGAACAAACATTGAACCAGTTGCTTGTTGAAATGGATGGATTTGATTCTAACAAAGGTGTGATAATAATGAGCGCTACCAACCGTCCGGAAATCCTTGACCCTGCACTTCTTCGGCCCGGAAGATTTGACAGACAGATTGTTGTTGATAAGCCGGATTTGAACGGTAGGGAAGCGATATTGCAGATTCATGCAAAAGGAGTGAAACTTGATAAGAGTGTAGACCTTAAAGCAATTGCTGCAATGACACCCGGTTTTGTAGGAGCAGATTTAGCAAACATAGTTAATGAGGCTGCATTACTTGCCGCAAGACGTGATAAAAAAGCAGTTAGTATGTCTGAGTTTGAAGAAGCCATCGAAAGAGTCATGGCAGGGCTTGAAAAGAAAAAAAGATTAATAAACAAAAAAGAAAAAGAAATAGTGGCTCACCATGAATGTGGACATGCACTCGTGGCATCATCACTGCCAACAACCGATAAAGTAAAAAAGATTTCAATAATACCAAGAGGCATTGCAGCATTGGGATACACCCTTCAGTTACCTACTGAAGACAGGTATATGATGACCAAAGCTGAACTGATCGACCGAATCTCGGTCCTGCTTGGTGGCAGGGTTGCGGAAGAACTGATCTTCAACGAAGTATCTACGGGGGCTCAAAACGACCTTGAAAAGGCGACAGACATAGCGAGAAGGATGGTAAAATTTTATGGTATGAGTGAAAAACTTGGACTTGTAACATTCGAACATAACGGTAGGCCTACTTTCCTGGGTGTAGACATGGGCCCAACAAAGGAATATAGTGAAGAGACTGCGAGAGAGATAGACCTTGAAGTTAGAAATATTATTGATAAAACCCTTGCAAAGACCAAAGAGATATTAGGAAAAAAGAAAGGTATTCTAGTTAAACTTGCACAAAGACTGATGGAAAAAGAGGTAATTGAGGCAAAAGAGTTAGAGGAATTCCTGAGTAATGAAAGTGAAAAAGAAACCGATGAGCATAAAGATATCAAACAATAGGCCATTATTAAACTATGGCCTGTTATCTATTCGCACAATAATTATATTTCTGATCGGGGGTTCCTGCTTTTACGGGCATACGGCAAATGGGGCTTTATCAGAAACCTTTGTGTCGGTAGCAAAGAATATCAAACCTTCCGTTGTTAATATCCGTACAACTAAAATATTAAAGCAGGGGACGCCAAAGAGAGGAAGAAGGAATCCTCTTAATGATATTTTCCCAAGGAATCTGCCGCACAAACAGCCTGGAAAGGGATCTGAAATCAGCAGCCAGGGTTCAGGTGTAATTGTTGATAAAAAAGGGTATATTGTTACAAATGATCATGTAGTAAGGGATGCTGACACATTGATCGTCAAGTTATATGATGATAGTGAATTCAAGGCTGAGCTGGTTGGTGTAGATCCAAAAACCGATATCGCAGTGTTAAAGATTGATACTGATAATTTAAAACCAGCAGAATTTGGCAATTCCGACTCTCTGGAGATAGGCGAAATTGTTTTAGCTATAGGCAGTTCTTTTGGTTTACAACAGACAGTTACAAGTGGTGTAATAAGCGCCGAAGGAAAGCCTAACATGCGGATTGCAGGGTATGAGAATCTCCTGCTAACGGATGCCGCTATTAATTCCGACAACACCGGTGGCCCACTTGTTAATCTACAGGGAAAAGTAGTTGGCATAAACACTACCATAATACCACAAACAGGAGACTATTCCGGAATAAGTTTTGCGGTTGCAATAAACACGGTAAGAAAGGTTGTAGAAGACCTGATTGCATACGGCAGAATAACAAGGAGTTGGCTGGGCGTAACAGCTCAGCCTATTACCCCACAATTACAAGAGATTCTCGGACTTAAGGATACAGTGGGGGCACTCGTAAGCAATATAGAGCAAAATTCTCCCGCAGCAAATGCAGGCATTAAAAGTGGCGACGTAGTAATAGAGTACGACGGTAAAAAAATAAAAGATCTCTTTCGACTCAAGAACCTTGTTACCGAAACTGATATTAACACAGAAGTAGAAATAGTCGTAATAAGAGACGGAAAAGAGTTAAAGCTTAAGACTACTATAATAGAACAATCAAATGGACACACAACAGATAAAGAAGATTTATTACGTAATTTAGGATTAGTAGTGCAAACCCTTACGCCTGAATTAGCTACCAATTTGGGATATGAAGGAGAAAGAGGAGTAATTATTACAAATATACAGAAAGGCAGCCCAACTTATACAGCAGGTTTGAGTAAAGGTGACCTTATAGTAGAGATACAACATAAGCCGATTGCAGATGTTGATGATTTCCAACAGATAATCTTAAATATTCATGGAGGAGAAAACATATTGATGTTCATCAAGCATCAAAACGGAACCTCCAGGTTTGTAGTTATAGAAAAACAAGAAAAAGACAATCTTCAACCCCCAAGATAGGAGTATCTAACCCTTTGAAAAACAAATCTCCTGACGAAACCAAAAAAATAGTAGAAGCTTTATTATTTGCAGTTCACGAGCCAATCTCGGTACACAAGATAAGCGAGGCTGTAGAAGGTACCGACACTAAACAGATCAAGGAAATAATCCAGCAATTACGCGAGGAATATGATACCAATGGCAGAGCATTCCAAATTGAAGAAATTGCAAACGGATTCCAATTACTTTCCCGTCCCGAATATCATGAATGGATTTCCAAAGTCCGCAAAAAGACTGGTGAAGCTAAACTTTCACAAGCAGCCATAGAAACTATGGCAATCATTGCATACAAACAGCCCATAATCCGTGCAGAAGTGGAAGCAATTCGTGGTGTCCAATCTGGCCAGATGATTAGAACACTGATTGAAAAAGGTCTTGTCAAGACTGTAGGCCGTGACGAGGTTCTGGGCCGACCGCTTCTTTACGGCACAACCAAAAAGTTTCTGGAACATTTCGGATTAAAATCAACTAAAGACCTACCCAAAACGGAGGAGCTAGAGATGCCATAGGCCAATTGACTTCCCATCGTTGGTAAATTTAATTTCGATTACAAGTCTCAAAAACCATTTCATAATTTCTATCGTTGATTTATCCTGTAATGAACTGTAAAATTACCCGCATTATACCGTCACATTGCAGATTGTGTTTAGCAGTACCGTGTAATTCTGACTAAGAATTTGGAGGATTCTATTGAGTGTTGATATTAAAAAAGCATGGAAGGAGTTAATTACGGCTCTTGCCCTTGTCTTAGACATGGAGGAGGGCAAAAAACTTTACCATGCCTGGAGAGTTGCCGTAATCTCGACAATGCTTGCAGATGATATCCTGCCAAAACACAAATCTGATGTCTTTATAGCTGGTCTGTTACATGACGTAGGGGCTATGTCATTATACGATCATATAACTAGATACCCTTCCGTGAGTGAACAAGTTAGAAATCCAATAATACGTGCGCACACAATAATCGGAGCACAAATTGTAAGTGATTTGCCCGGCTTTGCAACAGCACCTACCCTTATTCTCGACCACCATGAACACTGGGATGGCCATGGATACCCCAGGTCTAAACAGGGCGAAGACATTGCCGCTGGTGCACAA
>Ga0255058_10000515_pt1 | contig 22851 bp, 24 predicted proteins | sample Cases_109_9_MG_FD_188637 | JGI IMG/M metagenome (GOLD analysis project Ga0255058, IMG submission 188637) | Seawater microbial communities from Amundsen Gulf, Northwest Territories, Canada - Cases_109_9 | ecosystem: Environmental > Aquatic > Marine > Gulf | place: Canada: Northwest Territories... | reverse complement strand
AATCCATGTGGTAGAAGAACGCTCGAACGTCCGTTGTAGGCTATCAACAGCCTAACTGATCGCCGCACTTGGACGACCGGTTTGCGATCTGAAAGCCGACACTCGCGGTAACGACCATGAACGACCGGACCGGGTCGCAAGTCGCCGTTGGGCGGCCATGGATGAATTTCATCGCCTGAACGGCGGGAACCGGCCATGAAGAGACATTCAGCTTAGATGGAAATCGAGTTTTGAACGTCCGCTTATCTCCTCATTGCTGTCGTTTGCTCGCCAGCTAATCCACCTTCAGCACGTTCAATTTTAAACCCGAGCACTCAGCTTGACGGCTCGTCTCGTCTACTGGACAGTGCGGTCAGACGTCGACCCCGTGGTGCGTCGGCCGACAACCCGTCGACTTGTAGGCCTGCATCGACACTCACTACACTCGGCCTAACCCCCACCACGACACCAATCCCGCATGCCTCAGCCAATACTCTGGCTCAACCGCAATTCGGCCTCTTATTTTCACTATCCCCTCAGGAGCGGTAGTACCGCATCTCCAGGACGTTGCCATCGGGGTCTTGGAAGTAAGCCGAAGATTCAGCCAATCCCTCGGCTCCGAAAGCTCCCGAGCCGCTCTGCCTGGGCTCCTGACCGTGCTCAACGAGTCGAGCAGAGAGCGTCGCATACTCGGCCTCGTTCATGGACAGGCACACGTGATTCACCAGAGCTCCGCCAGCCCCGTCTGTGCCGCCGGTAAACTTGCGAACGCTCGGGGCCTTGGACTTGTCCATGAGGTCGATGATCGCTGTCTTGCTCACTCGAACACTCGGGAACCCTGCGCCTCCCTCCGCAAACTCCTGAGCTCTTACGGGATCGAGACCGACAACGTTCACGAAGAAGTCGAGCGACCGCTTCTGGTCGCTTACCCACAGGACAATGTGGTCGATGTTCATGGCGTGGCCTCTCAGTTTCCGGTGGATTGAACGGGGTCCGGTGCGATCACGGGCGTTTCCGTGAAGTGCCCGGCAGCAATTCGGTAGACGGACCGGTGTCCGAACCGCGCCCACAGCCTTCGCAGTACGTAAACCAGCTTGGGGTTGTGCTCTTCTCGTTCCTGAAGTGCACGCTCCGTGGTGCGCATCCAGTTCTCGGTCACACTCGTACCCTCCGGAGCATCAAGCGACTCCGCGTAGCGCGCGTGCAGTGCGACGATGCTGGCCTTCGTGGGGACAGCCTTCAGTGCGAACAGGACTCCGAGCATTGCTGTCCAGTAGCACTTGATGGCCCGCGACTGCTCATCGCGCGGTAGATGCCGAGCGATCTGTTCGACGGCGTGCAGGGACGTGACCAGGTGGAGGAGCACGAAGTCGCCGGGGTTGCTCAGGTACAGGAGCATGACTGCGTAGTAGAGCTGCTCCCACACCTCCTCGGGATCTGCACTCTCTAGCCAGAAGGGTGTGGAGTGGATGAGGGGGTGCCCTTCTGCGAGCACTCGAGCGATGTGTAGCTGCGCTCCGGTGTGCTCGAGCACTGGTTGGAAACCTGCCGCGACGCTGAGCTCAGGGCTGTTGAGCGCGTCATCGACCCAACTCGAGAGAACTCGTCTGTCGCGGTCCCACTCGGCAGCGATGCGCTTCATCGAGTCCAGAGGCGTGCGGTCAACGGACGGCGACTTCGATTCGGAGAAAGCCCGATCCGGATAACACGACACGTAGGAGAACGCGAGGTACGCAAGGCCCTCGATGGTCATCCCTCTGTGTCCCGCATCCAACGCCCAGCCGAGGTGAATCGTTCCGTGGAGGAGTGCCCCCACGCATCCCGGAAGAAGCTCTGGTACGTAAACCTTGAGGGTCTGCTCGAGGCCAAGGTCTTCGACGCGCCCCTCGAAGAAGCGGTAGAGAGAATCGAACTGTTCGTGCTTGCCGAGGAAGTCCCTCCAGTTCGCTTCCGTGAGCTCGATGTCCGATTGCTTCGGAGGCTCCAGACCGAACCCGTAGGTGGTTCTCGCGTACTCCTCGACGTACGCCGCGATGTCTTCAGCGGGCGCGCCTAGCCCGTTCAGCGCGATGACAGCATGCTTGGCATGATTGGAAAGGTAGCCGTGGAACTCGATGTGAAAAGACTTGTCGTCCAGCATCTGCTCGACGCGGTTGTTGTGGTCGGTCATGGGGTTGCTCTGTTGGAGAGGGTCCTGCGTGCAAGGGCGATGATTCCTGTGGCCCTCTCAGAGAGGGGAGACGTCCGCATACACCTTGTAGTCCTCGATGATCCCGCCTTCGGTGGTGAGGATGGTCGCGAACGGAATAGAGAGCTGGCTACCGTCGCGGCGGGTGTAGCGCACGCTGCCGTTGCAGATGATGTGGGCGCCCTGCAACCAGACTCGGTCGATGGTGTGTGCCATAGCGGCGATGCTCGTGAAGAAGGAAGCGTTGATCTCCAAGACCGCTTCCTTCCCGCTCACCGGTGGGTTGTTGCCTAGCTGGAACGTTACCGACGGCGAAAGGAACGGCTCAAGACACCGAGCCTCTCGGGTGTCGACGGCCTGGTAGAGCTTGGTGACCAGCTCGTTTGCTTGCCTGGGGTCCAGCGTGTGGGCGGTTCTCGTGTCGTGGTTGGTCATGTCGATTGCTCTTGGCGCGGTGTGGGTGGAAGGCTGGCTGTGAGGGTGCGGAGAAGGTCTCCGAGGGCTACCCGGTCCTCCGGGGGTAATTGACTCACCGCGTCGAGCGCTTCTTCGAAGCGTGTCTCGATTGCGCGGTCTACGAGTTCAAGTCCCTGGTCTGTGAGAGCGACGCGCACGCCGCGGCGGTCCTCCGGGTCAGGGCTGCGTTGAACGAGCTTTGCCTTCTCCAAGCGGTCCAGGCGACTGGTCATCGCGCCTGATGTGAGCAGTGTTGCTCGGCTGAGCTGCGTAGGAGTAAGGCTGAATGGAGCGCCCTGGCGTCGAAGGGTTGCCAGGACGTCGAAGGCGCTGAGGCTGAGAGGTGCGAGCACCTGTGTCACACGGGACTCCAGCAACTTCCCCAGCAGGAGGATTCGACCAACGACGGCAAAGCCCGATGAATCGAGCTTTGGCCTCTCGTTGCTCCACTGCTTCAGGATGAGGTCTATCGGGTCGCCGTGAGTGGTCATCTAGTGGTGTCCTTGCGGAGATATCTTGATCTAAAGAATCTTGATATCAAAGTATACTTCCAAATTTATCTTCGCGTCAAGGTACTTTGAGCCCTGGATCTCCGTCGCCGTCGGCATTGGTTCGCAGAACCCAGCCAATGCTGACGGTGGCGGTGAGGAAGGGCGCCCCCCTGGAGATCCAGAGCCAGAGGTTGAAGGTGATCAGGGCCCCCAGGGCGGTGCGCGGCGTATGGTGGAAACCGCCGCGCACCTGGTCGACCATGTGTTCCCGCGTGTGCCGATACGCCAGTGGGTGCTATCGTTCCCGTGGCCACTGAGACTCCTGTTCGCGGCGCGACCGGACGTGCTCACGCGGGTGCTCACTGTGGTCACCCGAGCGCTGTCGACGGCGGTAGTCAAGCGCGCGGGTCTCACACGCAGTGCCGGTGCCGAGACCGGCATCGTGACCTTCATACAGCGCTTCGGCTCGGCCCTCAATCTGAATGTACACTGCCACCTCCTCGTGCCCGATGGCGCCTATACCTTCGAGCACGACCAACCCCACTTCCACCGCGCACCGGCGCCTTCGCCCACCGAGTTGCGCCAACTGCTCGACACCTTGATTGCGCGCATCACCCGTACTCTGGTGCGTGGCGGGGAGCTGATCGAGGAGCCGGAACACCCTTACCTCGACTTGGAGCTCAATTCGCCACTGGAACAACTCAGTGCCGCGGCGGTGCGCTACCGTATCGCCGTGGGACCCCAGGCCGGGCGCAAGACCATGACGCTTCGCAACCCCGGCGCGGTGGTCGATGAGGCGACGTCGAGCAAACCGTTCACCGCCGCACGAGATGGGTTTTCCATCAATGCCGCCGTCGGCTGCGGATCATTCGAATGACTGCTTGGCGACGTGAAGCTGCCACCCGCGCCAACGTCTCCGAGTGACGGCAATGGGTTGCGGATTCAATCGGTCGATGCAACACTTTGTCGGCATGCCACTGCGTAGCGAAAAGGTTTTTGAATCAAAGGAATAGCCAAAGATACAAAGGCACGGCCAGCGCCTGATTCAGGAAACATTGGTAGCCTGATTGCAGTGACGGCCCCGATTGCCTGTTCAGCCGGCGCGTTCCGGCGCCCGCCTGCTTTTCGACGTATATGTTCGATTATCAGAAACCATCGTTGCGCCAGCTTTCCCGACGGCCCTGCGGAACTCCGGAGCCAGAAACCCAGGCGGCGCAGTTTAACGCGGGTGTTGCGTCGACCCATTGAGACCGCCGCAAATTTCAGTCATTCAACTCGGCCTGGGATGTAGAATTGAACGACCGGTCTGGTACGCACGGCGTTCATTCGGAAAGACTGGCTGGTCGCCCTAAGCAATTTACCGCGTAACGCCGGTGACGCGGGGGATGAGAAGACTTCCGTCTGATCAAATGAGGCTAGGCTATAAGGACTAAACGATGGTGCGCTTAGCCGCTCATTATCGTGAAGCAGGTTCCGGCCCGACGGTGATCTGCATTCACTCAAGTGCAAGCTCCTCTGCGCAGTGGCGCGCACTCATGGAGAGAATTTCGGCGCGCTATCACGTAGTCGCAGTTGATCTCTATGGATATGGGCAGAGCCCATCGTGGCCCGGCGATTGCGAACTGTCCCTGGACGACGAAATTGCGCTCCTCGAACCGATTTTTCAGCTCGCTGGAGAGTTTCACCTCGTTGGGCACTCCTACGGCGGAGCGATTGCCATGAAGGCTGTGCTGGCCGACCAGGCTCGGGTGCTTTCTCTTACACTCTACGAACCTGCGTACTGGGGAATCCTCGAGGCTAATGCTCCCGACGATACGGCCACTCAAGAAGTACAAGCGCTTCGAGATGAAACGACCCGCCTTATTGAGTCAGGCGAGCTCGAGTCGGCCGCGTGCCGTTTTGTGGACTATTGGGTCGGCCCCGATACTTGGTCCAGCATGCCCGATTCCACGCGCTCGGCAATTACCAGTACAATTCCAAAGGTCCGCCTGGAATGGAAGGCAAGCTTCGACGCGCGTATCTCGCTATCGGCATACAAAAAGATTGATGTCCCAACTCTGTTCTTGACTGGATCTCGATCCCCTCCACCAGCACGAGTTCTGTCGAACTTGCTTCGTAGCGCGCTACGATGCCGGAACGAGGTCGAGTTTCCTGACCTCGGGCACATGGGGCCGGTAACTCATCCGCATAGAGTCAACGAGAGCATCGCGTCGTTTCTTAAAGGGTATGGAAAATGACGACACCAAACAGACTGCATCGCCACATGGCCCAGATGGTGGCTCTCGAAGCCAGCATCGAAAAGACCCTGGCCCAGCTGTCGAAACGAGCATCCGACCACCCCGATGTCGCCGCACTAGTCAGGGGTTTCCATGAGATGTCGGGAGTCCAACGACAAACTCTGAATGCGCGTCTGCATGCCGTCGCAGGCAATATCGCCATCCCTGATAGGGCTGTGGCCGAATTCGACGGCGGAGATAGCGGCTACCCCGTGTCAACAGCGCTCCGGCACGCGTCTTTGATCCTCAATCAGGCAATCTTTGGCTACGCCATGTTACGGACTATTACCCTCCGTTTTCGCGATAGCCCTGTCGCTGGCGACGGGGAACAGCGGTCAGGCGGCATCAATCAGGAGAGGCCATCGAACTACGGGTCCGCCGCGGTTCAGGCGAGCTTGAGGACATTACAGTCGTGCGCCCATAGCGCCGGAATGGATTTGGCAAATTGCGCCTTGTAGGCTCAGCAAACTTACGATTCGAAAGCCGACATTCGCACCAGCGATCATGAACGGCCACAAAGGGTCGCTTTTTGCCGTTCGCTGCCTATTGGGCTGATTCGCTGCGCTGAACAACTATGTTGCGGTGCGATAGGCGGGAATCGGCCAGAAGCGGGCATTCGCGGCCGTAAGCACGGAGTGTCCGCTCCGGCGGCCGTCGCATATCGCTCAATGATATAGTTGCCTTCTACCTTGCGATCGGTTGATGAACCAGGCTGAAGACCCTTTGTCACCATGCGCTTGAGCGATTGCCATAACTTCCATGACTTCCGCAAACTGGCCATGCGACGTCTGCCGGGTCCAATTTTTGACTACATCGACGGAGGGGCAGACGATGAGGTGACCTATCGCCAGAACACGGCGAGTTTCGAGCGCTGCGACCTGGTGCCCAATGTCCTGTGCGGGGTGGAAGCCGTCGATCTTTCCGTGACTGTGATGGGCCAAGAGCTCGCAATGCCCTTTTACTGCTCTCCGACTGCGCTCCAGCGTCTGTTCCACCATCAAGGCGAACGGGCGGTTGCGGCTGCTGCATCGAAGTACGGCACGATGTTCGGCGTATCCTCGCTCGGCACGGTCAGCTTGGAGGAATTGCGCAACACGTACTCCACACCGCAGGTATATCAGTTCTTTTTCCATAAGGATCGCGGCCTCAACCGCGCCATGCTTCAACGTGCCAAAGACGCCGGTGTGGACGTGATGATGCTGACTGTGGACAGCATCACCGGAGGTAACCGCGAGCGGGACTTGCGCACTGGATTCTCGATTCCATTCAGGCTCACGCTCGGCGGGATGCTTCAATTCGCAATCAAGCCGGTGTGGGGATTGAACTACCTCCTCCACGAAAGGTTCAATCTGCCCCAGGTGGACGAACACGTCGACATGAGCGGCGGGGCCATGTCGATTGGGCGTTACTTCACCGAGATGCTGGATCCTTCCATGAACTGGAATGACGTAGCGGAAATGGCCCGCTTTTGGAACGGGCAGTTCTGTCTGAAGGGCGTCATGTCGGCGGCCGATGCGGAGCAGGCGGCCGAGATCGGCTGCACCGGCATCGTTCTGTCCAATCACGGCGGTCGGCAGCTTGATGGTTCGCGGGCCCCGTTCGATCAGCTGGCAGAGATCGTGGACGCGGTGGGTGACCGGTTAGACGTGATGATGGATGGAGGGATCCAGCGTGGAACCCATATCCTTAAGGCCCTTTCTCTAGGCGCCAAAGCCGTGGGTGTCGGGCGCGTCTATCTCTTCCCTCTGGCCGCTGCCGGCCAGGCTGGTGTCGAGCGGGCACTAGGCCTGATGCGGGCGGAAATCGAGCGGGGAATGAAGCTGATGGGCTGCACCTCAATCGGCCAGCTCTCACGCGACAATCTGCGGTTCAGGTAGTTGGCGGGCCGTCGCGACACTCGCTGAACAGTGGCCCCTGAAGCCGTCGCATGGGTACGCTCGAACGTCCACTTCGAGTTTGCCGTTCAGGGGGCCTTGCCGCAGCATACGATGATGTTGCGGTGCATGAGGCAGGAAACGGCCACAACCGGCCGATCAAGTCGTCTGGCCTGAGTGACTGGTTGAACTGAAAGCGGTCATCCAGAGGCCTTTAGCGATCGGCAGGCACCGACCCGTTCCGGCCATTCGTGTGATGAGAAGATCTGCAGCATCGCACCGCACAGTTATTGACAGTAGTCCAAAAAAGGGGCGCCGTTGGCGCCCTTTTTTGTTTGCAACGGAAACTGGACGCTACTCGTATGATGTCGCGTTTGCGCCAGGAGCAACTGCGAGCACTGCCAATCGCTCACTCAGTAGTAAGGCGCATTATCACCGGGGAGATTCGCTCGAGTCTTCCTCGTATGCTCGTTGACGATCTCTCTCTGTCTCTTCATGTACTCCTTGTCACTGAGCTCGCCTTTTTCGTGCTGCAGCTTCAGATCCTCGAGGCAATCGACGATCGATGTCGCGCACGCTGAATCGTCCACGCTGGCTGTCTGAGCCGACTCAATTGGCTTTTTCATGGCGACCTGCAAATCCGATAGCGAGTTTGAGAGCAATCGATCCAAGGCCGCTTTGGTCGACTGCTGGACGGCGTTGTTCATACCAAACGCGCCTCCGAACATAATCTTACCCTTTTGGCTCCTGCCTGCCTGTCGATACAACTTCGTCAGTATCGGCTGGCCATCCCGCTCGACGGTTATCCGCAGGGAGATCTGAGCCTGGTAGCTCGCGAATACGTACCTGGCCTGCTCATACTTGATCAAGAGACCATCACTGACCGAGGTCTCGGTCGTCTCGGACAGTGATTCGAAGGCCGCCCTGAAGTCATCAGACTCCAGTGTGTCGACGAGCATTGTGCCGAAGCTCACATGCCAGACATTTCCGGCCCCTGCCATTCCCGACCTGATCTCATAGGCGGTTTCACGGACCCGCGGCGCTATGTAGTAGCGAGCCTCGTAGCCCACCTGGGAGAACTGGTATTCACCTTTGTTCCCTTTCAGATACTCCTCGTAGTCGTCGGAAACATTGTGGTGCATGCAGCCTCCAGCGATTAACGCCACTGGAAGCAATAAGACGAATCGAATGAAAAACATGACTTGCCCCCCTCGCTTTGATTGCTCCTCGCCAAGTTGGGAATTGGGGGATCTCCAGCGAGATCAAGTAAGGGGATCTACGTATTTCGTCGAAAACCGACGGTGCAAATCCGGGCCAAGAAAAGGGCGCCGATGGTGCCCTCGCCGTGATGGCGGTCGTACTACTCCTCGAAGCGGTTGACCAACCCGACCTATCCACGTAGCACGGATGAGAATCCTTGGTCTGCATCAAGCGCATCTAGTCGGCCACCCACCTATCATGGCGGGACGACTGCTTTTGGCCGATAGTACCCGTCAGATGGCTGGAACTGAATGACCGTTTTTGCTGCGGAGCGGACGCTGGGAGACGACGTCGCGACTGACCAAGAAGGGTCGATTTTGGACCTGCGAGGCCTGACGACCCGCCCAGTCTTCCCAAGCGGCGGGGATCGGCCAAAGCAACCACTGTCCCTATTTCTCGTGCCACAGGCTTGCCACTCGCGGAACGATTGACGATCATTGTGTGTGACTCAAGTCAACTCGGTTCGAGTCACATCGGCGGATAAACGAGTTAGTTGTGAGGTGCCCTATGCCCAAGGCGTATATCGTTTCCTTATATCGCGAAGTCAGAAACCCCGGTGCCTTGGCGGCATATGCGAAACTTGGCGGACCAGCAGTCGAGGCGAATGGTGGACGGTTTTTGGCCCGTGGCGGTCGCGTCCAGTCGTTAGAGGGCGGGATCGAGGAACGTACCGTCGTTGTTGAATTCAACGACTTCGATGCTGCGCTCGCCCACTACAACAGCGATGCCTACCAAAAGGCCCTTGCGGCCCTGAAAGACGGAGCGGTGCGCGACGTGCGCGTTGTGGAGGGAGTCGAATAGCAGGCCGTCCTCGCCATACTTCGCTTTGCTGTCCGTCATACGTTCGGCTGCGTTGCCTGTGTCCTCGCGGACGCGGAATTCAACCTAAGATTTGTAATTCAAGCGGACCGGACCCTTCTGAATAGTGCGGTTCGCGAACACGTCTACCCCCGCAGGGGGCTCGCTCCTACAGCAACGCACGGATGCTTCGTTGCATCATCAAAGCTTCTTGATCAAAACCTTCGAGCCGCGCTCGTAGTTGTAGAGTTCCTGCCGCTCTACCGGCAGGTCGTCGATGCGCCCGTCCTCGAAGCCCCGCTCCTTGAACCAGTGGGTGGCCTGGGTCGTCAGCACGAACAGCCGTTGGATGCCGCCGGCACGCGACTCCTTCTCCACCTCGCCAAGTAAGAAGTCGCCACGCCCGCTCTTGCGGTACGCATCGTCGACCGCCACGCAGGCAAGCTCCGCGACGCCATCCTCGGGAAAGGGATGCATCGCGGCGCAGGCGATGATCGCACCGTCGCGCTCCAGCACCAGAAAATTCTGAATGGCGATCTCGATCTTGTCCCGTGAGCGCCGCACCAACGCGCCTTGCTCCTCCAGCGGTTGGATGAGCGCGAGGATGCCGCCGATGTCCTCGACGGTGGCGCGCCGGGTCGTATCGTAGGCCTCGGCGCTGACCATGGTGCCTATACCGTCGCGGGTGAAAAGCTCCAGCAGCAGAACGCCGTCCACGTGGTAGTCCAACAGGTGCGTGCGCGCGACGCCGTTCACGCAGGCGCGCACGGCATGGGCGAGAAATTCCCGCGCAAAGTCGTCGCCGGCGCTGTCTGCGGGTGGCTTGTGCCCCAGGGCTTGCCTGGCGTCGGAAAGACTGAGCTGACGTGGGAGCGCGCCGGCGGCGCTCGCAAGCCAGGGGCCTGTGCGCAGCAGCAGGAGTTTCTGGGCCTTGAGCTCCAGGGCGATCTCGGTTGCCACGTCCTCCGCGCGCATGTTGAATACTTCTCCGGATGGTGAGTAGCCCAGCGGAGAGACGAGCACGATGCTGCCGTCGTCCAAATGCCGGCCGATGGCTTGCGTGTCGACTCGCCGTACCTCGCCGGTGAATGCGAAATCGACGCCGTCGCGGACGCCAACAGGGCGTGCGGTAACGAAGTTTCCCGACGCCACGCGAACGCCGGCGCCGTGCATGGGCGAGTTCGCGAGTCCCATGGATAGCAACGCTTCCACCTCGGTGCGCACGGCGCCTGCGGCCTCGACGACGGCGGTCAGCGCGTCGGCGCCGGTAACACGCACGCCGTCCACGAAGCGCGTTTCCAGTGCGCGCAAGATGAGACGCTCCTCAATCTGCGGGCGAATGCCGTGAACGACGACCAGCTTCACGCCCAGGCTGTGAAGCAACGCCATGTCGTGCACCAGGGCGGCGAACTGCGGCTCCAGCAGCGCGTCGCCATCGAATTGAAGCACGAATACGCGCCCCCGGTACGCGTGTATATAGGGCGCGGAGCTGCGAAAGCCGCGCACGAAGTTCGTTTGGTCGTTCACGGGTTTCAGATTAGGCGATGCCCAGATCCCGTGCCGTCAGGTCCACAGCCCGGCCGGCCTTCTCCATGAGCTCGTCGATCTCGGCTTTGCTGATGACCAATGGCGGGGACAGGATCATGGAGTCGCCCACCGCGCGCATTATCAAGTCGTTTTCCGTGCAGTGGTTCTTACATATGGAGCCCGCGTCGCCCACGGGGTCGAAAAGACGTCGCGAGCTCTTATCCTTGACGAGCTGCAGGGCGCCGAACATGCCGACTCCGCGCACTTCGCCCACCAGCGGGTGGCTCTCGAACTCGCGAATGCGCGCCTGCAGATAGGGCGCGGTTTCTGTCTCCACCCGTTCGATGATGTGCTCGTCGCGCAGGATGCGGATGTTGGCCGCCGCCACCGCGCAGCAGGCCGGGTGGCCGGAGTACGTGAAGCCGTGTTGAAACTCACCACCCTTTTCGATCAGAACATCCGCCATCGCGTCGCTGACCATGACGCCACCGATGGGCAGGTATCCGGAAGAGAGCCCCTTGGCGATAGTCATGAGATCCGGCTCTATGCCGAAATACTCACTGCCGAACCACTTGCCGGTGCGTCCGAACCCGCAAATCACTTCGTCGGCGACCAGCAGGACGTCGTACTTGTTGCAGATCCGCGCGATCTCGGGCCAATAGCTGGTCGGCGGCACGATGACGCCGCCGGCTCCCTGGATCGGCTCAGCGATGAAGGCGGCGATGCGATCCGCGCCCAGTGTCTGGATTCTTTCCTCCAGCGCACGCGCCGCCTGCAGGCCGAACTCCTCGGGCGTGAGATCGCCGCCCAGCGCATACCAGTAGGGTTGCGTGATGTGCTCGATGTCGGGGATCGGCAGTCCACCCTGCTTGTGCATGGGCTTCATGCCCCCCAGGCTGGCACCTGCCACGGTGCTGCCGTGGTAGGCGTTCTCGCGGCTGATGATGATCGTGCGCGAGCCCTTGCCCTGTATGTCCCAGTAACGGCGCACCAGGCGCACCACGGTGTCGTTGGCCTCGGATCCCGAGTTAGTGAAGAAGACGTGATTGAGATGCGCCGGCGTCACTTGCGACAGCAACTCCGCGAGATCCACCGCCGGTGGATGGGTGGTCTGGAAGAAGTTGTTGTAGTAGGGAAGCTCCTGCATCTGCTCGTAGGCAACGCGCGCGAGCTCCTCGCGGCCGTAGCCGATGTTGACGCACCACAAGCCCGCCATGCCGTCGAGAATGCGTCGGCCGTCGGAGTCCCAAAGATAGACCCCATTGGCACGCGTGATGATGCGACTGCCGCTGCGATGCAGGGTTTTCGAGTCGGTGAAGGGGTGCAGGTGGTGGAGGCGATCCAGTTCCTGCCACTGCTCGGTATCGAGATTTCGTCCGGATTGCGTCATGGTCATACGTTCAGCAGTAAGAATTCTCTCTCCCACGAGCTGACCACCTTGTGGTAGTGATTCAGCTCGCCATCTTTCACGGCGGTGTATGCCATGACGAAATGTTCGCCCAGGGTATCGATCAGCGGCTGGGACTCGCGCAGCAGGCGCAGCGAGTCCTGCAGACCGAAGGGCAGCGAAAAGGGCAACTCGTAGGCGCTGCCGTCCAGGGGCTCGGTGGGCTCCAGCCTTTCCGTCATGCCCAGATAGCCACACACGAGCGAGGCGGCGATGGCGAGGTAGGGATTGGCATCGGCGCCGCCGACGCGGTTCTCGACGCGCTTGGCGTCAGCGTCCGCCATGGGCACGCGCAATCCCGTCGTGCGGTTGTCGTAACCCCACTGCAGATTGATGGGGGCGGCATACCAGCGTGTGATGCGCCGGTAGGAATTCACATTGGGCGCGAACATGGACATGGCGGCGGGTAGATACTTCTGCAGGCCCGCGATGTGGGCGGAGAACAGCGGGCTCTCTTCTCCGTCGGCGTTGCTGAAGACGTTATTTCCGGTTTCGAGATCCACCACGCTCTGGTGGATGTGCATGGCACTGCCCGGCTCGCGCTCCATGGGCTTGGCCATGAAGGTGGCATACATGTCGTGGCGGTGCGCAGCCTCGCGCACGGTGCGTTTGAACAGAAAGGCCTGATCCGCGAGATCCAGCGGGTCGCCGTGATTGAGGTTGATCTCCATCTGCGCCGCGCCCGATTCGTGGATCAACGTGTCGAGCTGGATCGCTTGGGCCTCGCAGAAATCGTATATCTCTTCGATAAGGGGCTCGTGCTCGTTGATGGCGTCGATGCTGTAGGATTGGCGGCCGCTTTCTGCGCGCCCGGAGCGGCCGATGGGAGGCTCCAGCGGATAGTCGGGATCGGTGTTCGGCTTGACCAGATAGAATTCGAGCTCCGGCGCCACCACGGGCTTCCAGCCGCGCGCTTCGTAGAGCGCGAGAACGCGCCTGAGCACGTGACGGGGCGAGGCCTCCACGGGATTGCCGTCCGGGTAGAAGCAATCGTGGATGATCTGCGCGGTGGGTTCGAGGGCCCAGGGCACCAGCCGAATCGTCGCGGCGTCGCCGCGACAAATCATGTCGCCGTCCGCCGGACTGATGGCGCGCACGTCTTCCGGGTAGTCACCGGTCACGGTGAGTAGCAGCAACGCCTCGGGCAGGTTCATGCCCTCGTCCTCGCAGTACTTGTCGGCCGGCATGATCTTGCCGCGCGCAACACCGGACATGTCGGGCATCAATGCCTCGACCTCGGTGATGGCGCGCTGCTTACACCACTGCGGAATCGACGTCACGGCTTCTGGTCTCCAGGGCACGTTCACGGCAGGCGTCACCGAAAGCTTCGAACAACGCAAGGGATTGCGGGTTCTTCATCACCTGCCACTCGGGGTGCCATTGCACGGCGAGTGCGAACGACGGCGCGTCGGCGACGCGGAAGGCTTCGACGATCCCGTCCGGCGCCGTTGCTTCCACCACCAGTCCCTCGCCGAGGCGGGCTACACCCTGGGAGTGCAGCGAGTTGACTTCGATGACCTTCGCGCCAAGCAGATCCTCGAGCAGGCCGCCCTCGCTCAAGCGCACCTCGTGCACCGGCGCGTAGCGCTGCTCCAGGGGCTTGCGAGGGTCTTCCCGATGATCCATCTTGCCCGGCAGGTCCTGAACGCTCTGGTGCAGGCTGCCGCCGAAAACCACGTTCATTTCCTGGCAGCCGCGGCAGATCGCGAACACCGGCAGGCCTGCGTCTATCGCTGCGGCCATCAGCGGCAACGTCGAGGCGTCGCGATGGGGATCGTGCAGCGTGCCGTCTTTGCTGGCTTCGCCCTGATAGTGATGGGGCTCCACATTCGACGGGCTGCCGGTGAACAACAGGCCGTCCAGACACTGGAGCAGCTTGGACGTCGCAAGGCCGCCGCCGAGCGCGGGGACCAGCAACGGCACGCCGCCAGCCGCCGCGGCGACGGCGGAGATGTATTTCTCACCCACCGCGTGAAACATGTGCGGGTCGATCAGTTTGCGGCAGGCGGGAATGCCGATGATGGGCTTATCGGTGCTCATGGCGGGTCTTTGGACGATAGCGTGTCGGGGGTGGGTTTTCCAGCATTTCCAGGCGCTTACCGGCGACGGGTTGGTGGCTTTTGGGGCGGCGGTTTTTTTGTCACACTAGCGGTGGTCCGAACGCCTCAGCACAACAGACGACCCGAACGGAGATATGCATGGCCAGTGATATAAACCGCTTCAGTGCGCAGATTACGCAACCGAAATCCCAGGGCGCCTCCCAGGCCATGCTCTATGCAACCGGCATGACCGATAAGGACATGGCCAAGGCCCAGGTGGGCATCGCCAGCGTCTGGTACGAGGGCAATCCCTGCAACATGCACTTGCTGGGGCTGGCGGAAAAGGTCAAGGAAGGTGTGGAAGCCGCCGGGCTGATGGGCATGCGGTTCAACACCGTCGGTGTCAGCGACGGTATCTCCATGGGCACCGAGGGCATGTCCTTCTCACTGCAGTCCCGGGATCTGATCGCGGATTCCATTGAAACCGTGACCCGCGCTCAGTGGTACGACGCCAACATATCCATCCCCGGATGCGACAAGAACATGCCCGGTTGCCTGATGGCGATGGGGCGCGTGAACCGCCCGTCGCTGATGGTCTATGGCGGCACCATCCGCCCCGGCCGCGCCGACGGCAAGCCCGTGGACATCGTCTCCGCGTTTCAGAGCTACGGCGAGTTTCTCGCCGGACACATCGACGAGCAACGGCGCCAGGACATCGTCAGGAATGCCTGTCCGGGAGCCGGCGCCTGCGGCGGCATGTATACGGCCAACACCATGGCCACGGCCATCGAGGCCATGGGCATGTCCTTGCCCTACAGCTCCTCCACACCGGCGACCAGCCCGCAAAAGTTGGAAGAGTGCCTCGCGGCCGGACAGGCGGTTCGCGCGTTGCTGGAGGGTGATCTGAAGCCCGCTGACATCATGACCCGGGACGCTTTCGAGAACGCCATGGTCGTCGTCATGGCGCTTGGCGGATCCACCAACGCGGTACTGCACCTCATCGCCATTTCCCGGTCAGTGGGCGTGGATCTGAGCATCGACGACTTTCAGGCGGTCAGCGATCGCGTTCCCTTTATCGCCGACCTCAAGCCGAGCGGACGTTATGTGATGGAAGATCTGCACAACGTGGGCGGCACCCCGGCGGTCATGAAGTATCTGCTGGAGCGGGATCTTCTACGCGGGGACTGCATGACGGTAACCGGTAGCACCGTCGCCGAGAACCTGGCCGATGTTCCCGGGCTCGCCGACGGGCAGGAGGTCATCTATCCCCTGGAGCAGCCCATCAAGGCGAGCGGTCACATACAGATCCTCAAAGGCAATCTGGCGCCGGGCGGCGCCGTCGCCAAGATCACCGGCAAGGAAGGCCTGGCCTTCTCGGGCCCCGCCAATGTCTTCGACGCCGAGGAAGACATGCTGCGCGCACTGGAGCAGGGCAACATCAACAAGGGCGACGTCATCGTCATCCGTTACGAGGGTCCCAAGGGAGGACCGGGAATGCCGGAGATGCTGACCCCCACCTCGGCGATCATGGGGGCCGGCCTCGGCAACGACGTGGCCCTCATCACCGACGGCCGGTTCTCCGGCGGCTCCCACGGCTTCCTCATCGGTCACGTCGTGCCGGAAGCCCAGGAGGGTGGCCCCATCGGCCTTGTGCGCAACGGCGATCCCATCACCATCGATGCCGAGAGCAGTGTTCTCGGCGTCGACATCGACGAAGCGGAGATGGAAAAGCGCCGCGCGGCCTGGTCGATGCCGCCGTACAAAGCGACCCGCGGCACGCTCCACAAGTACATCAAGACGGTCAAGAACGCTTCCGAGGGCTGTGTCACGGACGAGTAAGAGCAACTGGACTAGAGTGCTGCAGAGATCCGCGGCTTCCGGAGGCGCGTGTGTTGAAGGCTCGACGCTGGCGCCGTCGCATTCGCCGGCTCCTTTCCATTGTCCTGGTGAGCGTGTTGCTCCTGGTTGTCGCCAGCGCGGGCGCCGTGCTCGCCTGGCGCTGGATGGACCCGAGCACCACCTCGTTCATATTGCAGCGCAAGGTGTCGGAGCTCATCGCCGGCGGCGCTGCCCGTGACGTCCGGCAGCAATGGGTGGATTGGCCGGCGATCTCCCCGCATATGGGCATCGCCGTAATCGCATCGGAGGACCAGCGCTTCGCCGAGCATTGGGGTTTCGATCTGGATTCTATTCAGAATGCCATCGACGAGCGGCGCAGCGGCGGCCGCACGCGCGGCGCCAGCACCATCAGTCAGCAGGTGGCGAAGAATCTGTTCCTGTGGCCGGGCCGCAGCTGGGTGCGCAAGGGGCTGGAAGCCTACGTCACCGTGTTGGTTGAAATGTTCTGGCCGAAGCAGCGCATACTCGAGGTTTATCTCAACGTCGCGCAGTTCGGCGACAAGACCTTCGGGGTAGGCGCCGCCAGCCGGCGATTTTTCGGCAAGCGTGCATCGGCCTTGAGCGCGCGCGAGGCGGCGCTGCTGGCGGCCGTGTTGCCCAACCCGGTGCGCATGCGCGCCGACGATCCGTCCCCCTATTTACGCCAGAGGGCGCGATGGATCCAGGGACAGATGCGACGCCTGGGTGGTAAGGGCAGCTTGGCCGGCATCTGACTTGTCGATCGGGGGAGAACAACCATGCCTGAGCCATTCATCATCGGCACCAGAAACGCGGGAGAGTTTCTGCACGCCGGTGCAAGGATCTTGAGAGACGGCGGCTGCGCCCTGGACGCGGTCGAGGCGTCGACGCGACTCGTGGAAGACAATCCCGGGGATAGCTCCGTGGGAAGCGGCGGCATCCCGAATATTCTCGGCGTGCAGGAGATGGACGCCAGCGTGATGTGCGGAAAGACCATGAAGGCCGGGGCCGTGGGCGCCATCAAGGGCTTCACCCATCCCATCAGCGTCGCCAGGAAGTTGCTGGAAGAGGCGCCCCACGTGCTGCTGGTGGCGGAGGGTGCGGAGAACTTCGCCCGTGTCATGGGCTGCGAAGAAGGCGATCTCGAGACCGAGGAAAGCAGAAAAGTTTACAAGGCATTCGTAGATGACGCATTCGAGCACGAGGGCATCGACGAGTCCCAGACCTGGGTGGTGGATTACGTGCGCAGCCAGAGCCTGCGGGAGTGGTACGCGCGTCTCGCGGATGAGTATCACGGAACCGTCAACATTCAGGCCATCGACGCCGGTGGAAACATCGCCTGCGCCGTCTCGACCAGCGGCACGGCGCTCAAATTCCCGGGCAGGCTGGGAGACAGCCCCATCATCGGTGCCGGAAACTACTGCGACAATCGCTTCGGCGCGGCGGCCTGCACCGGAAGAGGCGAGCTCTCGATACGCAACAGCACGGCCAGAACGCTGATCCATTATCTTGCCGGCGGGCTCGGTGTCGAAGCGGCGGCTGTTCGCGCCATGCAGGACATCCACGCGTTGGCGAGCTTCGGTGGCATGAACTGTCTGCTCATGGACAACCACGGCAACACCATGAGCGCGACCACGGTCGCCGATCGGGAGAGCATCCACTGGTTCATGGATATGGACTCCCACGAGCCCGAGAAGCGCACGGGTATCAACGTTCCGCCTTAGCACGACCACAGAGTCCGCGCAGCCACAAAACGGGTACCATGGGCGGCATGGATGCGCCCGCGACACTCGCTTACGTTTTCTGGCACTGGATGCGCGCCGATGGCGATGTGGCGGCCTACGAGGAGGCCTTGAAGGCGTTCCAGCTGGCACTGCTGGAGAACGCGCCAACCGGCTACCGCCGTGCCGCGATATTTCGCCATGCCCCCGCCCCCTGGCTTCCCGGGCAGGGACCGCACTACATGGACTGGTATGTTACCGACGACAGCGCGGCTCTGGATCCCTTGAACGACGCAGCGGTGTCGGCGGCCTGCCTGGCGGTCCATGACGCCGCCGCCGGGCGCGCGGAGGGCGGCACGGCGGGACTCTACCGGCTGCGCCGGGGTGTGGTGCAGGCCAACCAGGTGCATTGCGCCACCTGGTTCTCCAAACCCGCCGGCATGTCCTACGAGGCGCTGGATGCGTGCCTTGCCGAGCCCATGGACGGCGCCCGCTCGGAATTGTGGAGTCGCCGCATGACCCTCGGCCCGGCGCCGGAGATGTGTGTGCTGGCCGCCACCACCATCGCGCTGCCGGAGGACTTCGGCGCCATCAGCGTGCCCATGGACCCGCTGTGGCACGGGGCCCGAAGCCCGCTGGAGCAGGGTGATCTGGAGGACGCCATTCAGTGAGCGGCCGGCACTGCTTTCCGTTCATGCAGGTGGACGCGTTCACCCATCGTGCGCTGGGCGGGAATCCGTGCGCGGTGGTGTTCGATGCCGACAGCATCGATGATGAAACGCGGCAGCGCATCGCACAGGAAATGAACCTGTCGGAGACGGCCTTCGTGCAACGATCGGCTTGCGCCGATGTGGGTGCGCGCTATTTCACCCCGGATAAAGAGATCCCGCTCGCGGGTCATCCCACCATCGCCACCGTGTTCGCACTCTTCGAGACCGGTCGCCTGACACTGGCCGGTTCACTGACCCGCATTTCCCTGGAGCTCAAGGTGGGTCCCATCGACGTGGAGGTGCATGCCGACGACGGGATGCCGCGGCGCATCGTCATGGCGCAGATGCGGCCGCAGTTCCTCGCCAGCTACGACGCCCGCGACGTGTTGCCGGTATTCGGACTGACGGCCGACGACGCGCTGCCAGATCACAGGCCTCAGACCGTCAGCACCGGCACGCCACAGCTCATGATCCCGGTGAAGGATCACGCAGCGCTGCGCAGGCTTCGCATCGACCCGGATGCTTACGCGGCGTTGTACGAGGGCGGTGATTTTTTCAGCCCCCATGTATTCGCTCTCGGTGGCGCCACCGGGGCCGGTACGACCTTCGCGCGTCATCTGGGGGCGCTGCCCGGCGGCGCGGAAGATCCGTTCACGGGGTCGGCCACCGGCGGCATGGCGGCCTACCTGTGGCACTACGGTCTTATCGACTCCCCCACCTTTACCGCCGAGCAGGGTCACTGGATGGGGCGGCCGGGCACCGCGACGGTGGAGGTGGTGGGCGCACGCGACGCCATCGAAACCGTGAAAGTGGGTGGCGGGGCGGTGACCGTGGTGCGCGGAGAGCTGGACCTGGAACGGGCGGGCTGAATTGCGTCGCGCCTGTCGTTGCCCGCTCTGGTTCGCACTCACCGGGCTACTGATGGCCTGGGCCGTGGCTGCCGATCCCGGGTTGCCGGTGGAAATCGGCTATTCCGTCGTCGCCACCTATCCCCACGACCCAAAGGCCTTTACTCAGGGTCTCGTTTACGCCGGCGGCACTCTCTACGAGAGCACCGGTCTTTATGGCCGTTCCAGCGTGCGCCGGGTGGATTTGAAAAGCGGTACAGCGGAATTGATACGGCCGCTGGCCGGGCAGTATTTTGGCGAGGGGCTGACGGCATTCGGCCAACGGCTGGTTCAGCTCACATGGCGCTCCGGCAAGGCATTCGTGTACACGCTCGGGGACTTGAGACCCGTCGGGGAGTTCCGCTACGCCACCCACGGCTGGGGTCTCACCCAGGACGGTGAGTATCTGATCATGAGCGACGGCAGCGCCAACCTGTATTTTCTCGATCCGGTTCGCTTTACCGAAGTACGCCGCATCCAGGTGCGTGAGAACGGCGTGCCGGTGAAGTTCCTCAACGAGCTCGAGTTCGTGGGCGGCGACATCTTCGCCAATGTCTGGCAGTCACCGCGAATCTTGCGCATCGCGCCCGATTCGGGGAAGGTGACGGGCTTCATCGATCTTTCGGCGCTGGTGGATCGGATGGGTCGCCAGGCTTCCATCGATGTGCTCAACGGCATCGCCATTATCCCCGGCAGTGGCCGATTGCTGATCACCGGCAAGCTCTGGCCCACGCTGTACGCCATCGAGCTGTTGGAATAGACCCTACAACGCGTAGTGCCGCTGGAGAATGGCGCGCGTGAAGCTGGTGCGCAGATAAAAGCCGCGGGGCAGGGTGCGCACGTGCTCGCCGCTCTCGCCGATCCCCCAGCGCCGCGCCCGGGAGTCGGCGGCCTTGGGCCGTATCTGCAGGCAGGTGCCGTGGTGGGCGCTGATGCTCTCGAGCTCCCCCAGACACACCATGTCCATGAGCTCCTGCCAGTCCGCTTCCAGGGCCGAGGCCTCTTCGGCGGACGGGCTCCACAGAAGCGGCCAGCCGATGATCCGATCACCCGGGCCGGTGGCATCGTCGGTGACGATGGGCACCCACAAGACCCGCGCGAGCTTGCTTTGCACGTTGCAGCCAGGCCAGCCCGTGGACGACTCGCCCGTCAGGGGCACCGTGCACACGTAGGTGGATTCCCGGGGCTCGCCGTTTGCCCGCACGGGAATGGTTTTGAGCTCCACGCCGATGTCTTGAAAGTCGGGCTCCGAGAGCGAGCCGGCGGTGGCTCCCAGGTAAGCTTCGATGAGCTGTCCCGCCCAGCCCTTGGCCCGCCGGCTGTCGGTGGGCACCGCCAGCCCCTGGCCCCGGGCGAGGGTGGCGAGGCGCTCGCCGGCCATCTCTTCGGCGCGCGCGAGCAACTCGGCCTCGCTGTGGGGGGGCGGATTGGGGCGCCAGCGGTGCGTGTTTTTCACGCCGACGAATGTCCCCGTTGGCCGGCGCGGTCCAGGAGTCCGTGACCCACCACGGTGACCGTAAAGGGACCGCGGGTAGTATCGCCGCCGATGAGCGCCACCGACAGTGGCACCGCGACCGCGAACAGCGCGTCGCTGAATGCCGCCAGCCAGCTGTGGTCGATCTGGGGAAGGGTCAACGCCAGGGTCGCCCAGGCCGGCCGCGCGCCGGCCGCCGTCAATGGGGCCATGGCCATGGCCATGGCGTCGTGTCCCAGGCGCGTTGGATCGCCGGCGCTGGCGTCCCAGGCCGCGGCGCTCAGGGTGGCGACGCTGGTCACCAGCGTCTGCCCGTCGCCGACCCGCAGCACCGCGCCGTCGTCCCCGATACCCACCAGCACGTCGTCACGGGCGGGCAGCGGGCGGTGAAAATAGCGCTCGATGATGTCGAATTCGTCTGAAGACATGCTGCGCGTGCCAGCCCGGATGTGACCTGGACTATCATCTCACGGGCAGGCACCGCCGGCACGGGTGTTCAGGGTAGCGGTGACGGGAAAGCGCCGCTCAGGACGCTTTGTGGCGTTTGCTGTACTGGCGGTAGAACGCCAGCACCTTGCGCACGTAGTTCTGGGTCTCGGGGTAGGGTGGAACCTTGTAGCCGGAGTTGATGACGGCGTTCTCGCCGGCGTTGTAGGCCGCCAGCGCCAATACCACGTCGTTGAATTGTTGGATCAGCGTGCGCAGGTGCAGGACACCGGCGTAGACATTCTGGGTAGGATTACGCGAATCGCGCACGCCATAGCGCTTGGCCGTTTCCGGCATCAGCTGCATCAGGCCGACGGCGCCGGCACGGGACACGGCCTGGGGGTTGAAGGCCGACTCCACCCGCACCACCGCGTGTATCAGATTGCGGTCCAGACTCAGGTCCCGGGACACGCGATCGATGAGGTGAGCGTAGCGTTTCTCGTTGTCCTCCAGGTAACGGAGGGCGCGCTTGCTGGAGGCGCTGCGATTCTTGATGCGTTTCTTGCCCCGCACCAGCAGTTCGGAGCCCGGACCCATGGGGCGATCCGACAGGTGCACCACGCCGTGGCGATCGACGAACTTCCAGACGTCGGCGCTGGCCGCCGGCGCGCCCACCGCCAGGGTAAGCGCAGCGGCCAGGATTACGATGGAATTTCGTCGTTTCACGGAGTGGCAGCCCCTTCGAGTGCGCATTGGCGCACGAACAGGGAAATTATAGCGGGCCAAATCAGGGGATTCCGAACGTATGTCGCAATATCTGCAGGCAGGCGAGGGCATAGAGGCCTGCCATGACATCGTCGAGCATCACGCCGAGGCCGCCTTTCACGCCGCGGTCGATGCGGGCTACCGGCCACGGCTTGAGGATATCGAAGAGCCGGAACAGGACAAATCCCGATACCACACCCTGCCAGCTCGGCGGCGTCGCCGCCATGGTGATCAGCAGACCGACGATCTCGTCCCAGACGATGCCCGGATGATCCGTGACGCCGAGGGCCCTGCCGGCCCCGTCGCACACCCAGACGCCCATGACCGCCAGCACCAGGACCAGCGCCAGGTAAAGCAGCAGTGGCAGCCCGGCCATGGCCATGTAGAAAAGCACGCCCACCAGGCTGCCGGCAGTACCAGGCGCCACCGGCGAGAGTCCGGCGCCGAAGCCGGTGGCGAGCCACATGACCGGCCGTTTCATGAGCGATGCGGGAATCCGTGAAGGCCGCCGGGATGCGTTCATTGGAAGTGCCGGTATCCCGGGGCCGGCCGCAAGCCGCTGCCGTCGGCGCGCAGGCACTGCAGGCCGGCCTCGGCGGTGACGGTGCCGATGGGTGTGAAGCCACAGTCGAGGCCCCGGAGACGATCTCCGACCTGGGCCAGGGCGTCCGGTGCC
>Ga0255058_10000514_pt1 | contig 22852 bp, 25 predicted proteins | sample Cases_109_9_MG_FD_188637 | JGI IMG/M metagenome (GOLD analysis project Ga0255058, IMG submission 188637) | Seawater microbial communities from Amundsen Gulf, Northwest Territories, Canada - Cases_109_9 | ecosystem: Environmental > Aquatic > Marine > Gulf | place: Canada: Northwest Territories... | reverse complement strand
TGCGCCGAACTTCTTCGAGACCTCCAGCCGGTCGTCCATCGTGTCGACGCCGATGATCAGCCCGCAACCGAGGGCGCGCGCGCCGGCGGTGGCCATGAGACCGACGGGGCCCTGGGCGAAGATCGCCACAGAGGAGCCGAGGCCGGCCTCTCCGCGCTCGATCGCACCGAAGCCCGTCGACATAATGTCGGAAGCGAGGATCGCGTGCTCGTCGCTCACGGAATCAGGCACTTTCGTCGTGTTCTGGTTCGCGAAGGGGATCGTGTAGTACTCCGCCTGGCAGCCGAAGAGCACGTGGCCGCCACCTGAGCACTGGCTGTGGTCGACGGCCGTGCACTCGTGGCAGGCGCCGCAGCCGATCATGCACGAGGACACCACGCGGTCGCCTTCCGCGAACTTCGCGACGCCCTCGCCGAGTGCGTGAACGGTGCCGACGGCTTCGTGTCCCATCGGCAGGCCCTCCGGGCGTGTGCAGCCGGGGAAGGCGAAGGCGAGCATCTCGTTAGCGAACTCGTCGAGGAAGTGCATATCGCTGCCGCAGACGGTGCACATGCTCATCTTGACGACGATCTCGCCGGGTCCGGGCTCCGGGATCGGGATGTCCATCATCTCGACCTTGCCGTTTTCAGGTTTAATACAGGCTTTCAAGGGCTTCTCCGATCGCTGCTGGGGCGAAGGTTTGCGCGCCTAGTTTGTGCACACGCTAAGGGGCCGGTCAAGCAAGCGGCGGATACGAAAAACCGGACTCCGGCCCCACCGCCGGAGTCCGGTTCGGGTGAGATGACTGGCTTCAGGCCGCCAGGCGAGCGCGGCGGGCCCGCTCGCGGGCGACCGTAATGTAGCGGGGAAGCTTGCCCGGTGGTGCGAACTCCCTGTGGCCGCACTGCAGGCAGACCAGTTCGGTCTCGCCAAGCATCTCTTCGCCGATCTGGAAGCCGCCGCAACGACTGCATCCTTTAGGGTTCACCGGGTCCTCCTTCTCTCCCTCCAATCGCATATACGATGAGCGCTCGATTCTGGACGGGTTCCGGCGACTTACTTGGGGTAAGGTACTGTACGAACGTTATCTAGACTTGTCAAGCCTCTTAGGAAGGATAAGAATAAGTGCGATGGACGGCGACATGGGGACCTTCTGCCCGAAGTATCACCGCGCCGTCGAACTGATCGGGCGGCGCTGGACCGGCGCGATCCTGCGCGTCCTCCTGAGCGACGTCTCACGGTTCAGCGCGATCTGCGACTCGGTCCCTGGCCTTAGCGACCGCATGCTCGCCGAGCGGCTCAAGGAGCTGGAGGCGGAAGGCATCGTCACACGCACAGTCGTGCCAGAGAAACCGGTGCGCGTAGAATATGCGCTCACGGACAAGGGGCGGGACCTGGAGTCCGTGATCGGCGCCGTCTCCGGCTGGGCGGAGCGCTGGGAAGCTGTCGAAGCCGCAAGGCTTTAGCGGCTGGCGCTGACTGGCGCGCCTACGCCCTTGGCCTCCGGCGGTTCGCCCACTGGCTCCTCCACGGGATTCATCGAGACCGCCGCGTCCCTGTCGCTCACAAACAATGCCGCGATCGCCCCGACCGCTGCCAACACCGCCGCAACGACGAACGCTTCGTGGAACGCGCTGAGCGCCGCGCCAGTGTCAGCCGCCGGGCCGAGCGCCGTGTCGTGCTCTGCCAGGCGGCTCGTTAGCACCGTTGCCAGGAGCGCAACGCCGAAGCTCGCGCCTACCTGCCGCCCGGCGCTCGAGATGGCGCTGGCGCGGCCCATCTTCGGTGGACTGATCGTTGCGAACGTTGCGGTCTGCAGGGAGATGATGAGGAATGAGAAAAAGCAGCCGCGGACGAACATGATGCCCCGGATCGTCCACTGGCTCGTCTCAAGGTCTACCCACAGAAACGCCAGCGTCGTTGCCGAAATGCCGGCGAGGCCCGCCATCAGCAGGCGCCGAGGCCCGATTCGTCCGTACATCCGGCTGCCGATCTGCACCATCAGCACGATGCCGATCGCCTGGGGGAACGTCGTCAGGCCAGACTGGAACGGCGAGAGGCCCATCTCCGCTTGCAAGAAGAGCGGCAACAGAAATAGGCCGCCCATCAGCGCCGAGAAGCCGATGAGTTGCACCGCGTTGGCCGCCGAGAAGAGCTTGTTGGCGAAGAGCCGCACGTCGATCATGGGCTCCTCCGTGAGGTACTCCACCACCGTGAAGACCGTGAGTGTCACGAGGCCGACGCCGCCGATGACCAACACCTGAGTTTCGCCGATCCCATTCTGCCCGGCCTGGGCGAGCGCGTAGAGCAGCGTTGCCAGGCCCACGCCGGCCAGCACGAAGCCTGGCAGGTCCAGCCGGCCCGGAGCCTCTTGACGCTCCTCCTTGAGGAAGAGCCCGGCGAAGATCAGGCCGAGAATGCCGATCGGGATGTTGATCAGGAAGATCAGCCGCCAGGTGTGGAACTCCACGAGATATCCGCCGAGCACCGGCCCGCTGGCGGGCGCGACGACCATGGGGATCATCAGGATCGATGCCGCCTTCGCGCGTTCGTGCGGTGGGAAGGCGCGGAAGAGCATCGCCGTGCCGACCGGAGTCAGCATTCCTCCGCCGACGCCCTGGAGCACACGGAAGGCGATCAGTGATTCGAGGTTCCAGGCCAGTCCGGCGGCCAGCGAGGCGCCCGTGAAGACGACGAGCGCCGTCATGAAGATCGCCTTCGTCCCGAAGCGGTCGCCCAGCCAACCGGAAACTGGGATGAAGACGGCGAGGCTTAGCAGGTAACCCGTGACGACCCACTGGATGTCCGTCGCCGCGGACTCAGCGTCGACTTCCAGCGAACGGGCGAGCTCGGGCAGGGCGACGTTTACGATCGTCAGGTCCAGCAGCTCCATGAAGAGGCCGAGGACGAAGACGCCGCCGACGATCCACTTGTATTCTAGCCGCTCGAAGATCACCAAAGGCTTGCTAGAGGCTCACCACCTGCGGGATGACGTCCTTGCCAATCGCCTCCAGCGGCTTCAGGTCTTCCACACGCATCACCGCGCCGATGACAGTCTGCGCGCCAGCCTCGGCCAGCTTTCCGAACTGGTCAACAAGCTGGCCCGTGTTCTCGCCGTTCGCGCCCGGGTTCATCACGAAGAGCACTGTCTTCTCGATGTCGTCGTAGTTGCGTCCCTCGCGTTCGCAGTGGCCGCGCAGGACGTCGAGCTTCTGGCGGATGAAGTCCTCGCCCTGCATTCCGATGATGTTGCAGGCGTCGGCGTACTTGGCCACGAAGCGCAGCGTCTTCTTCTCGCCAGTGCCGCCGATGAGGATGCGTGGATGCGGTGTCGAGAGCGCTGCGGGGACGTTCAGCGTTTCCTTGAGCTGGTAGTGCGTGCCGTCGAACGGCCCGTTATTGTCGGGGTCCCACATCTGGTGGGCGATCTGCAGCGCTTCCTCCAGGCGCTCGAAGCGCTCCTTGAGCGGCGGGAACGCCACGCCCAGCCCCTCGTGCTCGCGGTCGAACCAGGCGGCTCCGATGCCCAGCCAGGCGCGCCCGCCTGACAGCACATCGAGCGTTGTCACCTGCTTGATCAGGACGCCGGGATTACGGTAGGTGACGCCGGTGACCATCGTGCCCAGGGTCAGCCGCTTCGTTTGCCCGGCGAGGTAACCCAGCGTGGTGTAAGCCTCGAGCATGTCGGCTTCGGCGGGGCCCACCATCGGGATCTGGAAGTAGTGATCCATCACCCAGGCGGAGTCGAAGCCGGCGTCTTCGGCCGTTCGGGTTATCTCTGCTAGCTTTCCTCCCATCTCCGCAGCGCCGCCGGACCAGGTGAAGTATGGGATCTGCAGGCCAACCTTCATGGGACGATCTCCTCTCCTTGAGTCAGCCCGATTCCGCGGCTGAACGGGGTCAGCTTATCGCAGCGTGGCGGCGAAGACCTAGAGGTCGAGTGAGAAGAAGAGGATGCCTGGCGCCAGGCCACCGAACGTGGCCACTTCCATCACGTTCGCGAACGCGCCCATGAAGATGAGAAACACCGTAAACCCTCCCAGCGTAGAGAGCATCGCCTGCCGCGGTTCAATCTCCGCCACCCGCTCCACCGCGGCCGTCGTCAGCATCAGCGTTATGCCGAACGCCAGCAGGCCGAACGGCACCGCCAGCGGTGCAATCGCTATCAGCACGCCCAGCGCGACGGGCGCGAAGGCGAAGCCCATGACCCGCGTCAGCTCGCCAAAGTGCACGACGGATCCGAAGACGCGTGCCGCCAGCATGTAGGTGATGTAGACCCAGGCGAACCAGACGGCCGTCTGGACGATGCTGCCAATGACGACGGCCTTCAAGAGCACTTCCATCACGTCGACTCCAGTGAAGTCATCGTGCTGCAGCGCCCACAGAAACGTGCCGAGGCCGGCGATCACGCCGGCGGCGAGGACGATGAAGAGAGCGGCCGGGGTCGCTGAGCGATCGGAGCGCAGCTCGTCAAAAACGGTGTAGTCGAGCCGGACGATGCGGCCGAGCAAGCCCATCGTCCGCGCGCCATCGCTTCCGATCGGGGAACGCCGGGTAAGTCGCGTCATAAGCCGTAGATCGCGGCTATTGTACCACCGACGAGCGTCTGAATCCCCCGCAGAGCGCTATAACGGACGTTTGCGCGGAATACCGGGCCGTCTCGGGTAGCGTGCTGGCGTTTGGCCCGTCTTGCGCACGATCACAAGCGTCGGGGACCATCCTTGCGCCGGCGCCTTCAGCCGCAGCGTCTCCTCGACCGTCCCGCCCAGCTCCTCCAGCGCTGCCCGCGCCTCGCGCACCTCTCTCAGCGCGGCGCTGCCCTTCGGCGCAGCGAGCACTCCGCCGATCGCCAGGAACGGCAGAGCCAACTCCGCCAGCACGCGAAGCGGGGCCACCGCCCTTGCCAGCACAAGCGCGTAAGCGGCACGATGTTCCGGCAGGCGGCCGGCCTTCTCCGCACGCGCGCTGATGACGTCCGCGCCGTCGAGCGACAGTTCGGCGATCGCGCGTTCCAGAAACACTGCCTTCTTCTCGTTCGACTCGAGCAGCGTCAGGCGCAGGTCAGGCCGGGCGATCTTGATCGGCAGCCCTGGGAACCCGGCGCCGCTGCCGATGTCGAGCGCCGGCGACACGAGCAGCGCGCGCTGCTCTAGCGTCTGGAGCAACGCGAGCGACTCCGCGAAGTGCCGCACCTCTATCGTATCCAGGCTTCGGCGGGAGACGAGCGCAGAGCGTTCGCGTTCCGCCCGGATCATCGCCGCGTAGCGTGCGAGGGCGGACGCCTTATCTGCCGTCAAACCAAGACTTAACTCTTTCAAAACGGCGGTCAGCGTTTGCATTCGTAACGAGGCCAGATAGGGGTCATCTTGCCCTTTGCATGACAAACGGTAGTGATTGGCGCACGGCCCCACGCGCAACGCGCAAGCTCGTGGCCCCGTTAGAGGGCGAAGCACCATCCCGAGGAGGCATATTGAGCCACCAATGGCTCAGGATTGCTCGCTTTTTCGCCGTGATACCGCTTATTGCGGTGTTTGCAGTCGCCACGCTGACTACAGTCGACGCACAACCGGCGAAGGCGCTCGACTCCGAAGAGCAGACGTTTCTTAGCATCATCAACGATTATCGCTCGGCGCAGGGCCTCGGGACACTGGCCCTCGATCCGCAGCTTAACGAAGTCGCGCTCTGGATGGCCAACGACCTGGCGTCCAACAACTACTTTAGCCACACTGACTCGCTGGGCCGAGATCCCTTCGCGCGCATGGATCAGATCGGCTACGTCTACAACACCTGGCGGGGAGAGAACCTCGTCGCCGGAACGGAGGGCGCGCAGGCATCATTCGAGATGTGGACCGGCTCGCCCGGGCACAACGACAACATGCTCGGTGAGCACTATACAGTCATCGGCATCGCGCGCAAGTTCGACGAGGGCTCAGACTTCGGTTGGTACTGGGCGACGGAGTTCGGTGGGCACACCGCGCCGCCACCGTCGCCCCCGCCGCCGCCAGTGACTCCACCTCCGCCCGTAGCCGAGCCGCAGCCGACAGCTACCGCCGCGCCTCTTGTCCGGGACGCCGTAGATCTGGTCGAGGTGCCTCCACCGCCCGCGCCTACCAACACTCCGGCGGCCACTCCCGAAGCCACGCCCGTTGAGACATCGGAAGTCAAGCCAACGAGCACGCCAGTCGGGACACCGACGCCTGCTATCAAGAACACGGCGCCGCAGGACTCCGGCACATCCTGGTGGCGCTCGCTGCGGACGATCAGCGACAGGTGGGATGCCCCGGATGGCGGGCGCCGAACGTTCGTGGGCGCTGTTCGAACCGTGACACTCGCGTTCGCCCCGGCTAGTCGGTAGCCGGGACGGCCGCCGCGGCCGCAGGCTGAACGCGCTCTGCCCGCACCACAACTCTATGGCTGTAGTTGCCGCCGTTGTCCTTGGCGGGGTCGTACTCCCACGAACCGCCGCAGGTTATCAACGTAATGACGTCCCTGATCGTTGGTTCCATTGACCGGACGACGTTCGGGTCATCGTAGGAAGTGGCGACGTTTCCAGTTACTCGGTACTCCAACACGTCATCGTTCTCCAGTGTCACCGTAATCGAGTCGCCGATATGAAGCTCACGGAGGCGATAGAAGACACCGGGAATCGGGTCGCCTTGTGGCGTCTGCCAATCAACATGTCCGCTGAATACAGCGTTGTTGTTCTGACCCGGTGTTGCGCTAAAGTTGTACCAGGCGATCTGGTCCGGCCGCTGGGGCACGTCCGGAATGGTGTCGTCGCCGACACCAAGCGTGATGACCGGAGCGTCTATGAAGATGCCGAGTATGTCAACACGAACGGGCCGAGGACCCTGGGGAACCGAGACGAACTCTACTTCGTCGTCAGTGTCGATAGCTCCTTCGGCGGCGGCCGGCGAATCCTCCTCTAGAATGTCGGCCAGGGATCCGTCGCTGGGAAGGTCGAGGTCATTGCTGACGGCGCCGAGGACGATGACGACGATCGCGAGGACGAGCGCCGCAGCAGAAACGACGCTGATGCTAACACCCAGCAACAGACGGCGAACACGACCGATTCCGCGGGAGGCCTTCACGGCCGTAAGGATAGCAATTGAATCTCGGTGAACACAACGTGAATACGAACATCCACACGGGCGGGACTCGGATTTGATGCGCTATCGAGGTAACTTTTCCACAATAAGCTGCGTTCTAGTGAGTGACGGGGAAAATAGGGTAAGATACACGGGCAACCGCCACTCAAGCCAATTTGGGGGGCTTAATGGGAGGATTGCCCAGTGAGCCCTAATAGCGATGCTCAGGCCGAACGTCTACTCGTAGACGCGGCGAAAGCTGGCGACCAGGCCGCGCTGTCAGAGCTGTATCAGACTTATTTCCCTCGGCTGTACCGTTACATACTTGCCCGCACGGGCAACACATACGACGCCGAGGACCTGACGGAAGAAGTCTTCATGCGTGTGCTTGAGGCGATCAAGCGCTTCCAGCATCGCGAGGCACCCTTCTCAGCTTGGCTGTTCCGCATCGCACACAACGCGGTCATCAGCCAGCGGCGCAAGGAAACCGCCAGGGGTCGGTCCAGCCAACTGAACGACGGCATGCCGGTCGACTCAGAAGGGCCCGAAGAGCTCGTCGAGAGACGCGTGACCCTGAATGAGGTGATGCAGGCAGCGAAAAGCCTGCCGGACGCTCAGCGGCAGGTGATCTCCTTTCGGTTCGCGGCAGGTCTCACGGTTGCGGAAACCGCTCGTGCAATGGGTAAGGGAGAAGGCAACGTAAAGGTCATACAGCACAAGGCGATAGCAAAACTAAGGGAAATGATGGGTCAACCCAGGAAGCGGCCCAAACCGAAGGTTTATGAGAAGAGTGAAAAAGCTTAGCGAGATACTTGAAGAGTGCATCGAGGCCGGCATCGCAGGACGCCGGAGCCTCGAGGAGTCGCTCGCGCTCTACCCGGCCCAGGCCGAAGAGCTCGAGCCGCTGCTGCGCACCGCTCTCAGCGTCTCCGATAGCTTCCAGTCTTACACACCTCCTGCCGCCGTTGAGCAGCGCATCCGCAGCCGCTTCCTCGCGGACGCTGCCGCGCGCCGGAACCTCCGCCACCTCGAAGGCAGCATCGAAGGGCGCGGCTGGTTCGCTGGCTTCTTCCGCAAGCCCGTCTTCGGTGGATTCGCTGCGGCCGCGGCCGTTGCTGTCGCCGTCGTAGCGATCGCCGTTGGCGGCGTCAACCTGGGCGGCAGCGAGAATGGTGGCACCTCGGAGACCGACCCGCTAGGCCCGACGGTTGTCTTCGACCTGGGGAAAAAGGTCAACTCTCTCAACGAGCATGTCCAGGGTGGTGGACAGGTCCAGACTGCCGACGTGACCGAGATCACGACACTTGTCGCCGCGCTCGGCAACACGCCGATCGAAGACCTCCAGGGTAGCTCTTCCGAGCTTGAAACGACGTTCGCTGATACGCTGGCGATCCTCGAAGATGCGGCTAATCTCGACCCGGGGGGCCAGGATTTGCTCGACGCGGAGGCTACGATTCGCACAATCGCCGCGGATCTGGACCTCGACCTGCCTGGCCCGGTTGACGTGGGCGACGCTACGCCAACGCCGACCGATCCGTCGGTCGAGCCCACGGACGATCCGGTCGAGCCCACGGACGTTCCGGCCGAACCGACTTCCACTCCCAGCGGCGGGGACGTCACGACGTCGCCATCTGTCACTCCGCAGCCGACGCCGACCTCCACGGACGACAACCGGTCACCTCCCGGCTTCCTCCCTTAAGCGGTCGCTGCGTTGACATTTCGGCGCGCGCGTTCCTAGAATGCGAAGCCGTGTCTGAAATCACCCTGAGTGAGGCAGTCGCCTCTTACATCGAAACCGTGAAGGGCTCTGCCCGGCGAGCGGCGCTCGCTGAGCTCGATCGCCTGAGCCGCTGGTATGGCTCCGACAAGCCGCTCGGCGCCATGCGTGGACACGACGTCGCGACGTATGCCGTGGCGATGGGGCCTTCGAGCCCTGAGACGTCACGCCGCGCCGCACAGGTGCGGGGCTTCTTCGTTTATCTGAAGAAGCAGGGCGTACTGGAGCACAACCTCGGGCCCCACCTGCGCCTCAAGAAGGCCACGAAGGCGAAGAGGGGGATTGCGGGCGCTGCCGCGTCGACCGATATCGAGCTCACAGGAGAAGGCGTGGATGCGCTCAAGGCAGAGCTGCAGTCGCTGATGGAGCAGCGGATCAGCGTTCGTGAGGACATCCGCAGGGCGATGCTCGATAAAGACTTTCGCGAGAACGCTCCGCTGGACGTGGCCAAGGATGAGCAGGGCCACATTGAGGCCCGCATACGCGACATCGAGGAGATGATCAAGCGGGCCGTGATCGTTGGTGCCGCCGGCACCGGGCGCGTGCGCGTTGGCTGCAGCGTCTCCGTGACCAATCTCGGCAGCGGGCGCGAGACTCAGTACTGGATCGTTGGCCCGACCGAAGCAAACGCCGCCGATGGGAAGATCTCCAGCGTGTCGCCCGTGGGCAAGGCCCTCATCGGTTGCGTCGAAGGCGACGAAGTAGAAATCGACGTGCCGGCTGGCGTAATGAAGCTGCGCGTCGAGTCCGTCAAGAACTGACAGGCCGGCGAATCCCGCACAACTCAGCTAGCGTACTATCCAGTGCAACGATTGGGCGTCGTTGCTCCAACCGGCGGTAGATGGACGCCTCCCAGTAACGGGCGATGTGGCTGGCGAACCAGTCCGTCTGCAGCCGGTTTCTTTTGCCCGCGACTTAGTGAGCGCGGCTATCCGCGCAGCGCGCGCGGCAGCATGTCTTAACGCCCGCTCGCGACTTCGTAGTGATCGTTGATCTCAGGTTCGTCGTAGCCGGCGATGTAGCGCCATGTGCGGACGCCAACGATCGCGATGTCCAGTTGGCGGCAGAGCGCTAGCGTCTCGTCGCCCTTGCCCACCGGCACGTAAAGATAGAGCGGTGCCAGATCCGCGTACGGCAACCACTCGAATCGCGCTACCGCCTCGCGCACCGTCTCGTTCGTCTCCACCTCGGCCACGACTTTGCAGTTGTTCTCTGGGTGCTGCACGACGACGATGTCCGGATAAGCAACGAGGCCGCCGTCCATCGCTACCCCCATCGTGCGGGCGCGGTGGTTCGTGTACGTCTTGTAGTCAGGGTACTTCTCGGTCGGGAAGCCGAAGCGCAGGCGTGTGATGTCGTTGAGAGCGCGATCGTGGATCAACTGGCGTGACTCCGTGCGCAGCGGCATCGTCGGCGGGACGTAGACCGCTGGCTGGCCCGGTGCCGGCGGCTCGCCCACCACGTCCGAGAGCAGGAGGCTCTTCGGCAGATTGTCGCTGATCGCGGCGGTCGCCCTGTCGACTGGGCCTGAGTTGTCCGCGCTCGTCTCTTGCTCGTCGGTCATTGGTAGCTCCTGGCAGGTTCGGTTCAGGAGGAAGTATCGTGGCGACTGTGCGTTAGAGCAAGGGACGGAGGCTGCTACCTTGACAAGAGCCGCCATCCATTGTGATATTCCACACAATGATCGCAAATAGGTCGACTGTCCGTCGCGAATCCCTTTCATCCTGTTTCCTTTCGTGCGGGCACCTGGACGCGTAGCCGTGGAGAGTTCGCCTGCCGTGCGCGGCCGACCCGTCGAAGGCTCCACCCTGAAGCAACGTGGATCGGCGCTGTTCGACCTGCGCATCCTCGGCCTGATCACCGTCCTCGCGACTTACGGGCTGATCGTTCTCGGCGGCGTCGTCCGTGCGACCGACTCCGGCACCGCCTGTCCAGACTGGCCGCTCTGCCACGGGCAGGTGATTCCGCCCGCGGAGACGAAAGTGCTGATAGAGTTCTCTCACCGGTTGGTGGCCTCGCTGGTCGGCTTCATGATCCTCGGCATGGTGCTGCAGGTTTGGCGGCTCTACTGGCACCGTGCGGCGATGAAATGGGCGGCTGTGGCTACCGTGCTCCTGCTGGCAACCCAGGTCATCGTCGGCGGAATAACCGTCGGTACCGAAACGGCCGCTGGAGTCGTCGCAATCCACCTCTCGATCGCCCTTACCCTGATCTCGCTGCTGATATTCATCGCTGCCAGCGCCTGGACCGAGGATCGGCCGTCGCTGTCGTCGCTTGCCCCGCTGTCGGTGGTCGGCCTCGCCGGCCTCTATGCGGTGATCATCCTCGGGGCCTTCGTGTCCCAGACCGACGCTGGGCTCGCCTATCCCGACTGGCCACTCTTCGACGGAAAGCTAGTGCCGGTCGACAGCCAGGCGGGCAACCTGCACTACGTGCATCGCGTCGCTGCCGCCCTCGTCGGAGTGGTCGTCGCCGGAGCGTTCATAGTCGCCCTCCGCCGACGCGCGTCGGCGCCCATCGTCTGGGGACTGGCGGCGGCCTTCGTCGCCTACGTCGCCCAGTCGCTCTTCGGCGCCGCCAACATCTGGCTCGATTTGGCGACATGGGTGCGCATCGTTCATCTGGCGCTGGCGTCCGCCGTGTGGGCCATGCTAGTGTCTTCTCTTGTATGGGCGATCACCCGCCCTGATCACGCTTACGGAGATTCCTGAATTGGCTAGTACTGCGACCACCACGGGCCGTGTCGCGCGCGACGCGCGCGAGACCGTCGCCACATATCTGCGGCTGACGAAGCCACGCATCATCGGCTTGCTCGTCGTGACCACGATCCCGGCGATGATCCTCGCTGAGGGCGGTTTCCCCTCGGCCTGGCTGATCCTGGCCACCGTGCTGGGTGGCTCCGTCGTCGCCGGCGGCGCCAACGCCCTGAACATGTATTTCGACCGCGACATCGACGAACTGATGCAGCGCACTCAGAGCCGCCCTGTTCCCTCCGGGCAGGTGGAGCCGGAAAGAGCAGCGATCTTCGGGATCGTACTCGGCGCGGGCGGATTCTTGTTCATGCAGGTCTTCGTCAACTCGCTGGCTGCCTTTCTCACGATCGGCGCCTTCGCCTTCTACATCGTTGTCTACACTCTCCTGCTGAAGCGCCGCACACCGATGAACATCGTCATCGGCGGCGCCGCCGGTGCGCTACCTCCCGTGATCGGCTGGGCCGCGGTCACCAACGCCATCAGCGCCGAAGCGCTGCTCATGTTCGCCATCGTTACTTTCTGGACGCCGCCGCACTTCTGGGCACTGTCGCTCAACTACAGCGGTGACTACGAGCGCGCCGGCGTTCCCATGCTGCCGGTCGTGTCCGGCCCTGAGGAGACCAGGCGCCAGATAGTTCTGCACTCGCTGGCGATGGTGGCTAGCACGATCGCGCTTGCTGTCGTCGCCGGCACGGGTGCCTTCTACTTCGCGGCGGCGGGCCTGCTCGGCGGCGGCTTTCTCTTCTTCGCGGTGCGGTTGTGGCGCGATGGCTCCGCACGCCGCGCCTCCGCCCTTTTCCGTTATTCGCTCGTCTACCTCTCGCTGCTATTCGTTGCGATCGCCGTCGAGGGTCTGCTGTAGTCATGTTGCGGACCGTTAGGGCGCTGACTCTCGGACGTTCGGCGGGACATCGTAGCTCGCGGACGGGCCTTCACGGTCGTCGCCCCTGGCAAGGACAAGCGTGAAGCGACCGACAACCGGATTCCGCCTGCGGCGGCTGAGGCGCCTTATCCCGCTTCTCGCCCTGGTTGCCCTGCTCGTCCTCTTTCTGAGCGGTTGCGACACTGACACGCCGCAGAACACGTTCGATACCAAGGGCGAAGTGGCGGAGAAGCAGGCCGACATCTTCTTCCTGTCGATGTGGCCGGCGATCGCGATCATGATCCTCGTGCTCGGTGGGCTGATCGCCATCATGCTGCGCTTCCGCGAACGCGACCCGAATCACATACCGCCGCAGGTCCATGGCAACACCCGCCTGGAGCTGGCCTGGACGATTGCACCCGCCATCCTTTTGCTCGCCATCGGCATTCCGATGGTGGCCACGCTCTGGGATCTCGGTCGCGAGCCATCCGCGGACGCATTCCGTGTGAACGTCATCGCCCAACGCTTCAGCTGGGAGTTCCAGTATCCAGAGTACACGGATGAAGACGGCATCCCTCTGTCCGTCTTCGATCAGAACGGATTCCACATACCGGCTGGCCGCGAGGTAGCGTTCTACTTGCAGTCGGTCGACGTCATCCACAGCTTCTGGCTGCCCAAACTCGGTGGCAAGTTGGACGTCGTTCCGGGCCAGACAAACGTGCTCTGGCTGCGGGCTGATGAGCCGGGATCTTTCTCTGGCCAGTGCGCGGAGTTCTGTGGCCTATTTCACGCCGACATGACGATGACCGTTACCGCCCAGCCGCAGGACGAACTGGACCTCTGGGCGGCGGAGATGCTGGAGTAATGGGGACTAGCTGATGTCGTCGATCGCCGTACCGAAACGAAGCCCTCTGTCCGAAGCGCTCAAGGGCGCCCGCCACGCCGCTAGTGACTATGGCAGCATCTGGAGCTGGATCGCCACCGTCGATCACAAACGAATCGGCATTCTCTACGGCGTCAGCGCCTTCGTCTTCTTCGTCGTTGGCGGCGTAGAGGCGCTGCTTCTTCGGGTGCAGCTGGCTCAGCCGGACTCCAGCTTCCTTGACCCCGATGCCTACAACCGCCTGTTCACAATGCACGGCACGACGATGGTATTCCTCGTCATCATGCCGATGAGTTCGGCCTTCTTCAACCTGATGGTGCCGCTGATGATCGGCGCTCGAGACGTTGCCTTTCCGCGCCTCAACGCGTTCAGCTACTGGACGTTCCTGGCGGGCGCCATCTTCCTGAACGCAAGCTTCTTCACGGGCGACATTCTGAGCGGTAACCTGGGCGCTCCTGACGGCGGTTGGTTCGGCTACGCGCCGCTCAATTTGCCGGAGTTTACGCAGGGACACGGGATGGATTTCTGGATGCTCGGCCTGCAGATGTTCGGCGTCGCCTCGCTTGCCGGTGGGTTCAACTTCATCGTCACGATCCTGAACATGCGCGCGCCGGGCATGACGCTCTTCCGCATGCCGGTCTTCGTCTGGATGACGCTCGTTACGTCGTTCCTGATCATCTTCGCGATGCCGGTCATCGCCGTCGCACTCTTCGAGCTGACGTTCGACCGCCTGTTCGACGCCAACTTCTTCAACGCTGAAGCCGGCGGCAACCCGTTGCTCTGGCAGCACATGTTCTGGCTCTTTGGCCACCCGGAGGTCTACATCCTTATCCTGCCGGCGTTCGGCATCATCTCTGAGATCTTGCCCACCTTCTCGCGGAAGCCGCTGTTCGGGTACGCGTTCGTCGTCTTCTCCGGAGTCGCTATCGGCTTCATGAGCTGGGGCGTCTGGGTGCACCACATGTATACGACGGGGCTGGGGACAGTGGCGAACTCTGCCTTCGGCATCACGACGATCCTGATCGCGGTACCGACGGGCGTAAAAATCTTCAACTGGATGGCTACGCTATGGGGCGGTTCGATCCGCTTCCGGGCGCCACTAATGTTCGCGGTTGGTACGGTGGCGATGTTCACGATCGGCGGCCTCAGCGGCGTCATGCATTCGATGGTGCCATCGGACTTCCAACAACAGGACAGCTACTTCGTCGTCGCGCATTTCCACTACGTGCTCTTCGGCGGCGCCATCTTCGCCCTCTTCGGGGGCATCTACTACTGGTTCCCGAAGTTCACGGGCAAACTGATGAACGAGAGGCTCGGACACATCAACTTCTGGCTCATGTTCATCGGTTTCAACCTCACCTTCTTCCCGATGCACATCTCCGGCCTCCTGGGCATGCCCAGGCGCATCTACACCTACAACAGCGATATGGGTTGGAACCTCTGGAACCTGATGTCGACTGTCGGCGCCTTCTTCATCGCCGTCTCTGTCCTCGTATTCCTCTTCAACTTCTTCCGAAGCCTGCGCCGGGGCGATGAATCAGGCCCCGACCCGTGGGACGCTCGGACGCTGGAGTGGTCGATCCCGTCACCGCCGCCCGAGTATAATTTCAAGGAGATTCCGACGGTCACCGGCTTGGACGACTTCTGGAACCAGAAGTACCACGAGGACGAGACAGGCCGTATTGTTCCCACTCTCGCGGGCGGGTCCGCCGAGGCCGAGGCGCCCGAGGAGGAAGATGAGAGCGAGCATGGTCACGGCATTCACATGCCGTCGCCGTCATACATGCCGCTTATCGCTTCCTCCGGCTTCCCGATAGTCGCCACGGGCTTGATATACGACTACGCACTCGTTCCGGTGGGCTTCGCGCTCATCCTGATCGGGATTTTTGGCTGGGTGCTGGAACCCGCCACGGAGGAAGAGTAGTGGCCCACGCCACCGCGACTGACCACATGGAGACGTCTACCGGCATAGACAACAGGAAGCTGCTGATGTGGCTCTTCCTGGCGTCCGACTGCCTCCTCTTCGGCTCGTTCATCGCCGCCTACCTGCTCTACCGCGGCCGCAGCGTTGTCGGTCCTTATCCGGAGGACCTGTTCGATATCCCGTTTACGTCCGTCAGCGCCTTCATCCTGCTGATGAGCAGCGTGACGATGGTGCTGGCGCTGGCGGCGATTCAGCGCGGCAACGTGCGCAACATGCGGATCTGGATATTCACAACCGCTGTACTTGGCACCCTCTTCATCGGCGGTCAGGTGTTCGAGTTCACGGAGTTCAACCATGAGGGTCTGTCGCTGAGCACGAACCTGTTCGGGACAACGTTCTTCGTGCTCACAGGCTTCCACGGGGCGCACGTCACCGTGGGCGTGCTCATCCTCATGTCGCTGTTTGTTGTATCGATGCGCGGCGGCATCCAGCAGAAAGACAGCCTGGCCGTAGAGTTGGCGGGCCTCTACTGGCACTTCGTCGACATCGTCTGGATCGTAATCTTCACGCTCGTCTATCTGATTCAACCGTAGGGGCGCGACTATGACTCTGGCTGATTATCGTAAGAAGCGCGGCGAACCGCTCATCCGTGAGGACGCGGATGATGCTCACGACGATAAGCACCCGAGCGCCATGGAGTACGTGCAGATCGGAGTTATCCTTGCCATAATCACGGCAGTCGAGGTGGCGCTTTACTACATCGACATGGACTTCACGCTCCTGGTCACGCTGCTCTGCATGCTTTCCGTCGTGAAGTTCTCAATGGTCGTGCTCTGGTTCATGCACTTGAAGTTTGACGCCACCCTCTTCACGGTCCTTTTTTCCAGCGGTATGGCGTTGACGTTCGCCGTTTTCGCGGTGATCATCGCGGTGCAGCGCGGGAGCCTAACCTGAGTGGGGTCGTCTCCGTACGGATTGGGCGGTCGGCGGAATTGAGATGATTCTACTTCACGCGAACGGCCAGGAGGTTCTCAACTGGCACGTGCACCCCGAAACCATCGTCGTCTGCGTCGGCTTGCTCGTCTGCTACTGGTACGCGCTCCAGGTCTGGCGTCCGCGTCTACCTGATGCCGGCCCGGTATCGCGGAGCCACGTCATCTACTTTTGCCTCGGCGTCCTCACGCTCCTCGTCGCCGGCGGCTCGCCGATCCACGACATCAGCGAGGCGCATCTGCTCAGCATGCACACGGTGCAGCTTCTGCTATTCGCCCTCGTGGCCCCGCCGCTGCTCCTGGCCGGCATCCCGACGTGGCTCTTCCAGGCGCTCCTTAACCGCCGTGGCGTGCTGCCAGTGGCGAAAATCGTGCTCAATCCGCTGATTGCGATCTTCGCCTTCAACATGACGCTTGTCATCATTCACCTGCCGCACGTCTTCGACTACCAGTTGCGGAACGAATCGTTTCACTTTTCCGTTCACGTATGGACCGTCGCCGTGTCGCTGATGATGTGGTGGCCTATCATCACAAAGGTGCCGGGCCTGCCGCGACTGAGCTACCCATACCAGATGGCGTACCTGTTCGTGCAGTCGCTGGTTCCCGCCGTCATTGGTTCGTTCATCACCTTCTCCCGTACCGCCGTGTACGACTTCTACGAGCAGGCGCCACGGATCTGGGGCGTGGACCCCGTGGAGGACCAGCAGCTCGCTGCCTTCATCATGAAGGTCGTTGGCAGCCTTATCCTCTGGGGCTTCATCGGCTTCGCTTTCTTCAGGTGGTACGCGGAAGAAGAGTCGAAGGGGCGGAAGCAGCCCTGGGCGGGGGCCAAGGAAGAGCCGGGCCCGGTCGGCCTTAACCCCAACCGTTAGCCTTCAAAGGAGAAGAGCCCCGCCGCAGCGGGGCTCGATTTTCGGTCAGAGCTCCCCGGCTCTAGTTGACGACCAGCGTTCCTGTCATCTCGGTGGGGTGGAAGTCACAGCGGAAGTTGTAGGTACCCGTCTCACTGATCTGGATCGTGATCGTGGCTGGTTGCGAACTCCTGATCACCTCCGGATCGGAGCAGGCCGTGGAGTCGCCGTCCGTCTTGCAGAAGTCGATGTCGTACGTGTTGTCGGTGCCGTTCACCTGCATGTTGTGGATGGCGGCGCCCTGATTGTCGAGATCGAAGGTTACTTCCTGGCCGGCCGTGATCGCGATCTCCGGATTCTTCTCCCCGCCGTACTCGAAAAAGTTGTCGCCCAGGATGATCAAATCGTCGCCTGTCGGCGCGCCATCGGTCGGCTCGCCGTCAGTCGGATCGCCATTCGCCTGCTCACCGCCGTTCTCCTCTGTGTGTGGCTCATCTTCCTCGATCAGCGCCCAGGTGGTGCCGCCGGCGAGTGCGATCGCGACGACAGCGATGACGCCTGCAATCTGCCAGCCGGGTGCGCGCGGGTTGGCCGCGAAGTAGAAGGCGAACAGCAGAACGCCGATCGCCAGGCCGGCGGCCAGCGCCACCGCGCCGTCGCCGCCTATCTCCAGGTAGATGCGCGACAGGCCGTAAATCGCCAGCAGCGCGAAGGCCAGTATGCCGAGAGGGATCGCTATCGGCAGTATGACGCGCGCGCGGGCACCCTCAGCGGCCTCCGCTTGCTTAAACGACGCCTCTGTTCTCAGCGCCTCCATGTCCAGCACCTGCAGGCTGTCCCGGACGAGGATTCCCTCGTGAGCCCGCACGATCGTGGCCGCGTTCGGCTCCTGCGTTTCGTAGCGCACGAGGCTCGTGTCGTCCGCCCAGCGCGTCTCGACGACAACGAGGACGTTGCCCTCGTTATTGATCGATCGCGTGATGCGTAGGTCGCGGAAACCGCTGGCACCGTGGAGGTGCTTGCGGTGTCCGTCCAACTCGGCCAGAAGGCCGCCCGCCTCGTAGGCCTGCTCAAGTTGCGTGGCCGGTATCTGAAAGAGGATCGTCTGAATGTATTCCATGTGTACTCCTGGGGATTCGAGCGGGTCGATGGCCGAGCCCGCATATGTTTGTAGGGAATATCACAAGGGCGTATGCGGGTCAAGCAGAAGCGCGACGTAGCGGAGTGGACATGGCGTGGCCGGGCGAGGAGAATTCGTGCGACACTGGGGACGTACAGGCGGTAAGTGTACGTAGTACACTAAGCACTGAAGCATGACCACACTTCGCGTCGGCCTCGCCCAGCTCAACACCACCATCGGCGACTTCGACGGCAACGTCCGCAAGATCGCTGACTTCGCCGCTCGCGCCCGGGCCGCCGGCGTCGACGTCGTCTCCTTCCCGGAACTGACGATCACCGGCTACCCGCCGGAAGACCTGCTCCTGCGCCCACGCTTCGTCGAGGACGGCAGGCGCGCCCTTGACGCCGCCGTTGCCGCCTGCACTGGCTTGAGCGCTGTCATTGGCTTCGTGGACGCCGACGAGGCAGGCATCTACAACGCGGCGGCCATCGTGCACGACGGTCGCCTCGTCGCTACATACCGTAAGCAGCGGCTGCCCAACTACGGCGTCTTCGACGAGATGCGCTACTTCGTGCTCGGCGACGAGTCCCCCGTCTACACGATCGGTGGTGTTGCCATCGGCGTGAACATCTGCGAAGACATCTGGGTGCAGGGCGACCCCTGCGAGGAGCAGGCCGCTGCTGGCGCCAGGGTGATTCTTAACATCAACGGCTCGCCGTACCACGCTGGAAAGCACGCCGAGCGCCAGGAGATGCTTGCCCGGCGCGCCCGCGACTACGGCGTCTGGGTCTGCTACACGAACCAGGTCGGCGGCCAGGACCAGCTCGTCTTCGACGGTGGCTCGATGGTTCTCGACCCGTCAGGCGGGCTGGCGGCGCGGGCCGTAATGTTCGACGAGGAACTGCTCGTCCATGACATCGAGGTGCCCGACGCGGCGCCAGCGGACCTGCACACCTTTGTGAGCGGTTCCACGACTGCCGACAGGCCGCCCGTGGAACCCAGAGTGGCGTCTCCGCCTCCCTTCGGAGCGGAGGTCTACCAGGCGCTCGTCACGGGCACACGCGACTATCTGGGGAAGACGGGTTTCAGTAAGGTGCTCGTTGCCCTCTCTGGCGGCATCGACTCCAGCCTCGTCGCTGTCGTCGCGGTCGACGCCCTCGGCGCCGAAAACGTCATCGGCATCGGTATGCCCTCGCGCTACTCTTCCGAGGGCAGCATCAAAGACGCGCAGGACCTGGCGGACAACCTCGGCATGCGCTTTCTCGTCGTGCCGATCGAGCCGGCCCATGCCGCCTACCTGTCGATGCTCGAACGGCCGTTCGCTGACCTGAACGGCGGTGAGGAGGGCACAGCCGAGGAGAACATCCAGTCGCGAATTCGCGGCAACGTCATCATGGCGCTGTCCAACAAGTTCGGCTGGATCGTGCTGACGACCGGAAACAAGAGCGAGTTCGCCACCGGCTACGCCACACTTTACGGCGACATGTCCGGCGGCTACGCGGTGATCAAGGACGTGCCCAAGACGCTGGTCTACCGCCTCGCTCGCTATCGCAACTCGGTCGGCCACCAGCCGGTCATCCCTGAGTCCGTGATCACCAAGCCGCCCAGCGCCGAACTCAAGCCAGGCCAGCTGGATCAAGACTCGCTGCCGCCGTACGAAGTGCTCGACGCCATCATCGAGGAGTACGTCGAGAGGGACCGCGGCGTCGCCGAGATCGTCGCCATGGGAAATGACGAGGCGACGGTCAAGCGTGTCGTGCGCATGATCGACGTCAACGAATACAAGCGGCGACAGTCCCCGCCCGGCGTCAAGATCACGCCCAAGGCGTTCGGCCGAGACCGCCGTCTGCCGATCGCTCACCGCTATCGTGGTCTGTAGCCAGACGCGGCCACGCCCGCTAAGATGACGCTCATGACTATCAAAGCAGTGTTCTTCGATTTCGGTGGCGTCATGCTGACGCACATGGACGGCATCGACCACGCCGCCGTCGAGGCGCAGTTCGGTCTGCCCGAAGGCACGCTCTTCGACTGCCTCTATCGTGAGAGCACCTACCGCGACTTCCAGGTCGGCGCCTGCACGCGCGAGGAGTGGTTCGATTCGATCCGGACGGCGGCAGCGAAGCGGATGGCCGCTGACATGGTCGACGACTTCATGAACGCCTGGCAAACGTCCGAGCGCCTGCTCGATAAGGACATGGTCGCGCTCGTCGGCCGCCTGCAGTCCTCAGGCTACACGACTGGCATCATCTCGAACACGATCCCGGGCATGGAGGAGCGGTTACGCGCCGAAATGCCGCACCTGATCTCGATTTTCGATGTGCGCATCGGCTCGGGAGACATCGGCGTCGCCAAGCCCGACCCGGCGATCTTCCGCCACGCGCTCGAAGCCGCGGGCGCCGAGCCCGAAGCGTCCGTATTCACCGACGACGTGAGCGCCTACGCCGCCGCCGCTCGCGAAATCGGCATGCACGGCTTCCACTTCACAGGCTACGAGCAGTTCGCTACGGACCTGCGCTCCATCGGCCTAGATGTGTAGCGCGCTCGTTGACAGCCTGCCGCACATTTGCGAGAATATAAGAACCGATCACTTACTTTAAGACTGAGGTGCAGCCATGATGACCGTTTCTGAAAAAGCTGCCGAGAAGGCGAAGGCCATGTTCAAGGATAAGGGTCTTCCCGAGGACACTGGACTGCGCGTCTTCGTCGCCGGTGGTGGCTGCTCCGGCTATTCGTACGGCATGGCTGTGGCACGAGAAGTCGAGGACGACGACCTGATCATCGAGAACGCGGGCGTCAAGCTGGTCATCGACCCGGACAGCGCACCGCTCCTCGAGGGCGCCGAGATCGACTACGTAGACGACCTGATGAAGGCCGGCTTTACGATCTTGAACCCGAACGCGACCAGCTCCTGTGCCTGCGGCAGCTCCTTCCAGACCGCAGAGGGCGGCGGCGAAGCGCGACCCTGCGCCCACTAGGGCCCACCCTAAACCGACACCAGAACCCGGAGCCAACAAGGCTCCGGGTTTCGTTTACGCAGCTATAATGTGTCCCGCGGAGGTGCCTCATGACCTACTGGATCGTAGTTGGCTCCGAAGAGAACATGCGTATCGCCGAAGATCGCGGCTTCGACATGTTCGGCTTCAAGAGCACCCGCCGCTCCGAAGTCTCCGGCATGGAGGTCGGCGACCGTCTCATCTTCTACCTCACCAAGATCATGAAGTTCGGCGGCATCGCTGAGGTCACGTCTGACTACTACGAGGACCACGAGAAGGTCTTCCGCAGCGTCAAGCCGAAAGAAGACTATCCCTGGCGCGTCAAGATCAAGAAGATCACCGTCCTCACGCCGGAGCAGTACCTCGACGTGCGCGAGATCGGGCCGACGATGGAGTACGTGAAGAAGTGGCCGCAGGAGCACTGGCGCCTCGCCTTCCAGGGCAACCTGCACAAGATTCCGGACGGCGACTACAAGATGATCGAGGGCCTCATGCAAGAGGCTGTGAAGGTCAAGGCCTAGCGCCGACGATTCTCGTTCCGCTAAGCTAGCCCCGATATGTCAGACACGCCGCGGGACGGCGCCGGTACCGCTGCGACCGCCGTCTCGTCTTTCCGGGAGAAGATCGAAGCCGGGCGCTTCGTGATGTCCGTCGAAGTCGACCCGCCGCACGGCATCAAGCCGCAGAAGGCGGTGGCTGGCGCGCGCCTGCTGCGGGACGCTGGCATCGATGCCATCAACGTCGGCGACAGCCCGACGGCCAAGGTGCGCATGTCGCCGCTGGCGATGTCGGTTCTGCTCAAGCAGGAGCTGGGCGTCGACATCGTCATGCACTACACCACCCGCGACCGCAACGCACTCGCCATCCACTCCGACATGATCGGAGCGCACGCGCTCGGCATTCGCAACATCCTCTGCCTTCGCGGCGATCCGCCGTCGCTCGGCGGCTACACGGACATCGTCGGCGTCTGGGACGTGAGCGCCGTCGGCCTCATTCGCTTCCTCAAACTGGCCAACGACGGCGTCGACTTCGCCCAGAAGTCGATCGCGGGCAAGGCGGACTTCTTCATCGGCGCCTCCGCCAACCTCAACGCCGACCCGATGGAGACGGAAGTGCGGTTGATGCGGCGCAAGGTCGAGGCCGGCTGTCACTTTTTCGTCACGCAGAACGTGTTCGATGAGAAGGTACTGGAGCGCTTTCTGGACAAGACGGCGAAGTTCAAGCGCCCGATCATGATCGGCGTCCTTCCCCTTCACAACAGCCGCCACGCGGAGTTCCTGCACGCCGAAGTACCCGGCATGAACCTGCCGGACGACGTCCGCGAGCGTATGCGCCGCGCCGGCGACGAGAACGGCCCCAAAGAGGGGCAGGCGATGGCGCGTGACCTCCTGGCGCTCGTCAAGGAACGGGCCGCCGGCGCCTATCTCGTGCCCTCGTTCGGCCGCTACGACATCGTCGCCGAACTCGTCGCCGAGGTCCGGTAGCACGCACCGCGTTGCCAGCTTCGGCGGTCTTCCCCTAAGCTGGGAGCGTCGCGCCCGTCCTGTCAGGAGGCCCCATGAGCAGCACGAAGTTTCACTTCTCACCTCCGTCGAACCGCGCCGGCGAGATCAACTGGCGCGAGTGGGGA
>Ga0255058_10000512_pt1 | contig 22885 bp, 18 predicted proteins | sample Cases_109_9_MG_FD_188637 | JGI IMG/M metagenome (GOLD analysis project Ga0255058, IMG submission 188637) | Seawater microbial communities from Amundsen Gulf, Northwest Territories, Canada - Cases_109_9 | ecosystem: Environmental > Aquatic > Marine > Gulf | place: Canada: Northwest Territories... | reverse complement strand
AGGCCGGGAAGAACCTATCAGTGGCCGAATAACAGGTAGCGACCTTTCCCCAATGAGCCTTCGTCGTACTCGTATCGGCCGATGGATGAGAGTTTGTAACAGTCACGTTGCACCCGCCTAACATTGATTCGACTGGATCGAGCAGCAAAAAATCGCTTTACAATAGATTCTTGGATGTTGATATCACAACTTTTGGACCAGCTTCAACACGAAAGATTTAAAGCGTGTTCATCACGTTCATCTGGCCTGATCGCATAGGGGATATCTCAGGTTTTTGCAGACAGGAAATTTTGAAGGTATGTATGGAATACATGCAACTTCGGAAGGACAGGTTTTAGATACCAGTAGATCAAATCCTGTGCCTTGAGAGAAGCCCTTCTTCCCGCGCCCATTTATTTTTCTAACTCTTTTTTAACGGCAACCCCGATCTTTCCCATCGTGTACGGTTTCTTTATGTACTTTCCTGCCCCTAATCTCTGAGCTTTCTTCACATCCGACGTTTCGGCATACCCGCTGGCAATGATCGCCTTTTGACCAGGATGAATCTTTATTATCCTCTCGTAGGTCTCACAACCGTTTATCCCTTTTGGCATAATCATATCCAGAACAACCAAATCCACAGACTGTTCTTTCAGATACTCAACCGCCTCTTCACCGCTTGAGACAGTTTCAGCAGTGTATCCCAGCTTAGTCAGAATTCCACATGCAATCTCTCTTTGTCTCTTCTCATCATCAACCACCAGAACCCGCTCACGATGTCCCATATAGTCTTTTACTGGAACCGCTTCCCCCTCCGCAGCCACTTCATCTCTGGTTACCGGAAAATATAACTCAAATACCGTCCCTTTCTCGCTGGTATTTACATTAATATATCCATCATGATCCTGAATCGTATTCCATACAACAGCCAGACCTAAGCCCGTGCCGCTTCTACCCATCACCTTCTTTGTATAAAAGGGCTCAAATATCCTCTCAAGATCATTGGCTGATATACCCGAACCATTGTCTGACACGGATAGAACAGCATATTCACCCTTGCGGACATCTTCATATCCCCTTAAAGGCTCATCAAGATACCGATTCCCAGTGGATATGGTGACCGTACCACTCCCTTCAATGGCCTCAGACGCATTTGCAATCAAATTTGTCAGGCTCTTTTTGATGTGGATGGGTGAACAGCGAATATTCAACAGATCGGAATCGAGGTCGGTTTTGAAGGTAATAGTTGAGTGAAAGGTTTCAAGCTTTTCGTGTTCAGCTGAACCCAGATATTCTTCAACCAGGGTATTTAAATTCGAGACTTCTTTACTGGTGGCCACCCCTCTGGCGACGGTCAACAAATCTGCGGCCACATCGGCAGCCCTCATGCCAGAATCCTTTATGGTTTCAATCGGCTTTCGAAGAGGGCTGTCTTCGGGTAAATCCATTAGAAGCAGTTCCGGATAGCTGACAATGCCTGATAAAATGTTGTTCAAATCATGGGCTATTCCTCCAGCCATCAGCCCCAATGACTCCATCTTCCGAGTACGTTGAAGTTTGGCTTCGAGCCTCGCCCTTTCTTCTTCTGCTCTTTTACGTTCAGAAATGTCTCTCACAACGCCGCATAACACCGGGCGATCTTCCAACTTTAACACCCCGGTAGATATCTCTACAGGAAATTCTGTCCCATCCTTCTTTCTATGATAACGAATTGGAATGCTGGCCAGATGCCCATTCAGTGTTTGTTTAATTTCTGCTGCTGACTTTTCTTCCTCTGCTGTGATATCTCTATGATTTAAGTTTAAGAATTCTTCTTTGGTGTATCCATACAATTTCATAGCAGCATAATTTACATCCAAAAACTCCCTCGTATTTGCATCAAAAAGCATAATTGGATCTGACACTGTTGTAAAAAGCTGATTATATTTCTCTTCACTCTCCCGCAGCGCATCCTCGGCCTGCTTGCGCTCAGAAATGTCAATAACCATTGATCGACTCTCTTTAACATTGCCTTCATCATCTTTTAAGGCCTCCACTGAAAGGCTTATCCATATGGGATGCCCATCCATATGTTTCATGTGCAATTCAACATCTCTTATAGTTTCACCTGCATTGAAACATTTGAAGACTTCTTGAGCCTTGGGTAAACCATGAGGGGTGTCAGCATAGAGATCAAAAACTTTCATCTTAAGCATGGTTTCTTTATCAAAGCCGAGTAGCTGTGATGCCCCAAGGTTACATCTCAAAATTGATCCGTTTACAGGATCTATAGAAAAATAAGCATTCGGTGCATTCTCATATAAATCACGATATCGCCCCTCACTCGCTTGAAGTACCTCCTCGGCCTGATGCTGATTTTGAATCATGCTATTTATAGCAATTACGATTTCGTCTAGCTCATCCTGTTTATTGTTTGCATTTGGCTTCCGCTCAAGTTGAAAGGGGGTATTTATATTCTGGATATCAAGATTTATTAGATATTTGGCCACTTTATTGAGATGACGGGTAATCAGATATTGAAACAAAAACAAGATAAATCCTGCAACAATAAATGTCTTAATACTGTTTGAGACCAAAACTACAAGAAACTTTTCAAATATCCTTTTATAGATTTCATCAAAACTGACTATTACCTGCATAGAGCCAAGATTAATCAGGGTACCTTTACGATTGAATAATAATGGAAAAATGTTTTTTTTCGGAAATTTGGCTTTTGATGGCGCTGTTTCAAAAATCTTTTTTCCCTTTGTAATGATTGAGACACTTTCCATATCAGGTAAATTTTGTATTCCATCTATCAAAATAAGAACTTGAGTATTATCGTATGTCCAAAGGGCATTGATCACACCTTCTAGATAGCTGTCCTCAATCAGTTCCGCATACCCCCGAATTCTTTTTAGGTTATCCTGATAATCAAAATAAATCTGGTAAATTGTAATAAATAATGAAAAGAACGTGCTCAGTAGGATAACCGAAATAGCTAATTTTCTGGCAATGCGGCCTTTTATAAAAAATTTTGAATCCATTTTCAAAATCTCCTGATCATATCATTGTTCTGCTGTTTCAGCATGAGAAGGCCCCTTCCTAATCAATTGGATAAACTCTCTTCGAAGTCTGCTTGCATTTTTTGGATAAGCTTTTCATTCTCCATCTGTTGCAATGAATCTGTAATCCTTGAAACGAGGTTTTCATGTTTTTTATGCAAATAGTGATATCCTTTTACTTCCATTATGGGGGGTTCTAAAACTTTGATTCCTTTCAGTTTGTGTTCCTTAATAATAAATTTTCCATCCCCAAAAGTATGAATAGCAATATCCACCCTTCCATTTAGGATCATTTGAAAAGCTTGTTGAAAATGGTGTACTTTGTAATAAGTCATTCCTTTTAGCTTATTCTCAACTGGTTTCATTCCTCGCACGATTGCAATACTATAAGGTTTTAAACTTTCCCAACCTTGAATAGGAAATTCATGATTTTTACTGAATACAACAACTTTTAAGGATACTACTGGTACTTTAATTAAAATCAGGTTTGGATATTCTTTCTGAATCTTAGTGCTTCTCAATATTTCACCATCGATATCACCAATGTTAGCCATCGTCAGCGATCTTTCAGAAGGGAATGCTTCTATTCGGATGGTGATTCCTATTCGTTTATAGGCTTCATGAAGTACTTTTTCACTCAAAATATTATAAACTGACCCGCCCCTGGACAGTACTAGCTTTTCCTGGGCAAATAGGTGCGATTCCAGAGTCAAGAACAGGATAATAATCACAAGTATTTGTTTCACCGTTCCTCCATGAATGAAATTTGAGTTTGTTGTGGTTCAAATGTTACATTTTATTACAAGCTGTTAAAGAAATTCAGTCGATTACTCGGAGGTATATATGGTTTCGGTATAACCTACCTCCGTTGCAGGTTGGCGGTGAGTTTGCGCTTAAAACCTTCTTCTGCCATAATGGCACCCTCCTTTTTAAGGTTTCAAACAAAGGAACTCAGGATATGGACTATTCAACGCAACGCAGAATCAGATGAGAAGCCTGGTTCGATTCTGTAATTGGAGAACCGTTTCAGGTCAACTGGAATAGGAGAATCAGAAATAGTTTATATGCATGTATACCCAAATCGATGGGCTTTAGTCAAACATAATCGAGAATAATGGAGGGTGTTGATATTATGAGAATATATCAGCTTTTACAAATTTGCATGTATCATTTGCATATCACAGGCGTACACCCTTGCCTACAACCCATTCCAGCAATCAATAATCATGTGTTACTCAATTTCTTTTCCAAACCCCAACCCTTCAATCCCTCCAATCAAGTGGCTGGGCTTCATTGAACTTTGGACAGTCTTTGGTTCCCATCTCGACACCCTCGGGAATGCCTTTTGGGTAAGCATCACAGATGTATTTGTCGCCATATCCCTTTTCAGGGATATACCATTGAACATTGTTGCTGCAGTAGGCGCATGCCAAATTTATTGTTGTCATATGGAGTCCCGACCTTACCAAAATGGTATTTTCATAGTCATTAAACCATCAATTTCCAACGCTACTAGTGGCTTTCCAAATCAATAGTAACCATTAATCGACTTTCAATGCTTTTAACTATCTTTTCCACCAGCCAATAGCCATATTTCTTTCGATTTTGGATGACTTAATTTTCGATATTACGTATTATATTAGGTTGTTAAAAGATATAGAGTAGCGCCTACCTAGATTATTTTATAGGCGCGTCATTTCACATCAGATGGCTTTAAGAATCTATAGAAATTGGTTTTAAGAATCCTTTTCTTGTAATCAGTAGGCCTACCAATATTTCTTTTAATGCTTTTTTTCATTTTGCCATAATATTTCAACATCGTGTGTGCATCTTCGAAATCAGGCTGCCGCTTCAAGCACTCAACCTGGGAAAGTAACTGCTCCCATTTGTCTTCGGTGAAGTCTTTCCGTCTCGACTTGGCGAGTTTTATCTTTTGTTTCCACATCTCTTGGTAATAATTTTTCATCGCGGAATCACTCTCAAAGTTTTTACGCCCTTTCGCCCATATTACATGAAAAGGCAGATTTTCTTCTTTCTCTCTGAGTTTCTCCCTGATTTTTTCCGGAGTTTTCCATCTTGAGATTCCCAATTGCCATTTTGCCAGTTTTTCATAATCTATGTTGTTCTTATCGGAGATGCGTTTTTTGTAATAATTTTCGTAACCCGTCTTCAAGTCATAATGAATCAGATCTGATAGATAAAAAATTCCCAACTGTTTCCGAATATTTCTTGAACTTATGAGAGGAAATTCATTGTGGGCGGCGGGTTTATTATTTATTTTTGAATTTCTCGGATAAAATCTATTCTTGCACTTTTTTGATTCTTTATAATATGTAAATGGGCCATAGGCTCCGTTGTCGGGCTTTGATTTGTCTCTGGGTTTTTGAGTCCCATCATAAATAGATCTTTCTGGGGCCCATCTCATTCGAGTGCCTTTCCCTAATTTTTCAACTCTGTTTATAGAATCAAGCCGGGAAGGGTGTATTTCGTCCTCAGCAATTTCAATCAAAGAGATAGCGTACCGAGTCCAAATCCGAGCCAAAGGTAATTTTAAAGTCTTATCCATATCCACGAGAGCGCTAAAAAAGCTATCGGTTGGTACGCTTACGTCCAGCCATGTTTTATAGCGTACTGACTTATAATCTTCCATTTCACCAATATTGAGATGTCTACATTGTTTTTCCAGCTCTTGAAGGTTAAAGATCGCTTTAAATTCTTCGAGTTTTAATGAGCTAATTAGTCTAAATTTGTCGATGTAATGGAGCGTTTCCGGTTGTGGATCTTTCATGTTCACCTCCCTGTCGGCTAATCCTTGGATTGGGCTGGCATTTCAGGGTGCCAGCCCTTGATCTCCTCTAGGAGAGACACCCAAGCTGTTAAATCATTGTTTTAGAATTCTCGTCTTTTAATTAGGATATTAACGCATAACATCCTGCCATTTCCATAATTGTTCTCCAGTTTGTCTTTTCCTATTAAACAGTTTTATTTTTTCTCTCCCTAATATATCTATACGGTCATTTTCCCGCGTTGATTCAAAAAAACTTAAAAAAAAATTTTTTTGATAATTTCTGGTTTAGAGATTCTGATAATTTTATTTTCCGGGTTCAATTCCCCGATCTTTTACGCCTTAAAAGCCCGTAGAAGAGCCGATCATTAATTAAGGCAAGGGTAGGTACTTCCCCTTTCTCGATCGCCCCGCCTATCGCCTCTAATCGCTCCTAAAATTAATTTAATAAGTTTATTTTACGAATATTTTCGACCGGTTATGATTAAATTCTCTTACATGCTTGCATTGTTCTCCCGGTTGTTTTAATGGATAAGGATTCTGTTTTATGAGGATTTGATAGGAGGGTTAAATTATATATAACGTTATCAGGTTGTGTCCACCGGCAGCGGCAATTTCCAGGCCCCGTTTTACATGCTCTTGCCCCATGACCTCTAAAAAGTCCGCCTCGGATGTGTCGTCGAACTCAAAAATCGCCGAAATATCTGCTTTTTCCGGCTCTATATGGATAAAACCACGAAAAAAGTCGACGACTTGTGACAAGGTTTTTGCAGGATGGACCGAAATTCTATCTACGACAGACGCTTCCCGTCTATTGTCATATGGAACAATAATCCCTTGATAACCGGCTTTTTTTGCGGCAAGGGCCATGGGAAGTGAGCCGTTTACGGATTTGATTCGGCCATCCAGTGAAAGCTCACCCAGGATCAGGTATTTGGAAGTGATTTCTTGTGATATGGTTCCGGTTGCAGCCAATATTCCCAAAGCGATCGGCAGGTCAAACCCGGTTCCTTCTTTTTTAATATTAGCAGGAGCCAAATTAACAGTGATTCTGTCATCGGGAAAGGTATAACCTGAATTGTTTATGGCTGTCTTCACCCGCTCTTTACTCTCTTTTACGGAAGCCTCTGGAAGACCGACCGTGGTAAAAGCAGGCAGTCCCAGGGCGATATCCACCTCGACCTCGATGGTAAACGCATCAATTCCGATAACCGCGCTGCTTAATATCTTTGCTATCAAAGCGTTTCCCTTTTTTATTTCAATTTAAAGCAATCGTTTTATGCCGGACAACCGCCTTATCATCTCTGTCCGCTTTGATTTTATAAGGCCCGAGTTGAAAAAACAACCTGTTTCAGACTGGAGTTGTGTTATCTAAAATTTTGTGTTAACGAAGATACCGGTAAAATCATGATTTAGAAAAAATCTCACTGGATACATATTTTAATGCGCCATTTATATTTTTAAAGTTCACTTTTTAGCGATATGTATTATAATCAAAGAACAGTTGCAAAGCCTGTCTTTTGTTCCGGTGTCGGTGTTCACTCCGGCAAAAAGGTAAATTTGACCATTAAACCGGCACCCCTCAACCATGGCATCAAATTCAAAAGAACAGACCTTGCGAATAGTGCCTGCATATCGGCCCGTTTTAATATGGTGGTGGACACCAGTCTTGCCACGGTCATTGGGTATGACGGATTTATCGTCTCAACAATAGAACATCTCATGGCCAGTTTTTCAGGCCTTTCAATCGACAATGCCCTGGTTGAGATTGATGCCTATGAGGTGCCGATAATGGACGGAAGCGCCGGCCCTTTTACTTCAGCAATTTTAAAAACCGGGATAACTGAGCAAATCGGGCCAAAGTATTTTTTTGTGGTAAAAAAACCGGTTGAAATAAAGGAAGGTGATAAATCTGTCGGCATGTACCCCTCTTCAACTTTTAAAATCAGCTGTACCATCTCCTTTGATCATCCCTTAATTAAATATCAGTCCTATACAATAAATGTGTCCGACAAAGTGTTTGAAAAAGATATATGCAGTGCCAGAACATTTGGTTTTTTAAATGAAATAGAATACCTAAAATCTTATGGTTTCGCAAAGGGAGGATCCCTCGATAATGCTGTCGTCATCGATAAGGAGACAATTATAAATAGTGGCGGTCTGCGCTATCCGAATGAGTTTGTGCGCCATAAAATCCTTGACTGCATCGGTGATTTTTCCCTCCTCGGTCTGCCGATTATAGGCCATGTCATCTTGAATAAATCCGGTCATTCTTTCAACCATGCCTTCCTTAGAGAATTCATTAACCAAAAGGAATCATGGGAGACCCGCGCAATTCAGGATATGGATGACCTCTCCCGTACTTAATCAAAATAGCTTGCCATCTGAAAAGACATTCGGTATGGTATGGCAAGAGATAACGCTTACCGGTTTTTTAGGTTTTTTCTAAAATAACCAGCCCCACAGCTAACAATTATAAACACATCCATATATAAATGGCCTCCATATCCCGCCAAAAAATAGGTGTAATTTTAGTTGGACTCCTTTTTTTGTTCCAGAATTTGGTTTTCGCCCAGGAAGCAAAGCTTACAAACATAATTGTTACAAATACACGTGATGATCTCCTTCTTTACCTTAATGTTGAGGGAGCATTCAGGGAAAAAATGAAAGATGCGATTTTAAGCGGAGTTTCCACCACTTTTTCATTTTTTATTGCCCTCTATCTGAATCGCAATTTTTGGTTCGATAAGAAGATCGCCGATATCACCATCACCCATACCATAAAATATAACAATATTAAGAAGGAATATAGTGTCAAAAGATCTTGGGAGAATGGAGAGGTCAAAATTACCCAATCGTTCAGGGAAGCACAGAAACTGATAACCGAAATTGACAGCTTAGAAATTATTCCGTTATCCAAGCTGGAAAAAGGCATGCAGTATCAAATTAGGGCAAAGGCCGAACTTAGTAAACTGACACTTCCTCTCTACCTGCATTATGTCCTATTCTTTGTTTCTCTTTGGGATTTTGAAACCGATTGGTATACAATCGATTTCATCTACTGATCTTAATCGATGGACAGCTGAAATTAGAAAAAGCAAGCCATACTTCAGTTCTCGACTTTCCAACATTAACCGATGAAAACTAACAGGCGCCAAAAAACCCCATCTTCTCTTTCGAAAAAGGAGCGTAGGAAACGGAAACGCGAAATCATCCTTATTGCGGTCATCGTCGTGGTCGTGGGCCTTATCACTTTTGCTGAAACCAGGATACTCCGTTTTGGATCTGACTTTCCCATTTCAAATACAACGTTGATGTTTATTCTGATCAACATTAACTTGCTGTTACTGCTTTTATTAATTTTTCTTGTTTTGAGAAACCTTGTAAAGCTCCTCTATGATCGGAAACGAAAAGTGATGGGAGCCAGACTCCGTACGCGACTCGTTATCGCTTTCATTGCACTCACTCTTTTGCCAACGAGCGTGCTGTTTTTCTTTTCCATTAATTTCATTACCACCAGTATCGAGTTTTGGTTCAATGTCCCCGTAGAACAAGCTCTCGAAAACTCACTACAGGTGGGAAGAAGTTTATATAACCATGTTGAGGATAATAATAGCTTTTTTCTTAAAAGAATCGCATACCAAGTGAATACAAAAAAACTGCTAGATCCAAAAAAAAGAAAGGCCCTTTCCCACTATATTCAAGTTGTCCAGCGAGCGTTTAACCTCCTTGCAGTAGAAATTTATTCTACCAATTCAAAACGGCTTACACTTGCCCTCGCCTCGGAATTGGAAAACGAATATTTGAAGATTGTTTCTGCTGACAATCTTCAAAGGGAAAAAGGGTCGGACGGCGCCATCAGCGTTACCGAAGTGATCCCCACCGGAGAATTGATAAGGACCATCGGTACTGTTCCCTTTGGCGCCCAAAAAAAAAACATCGATGCTTTTGTGGTGTTGACCAATCTGGTCCCGTCGGATCTCTTAAGCAACATGGCATCCATTTCAAAAGGATATGAGGAATATCAGCAGATAAAGCTTCTAAAAAAACCAATTAAGATCACCTATTACATCACGCTCTCCATTGTAGCATTGCTGGTGATGTTTTGCGCCATTTGGTTTGGCTTTCATCAGGCAAAATCGATCACCATACCGATCATGGAGCTGGCTGATGGTACACGAAGGGTTGCTGAGGGAGATCTGGGCTTTAGCATCGGTTCGACGGCTGATGACGAAATCGGAATCCTCGTTGATTCATTTAACAAAATGACAAACGATCTGCGAGTCGGAAGAGAGCAGCTGGAGCTATCTGCCCGAATGTTACAACGCCAAAATATCGAGATCGAAGAGAAACGACGATACACGGAAATTGTCCTAAAAAATGTTTCCGCAGGTGTTATTACGCTTGATGCAGACGGCCTTATCACCTCAATCAACACTTCCGCCGAGAAGATGCTCAATCTAACACCCAAGGAGATTTTAAATAAAAGCTATCAAAATCTTCTTAATGAACAGCATTTAAACCTTGCAAAGGAAACAATGAAAAATCTTATGAGTTCCCGGCGAGATACGGTTGAACTCCCTTTCAGATTGAGCATAGACGGAAGATCCCGAAGTTTTTTGGCACATATCACCGCCATCAGCGACGAGGCCGGGAAGCATATGGGAATCGTCATGGTATTCGACGATCTGACCGAAATAGAAAAGGCCCAGCGGATGGCGGCTTGGCGGGAGGTTGCACGCAGGATTGCACATGAAGTGAAAAACCCGTTAACCCCCATAGCGCTCTCGGCCCAGCGGTTGAAGCGAAAATATTCCGATCAGGTGAGTGATGAGGTATTTGATGATTGCACCAAGACGATAATTGATCATGTTGATTTAATTCGGAACCTGGTAAACGAATTTTCATCCTTCGCTCGCTTTCCCACAGCAAGCCCCCAACCCTGCAATTTGCTTCCCATCATCGAAGAGACGGTCGCACTCTATCAAGAGAGTTATAATAATATTCATTTTGAAATCACCATGTCAGATAACATTCCCCGTATGAACCTTGACCGTCAGCAGATAAAGCAAGCGATGATCAATCTGATCGAAAATGCCATCGCAGCCCTAAAGGAACAAGGCCGTATTTCCATCACATTAACCGATGATCCCATTTTAAAACTGATCCGGATAGAAATTGCAGATAACGGACCCGGTATTCCCGATGAGGATAAGACCCGTCTTTTTGAACCCAATTTTTCAACTAAAAAGTCAGGCATGGGATTAGGGCTTACAATAGTGAATACGATTGTGGATGATCACGGTGGCCGAATCCGCGTTCAGGACAGCCAGCCCCAGGGGGCTAAATTTATCATCGAACTACCGACTTGACAATTTTGATAAACCCGCCAAAGCAGGTTTAAGAATCATATGGCGCAATTTTGAACCGAAACAGCGATTGCATTTCCCGTAGCTCGTCGAAGCGCAGCGAAAATCCCGACATACAGGGCTGCAGGGTTCTTTAATAGATAAATTTTTCATTGCAGATTCGTGGGAATTGTGTTTTAACCCGCGGTCATTCCGGTTGCCACAAAACCGGGGAGATGATTTTTTATAACTGGTAATTTAAGTTTGGCATATGTTTCCATCTATTTTAATCGTCGATGACGAACCTTCTATACTTAAATCTTTAAGTGGCCTTCTCTCTGATGAAGGATTTGAAGTTGCAACAGCTTCAAATGGTTACGAAGCAATCCAGCTCGTTAGTTCCGGATCTCCGGATCTTATTTTGCTAGATATTTGGATGCCGGGCCTAGATGGTATCGAAACCTTGACCGAAATTAAAAAAGAGAATCCCCACATACAGGTTATTATCATCACAGGGCATGGAACAATAGAAACTGCAGTGAACGCCACAAAGCTCGGTGCGTTCGACTTTATCGAAAAACCGCTCTCAATCGACAAGGTTATTGTCGCGATTAACAATGCCCTCAATTTCAGGCGACTTGAAGAAGAAAATAAATATTTACGAAAAAAAACCATAGAGAAGCACTCAATTAACGGAACCAGCCCAGCCATACTTGAGTTAAAAAAGCAGATAGCCGCAGCAGCACCAAGTGATAAATGGATTTTCATCACCGGGGAGAATGGTACGGGAAAAGAACTGGTTGCAAGATCCATTCATCTCCTAAGCCCGCGTGTCGAGCATCCTCTCATTGATGTAAATTGTGCTGCAATTCCTGATAAATTTATCGAAAGTGAACTGTTCGGTCATGAAAAAGGGGCGCTTGCAGCGGCAAGCCCCAAAAAGATCGGTAAATTTGAATTGGCTACCAATGGAACCCTTTTTTTTGATGAAATAAGTGATATGAGTTTAAGGACCCAGGCTATTCTTCTTCGGGTCTTACAGGAGCAGCAATTCCAGAGGGTCGGTGGCGGAAGAGTATTGAATGTGAATGTAAGGGTGATAGCTGCCAGTAACAAAGATATTGAAACAGAAATTGAAAAAGGCCGTTTTAGAAAAGATCTTTACTATCGGTTGAATGTGATACCGATTGCAGTTCCTCCCTTAAGAAATCGTCCTGATGATATACCTCTATTGGTTGAAATCTTTCTTGACGAATTTTCAAAGGAAAATCAGCGTCAAAAAAAAAGAATCCACCACGACGCTTTGGAATTGCTGGTTAACTACTCCTGGCCCGGAAATGTCAGGGAGCTCAAAAATCTTGTGGAACGATTGGCCATCATGGTCCAAAGTGATGCCATTGATGCTTCAGACATCCCCCATCCGTATAATCCGGGTTCGTGTGAAGGGGAACAGCCATCTGAATCGAATCTGTTTTTTATTGATCGCCTCGAGGATGCTAAAAAAGCTTTTGAAATGGCATTTATCAAAAAAAAGCTTTCCCAAAACAAAAACAATCTTGCCAAAACAGCCGAAGCAATCGATGCCAAACAGAGTTATATAGATGAAATCCTCAACCGTTGAGTCCTGTCTTCTTTCTGCCTGTCACTTTTTCGTACGTTTAATCCTACATCCTAAGTTATAACCTTTTATCGTGGCATGAAATTGAGAATCATTGGTGGAAATTTTAAAGGCAGGAAACTGCAACCGGTTCGAGGCAGACGGACTCGGCCGACAGCCGATCGAATTCGGGAGTCGATATTTGATATCCTAGGAGATCGCGTTCGTGAAGCGATGGTTTTGGATCTATTCGCCGGTACAGGGGCCCTCGGAATCGAGGCATTGAGCAGGGGTGCTGATAGTGCTGTATTCATTGACAACGATGAGAACACAAATTTCATGATTCGAAAGAACATCCACTCATGTGCCCTCGATGAAAAGACAAAGGTTATTAAATGGGACATTGTTAAGAATTTAAATTGTATTCACACCTTTAAACCGAAGTTTGAGCTTGTCTTGATGGACCCGCCTTATAACAAAAAAAAAATAGAAATGACGCTGTTCAATTTGCACCAAAGCCGCTGTTTAATAAAAGGGGCCGATATCATTATTGAACACAGTGTTTCGGAACCGATTTCTAAAAAAAATTCGATATTCAAGGTGATTGACCAGAGAAGATATGGGAAAACCCTTGTTTCAATTTTGAATTTCATACTATAATTGAAGTTTAAACCACTCATTACTGATTTTCTGGGGAAACCCACCTTAATCTATTAACGGAGAAGCCTCAAATGGAAAAAATCGCCATATATCCAGGGTCATTTGATCCGGTCACTAATGGTCATCTGGATATGATTGAAAGAGGATTGAAAATTTTTGATAAAATTATTGTGGCAATACTGGTCAATCTCGCCAAGGATTCTCTTTTTTCTGTAGAAGAGCGGATGGAGATGCTTGAAATAAGCTTGAAAAAATTTCCAAACGTTGAAGTGGATACCTTTGACGGTCTTCTCGTCGATTATGCAGCTAAGCGGAAGGGCCAAGCGATACTTCGGGGATTGCGTGCGGTATCGGATTTTGAATACGAATTTCAGATGGCGATGATGAACCGTCGGTTAAACAGAGAAATTCAATCGGTCTTCCTCATGACAGGACTCCGATGGATATTTATTAGTTCATCTATAATTAAAGAAGCTGCAAAGTTCGGCGGCAATGTCTCCGATATGGTACCGCAAGTAGTCACTGAGAAGCTTAAAGAAAAATTCAATCGCCCCACTTAAGCGGGTTCACATTAGGATCTTACCAACGGTCAAAGCTGAAAATCGGTTGACCGAAATGTGAACGCTCAACCGCAAGGTTTTATTCTCTCACCGAATCACAACGGAGAAATAAAAATGTCTCTATCCCTTTCCAAGAATGCGAAGATCGTTATCGAAAAACGGTATCTTAGAAAAGATAAAGATGGAAAACCAACGGAGACGCCGGAGGGCCTCTTTGAAAGGGTGGCTACAAATATTGCCGCAGCAGATGAAAAGTTTCAATCCCATGGCGATGTTGATAGAACGACGAGAAAATTCTTAAGACTTCTCAGCAATAGGTTCTTTTTGCCCAACTCGCCCACCCTGATGAATGCAGGACAGCGACTCGGGCAGCTTGCCGCCTGTTTTGTACTGCCCATCGAAGATTCGATGGAAAGCATCTTTGAGACCCTAAAGCATACCGCCATGATTCATAAAAGCGGCGGTGGGACCGGATTTTCCTTTTCACAGATTCGTCCCCGTAACGATGTTGTGTTGTCAACAGCAGGTATATCAAGCGGCCCAATTTCATTTATGGCTGTTTTCGACACGGCCACAGAGACGGTCAAGCAGGGCGGGACCCGAAGAGGGGCGAATATGGGATTGTTGCGGGTTGATCACCCTGACATAGAAGCGTTTATTGAATCAAAAAATGATCTCGGAAGATTAAACAATTTTAATATATCGGTCGCCTTGACCCGGGGGTTTATGGATGCTTTGGAAAAAGAATCCCAATATGATCTGATCAATCCCCGTACATCCAACACCAAGGGATCGGCTTCCGCCAGAAAAATTTTCGATAGGATCGTATTTTCCGCCTGGCAGAGCGGGGAACCTGGAGTCGTTTTTATCGATCGCATCAATGAAAAAAATCCGACTCCCCATTTAGGCAATATCGAGGCCACAAATCCCTGTGGGGAACAGCCGCTGCTGCCATATGAATCCTGCACATTGGGTTCAATCGATCTATCAAAAATGGTCGACAAAAACAGCATTAATCTGGGCAGGCTTAAAAAAACGGTTCATGATGCCGTTCACTTCCTTGATAATGTTATCGAAATCAACAACTATCCCCTGCGACGCATTGAAGAAATGAGCAAAGGGACTAGAAAAATCGGTCTCGGTGTAATGGGTTTTGCCGATATGTTGATAAAAATGGAAATACTTTATGATTCTGAAATAGCGGTTGCCCAGGCTGAGAAAATCATGTCCTTTATTTCGCATGAATCAAGAAATGCGTCTGCAATCCTCGCTAAAAAACGAGGGAACTTTCCATTTTATAAGGGAAGCATATTTGATAATGATTCCACACCCTATATGAGAAATGCCACGACCACTACAATCGCACCAACCGGTACGATCAGCATCATTGCAGACACATCAAGTGGTATCGAGCCAATTTTTGCCGTGGCCCATCAAAGACATGTCCTTGACGGCAAGACGCTTTACGAAATCCATCCCCTGTTTGTTAAATTGGCCAAAGAGGCGGGCTTCTACAATAAGACCCTTGCCGGTGAAATTGCAAAAATAGGTTCTATCCAATCGATCGATACAATTCCAGACCATATCAAAAGATACTTCAGAACCGCTCATGACATCGCACCTGAATGGCATATCCGGATCCAATCTACGTTTCAAAAATATACAGATAATGCGGTTTCAAAGACAGTTAACTTTCCAGCGGACGCCACCCCGGAACAGGTTGAAAAGGTGTATCGACTCGCCTATGAAACCGGATGTAAAGGCGTTACCATTTACAGGTATGGAAGTCGAGGGAAGCAAGTTCTGAATATCGGCGAAGATAAAAAAGAGGGTACAAAAATTCTACCTAGACCCAGACCGACCCGGACCCGGGGCATTACCGAACGGATGAAAACCGGATGCGGTAAACTGTATGTTACCATAAATTCCGACGATATGGGGATGTGTGAGGTTTTTGCTCAGATGGGGAAGACCGGTGGTTGTGCCTCCTCTCAAATAGAAGCGGCGGGTCGTCTTATTTCGCTCGCTTTACGGTCAGGTGTAAAGGTGGACGCCATCGCAAGACAGCTCATCGGGATTAGATGTCCTTCACCTTCATGGCAAAACGGCAGCATGGTTCTCTCTTGCCCGGATGCCATTGCACAGGTGCTGAAAAATCTAACTGATTCAGATATTGTCGAAAACGAAGTAATGATGGGCGTATGTCCTGACTGCAGCGGAATTATGGCCCACGAGGAAGGGTGCCTGGTCTGCCATTTGTGCGGGTTCTCAAAATGCAGCTAGGATCTCTAAAAAATATACCGGAGGACTACAAACCCGGCTATAAGAAAAACAGCGAATGCAACAGCGAGTAAATTGAAATAGTTGTCAATAAAAGACTGAATCCTAGGGCCAAAAAAATAGATGAGCCCGCCCACCAGAAAAAATCGTGCTGAACGGGAGACAACAGATGCAACGATAAACACCCAGAAATTGATATTAAACGCACCAGCCGAAATTGTGAACACCTTATAGGGTATCGGTGTAAATCCGGCAATACCGATCGCCCATGCATCGTATGCTCTATAGAGCTCCCTTATATAATCAAATTTGTGACTCAGACCGTAAAAGGCAATTATTCGCTCACCGATACCGGACATAAACTGCCATCCGATGATATAGCCTATACAGCCCCCGATCACCGACCCAACTGAACAAATCAATGCAAATTTAAACGATTTTTTAGGGGCTCCGATCGAGAGGACGATGAGCAAAACATCAGGAGGTATCGGAAAAAAAGAAGACTCGCTCAATGCGAGTAGAAATAATGCCACCGCCCCATATGGCGTTTCAGCCCAATGGAGCACCCAATCGTAAAGTCGACGAAATATCAATTATGTTCTCCATCCATATTCGCCCACCAGTTTGACAAACCTGCACCCACCCAGATTCGTTTCGTGGACACCGTCTTCATCCTTATACAGTTTTATCAGCGATTGTGAATACTGATCACCGACAGGTATTACCAAACGTCCGCGAACAGCCAGTTGATTTACCAGGACTTTTGGGATGTCAGGGGCGCCCGCGGTAACTATAATGGCATCAAAAGGGCTTTCATCGCTCCATCCGGCCGTGCCATCAGAATATTTGGTTACAATATTATGATAGTAAAGTTTATCAAAAAGCTTTCGCGTTTTTAAATATAGTGAGTGTATTCGTTCAATGGTATAAACACGATATGCTATTTCTGCAAGAATTGCCGCCTGATATCCGGATCCTGTCCCAATCTCGAGAACACGATCCTCATCTGTGAGTTGCAGTGCGCCAGTCATTTCAGCCACAATATAGGGTTGAGATATGGTCTGCTGGTCTCCGATGGGGAGCGGGAAATCACCGTATGCCTGATCCATCAGAGCCTCGCTGACAAAAAGATGCCTTGGCACGGTTCGCATGGCCGAGAGCACCCCTGGATCGGTGATTCCCCGTGCTTCAATTTGTTTCTGAACCATCCTTTCACGGAGGTGTTCGTACTTTATGGATTCTTTTTTCATAATTGAAAATTCACTATCAAAACAGCGAAGTGGGGTCAAGAATTTAGGACTTGGTTTGGTAAATCCCTAAAAAAGAAATACAAAAAGCCCTTGATTTTTAAGCAAAATGTTACATAATCTGGAGAAAATCCAAGTCAAGTTCTCTGCTCAGCTCAATCGGTTGATTTACGAGCTGTTTTGATTAAAAATTGTTATTCCACATGAACAGTATAAAACATCTTCTACTATCTGTCTTTATCGCTTTGTTCATTGTTGTTCTCGGAACAACCGGATATATGGTAATCGAAGGATGGAACGTTCTGGATTCGCTATATATGACCGTCATTACACTATCAACCGTCGGATACGATGAGGTCGGAGAACCAGGTGACATTGGACGTATATTCACTATTTGTCTGATTTTTCTGGGGGTTGGCTTTTTTTTATATATTGCAGGCGCCATCGTCCAATTCATGGTGGAGGGGCGAATCAGGGCCGTATTGGGGAGGAGAAGATTGGAAAGAAAAATCGATCAGTTGAAAAACCATTATATCATCTGCGGATATGGCCGTATTGGAAGAATTTTATGTAAAAACATCCGGAGAAAACCGCTCGATCTGGTGGTTATCGAGAAAAACCAGGAATTGATTTCCGCAATGGACGAGGACGGCATTCTTTATGTGTCCGGAGATGCTTCGGTTGGGGGCAACCTGATCAAAACCGGGATAGAACGCGCAAACGGCCTCATTGCCGCGTTAGGCTCTGATGCCGATAATGTCTTTCTGGTTTTGACCGCCAGGCAAATCAATTCGGATCTGTTTATTTTGGCAAGGGCGAGCCAGAAGGAATCCATCTCGAAATTGACGGCAGCAGGTGCAACCCAAGTGGTATCACCCTATGACATAGGCGCCGCCAGTATGGCTCAACGGATATTGAGGCCTGCAGTGACAAATTTTTTGGATCTTGCTTTTACACATGAACGTAAAGATATTCAGATGGAAGAGATGCTTGTCAGTGTTTCATCCAAACTGGCAAATGTCATGTTGAGGGATTCCGGTATCAGACAGCAATTGAACTTGATCATCATTGCCATAAAGACTTCAGATGGTGGGATGCTGTTCAACCCATCATTTGAGACGACCATCCAGGCGGGGGATACGGTTATCGCTGTGGGAGAATTCAAAAATCTTGAAAAATTAGAGGCTATCTTGAATCCATAAATCAGATCTTATAGATGATCCTTTTTTCCGTAATGAGGATGTCAATGTACCGATCGTGGGATTCCATCGGTACCTGCTGAACAATCTGGTCTTCAAAGGCAAGGGAAACCTTTCGAGTGGTGTTCGGGAGTTTTGGAATAAGCCGGTCGTAATATCCTTCACCAGATCCGATTCTTCCTCCTTTTTCATCAAACGCAATACCGGGAATAAATGCAATATCAATATATTCAATCGGAACAACTTTACAAAAGCGTCTATTGGGTTCTTTTATACCTCTATATCTTGTTCTCAAATCTGCTTGTAGATTATCAACTTTCATCAATTCCATCTCATGTTTTTCAATGTCAAAGGCTGGGAGAACAACGGTTTTGTTGATACTGAAACATCTCTCTATGATTTCCTTCATCCTGACCTCATTGCCTTTATTGAGATTGAGAAGTGCAATTTTTGCTTCCAAGAAATTGGCAAATTCAAATAATCGATTTTCAATATCTTTGGTTTTTTTTAATCGCTCGCTACCAGAGAGTGAATTGAGAACATTTTTTATTTCACTCCGTATGTCGTTCTTTTTTTCTTGGATTTCTTCCATCGGTGTCTCCTGCCAAAATCATCAGCAATAGTTTGTGGTGGTTATACTAGCCGAAATAGACCACCAAAGTCAACTTTCAAATATCATTGACTAAAAACCGGGTGAATGTTAATTCTTACAGATTAAATAAAACTAATTTTCCAAAAAATATAGGTATTGTTATGCTTGAAATCAAGTTTGTTAAAAAAAATTTATTTGAGGTAAAAAATGCCCTTTTGATGCGGGGGGAAACCGGTGATCTTGATACTTTCCAGAGTTGTGAGGCCAAACACAGAGAATTTCTTGTTGAAATTGAAAAATTGAGACATCACCGCAATGTGGTTTCTGATCAGATTGCGGAAATGAAAAAAAAAAATGAAACTGCCGACGATCTGCTAAAAAAAATGCGCGGTGTTTCAGAAAAGATCAAACAACTTGAAAAGAATCTTTCAGAATGTAAAGAAACCATGGAGCAGATCCTCATGGGTCTGCCCAATATACCCCATTCATCGGTTCCATCGGGAAAGGACAGCTCAGATAACCCGGTTTTAAAGCAGGTGGGTGAGCATCCAAATATACGTTTCAAACCACAGCCACATTGGAGCATAGGGAGCCGGCTCAACATTCTCGATTTTGACAGAGCCTCCAAGATAGCAGGTGCCCGCTTTCCTCTATATTTCGGTGCAGGCGCAAGATTAGAGAGGGCCCTTATTAATTTTATGCTCGATGTACACACCACTGAACACGGTTACAAAGAGGTTCTTCCTCCCTTTATCGTGAATCGACAAAGCATGACGAATACCGGTCAACTCCCGAAGTTTGAAAAAGATCTTTTTAAACTGGAGGGATGGGATTATTTTATGATCCCGACAGCAGAGGTTCCGGTTACCAATATCCACCAGGATGAGATCCTGGATGAAGATGTCCTCCCGATCAACTACGCCGCCTACACCCCCTGTTTCCGCAGCGAAGCAGGATCCTATGGAAAAGATACAAAAGGATTAATCCGTCAACATCAGTTCAACAAAGTGGAACTGGTCAAATTTACCAAGCCGGAAACTTCCTACGATGAACTCGAAATACTTCTCAGACATGCTGAAACCATTCTACAATATTTAAAGCTCCCTTATCAGGTTATTACCCTATGTTCAGGAGACCTGGGCTTCTCAGCGGCAAAAACTTATGATATTGAAGTCTGGATGCCGGCCCAAGCCGTTTACAGGGAAATTTCTTCGTGTAGTAATTTTGAAAGCTTCCAGGCCCGGCGGGCGAACATCAGGTTTAAAAGAAAAGGGAAAAAGGGTACGGAATTGGTCCACACGTTGAACGGATCAGGGCTTGCGGTAGGACGTACGGTTGCCGCCATACTAGAGAACAATCAGCAGGCGGACGGATCGGTGGTCATCCCCGAGGTTTTAAAATCTTATATGGGAAAAATGGAAGTAATCAAATCATGATACTGCAGGACTGTCCGGAAGATATCCGGCCTTATCTCCTTCCGAAGCAAAAAGGGAAGCTGATTTATCGTTGTTTGGGTTGTGGTTTGGAATCCGGCATAGAAACGCTTTTATATACCTGCCCAGACTGTGGACAGGTGCTTTTGATTTATGATCTCGAATTTGACCGATTAAAAAAAATCCCAAAAAAAACATGGCAGCAGATTTTCAATTATCGCAAAATGCTGACGATCCCCGCGCTTAAGGGGATCTACCTGTATCACGAATTTATCGGACCGATCATGCCCCTCGATGCCATTGTCTATCTGGGTGAGGGTCACACGCCTGTTGTGGAAGCAAATGCGTTTATGCAGGATCGCGCAGGCATACAATTCTACTTTAAAAACGACGGCCAGAACCCCAGCGCGTCTTTTAAAGACCGCGGGATGGCCAGCGCCATAAGCTACATTCATTTTTTGTTACAGAAAGGATACCTCTCAGATGTATTGGCCATATGCGCATCCACCGGAGATACATCCGCAGCAGCAGCGTTATACGCGTCCTTTCTGAGTCCCCGGGTCAAATCCGCCGTCTTACTGCCCCATAAAAAGGTAACGGGACAACAGCTTTCCCAGCCATTGGGCAGCGGAGCGAAAGTGTTTGAAATTCCGGGGGTATTTGACGATTGCATGAAAGTGGTCGAAGATTTATCAGACACGTACAATGTGGCCCTTTTAAACTCAAAAAATGCTTGGCGACTTCTGGGGCAGGAATCGTATTCCTATGAAATCGCACAAGATTTTGAATTTGACATGGAGAACAAGGTCGTGGTTTTGCCGATCGGCAATGCAGGCAATATTACGGCTGTGATGGGCGGATTTTTAAAGTTTTACGAAATCGGCATTATCAGCACCCTGCCAAAAATACTAGGGGTGCAGTCGGAACACGCCAACCCGGTTTACCGCTATTATTTGGAACCGGATCCGAAAAAACGAAAATTTGTTCCAATGACCGTAAAGTCGAGTGTCGCCCAGGCCGCCATGATCGGCAACCCGGTTTCAATGCCAAGGGTGATTCACCTGGTCGATATGTACAACAACATGGCAGACAAACAAAAAACTTTTTTTGTTGATGTTCCTGAACAGGCCATCATGGACTGGGAGATTCTGGCAAACCATAATGGACATATTGCCTGTACGCACGGTGGCGAATCTCTCGCCGGACTCGTGGTCGCCAGGCAAAAAGGAATTGTTGATAAAAACGAAATCGCCATCGTCGATTCCACTGCACATGCATTGAAATTTTCGGGTTTTCAGGAAATGTATTTTGAAAATAAATTCCCGCCGGAATTTGAAATACTTCCTGATCCGGGATTGGTTAACGCCCCTGAACTTATTCGACCAAAAGATCTCAAAAAGGTTCCGGCACCGGGAAGACCACTGAAGGGAAACGAATTGAGGCTGTTTATCAGCCGTATTTCCGAAGAGATAGCAAAGATCCTTGAACTGGAAAAGGTATAAATCCCATGAAACCGTTTCATTTTCATTTTGCAACCGGGTTTCTGGTGATACTCTTTTTTATTGGACCGTGGCATCCTGACCCGGTCTATAGCGCTTTTTTATATAAAAGCTACGTTGTGAAACAGGATATGGGGCGGGACATTCTGTGTGACCCCCATATTGTTCAAAAGAATGAATCGCTTATAAAACTCTTTAAACAAAAAGGGGAGATTGCCTATAAGAATTTTCAAGAGTTTTTGAGAATATTTCGACGGATTAACCCGCATGTCCGGGACATCGACAAGATTTTGCCCGGTCAGCACATTTTTATCCCCATAAAAAAATTGGAATCCGATGCCCTGCCCGGGCAATCGACCGGGATTGTTACCATCCCATTTGTAACCATCACCAACGTAAAGGAAATCATCGAATCGCACTCCGCGGCCTATGAAGTACAAAAGGGTGATTCCATATTCCGCCTGATCGACAGTAAATTCCGCGGGCACGGAAAAAAGTCGTACCAGGAGGGAACCAAGTTGTTTTCGTTGATCAACCCGGATATCGAAGATCTGAATCGTATTTACCCCGGTCAGGTTATCCGACTGCCGGACCCGGCGATTCGGAATGAACCGTGGTACCCTTCCCTGTTTGACCGTAAGGGCAATCTGATCTCAATTGCG
>Ga0255058_10000511_pt1 | contig 22894 bp, 19 predicted proteins | sample Cases_109_9_MG_FD_188637 | JGI IMG/M metagenome (GOLD analysis project Ga0255058, IMG submission 188637) | Seawater microbial communities from Amundsen Gulf, Northwest Territories, Canada - Cases_109_9 | ecosystem: Environmental > Aquatic > Marine > Gulf | place: Canada: Northwest Territories... | reverse complement strand
GGGCGGCGAACGCGGTAAGGAGGGAAAGGTGATGCGGAAATTGATGAGTCTCATCGCTGCCGTTGCCCTCGTCAGTGCCTGTGCGAACCGGCCGCCCACCTCTCAGGAGCAGGGGGCCCTGACCGGGGCCGCCCTGGGCGCGATAGCAGGATCACTCATCGCAGCCGGCACCGGAGGCAACACCGCGACCGCCGCGGCCGCCGGGATGGGTCTCGGGGCCCTAACCGGGGCGATGGTAGGTGGGGCCATCGAGAACGAGCGGGCGGAAACGGACAACCCCCCCACTTCAGCCGCATCCACATCCACCCAGTCCACGGCGGCAGCGCGGGCCGCTCAGCCGGGGTCCGGAACTTATAACCCGATTGCCGGAACCATAGACCCCACCGTGGGAAAGTTCGTCAACGGCACGCGATGGCAGCTCGAGATCTACGTTGACGCCGACCCGCAGGATTTGGAAGGTGCCGCGGGCATCGTGTTAAACGCCCAGCAGTCCCAGCCGCAAAACCTGGACCTGGGTCCCCATCGAATCATTGCCCGGGCTTACGTCGAAACGCAGTTCGGGACCCGAACGGTCGGGCGGTACGACCGGACAGTCCAGGTGGATCCGCGAGGCAGCGGCTGGACACTCCACTTTACCGAGGGTGATTTCCGCTAAGGGAGTGCTGCAGTGGCGCACGGGAAGAGATGGAAAGGCCTTGGTGGCGTTGGGGAGAGGCTCACCGGGAGGCTCGAGACGTGGCTGAGCGGCTGGGAGCAGAGCCGGCTCCTTTCGGCGTATAACCGATTCCGCCGCCGGTTCTCAGGACCTCCCGTTCCCGGCCTGCCCGAGAGCAGCCACTTAGATCCCTTTGTTTTCATGTCTGTAGGGATCCATCTCTTCATTTTCCTTCTCATTTATCTCTTGGCTGCCCAGACCCTCTCTCTAGCCGAGCGCCCCCCCATCAGTGTCCGGATCCTCGAGACCAAGGCTCAAGCGCCGGCCCGCGCGCGCAAGCAGAAACCGCTCCGCCAAGCAAAGAAACGGACAGCGCAGAAGAAACCGCGTCAGAAGCCGAAACCCAAGTCCGTTCCACAACCCAAGCCAACTCCACCAAAGCAAGTGGCAAAGCCCAAGTTCACTCCCAAGACCCTTCCCAAGGTCGCCATGGTCAAACCGCACGTCGCCAAGCCACTTCCTAAGACAGTCCCCAGAGAGACGCTCACTGCGCCGAAGTCGCAGACCCCTTCTCCGGAACGCGTGCTACCTGAAAAGGGGCTCCTGCCGATGCCGGTGAAACCCTTTGAGGCTGAACCCGTCCCGGGGGGACCACCGAGAGAGGTTCCTCGATCATTCACCGCTCCACCCCCTTCGGCACCTGCAGAGGTCCCGACTGAGATCGCTCCACTCCCCGCTCCCAGCGCGACGGCCTCGGTGAGCCCTACACCCTCTGTGCCGACAGAACTCGGCGAGACGACGGTCACAGGATTTCAGCAGCCCACCGGGCCCGTCGTGGTCCCGGAGCGCTTTTTGAAAGCGGGAAGACCCCAGACAACCCCGGGAGCGGCCTTGGAGCTCATCGACACTTCTGATCCGGACTTCACGGAATATTTCGAGCTGATCAAACGCCGGGTGTTTGCGGCCTGGCGCTATCCTGAAAAGGTCCGGGGCGTCCACAAGGTCTCGCTTCGGTTCAGTCTGGACCGGGTGGGGGGGGCCCGTGGGATTCAGGTCGTCCGGTCCACCAATGCTGAGCTCAACGCGAGCGCGGCAGATGCCATGGACCGGGCATCGCCTTTTCCCCCGATCCCGGAGAAGTTTCGAGCTCTGGTCGGACAGCCACTGACGCTGATCTTCACGGTGACGATCCGATGATGAACGACGCAGCCAAATTTGGATCATGCATGCGGCCTGCTCGATGGATACTTTCTCTCCCGATACTCCTGGTGATGGTCGCTCTGACCTCGGCCGCGCCTCGCAAGCCGAAGGCGGTCTTCCACTACGACGACGAGGGACAAGTCGCCCGCCAGGAGGTCGACACAAACAACGATGGCAAGATCGATGTCTGGACCTTCTATGTCAAGGGCCAGATCGACCGACAGGAGGAGGACCGGGACTTCAACGGGAAGGTGGAGGTGTGGTCCTTTTATCTTCGGGGGAAACTGGATAAGCAGCAGGTGGATACTAACGGGGACGGCAAACCCGATATCTGGTACTTTCTCGGGTCCCAAGGACAGGTGAACCGGGCTTGGAAGGATACCGATTTTGATGGCCAAGTGGACTCTTGGCGGTACTACAGTCGTGGTAAACCCGATCGGTATGAACAGGACCTAAACCGGGATGGCAAGCCGGACCGTTTCCTCTTTTTCACCAAGGGCAAGCTCGCGCGGAAGGAAGAGGCGGGGAATCGGGATGGCAGAATTACCGTGCGAGAGATCTATGACCCGCAAGGCAATGTCATCCGGAAGGAGGAGTTTCGCGCAGGCAAGAGCACGCCCCGCCTGGTGAGCCTCTACCAAGGAGGCACACTCACTCGACAAGAGGAGGACAAGAACGGCGATAGTCGCATAGACCTCTGGACCTTCTTCGATGCCAACGGTGAGCTCGTCCGGCGTGAGGTCGATACCAACCGGGATGGCAAGCCAGATGTCTGGGCCCATTACGTTGACGGAAAGCTGGTCAGGCACGAGGAAGATCCCAAGGGGATCGGCAAGCCCACGCTCATCGCCCATTACGCCGACGGAAAGCTGGTCAGACAGGAGGAGGATCCGAAGGGGATTGGCAAGCCCACGCTCATCTATTACTATGAACGGGGGAGTCTGATCCGGCGGGAAGAGGACCGTCAAGGACGGGGCAAACCGGACCTCATTGCATATTACGAAAAGGGGAAGATTCGACGACAGGTCGAGTTTAACCACCCCGGTGACGAGCCGGATGTGATTACAGGGTTCCAAAACGGCAAGCCGGTCCGTCAGGAGATCTCTACCAAGACCAACGGCATTCGGGATCTCACTCGGTACTTCAAAGGGGAACAGCTACTTCGGGAGGAGGTCGACACGAACGGGGACCGAAGGCCGGATCTTTGGGTCTTCTATCGAAACGGGGCGAAGGTCACCCAGGAGGAAGACCTCAACTTCGATGGTCAACCTGATGTCCGGTATCGCTTCCGGAGGGGCCGGGTGAGCGCAAAGGAGGTCCTGACCGATCAGGGGTCGGGTGTGTCTCCCCAACCGGCGACCGTAGAGCAAAGCAGTCCGCAGCCAGCTGTCAGCAGTCAGCAAGGACAGCAGTAAGCTATCAGCGGTCAGCTGTCAGCACATTGTCGGCTGTCAGCCGTCGGCCATCAGCGGTCAGCTATGAGGTTCAAGTCCTTTTCCCCAAGAGTTCCTCGTGCCGGCTGCTCAGAGCTGAGTGCTCATATAGCTTCAAGCTCTTTTAAGAACGGCGAGGGGACACCACGATGAGGCGTCAACGCTTCTGGGTTGTTCCGATCGTATGGCTACTGATCGGCGGGTGCGCCACCTCGGGGACTGGGTCTCGCGGTGGCAGCGGCGGCGTGAACGTCTCGGCCGGGCTCTCCTCGGGACCAGACCCCGTGATGAACTCCATGATGATGGGGGCTGCAATGGGGGCCATGGGGGGGCCGATTGGATTAGGGGTCGGCGCAGTCGTGGGTCTTATCCGCGGACTCACCATGAAGTCACAGTTCGAAAAACAGGCCAAGAACGAAATGACCCGACAGGAACAGATCGACAAAGAGCTCGAACGGCAGATCGAGGCTAAACAGAAAGAGGCTACCCGAAGTGGGATGGGGGCGAGTAGCGGACTCCTCCTCGTTGAAGACCATCTGGCACCGGAGAGGGAGACCGCGCCGACCCAGGCGCCATCCACTTCGCCATCAGCCGGAGAGGGCCTCGTCCTGCTCGCCGACAACACCGCCCCCCCCAAGCCCCAAGGGTCTATCCCGACGCAAACCCAGGTGCCTTCCCCAGTGGTTTCACCCGAAATTCAAACCGGCGAAGGGGAGGACACCGAGACGGCAGAGGCCCGCAGGGCGCTCGAAGAGCAGCTCGCAGCCGCCCGAGAGCGGACGCGAAAGCTGCATGCTGCACTCCAGGGGACCCCCGCCCACGTGAAAACGCCGCGGTTCACCGGCATCCCAGCGACGGAGCCTCCCCCGACGATCGATTCCGAAGGATTCCTCCCGGTCTACCAGGGCGGGAGGCTCGTCCGGAAGGAGCGAGATGTCAACGGGGATAAGCGGCCGGATATCATTCGATACTATGATGAAACCGGGAGGCTGATCCGGCAGGAGGAGGATAGCCGTCTCGACGGCCGGCTAGATACTTGGACCTTCCATGAAGCCGGCCGCGCTGTCCGCAAGGAATCCGATACGAATGGGGACGGGAAGGTGGACCTCTGGGCCTTCTATGACGGGGCAGGCAATATCGTTCGGACCGAGGCCGACAGCGACTCCGATAACCATCGAGACCACGTGATCGTGTATGCGCAGGGAGAGATGGTGGAAGAGCTACGTTACAGCCCGGGCCTCGAGCCCCCCCGGTTTATTGCTACCTATGCGAATGGCGTCCAGACCCGCAAGGAAGAGGACACGGATGGAGACGGTCGGACGAATCGGATGACCGAGTACGATGGGTCCGGCCATGTCACGAAGATTGCGCGGGACACAACGGGAGGGGGCACCTTTAATCAATTTGCATACTACGAACCGGAGACCGGTAAGGTGCTTCGAGAAGAGGAGGACTTGAACGGGGATAGGACAGTCGATGTCATCTCGTATTTCGAGAAAGGCCGTTTGGTCCGGCGGGAGTTCTTTGACCTGCCCGAGGATGGCTCCGTCACGGCCCACGTTCCTCTCCCCTCAGTCCCGTCGGAGAGAAAGAAGCCATGAGGCGGCCCGCCACCGTTTTCCTGTTTTCCTCCTTCCTGTTCGTCGGCCTCGGCACCCCATTGTCCGTCTGGGGTGAGACCCGGGTGCAGGTCGGCATCGAGGCTCCGCAGTACGGGGCCACTATTTCAGGGCCGAGCCGCGTCACGGTGAGAGGACAGGCCCGAGCCTCGCGCGACTACCGTCCGGCCCTGTTTGATCTCATGCTGATCCTGGATACCTCGGGAAGCACTCGGGCCCCCGCAGGCGTGCAGAGCGTGGGAGGGTTCGGGGATACCACCATTCTGGCAGCAGAGGTGAGGGCTGCGGAGCGGCTCCTCGAAACGCTGGACCCCAAGAGTACCAGGGTCGGGATCGTCACCTTCGCCGGTGAGTACAACCGGTTCACGGGCTCGGGAATGACCAATCAGGCCAATGCGATCCTGGCACAGTCCCTCACCGCGAATTACCAAGACGTTCGGTTGGCGTTACACCGGATCCTCCGGCGGGGGCCCAGCGGGGGAACCGACATGGCGGCCGGGGTCCGTCTGGCCGTGCGGGAGCTGGCCGCGCTTGCGGGGGCCACCAGTTTTCCCCGGCCAGAGAGCCGGAAGGTGGCTCTCCTCCTGACGGACGGATTCCCTACTTTACCCTTCGGCCATGTCAACAGTATGGACCCCGGTGATATGGAAGTGGCAGTCCGGGCAGCCTCCGTGGGTGCCAAGGCAAATATCAAGATCCATACCTTCGCCCTGGGGATCGAGGCTGTCTCTGCCCCCTATGCCTGTACGCAGATCGCTCGGGTGACCGGGGGGACTTTCACACCGCTCCGGAGACCTGGAGACATCATCGAGGTATTACCCAAGACCTCCTTCGCCGATCTCGATATGGTCCTCGTCACCAATACCACCACCGGCCAGCCGGCCAGCGATCTGCGGGTCAATCCCGATGGCCGCTTTCAAGCGACCGTCCCCCTCGTTTCTGGAGTCAACCGGATCGCCGTCATAGTCCTTGCCACCGACGGGACCAAAGGGTCGGCCTCGGTCAAGGTTCGCTACAATCAAGAGGAGTCGCTCAAGCTGGAAGTGATCCAGGACACCAAGGACCTGGAGCTCGAGCTTCAAGAGCTCCAAGAACAGAATCAGAAGCTGGAAGAAACCCTGAAACAGAAGAAAGAAAAAGAAGAGGAAAGGGCCCGCGAAAAGGCGCTAGAACTGGAGATCGGGCTCGACCGCTGAGAGGAGGAATCGCTGTGTACAAGCACGTATCCCGTCTGGGGCGGATCGCCGTGATCGCCCTTCCGCTCCTGATACTGCCGGTGGGAAGTTGGGGGGCGGAGAAGGTTCCCCCGAAGGCATCCCCGCCCGCCCAGGAGGGACTTGTCCTGAGCTCTCGAGACACCCTGCTGGATCTCTACTTAAAAGGAGGCGTGGTGATGCACATCATCACCCTCTGCTCCATCCTGGCCCTCGCGGTTCTCTTCGAGCGGTTGGTCAACCTGCGGAAGAAGAAGATTGTCTCCCCCCAATTCCTCGAGGAGATCCGGCGCCACTGGTACCGCCGTGAGGTGCAAGAGGCTATTGCTGTCTGCAAAACCCATGATATTGCCCTCTCCCGGATCGTGCGGGCTGGCCTGCTCCGGTTCAGCCAGGGGTCGAGGGAGATCGAGCGTGCGATCCAAGATGCCGGCCGGCGAGAGGCCACCCTCCTCAAGAAAAATCTGGGGCTGCTTGCCTTCCTGGCGAGCATGGCCCCGATGCTGGGACTCTTCGGGACAGTGCTCGGGATGATTAAGTCATTCGACGCCATCGCCGTCCACGGCTCGGGGGGCAATGTTGGGTTTGTCGCGTCCGGCATTGCCGAGGCCCTCCTGACCACCGCCTGGGGGCTCATGGTGGGGATTCCGGCCCTCGGACTCTACTACTACTTCCGACGGAAGATCGAATTGCGGGTTCTCGAAATGGAGGGGGTCTGCGTGAGCTTCCTGGAAGACCTCGCGATCCATCATGAGGGTGTGGCCCCGACGGTCGGTGAACGGGCGTCGGTCCTTGCCGAAGCCCGACCCGTCGCCAGGGGGGGACGCACCCCTCGGCCCGGAGGGGGTTGGGAGGGCGCCCCTGGCTTTAAACCGCCCTCCTAGTGCCGCACCAACTATTTCTCACTAGCATTCCGCGCTGGTGCGGCACTTCCGCTAGGGGGTCAGGGCCCCCCTTCGGCGATCGGCGTTCGCCTCGCTGAGTACCCCCCAGGCGTAGGGGAGCCTCTCCCCTACAACCCCTCAGTGCCCCTGGCGTAACTCCCTGGGGTGGTAAGAAGGAGTTGGTTGGAGTGGCACTAGTGTCGAGGAGCGGGAGGTTATAGATGCAGTTTAGCGAGCCAGATGAGGAGCAGGCAGGGATCAATCTCACATCCCTGATTGATGTGGTCTTCCTTCTGCTCATCTTCTTCATGATCACATCCACGTTCATTAAGGTCGAGCGAAAGCTGGATCTGCAGCTGCCCGAGGCCAAGGCGGCTGAACTGGAGCAGAAGGAGCGGAAACCGATCCAGATCGAAATGGACAGAGGGGGGCGGATCACCCTGGACGGTCAATTGGTGACCATGAAAGCGTTGGAGACAAGGCTCAAGGAGTTTCAGGGAAAGCGGAAAAGCGCTGTCGTCCGGGCCGACCGACGTTTGAAGCATGGGACGGTCACGGCTGTGCTGGGGCTCTGCCGGGATGCCGGGATCCGGGAGATCGCCATCGCGGTTAAATAAAACGGATGACCGTTATCCGATGACCGATGACCGTAAAGGAACAAAAAGCTCTTTCGGTCATCCGTGGTCGGTCAACGGTCGTCGGTCATCGGACCTCGCTCGTCGAGTATCGACGCACGAAACCCCTCCTCCACCGCACGAAACACCGATTGTCTGGCTGAGGGACCGTGAGGGCATCAATCGGCACGGCTTTGCAATGCTGCATTCGGATTCTCCTCGTCGGGGTCAGTGGTCTGATTCTGCTTTATGCGGCGACGATCGCGCCGGCCCAGACCAACCCCACCCTTCCGATCCCGTCACGGCACGTGAGGATCTCCGCCACGGTCGTCGAGCAGAGCGACTCCAGAAGCTGGGGTTTCGGGCCCGAAAAAGGCATTGTTCCGGAAAGCGAATGGAAAAGCTCCCGGAGCAGTTCCACCTTCTTCCTCCTGGTGGCCGATGGGCAGGAGGGAAGGATTGCCATAGGTGAGAGCGTGCCCGATGGCCCGTGGTTTTACCAGTACAGCCTGAACCAGGGGTATATCACGCGGGGCTCGGTTTTTCGAAGCGTCTCGACGGGCTTCAGGGTCATCCCCACTATTCTCCCCGGTGATCGCATCCGCCTGCAGATCACACCGGAGATCAGCTACTTCACCGATCAGGGGCAAGGCCACATCGCCTTTGTCGAGTCCCGCCTCGAGGCGGTGGTTGTCAACGGCAAGCCGGTCACCGTCGCCGCAAATCGCCATGAGACCGAGAGCGTCTTGTTCAACATCATGCGCGGATACGAATCGCGGACCGGGCTCTCCACCCTCGTCATGACCCTTACCCCCGAGATCCAGTGAAGGGTTCCTTTTCCCTCCTCCTGATTACCATGGCGGTTGTCGTCTCCGCCTGCAGTCCGATCCTCAAGCAAATGACGGTCTCCTCGGCAACAGAGATCTTCCAAGACGGCCAGGCAACTTTCTACCGGGAGGGCGATCTCCGACTGGCGGAGCAGGCTCTCGCCTCCACCCTAAAGCTCCTTGAAGTTTTTCTCCAGACCTCTCCCGACAATCAGGAATTGCTCCTGCTGGCCTCTCAAGGCTTCGAGGCCTACACCTTTGCGTTCGTCGAGGAAAAGATCGCCACGCACCGCACTGATCCTCAGCTTTCTTCTCTCCATCGCGAGCGCGCCCGCCGTCTCTACCTCCGAGGCCGCAATTACGGTCTGCGCATTCTCAAACTTCGGCACGAACCGTTTGCCACGGCTCTTCACGCGGACCTGCCCGCCTTTCGGGAGGCGCTGCAAGTCTTTCAAAAGGAGGATGTCCCCGCCCTGTTCTGGACAGCCTACGGATGGGCGGGATCCATCAACTGGAGCCGCACACGTCCGGAGATGGTGGTGGAGCTTCCCCGTGCCGTGGCGATGATGCGCCGCGCCTTAGAGCTGGATGAGGAGTACTTTTATGCCGGGCCCCACCTTTTCTTCGGCGTCTACTATGCCTCGCGTTCCCCAGCATTAGGGGGGGAGCCCACTCGGGCAAGGTCCCATCTCGACAGGGCCTTGGATCTGACCGGAGGCAAGTTCCTCCTGGTGCATCTTTTCATCGCCGATCCCTTCGCGGTCCAGACTCAGGATCGTGCCCTCTTCGAGACGCAGCTCCGCCTGATCCTCGATGCCCCGGACGATCTGTTTCCAGAGCAGGAGCTGATGAATCAGGTCGCCAAGGCCCGAGCCCGGCTCCTCTTGGAGAGGATAGATGAGTTATTTCTGTAAACCGACGACCGATGCCAAAGTACCGGAAAGGTCTTTTCGTTCCTCACGGTCATCGGACAACGGTCATCGGTCATCGAAAATAGGTCGTCGAATAGCGGCCCTTTTCATCGGACTTCTATTCCTCACCCCCCTTGGAGTACTCGAAAGCGCCGGCCCCTTCCGCATAAAATTTGCCACGCTCGCCCCCGAGGGCTCCACATGGATGTTGACCCTTCGGGAAATGGATGCAGAGTTACAACAACGGAGTAGTGGGCGGATTCGTTTCGTTTTCTATCCTGGAGGGGTGCTAGGAGATGAGACCGATGTTATCCGCAAGATTCGCATCGGACAGCTCCATGGTGGAGCCTTCTCCGGAGTGGGTCTCGGCTCCGTACTCCCCTCGGTCCGCGTCTTGGAACTCCCACTGCTTTTTGAGGGGGCAGACGACGCAGACTTTGTCACCGAGCGACTTGAAGAGAATTTTGCGCGAGCCTTCGAGAAGCGGGGATTCGTCTTCCTGACCTTCGCCGAAGCCGGCCCCGTCCATATCTTCTCCCAGAACGCAATCCGTCGCCACCAAGACCTGAAGGGCATCAAGCTTTGGACCTGGTATGGAGACCCGCTAGCTGAGGCCCTGTTCCGGACCTATCAGGTTGCAACCGTTCCGCTCGCGCTCCCCGATGTATTCCCATCCCTCCAAACGGGTCTGATTGATGCCTTCTACGCCCCGCCGCTCGCTGCCATTGCGCTCCAGTGGTTCAACCAAGTCTCCTATATGTCCTCACAATGGCTTACCCGCGCGATCGGCGGCATGCTTATCTCAAGATCCCGCTGGCGGACAATCCCAGAAGATCTGCGGATCACCCTGAAGGATGTGGCTAAGAAGTATGCCCGGCAGGTGGTCGTCAAGACACGACGGGAAAACCAGGAAGCGCTGACCGTCCTGAAGCAAAACGGTATCCAAATAGTGGACCTCGACCCGGCAGAACGGCATCACCTCCTCAAGGCGAGCCAACGGGTCTGGGAGGACCAGGCGGGCAGGCTCTATCCGCGATCGCTCCTCGATCAGGTTAAATCGCTCTTGCGACAGTACCGGGGCAAAGGGTCGTAAGGTGGTCCCCGCCGTGATGGCTCCACAGCGCGTCATCCTGATTTTTTTGACTTGCCTTGCACCACTACCCGCCTTCGCAGCCACTTCGCCAATTCCCTTCCCTATAGAGGTCCTCGATGAAAGGGCGAAACAGAAGGTCGAGACCCTCCTGAATGATCACACTCTCAAGCGTTCCCTATCGCTCGAACATCCGATTCTGAATCGTCCTCTTCACCAATTCCTCCTTGACCGCCCGGACGTCGGGGCCGCGATTTCCCGAAGCCTTGCGATCGGCAACTACACGATCACGCGAGTAGGTCCGGACCTGTTTCACGGACATGACCCGGATGGGGTCGAAGGGGATATGGAAATCTTATACCGGGATGAAGGACATCGTGTGTACTTTGCGGAAGGAATCGCCGAGGGGGCGTTGATCACGTTGCGAGGGAAGACCGTAATCTTTCAAGAGTCTCAGTACGGGAGGGCCGATCATGGGCAGGAGTGGGTAAAGAGCCAGCTCACCATATATGCCAAAATTGAAAATCCGATTCTTGCTTTCTTTATCAAGATTTTTGAGCCACTCGTTGGAAAACTAGTGGACCCCAAGATCAGCAAAGCACAAGGTGTGGTTCGGCAGGTGAGTGAGTTGATGGTTCAAGACCCGCAAGAGAGCTACGGGCGGATTGCAAAGTCTGGCGAACTGTCAACCGAAGACCTCATGACTCTTCGAAAGTTGATGAAATTCCCTGAACCCTCAGCCCGCGAAAGAGAAATTAGACGCCGCGCTGGAGCCCCCAGAGGAGTCGGTGTAGTTGCGGCAGGACGCGATAGGGAAAGCCACGCTCGCGGACATAATCCGCCAGACCAGAAAGGACAGCCTTGTACTCGGACGCCAAACCGTTTGGCTGGAGGATCACCTTGGCGCTGGGAAGGCCACGACTCTCGACAAATTCTTGGACCTCTGGCAGATCGATGACCGGATCGCAGACGACAAACTTCAGATAGAAGTTCTGGGTCTTGCCGAGCCAATCCAGGGAACCCCATTCAAGCTCCATTCCCGCATTTTTGAGCTTCGGCGAGACAGCCCAGTGGCGTACCACGTCGAGTAACGCCTGTTCCGGCGTGTGTAGTCCATTGGTCTCGACCACGACTTGATAGCCCCCCGCGTCGAACGCGGTGACGAGGGGCAGGATCGGCTGAATCAGCGGCTCGCCACCGGTGATGGTGACAAGAGGCGCCCTGGGTTCCTCCCGAAGCCATCCCAGTATCTCCCCCATCGTCATCGAACTGTAGTCCTTCCCTTCCACTGCATGATCCTGATTCAGCCAGGTGTACTTTGTATCGCACCAGTTACACGTGAGGTCGCACCGGTAGAGCCGGACGAAGTGGGAAGGGATACCCATCACTTCTCCCTCCCCCTGGATCGAGGTAAACAGCTCGCTTACCATAAAGCTCGTGTCCATCATTAAAAACTGTACGGTGTCAACTCCATGCTGTCAACGACTTCATCAGTCTGGCTATCAGTGCTCAGCCTGGAACGGTGTGAGGTGTCAGGGATGAGGTGTTCGGTGAGGCCGGCGAGGGGAGAAAATCCTGAGGAAGGTGGAAACTGGCTTGCGTACGGCCGGGGTCCCGCCGCCGGAGCGGAGCGGAGGCGGGGGTGGCCGTCCTGATGCATTATGATCCGCTTTGCACGTAATAGAAATCTATCACCAGGGCACCCCGCGGAACTTTCCGCCGACGAAGGATGCCTTCCCGAGCCGGCGAACCGGACCGCTCTCAAAGCTTGATGCCGGGCCAACGGTCAATGGGATCGGCGGAGCGAACCACATGCATGCCCGCATCCGCAAATCTCCGGAATGCGGCATCCGCCTGATCCGAGTAATCGATGACCCCCGGGACAACCACGGGAGACGTACAATCTTCTAAGAGATACACTTTCTCGACCAAGCTCCTATCCTTGGCAAGAACGTGCTCCAATAGATCGCTGATGGTCCAGGCAACACAGTGACTCTTCGCCTGCCCCGCGATGAGAACGGCGTCAAATTCCACGAGTTTCTTGAAGAACTTGTCGCTCTTCTGGGCAATCGGCTCTCCCTCCGGGCCCTCCAACACCTCAGGCCCAAAAGCGGAATAATGCTCGGTAAACGGATTGTCTCCTGTGACATGGAAATCCGGTTGACTATACCGGGCTACGCTATGGAAGAAGATGGCTTCCTCAACAGATGAAACAAGGGCATGACCGATCCCTCCCAACATGGCATGATATGGCCAGATGGTGAGGTCATATTTACCGCTCTTTTTTAGTTGGTGCGTATAGAAGATGAGGTGTCGCTGCCCGTAATTCTCGGTGATCTGAAGAGTGTGACAAAGGGCAGGGTTGAACTTCCAGAGGCCGTTCTTTATATCCTCTTCAGAAACGAGGGTGAAGGGTGCGGGGTGTTCTCCCCTCTCGTCGACCAGATAGATCGCATGAAAAATCTGCATCGCCTGGTGTGTATCCATCGTCGGACAAATTTGGGTAATCACATCAAGATTTCGATAAGTGAATTCGCACAGCCTTCGATTGTCGTCCACCGCCGCCGTTCCTGAACGTGCACCGACATATAACTCAAATCCGGGAATACAAAACGTATTCTGTATATCTATCGCTACAAAACAGATTTTGAATCGGTCGCTGCGTGCGGGCGGTATGTGATGTTGCTTACCCCAATTCGAAGCTTCACGGGCCCGCTCTTCATAGGGAACTTTCCAGACCTGACCCACTTTATCTGGGTGGAAGTGAGGTGGGATCGGAAGTTCACGGCGTGCCGTCATTTTCCTTTGCCTCTCGGTAATTACTGTACCCTTGCCTTAAGGCGAACTATAGACTCCGGGCTAACCTCCGTCAAGCTGACGCCACCTCAGTGTGTTGAGTCTACAGCTGTCGAAGCTTGGGATTGAAGGCCTCCCTGAGCCCCTCTCCGAAGAGGTTGAAGGCGAGCACGACAATCAGGATCGCCGTGCCGGGGATGACGGTGAGCCATGAGGCATCGAACAGAAAGTTCTTCCCATCCGAGAGGATATTCCCCCACGTCGCGTCCGGGGGCGGAACACCGAACCCGAGGAAGGAGAGGCCTGCCTCGGTCAGGATCGCATAGGCGATCCCCAGGGTGGCCGAGACCAGGACCGGGGCGATGGCATTCGGGATGAGGTGGCGGAGGATGATCTGGGGACCCGGGACCCCGAGCGCATGCGCTGCCTGGACAAAGTCCTGCTCGCGCAGCGCCAGGATCTCGGCGCGGACGAAGCGCGCCGTTCCGGTCCAACTGGTGAAACCAATCACGACCATAATATTCCATATCGACGGCTTCAGGACGGCCACGACTGTTAAAATCAGAAAGAACGATGGGAAAGAAAGGAACACATCAATGAGGCCAGCAATCAAGGTGTCCCAAGTCATCAGCCTCAAGCGCCCCACCCCGATCCGCACGCGACCGTAGTACCCGGCGATGCCTCCCAGGGTGATCCCGATAGCGACGGCGATCCCGACAGCCACGAAGCCGACCAAGAGAGAGACGTACGCCCCCTCGAGCATGCGGGCAAAGACATCGCGTCCAAGATCATCCGTGCCAAGCAGATAGATGCCGAGGCGTGGCAAGTCCTCTGCGGGGACTGCCTGGGGGTTGGGTAGCGACAGTGGGGGCTTGAACTTGTCCGCAAGCCTCACCTGCCGGGGGTTGAGAACCGGGCTTTCCCCCTTCGTCAGAACCAGACCCAGGACGGCCACGACGAAAAAGACGACGCAGGCCAGCATGCCTGCCACGGCAGTCCGGTTCCGGAGAAAGAATCGCCAGGCGATGCGGGAGGGGGAGACCGTCACCTCCGAGGGTCGTGACTCTGTCAACGTCGCCATCGTTACTCGGCCTCCAGCCGGATCCGTGGGTCCGCCACCATGTAGAGCACGTCCGAGAGCAACGTCCCCAGCAGGGTCAAGACCGCCGCGATGAAATTTAAGCTAATCACGATCGGGTAGTCGCGGCTCAGGACCGCCTCGTAGCCTAATCGCCCGATTCCTGGCCATGCAAAGATTGTCTCAATAATCACACTGCCGCCGATCAGTGCCGGGACCAGCAGACCAAGCATCGTCACGAAGGGGAGCAGGGCATTTCGCAGCGCATGCTTGTAGAGGACGGTATCCTCACCCAACCCTTTGGCCCTGGCGGTCCGCACGTAGTCCGAGTTGATGACCTCGAGCATCTGCGAGCGAACATACCGCGACAGGACGGCAATCCCCGCGGTCGCCCCGAGGACCGACGGGAGGACCAGGTGCCACGTCCGATCCATGAGGCGCAAAGGGGCCGCGACTCCCTCGCGTCCAAACGTTCTGAGCCCGATCACATCCACGTGGAAAGTCTGGACGACGAAGATAATGAGGAGATATGCAAGGTAAAACCCCGGGACAGAAATCAACGCGAAGACGATGACGGTCGTGACCTTGTCAAAGAGCGAGTTCCGACGGATGGCGCTAGCGATCCCCAGTGGAAAGGCATAGCACCAGATGAGGACCGTCCCGACCAGGAAGAGGGGGAAACTGTTCCAAAACCGCTCGACGATCTTTGGCAAGACTGGCTGGCTGTCCTTGAAGGCACGGAGTTCTCCGGTAAAGAGCTTGCGATAGAACCGGACGTATTGAACGTGGTATGGCAAGTCGAGGTCGAAGGCCTTCCGGTAGCGCTCGAGCTGCTCAGGGGTAAACCGCGGGTTCAAGGGGTCGATCTGGCTCGGTTGTCCTGGGGCGAGATGGATGACGGCGAACGAGATCACCGAAACAAAGAAGAGGGTCCAAAGTTTCTTCCACCCAATGCGGAGCAGAGCAGAGAGCATTTTACCTCAATAGGCCGCGAGCACGGGTTCTGAGGTCTTTACCCACTGGTTGAAGTGAAAGTTGATTCGACCCAGCTTATCGGCAACAATCGGCAGGTATTGGGGCGTCCCGTCGGGATCCCGGATCATACGAACGAGCTTCCGGTCCAGGAGGGTGAGACCCTTGCCGACGAAAAGGAAGGTGTACGGCTGGTCCTGGGCGACGATCTGGTGCAGACGTCTCGCCATTTCGACCTGCCGCGCACGGTTATACTCCTGGCGGATGCGGATCATCAACGCGTCCGCCTCCGGATTGGAATACCCGACGAAATTGAGCTGGAAGTGCCCCATCTGGCTCGAGTGAAAGATCTGGTAGAGATCTGCATCCAGCCCCATGGACCAGCCGAGAATCAGGGCGTCAAAATCCCCCTTGTCCACTCGCTCGTTGATGAACACCGCCCACTCCATGATAAGGGTCTCCACTTTGATTCCCAGGCGGCGCCACGCGTTCTGGGCAACCACCATCACGGCCTTCCGGACCTCATTCCCCAAGTTGGTGAGGAGAGTAAAGGCCAAGGGCTTTCCATCCTTTTCGAGCCATCCTTCGGCGTTCCGGGTCCAGCCGGCCTCGGCGAGAAGACGGAGTGCCCCCTCAGGATCGTAGGGGAGTGGCCTCACCGTCGGGTTGTAGAACTCGGTCTGCTTTGGATAGGGACCGGTGGTCCGCTCCGCCTGGCGGTAAAGAACATAGTCAATGATCTCTTGGACGTTGATCGCCATGCCCAACGCCTTCCGCACGCGAACATCCTGGAAGATCGGTCGCCGCATGTTGTAGCCAATGTACGTGTAACCTAACCCGAGCCGCGAGAAGTTCTGGAAGCGGGGATCGTGCTTCAACCGCTCCACCTGATGCGGCTGCGCGCCGTAGGCATCGCTCGTGCCCGCATAGAATGTAAGCTCGGCCGTCAGCAGATCGGGAATCACTCGGTACAGATACTCGCGAAGGTTTGGTGAGCCCTCCCAGTAATCTCGAAAACGCCTCAGGCGGATAAACTGGTCGGTCTTCCACTCGGCGAACCGAAAGGGGCCCGTCCCTATCGGTGCTCTATTGAACGCGGAATCGCGGATGGAATAGGTCTTGGGATCTCGGCCAAGGCGGATTGCCTCTGCCTTGAGGCGCTCCCGGTTGAGGAGGTGTTCGGGCAGGATCCCCATACCCCAGCTCCCGAAACCCGGCTCGAAGAGCCGTTTGTAGATGATCTTGACGGTGTACCGGCCGAGCGGCTCCACTGCCTTAACCGGCTCGAAGTCCGGAACCCGGGGTGAGAGGTTTTCTGGAGCCATGATCGCCTGATAGGTAAACTTCACGTCGCCCGAGTCGAACTCGTGCCCGTCCTGAAAGAGCACGCCCTTCCGCAGCCGAAACAGGACGATGGGGTTGTGCTCGGTCGGCGGGACGAGGGCGGCGGCCCGCTCCCGGGTGATGACCGGCTCAGCCCCTTCGATAAAGCGGGAAGGATCGATCCGGTTCCCATAGCCACGCAGCAAGCTGTTGAGCTTGACAAAGAAGTCCTGGTCTACCTCGCTGAGGGTAAACTTGAGTCGAGGGGGCAGATGAACCGTTACCTCCACCATACGCTTCTTCGGTTTGCCCGACTCCTGCCTCGGAATTGCCACTTCGATCTGTTCGATCTTCGATTGGCCGGGCAGCAGCTCGATCTTCTGCACGAGTCGAAGGGCCGGATCGCCCGCTGCCCGTGCCTTTTCAAGATGGCGGAGGAGACGGTCGGCGGTCACTGGATTACCGTCGGGCAGGCGCTGCGTGTCATCCACGACCATGTAGGCCTCTTCAAAGATCTCCCACGACTCGGCGAGCCGGCCGCGGAAGGCGAGGTCGCGGTTCCGATCGATCAATCCCTCGAAGACAAGGCTATTAATGTCGCTGCTGGCCGAATCCGCGGCGAGGGTGGGATTCAGGATGGATGCATCACCGATGGAGGTTTGAATATATCGTGTGAGGCGACCGGGGTCTCCCTTTACCTGCTCCTCGAAGGTGGGTACCCAAAAGTAAGACTGGAGTAAGAAGAGGCTGACAAGGGTCGGAGCCAAGATCAGAATTTGCTTCACGCGCATACGCAACCTTGCGGTGTCAATTCCCTTGTGCTTCGAAACGCACACATAATAATGTGCGGGCGAACCATTAGAACAAGATTAGATGAGGATGAGAAGTCGCTCATGGAGGCCGGTGGAGACCGCTCTCACGCGAAATAGGGTTTGGCACGTGCGCCCGGTCATCACGGTCACGACAGAGTGTTCGTTACTGTGCCGAGGGGGGAGGTTCTGGCTGTGCCGGGACTGGCTCGGCTGGCTGCGTCGGGGCAGGAGCCGCCGGCGCTGTCTGGGCCGGCTCCTCCGGGATTACCGAAGTAGGTTGTTGTTGCCGGACGGCGTAGATCGTGAGGATGACCGAGGTCACCATAAACAGGGCAGCAAGTGCGGTGGTCATCCTATGCAGAAACGTGGTCGGTCCCCGACCTCCAAAGACGGTCTGAGAAGACCCCCCACCAAAGGCAGCACCAATGTCTGCTCCCTTCCCGGTCTGGATCAAAATCACCCCGATCAGGGCCAGGGCAAGCACGATATGGAAAATAAGCAGTACCGCTTGCATTGAACCTCCTTCTCTAATCGTTATTCGATGACCGTTGATCTGTGACCGTTATTCGACGACCGATCACCGTAAAGCGATTTCCGTAAAAGATTAGTAGATACTTCTTCGGCCGTCGGAAGTCGGTCAACTATCATCGGTACTCGGTCGTCGGTCATCGGTGGTCGGTCCCCCGTGGACGTCGGACTTTAAACTTTCTCGAAACACACAATTCGCGCAAAGGTATCCGCCTTCAGGCTGGCCCCACCCACTAATGCCCCATCGATTTCCGGCTCGGCCATCAGTCCATCGATATTGTCGGGCTTGACGCTCCCCCCGTAAAGGATACGGACTGCATTGGCCATTGCCTCCCCCCAGAGCTCAGCTAGTCGCTCCCGGATCAAGCCGTGAACTTCTGCCGCCTGCTCTGTCGTGGCGGTGCGTCCGGTCCCAATAGCCCACACCGGTTCGTAGGCTACGGTGATTCCTTCCGCTGACTGAGCGGGAATGCCGCTCAACCCCCCCTGCAGCTGCCCCTCGACCACCTGAAACGTGCGACCGTCTTCTCGCTCCACCAAAGTCTCGCCGACGCAGAGGATGGGGGTCACTCGGCACTCCAGGGCCGCCTTGAGCTTCCGGTTGACCTGCGGGTCGGCCTCGCCAAAGTACTGCCGCCGCTCGGAGTGGCCCAAGATCACGTACCGGCATCCGACATCCTTTAGCATCACTGGGGAGACTTCGCCGGTAAACGCTCCTTCCTTTTCCCAGTGCATGTTCTGTGCCCCGAGACCGATCCGAGAGCCCTTGAGGGCTCCAGCCACTGCCGGCAAGGCGGTGAAGGGGGGGCACACCACCACCTCCGCCTCGTCGTCATGCTCCTCCAAAAGCGACTGGAGCTGTTTCACCAGCGCCACCGCATCAGCGGTAGTTAGGTACATCTTCCAGTTGCCCGCAATTAAAGGTATCCGCATCACTCGTACACCGATGACCGTAAACCGATGACCGAGAAGAATGAAAAGGGACACCTGTTTCTGTCGTCGGTCATCGCCCGTCGGTCGTCGAAAGTTATTGTTTCTCGGTTAGAGCCGCGATCCCGGGCAGCTCCTTCCCCTCGAGAAACTCCAAAGATGCTCCTCCCCCCGTCGAAATGTGGCTCATCTTGTCTGACACCCCTGCCTGGACCACCGCCGCTGCGGTATCCCCCCCACCAATGATCGAGGTACCCCCGCTGGCCGCGACTGCAGTCGCGACGGCCCAGGTCCCCTCATGAAAGGGTGGCGTCTCAAAAACGCCCATGGGGCCGTTCCAGAGAATCGTCCTTGCCCCTCGGATTATCACAGCAAAGGCCTCTCGCGTCTTGGGGCCGATGTCGAGGGCCATCCACCCCTCGGGAATCTCGGGACCGTCCACGACGCGAGTCGGGGCATTCGGCTCGATCCGCTCAGCGACAACATGATCAGCAGCCGGCAAGAACGCGACCTTGGCCGCGCGAGCCGCCTTCATCGTTTCGCGGGCCAGCTCCATTTTGTCTTCCTCCACCAAGGACTTGCCCACCGAACCCCCCACCGCTTTCAAGAACGTATAGGCCATGCCGCCCCCGAGCAGGAACGTGTCCACCTTCCCGATTAGGTTTTTCAACACCCCAATCTTGTCCGAGACCTTTGCCCCTCCCATGATCGCCACAAAGGGGTGCTCCGGGGCGGTGAGGAGCTTTCCGAGGTGTTCGATCTCTTTCCTCAAGAGAAAGCCGCACGCCGCGACCGAGACAAAGCGGGTGATGCCGGCCGTCGACGCATGAGCCCGGTGCGCGGCGCCAAATGCGTCGTTGACGTACACATCGCAGAGCCCCGCAAGGGCCCGGGCAAACTCCTCGGCATTCTTCTCCTCTTCCGAGTGAAAGCGCAGGTTTTCGAGGAGAAGGACTTCGCCGGGTTGCAGTGTTTTCACAGCCGCCTGCACCTCTTCTCCGATGCAATCCTCAGCCGTCCGCACCGGTGCCTCGAGAAGCTGCGACAGATGTTCGGCAACCGGTCGCAGGCTGAAGGCCGGGGAAGGCTTGCCTTTGGGTCGACCGAGGTGGGAGCAGAGGATCATTCTCGCCCGCTGCTCACGAGCATAGCGGATGGTGGGCAAACTCTCCCGGATCCGGGTATCATCGGCCACCTGGCCCTCCTTCACGGGGACGTTGAAGTCCACCCGGATCAGGACCCTCTTGCCCTTGAGCTCGACTTCGTCGATGCATACCTTATTAAACATTGGGCCCGTTCATGGTTGAGGGTTCATGGTTCAGAGTTTAGCCCAGCGTCAGTTCAGTCCGCATCACTTCACCATGAACCATGAACCGTGAACTGTGAACCAATCTAGCGGGAGGCCATGTACTTGATCACATCTCGCAGGCGGCAGGAGTACGCCCACTCATTGTCGTACCACGCCAACACCTTCACCAGTGTGCTGTCGACGACCGAAGTGGATGGACCATCCACGATGGCGGAATGGGGGTCACGGACGAAATCGACAGAGACCAAGGGCTCCTCCGTATACTCCAGAATTCCCTGCAATTCCCCCTTGGCCGCCTTCTGAAAGGCCTGGTTCACCTCTTCCTGCGTCGCCACCCGCTCCACTTCTGCCACCAGATCCACGAGCGAGACATTGGCGGTGGGGACACGGATGGCAATGCCATGGAGCTTTCCCTGCAGGTCGGGCAAGACCAATCCCACGGCCTTGGCCGCCCCCGTAGTGGTTGGGATCTGGGACAGGGCCGCCGCCCGGGCCCGCCTGAGATCTTTGTGGGGGAAGTCGAGGAGCTGTTGATCATTGGTGTACGAGTGGATGGTCGTCATGAACCCGTGTTTGATGCGGAACTGCTCATGCACCACTTTTGCCACCGGAGCGATGCAGTTCGTGGTGCATGACGCGTTCGAGATGACGTGATGTTTCGAAGGGTCATATGCCTTTTCGTTCACCCCGAGGACTACCGTGAAGTCCGGGTTTTTGGCCGGAGCAGAGATAATGACCTTTTTCGCCCCTGCCGCCAGGTGCTTCGAGGCACTGTCTCGATCGGTGAAGCGCCCCGTGGATTCCACCACGTATTCCACTCCCAGGTCTTTCCAAGGCAACTCAGCCGGCTCTCTGATGGCCAGTACCTTGATCGCCTTCCCATTGACCGCGATGGCGTTGTCTTTCGCCTCAACCTGCGCATTCAGCCTGCCGAGAATCGAGTCGTACTTCAAGAGGTGGGCGAGGGTCCTGGCATCGGTGATGTCGTTGACGGCCACAAATTCCAGGTCCGGGTCCTGAAGCGCTGCCCGGTACAGGTTCCGCCCGATCCGCCCAAAGCCGTTGATTCCGACACGAATGGCCATCATCGTCCTCCTCTCCCTCGTATGGACCAGGACAGAACATCAGTGAAGTGTAAATCGAAAAGACTAATATTTAATGATAGAGGTGATATTCAGCGAAGTCAACCTTACAGCACCCGCGCCAAGGTGTAGACAAGGACCTCGCGAGCCCCGGCTTTCATCAAAACCTTCGCACACTCGTTGACGGTCGCACCGGTCGTGAACACATCATCCACCACAAGGAGGGATCGGCCCTCGATCCTTTCCGGTTTCACGACGGCAAAAGCTCCCCGGACATTCCGCACACGCTCCCGCGGTTTCCCGGTCTGCGGGAGGGTTGGACGGATCCGCCGCAGAGTCTTCCGGAGGACGGGCCGCTGCAGACGTTTCCCGACAACCCTGGCCAAGATCTCGGACTGATTAAACCCGCGGTCCTGCTCGCGCTTCCGGTGAAGGGGAATCGGCACGACTGCATCAATAGTGGGGTGACCGAAGAGGGGCGCAGTCCGGTCGGCCATGAGACGGCCCAGAGGTCCCCCCAGGGCGTCCCTCCGACCGTGCTTGAAGAGGAGGAGGACCTCGCGGAGGGGATCATCTCGCTCATAGAGAAGAGCCGACCGAGCCAGAAGGTACTGGGGCTGCCGAGCCCGACAACCTTGACACAGATGAGACGGGGGATGGACGACAGTGTGCCCCCAAAAGGGCCGCCCACATCGAGGACAGAAAGGAGGGTCAAGGAACTTAACCCGGCCCCAGCACCCTCCACAGACGACCGACCGAGATCCGACCCCGAGAATGCCCTGACAGAGCGCACACCGGGCCGGGAGCAGGAACCGGAGGAAGGAGAAATAGAATTCCACGCCCCACCGCTTCGATCGCGCGAGCCTCACGTGGTGCCCCTTGTCGAGGGAGGGTGCCAAGGCAGGCCTAAAATCACAGGGGGGAGAACAGTCCGGGAAGGAGCGGTTTATTGGCGCTCCTCCTCCTCCTGGCATGAGATGCAGTACTCCGCAAAGGGGACGGCTTCCAAGCGCTTGACGGCAATCTCCCCCTCGCATTTTTCGCACTTACCGAAGGTGCGGAGACGAATCTTTTCCAGGGCAGAATCCACCTGCCGCAACAGCCGCCTGTCGGCATCTCCCAGCGAGAGGAGAAACTCCTTGGTGTACGCGTTGGCCGCCTGGTCGGCCAGGTCTAAGGTCCCACTACCCGCCGTCTCGAGATTGCTCGCCTGGGCACGGACCCCGCTCAAGAGCCCTTTTCGCTTTCCGAGGAGCCATTTCTCTAGTTCCTTTAGCTTCGATGCCCTCACCTGCTCCCCCTCTTCTCTCGCTCTTCTCTCGCTCTTCTCTCGCTCTTCTCTCGCTCTTCTCTCGCTCTTCTCTCGCTCTTCTCTCGCTCTTCTCTCGCTCTTCTCTCGTGAATTTTGTGGACCGGATGTGGTGATCTTGTCAGTCGCGATGTAGCCGCTCACCCGAGCCCAACCATCTCTAGCGTTGGTACTCCCGTTGCGGCGCATCCGCCCAAAGCCGCTCCAGATTGTAGTAGCGCCGCGTTTCTTCGTCGAAAATATGTATGACGAGATCATGGTAGTCAAGCAAAATCCACCGCGCCCCATGATACCCTTCCCGGTGGTGT